>JAAIGF010336974.1_pt1 | contig 13385 bp, 12 predicted proteins | sample 6487441 | NCBI WGS metagenome assembly JAAIGF01 (sample SAMN13974129, study PRJNA590717) | phyllosphere metagenome | biome: pepper field; feature: multiple bacterial spot infested pepper fields; material: pepper leaves; isolation source: leaves from pepper fields | host: Capsicum annuum ... | reverse complement strand
GTAAACGCGACGTCTTGTCGTCAAGGAGAAGAAAGGAACCCCGAACATTTTCCAGCAATTCTTCAACCGTGCGGACCAGAGAATCGAGCACCGTTGGCAGCGGCTCGCCATGGACAATCATTTCCAGCAGGGTCGCGTGGCTCCTGCGTAGCGTTTCCTGCCGCTTTTGAGCAGTGATTTCTCTGGAAATGCCCGCGAGGCCGACGATGGTGCCCGCTTGGTCCCGTACGGGGATACGCGTGCCCGAATACCAGCGCACATTGCCTTCTGGCCCGATTACGCACTGCTCCGCATCGTAAAGCCCCACGCCTCTGGACATGATGCCCTGATCCATCTCATGGATGCGCCGCGCTGTCTCTCCAGAGGTCAGGTCGAAGATCGACAGTCTACGACCCTTGATATGGTCCTTCCCATGTCCCAGACAGGCAAGAGCTGCCGCGTTCATATAGGTGTAGTATCCCTCACGGTCCTTGATGAAGACCATTTCAGGAATATTGTCCAACAGGTAAGTCAAACGACTGTCGAGTGTGTCAGAGACAAGTATGTCCAGCAAAGGATCTTGTACTCTGGACATGCGAATGCCCTGTTCCTCACGCATCGCGCAAGCGCCCCCAAAAAACACGGTCCCTATCCGCTATCGCCCGATCAGCGGAGCATTATCATCATTCTGGACAATTCAACTGCGCCCATAATGAAGCACATTTGCTTATGCTCAATTAATATATTCTACAACAGTCTCACTATCCGTAAATATATCCCGAATTGGGACTGTCTCGAAATTGCAACCTCAAATACATATTTCATTAGCATTCGGCAATTGAAAGCTACGCATAATTCAGAAAAAATCATCGAAAACCCCTTTCCTTAAGCCTTCCGTTTCTTGGCAAGCAAATCTAGTTTGCGTGCAGCATAGGAAGGGGCTTTGAGAATGCTGACAATTTATGGAGTATATCGTTCACGCGCCACACGCACGCTGTGGCTTACTGGCGAACTGGGTATCGAATTCAAACATGTGCCGGTCATTCAGGCGCGCCGCGTGGCAGACCCGCTGGCAGCAGATGCGCCGCTCAACACGCTGACACCTTCCTATCTTGCCGTGAACCCCATGGGCACCATTCCCTGCATCGATGATGAGGGCATGGTTCTGTATGAATCCATGGCAATCAGCCTTTATCTTGCCCGCAAGCATGGCGGAGCGCTGGCGCCTGCCGATCTGGCGGAAGATGCGCATATGATGCAGTGGTCCTTCTTCGCAGCCACCGAGATCGAGGCGAATGCGCTGAAAATCTCGTCAACCTTTGCGGAAGGACTGGGAGACAGCGAAACCGGCAAGGCCGTTATCGAAGTGGCAGCCCGCATGTTGCGCCGCCCCTTCCGCGTGCTGGAACAGCACCTCGCGGACAAGGAGTATCTGGTCGGCGACCGCTTTACCGTGGCGGACATCAATGCTGCGGAAGTGGTTCGCTATGCTCATGCGCACGCCCCATTGTTCGACGCGCACCCTGCCGTCAAGGCATGGCTGGAACGCTGCCAAGCCCGCCCGGCCTTCAAGGCCATGTGGGATGCCCGCACGGCAGAGCCGGCCTGATATTCAGGAGAGGGCTGACGTCACCCTGATATCGCCGACATGGATGCCGTTCCAGTTTTTCATGGAGCGGTTTGCCATGGAGAGAAGCGCTGCCTGTTCGGCGCTATCCTTCTCGAAATAGCGCGCAAGAAGTGCCGCGATCATCGCTTCGGCGGCGCGCGTGGTGCCGTCCTCGCATTTTACCGCAATTGAAATGCCCTGCTCCGGCAACACGCCGACGAACACGCCTTCGGCGCCCGTCTTGGCGAATATTTTGCCAGGCGCGATTTCCATCAGCTTCGTGCAGGTGCGGCCCGTGCCTGCGACATAAAATGGCTCCGCCATGCAGGCGTCGATCAGGCGACGCGATGCCTTGGCGCGCACAGGCTCCAGTCCTTGACCTGTCGCCATCTTCGCAAAGCCATGCGCCAAGGCCTTCAGTGGCACGGCGTATGTCGGAATAGAGCAGCCGTCCACGCCGCAATTATCCTGCGCAATCGCCGTTCCTGTCAGGCTTTCCATCGTGGTGCGGATTTGGCGCTGCAAGGGATGTTCGTAACTCACATATCCCTTCATCTCGATGCCGTTGTGGCAGCAGGCGCAGATAAAGCCGGAATGTTTACCGGAGCAGTTGTTGTGAAGAGCGGTCGGCCTGTCCATCGCACGCGCCTGCTGGATCAACGCCTTCTGGTCCAGCGACCAGTGCGCGCCGCATTCCAGCGTCTCCACATCCTTGCCCGCCCGTGCCAGCATGGAGGCAGCCAGTTCCACATGCGCATCTTCGCCCGAATGCGAGGCGCATGAGAGCGCAAGCTCGCGATTGCCGAAGCCATAGGCATCCGCGGCACCGCTTTCCACGAGAAACAGCGCCTGCATTGCCCTGCAGGCCGAACGCGGGAAGACGCCGCTTTCCACATCGCCGGCGGCAAACAGGGTCTTGCCATCTCCATCCACCACCACCGCCATGCCCCTATGGCGGCTTTCGACAAGATTTCCGCGCGTGACTTCTACGGTAACGGGGTTGTGCATGATGCTGGCCTCAAAAAATTCGAAATTGCGACTGTTCTTACCTAAATCAGCCGCATGATGCACGGGGCCATCTCATTGAAATTTGCCAAACGGTTTTTCGCTGTCGTCTTCATCATTTATCTCCTGCCAGCTCTGGCCTCCGCCGGATTATGGGCCATGAAGGAGCACCCAACGGGCTATCGCAACGCGCGCTGGTCTTCCGCAGGCATTCTGCCGGAAGCGCCCGCAGACAAACCAGCGGCGATCTACATCTACTCAGCCATGACCGGCGGCTTCAAAGGCTCTATCGCCAGCCATGCCTGGATCGTCATGAAGCCGGAAAATGCCACGAGTTATGAGCGTTATGACAAGGTCGGCTGGGGCACGCCCATTCGCCGCAACGCCTATGCGCCAGATGCCTACTGGTATTCCAACATGCCGCGAAAGGTGCTGGAACTGCACGGCGATGAGGCCGAAAGGCTGATCCCGAAAATACAGAAGGCCATTGCGGATTATCCCTATGGCAAGGCTGGCGGATACCGCATCTATCCCGGCCCGAACTCCAACACCTTCGTCGCCCATGTGCTGCGCAGCGTGCCGGAGCTTGGCGTCGTGCTGCCGCCGGATGCGGTGGGCCGCGATTATCTGCCCAATGGTGAGTTCTTCCACATTGCCGATGACTGGAAGGACGCAAGCTTTTCGCTGGGCGGTTTCTTCGGCGTTTCCCTTGGCGCGCGCAGTGGCTTCGAAGTCAATTTCCTCGGCCTCGTTGCCGGGATCGACGTGAAGAACCCCGGCATCAAAATCCCCGGCCTCGGTTATTTTGGCGTCAATTCCTTCGAGCCCGCGCCGGAGCGAAAGCCGGTTTCGGCCTAAGCGCCTGTTTCGGGCGCACGCGGATGGCTGGCACGTTTTGCCCTTATCCCTTGCGCGATAAAGACACGCGACAGGCCATGATAAAGCGGCTCCGCTGAAATCAGGCGTGACGTGCCATAGCCGAGCATGGATGCGGCCATGATGGCGATGACGCCATCATGATTGCCGGTCATTTCCAGAATAATGACGAAAGCCGTCATCGGCGCCTGCACGACGCCCGCGAAATATCCGGCCATTCCGAGGATTGCGCCGAGCCCGATGCTGGTGCCGAGCATGCTCGAGACCGTGCTGCCGAAGCCCGCACCGACGGACAGCGACGGCGCGAAAATGCCGCCGGGGATGCCCGACATCATGGCGAGGAAGGTGCTGGCGAGTTTTTCAAGGAAGTAAAGCGATGGCGCGGCTTCCCCCTCGATGGCTGCGCGCGCCTGTTCATACCCCGTGCCGAATGTTGCGCCGCCGGTGACGACACCGATAATGGCCGAAGCAAGCCCGCAGATACCTGCCACAATCAACATACGCTTCAGCGGAACCGTGTGCGCCCAGCGGCGAACGCGCTGCGAGACCCTGAGAGCGCCCGCGCTGAACAGTGCGCCGAAAAGCCCGCCGCCAATGCCACAAATGACGACAAGGCCCCAATCCGCCGCCGACTGCATCAGCACTGTGCTCGTACCGAAATAGGTGTAGCTACCGACCAGCCCGAGCGAGGCCATGCCGGACAGGATGACGGCCGTCAGCACCAGCCCGTTGGCGCGCGATTCGTAGGTGCGGCTCATTTCCTCGATAGCGAAAACAATGCCCGCAAGCGGCGTATTAAAGGCCGCCGCAATGCCTGCCGCCGACCCGACGAGGATAAGCCCCCTCGCCTGCGCCATGCCGCCAATGCGGGCCGCCTGTAACATGATCGAGGCCCCGACCTGCACCGTCGGCCCTTCACGACCGATGGATGCGCCCGACAGCAGGCCCGCAATCGTCAGCACGATTTTACCGACGGCAAGCTTCAGCGACAGAAGCCGCGAGCGATCCTCGTCATCATGAAAGTGCCGGGCGGCGATGGCCTGCGGAATGCCGCTTCCGCCGGAATTCGGGAAGACCACCATGGCCAGCCACGCACACAGCATGAAGCCGAGAGGCGTGATGATAAGCGGCAGCAGGAAGCTCCACTCACCTGACGACGTGGTGGACAGGAAAAGATGCTGCGCCCAATCCGCCGCCTTGGCAAAACCCACGCTGATGATGCCGACTGCCAGAGCGCCGATCCAAAATACGGCACGCGGTTTCCAGATGCGCCAGGAACCCCAGACGACACGGGATCGGCGCACCATTTTCATTTTCTTGTATTTGGCAGGCATTGAGGGTCCAGACATTTTTTGTTCGGCTAATTTGACGCGCGTCAGGAATAGCTCGTTATCTGCCCCCCTTCCGGTGATTACAACCGGGTCTTTGACATTTGTCGAGAAAAGGAAGAGGATGGCGCATCGCATTTGCAATGCAGGAGACCAACCCATGAGCAAACACATAAAAACCGCCAGCTTGCCTTCCCTGCGTGTGGAGCCGGAATTTCGCGACAAGGCTGAAAGTGTTCTGCGAGAAGGTGAGACACTTTCCAGCTTTATCGAAGGGGCGGTTCGCAAGCAGGTGGAAATCCGCAAATTGCAGGCGGAGTTTATTGCGCGTGGGTTGGCGGCAAGAGAAGACGCAAAGCGGACCGGGATTTATTACACCGCAGATGAAGTTCTTGGCGAACTCAAAGCCATGTTAGATGCAAAACTTGCTGAAGATAACAAACAGTGACGTATCAAATATTTCTTGCCGAAAAAGCGCGCGACGATATTACGCGCCTGTACAGATATCTTCTGGATTACGATAAGTACGCTGCGAAGCGTGCATACACTGCCATCGAAAAGGGAATCCGCGCTCTTAGCGATTTTCCGATGAGTTGCCGTAAAGCAGATTCCGACAATCCTTTTTTGCGTGAACTCATTATTCCCTTCGGCTCAGCAGGATATGTGGTTCTGTTCGAAATCGAATCCTCGGAACGGATCACGATACTCGCGATCCGCCACCAACGCGAAGACGACTATCACTGACCCCTACCGATCGCTCAATGCAGCGTGCGGATTGACCCAAGGCTCCTGATTGGAGCGCGGCAGCGGCTGGCGTCCCAAAATATGGTCGGCGGCTTTTTCGCCGGTCATGATCGAGGGGCCGTTGAGGTTGCCGTAGGTGACGTGCGGGAAGATGGAGCTGTCTGCTACGCGCAGGCCATCGACGCCGATGACGCGGCATTCGGGATCGACCACGGCAAGTGGATCATCTTTCGCGCCCATGCGGCAGGTGCCGCAGGGGTGGTAGGCGCTTTCCAGATGTTCGCGCAGGAAGGCGTCAATCTCGGCATCCGACTGTACGTTTTCGCCCGGCTGGATTTCGGGTCCGCGAAACTCATCGAACGCCTTCTGGGCGAATATATCTCGCGTCAGTCGCACGCAGTGGCGGAATTTTTCCCAGTCTTCGGCGTGGCTCATATAGTTGAACTGGATGACCGGATCATCCTTCGGATCAGACGAGCGCAGCGTGACATTGCCACGGGATTTCGACAGGTTATAGCCCACATGCACCTGAAAACCGTGGCTTTTCGCCGCCGCCTTGCCGTCATAGGAAATGGCGACGGGGAGGAAATGGAACTGGATATCCGGCTGTTTGAGGCCGGGGCTTGAGCGCAGGAAGGCGCAGGCTTCGAACTGGTTGGATGCGCCGAGGCCACCCTTGGTCATCAGCCATTGCGCACCGGCCACGCCCTGCCAGAACCATGGCAGCCATGAATAGAGCGAGACAGGCTTGGTGGAGACCTGCTGGAAATAGAACTCCATATGGTCCTGAAGATTGGCACCGACACCGGGGCGATCGGCTTTCACCTCGATGCCCATTTCGGCCAGATGCTGCGCCGGGCCAATGCCTGAAAGCATCAGCAATTTCGGGGAGTTGAAGGAGGATGCGGAGACGATGACTTCGCGGTTCGCCCTGACCGTTTCTACCCCGCCCTGTCTCTCGATCTCGACGCCCGTGGCGCGACCGTTTTCGATGACGATCTTGCGCGCAAAACCTCGAACGAGCGTAACGTTGCCGCGCTTCAGCGCCGGGCGCAGATAGGCATTGGCGGCAGACCAGCGGCGACCATTGTGGATGGTCTGCTCCATCAGCCCGAAGCCTTCCTGCTTGGACCCATTGTAATCCTCCGTCATCTCGAAACCGGCCTGCTGGCCCGCCTGAATGAAGGCGTGGAACAGCGGATTTTTCACCGGTCCACGCTGCACATGCAGCGGCCCATCCGTCCCGCGCCAGCCTTCCTCGCCGCCGTGGCTGTGTTCCATACGCTTGAAATAGGGCAGCACATCCGCATAGGACCAGCCCTGCGCTCCCAACTCTTCCCACCGGTTGAAATCCTCCGCATGGCCACGAACATAGACGAGGCCATTGATGGAAGACGAGCCACCGATGACCTTGCCGCGCGGCGCGGTGATGCGGCGGTTGTTGAGGTTCGGCTCCGGCTCCGAGAGATAACCCCAATTGTAGCGCTTCATGCTCATCGGCCAGGCAAGTGCTGCCGGCATCTGGATGAACGGCCCAAAATCCGAACCGCCCGCCTCGATGACGATAACGGAATATCTGCCGTCTTCCGACAGACGATAGGCCATAGCTGAACCAGCGGAGCCTGAACCGATGATGACGAAATCTGCCTGCTGCATGGTGGTTATCTCTTGGTTGTGGCCACCTCGCCCTTCGAGGCCCGTTGCACGGGCACCTCAGGATGAGGTGGAGAGAAGATTGCGTTAAAAATCAGGTGCCTGAAGCGAAGCTGCGACCCACTTTCTTGAAGCTGGGCTTAGGAATGGGGCCGTATTAACTCGACACCTCAAACGCGGCGGCTCCTCTCATCCTCATCCTGAGGTGCCCGTGTAACGGGCCTCGAAGGGCGAGGATGAGCCGATTGGCTGGATACTCCCTTAGCAGGGGAGCGCCGCCTCAATAAGGAGCCTCAACCTTCCCCGTCGCCACATAAACCGTCTTCAACTCACTGTAATGATTGAGCGCCGCCGCCGAATTCTCTCGCCCAAAGCCTGACTGCTTCGAACCACCGAACGGCATCTCAACGGGGCAGAGATTGTACGTATTGATCCACAACGTACCCGCTTCCAACTGATCCACGACGCGATGGGCGCGGGAGATATCCGCCGTGAAAACGCCGCCTGCTAAGCCGAATTCGGTGGCGTTGGCGCGGGTGATGACCTCTTCCTCAGTATCGAAATCCAGCACGCACATGACGGGGCCGAAGATTTCTTCGCGGGCGATGGTCATGTCGTCCGTCACATCGGCAAAGACGGTGGGCTGCACGTAGAAACCTTCACCGGAGACATTGTTGGGAATGCCGCCACCGGTGAGAAGCGTTGCGCCTTCGGCCTTGCCCTTTTCCATATAGGCCAGCACTTTTTCCTGCTGCGCCTTTGAAACCAGCGGCCCTATCTGAGTGGCTTCATCCATCGGATCGCCCAGCACCATGGCCTCGGTGCGGCTCTTCAAATTGTCGAGGAAGCGCTGCTTTGCGCCGCGCTGCACGAAAACGCGGGTACCATTCGAGCAGACCTGACCGGAGGAATAGAAGTTGCCTAGCATGGCCCCGCCAACGGCGCTTTCAATATCGGCATCATCAAAGACGATCAGCGGCGACTTGCCGCCGAGTTCCATCGTTACGTGCTTCAGGTGCCCGGCAGCGGCAGCGGCGACCTTGCGGCCTGTCGGCACCGAGCCTGTCAGCGAAACCTTGGCGACATCCTTGTGGTTTACGAGCAGAGGACCTGTATCGCGATCCCCCTGAATGACGTTGAAGAGGCCTTTGGGCAAACCGGCTTCGATCAGGATTTCCGCGATTTTCAGCGCGCCGAGCGGCGTGTTTTCCGAGGGTTTGAAGACCATGGCATTGCCCGCCACAAGTGCTGGAGCCGCCTTCCAGCAGGCGATCTGCTGTGGGTAATTCCACGCGCCGATGCCGACGCAGACGCCGAGCGGCACGCGCTTGGTATAGGCAAAATCGCCGCCCAGCGGAATATAATCGCCATTCAACGCAGACGGTGCGATACCGCCGAAGAATTCGAAGCTATCCGCACCCGATGTCGGGTCGGCAACGATGGTTTCCTGAATGGGCTTGCCCGTATCCAGCGTTTCCAGTTCGGAAAGCTCGCGGTTGCGCTCGCGCATGATATCAGCCGCGCGCCGCAGAATGCGCCCGCGTGCCGTCGGGCTCATCGCCGCCCATTCCTTCTGCGCGCGCTTGGCAGAGGCGACGGCGCGTTCCACGATGGCAGGCGTTGCCGCATGAAGCCGGGCGATGACTTCGCCGGTGGCCGGATAGATGCTCTCGATGACAGTGCCGTTGGTGTCTTCGACGTATTCGCCATCGATGAAATGCGAGGCTTTGGGCTGGGCTTTCAACGTCATTATATTGGTCCTCAAAGAATGCGGATGGACGGTTTACTGTCCGAAAACTGTTTCAGCTGCGTGTCGAAGTAATCCTCGACCAGCGCAGGCGCTGCGGACAGGCCAAGCGGCGCGGCTTGCAGGCTGTGCCTGATATAGAGACCGTCGATCATGGCCGCCGCCCCTTCCGCAATCCGCGCCGCGTCATCCGGCGGGCAGAGGCGGTTGAGGCTGTCCATGATGTTGGAGCGAAGGCGCTTGGTATAGACCACGAGAAGCCTGCGCGTTTCTTCCGAACGCTGCGCCTCCACGTAAAAGGCCAGCCAGGCGGCAACCGTTTCCTGCGTGAACTGATCGCTCTGGAAGGAGACACGGACGATGGCGCTCAGCCGTTCACGCGGCCCCGAGGCGCGGGTCAATGCAGCAATGGCGTCGCGCCGCAAATCACGCAGCAGGCTGCGAATGGTTTCCAGCAAAAGCTGCTGCTTACTGCCGAAATAATGATGCGCCAGCGCTGCGGAAACGCCCGCCTCACGCGCAATATCCGACATTGTCACATTTAAAGAACCATGATGGCCTATGGTGCGGAGGGCAGCATCCACCAGCGCCTTGCGCCGCAGCGGCTCCATTCCAACTTTGGGCATGAGCAATCTCCTTTAAGCGCTCTTTTATTCTTGATTGACTGATCAATCAATAAAAATGCGACACGCAAATGTGTGCCCCGCGCCATATCGAGCTCTTCTAATACTTTGCGCTTATGGGGGATTGCTGCTAATGTTCCGGCACTTGCAGTGGAAGGGCGTAAGTCGAATTGATGACCCGCAACCGCTTCTTAAAGCCTGGGTCTGACCAGCATTTCTTTTCCCGCTCTTCCTATTTGAGAAAACGAACGTTTACGCCGGAACCAACGGCGGAGGTTTACGTTTCTCGGTCGCATAACGCGTTTGTGCTAAAATAATAATCACTTAAGTTCATCCGGTTCGCCGCGGCTGAACGAAAAACACGGCCAAAAATGGTATTTGCCAAGGGATGATCCCCTGGCGCGCCATTCGAATAGGAGGAAACACGATGCCGATGGTTACCGTCTCCATTTCCCCGGAACAGGCCACGAAAATGCGCGAAGCTGTTGCCGGTGGCTCCTACGCTTCCGGCAGCGAGGTCGTGCGCGCCGCGCTCAGATTATGGGTCGCCTCCGTGGAGCAGGAAAACGCATCCTCGCCTGTATCGCCAGAGGCTGCCGAAGAGCATTTGAACGTTGCGGATCTCTACGCCGCCCACTCCAGACGTCGCCATGGTTGACAGTGGATTTCCAAACTCCACTGCATTTTAAATGACTGAAATATAAGACATAAAACTTTCATCAAACCGTCATATAGCGGAAAGTTTTCGTTGAGAACTTTCCGTCAATCTCCATTAAAAAGTACCCGCATCCGCCGCATTCCAAGGCAGGTTACAGGTCTTCATACGGTGGAGATATATTCATGTTGTCTACGGCTATCGATCCTGAAGCCATAAGACGGTTTGCCAGCGGTCAGATGATTTCCATGGCGAAGCTCGTTCTGGAATCTGCCTTTCAGCCCATCGTGGAAGCGACGACCGGAACCGTGTTCGGTTACGAGTCGCTGATGCGCGGCTATGACCGGATCGGCTTTTCCAATCCGCTGGAACTTCTCGATCACGTCGAAGCGGACGGACAGCTGGTTGCTTTGGAGCAAATGCTGGCAGGCCGGGCGCTGGCCAAGTTTTCCACCCTGCCGGAATTTTCCTCGGCGACGCTGTTTCTCAATCTCGATGTCCGCCTGATCCGCCACGGCGATGCCATTCTGGATACGCTGCTGGCGCATTTGGCAAAGGCCGAGATTCCACCCTCCTCCATCTGCTTCGAGCTTTCCGAGCGGTTCGATAATACCAGCGTGCCGGAATTCTCGACGCTGATCAGCCGCATGCGCCGCGAAGGCTTTAAGCTGGCCATCGACGATTTCGGCGTCGGCCATGGCGAAATGAAGCTGCTGTGCGACTTCCCAGTCGATTACCTGAAGATCGACCGCTATTTCATCGAGGGTGTCGATAGCAACCCGCGCAAGCGGCACATGGTGAAGAACATCGTCAACATCGCGCATGTGCTTGGCGTGCGGGTGATTGCCGAAGGCATCGAGACGGAAGCGGAGTTTCTGGCCTGCCGCGAACATGGCGTCGATCTGGTGCAGGGTTGGTTCATCTCCCGCCCCACCACCTTCGTCACCGAATTGCAGACGGCTTTTCCGCACCTTCAGCATCTCGGCGAAACGCGCCGCAGCAGCCAGACGCTGGATGAAATCCTCATTCGCCGCCAGATCGAGCGTCTGCCGACCGTGTTTGAAAATGATAGTATCGACAGCGTTTTCGAACTTTTCCGCCGCAACCCGGCGCAGGCTTTCTTCCCGGTTCTCAACGCCAATGGCGAGCCGCGCGGCGTCATCAACGAGTACCATCTGAAGGAATATATCTATCAGCCATTCGGGCGCGATCTACTGAAGAACAAGGTCTATGAGCGCACGATTTCCCACTTCGTGGATGGCGCGCCCATCGTCGGTCTCGATGCCGATGCCGATCAGTTGATGAATATCTTCGCCAATATGGGCGGCAGCGCCTGCGTTATTCTGACCGAGAATATGCGTTATGTCGGCGTGGTTTCCGCCGCTTCGCTCATCAAGGTCATCAACGAGAAGCAGCTGAAGCTGGCGCAGGAGCAGAACCCCCTCACCGCCCTTCCCGGCAACCGCGCCATCAGCGGCTTCATCGAAGATGCCTGCGGCGACAATGATGACAACCGCTTTTTCTGCTACTGCGATTTCGATAATTTCAAGCCGTTCAACGACAAATACGGCTTCCACGTGGGCGACCACGCCATCGGCCTGTTCTCCGCACTGATGCGGCGCTACTTCTTCGCTGGCGGCTGCTTCCTCGGCCACATCGGCGGCGATGATTTCTTCATCGGCGTGCGCGACTGGACGAAGGAGGAGCTGACCGAAATTCTTGAGCGCCTGCTCAGCGATTTTCACGATGATGTGGTTGCGCTTTATTCCGATGAGGACCGCGCGGCGGGCCAGATCAAAGGGCATGATCGCTTTGGCGTTGAGCGAGACTTCGCATTGCTGCGCTGCTCTATCGGTGTTTTGCAGCTGCCGAAAGAATTGATCATCGGGAGCCCCGAAAAGATCGGAGCAGAAATCGCCAGCATCAAGAAAGCCGCCAAGGAAAGCGAGTCCGGGCTGGTTATTCGAAGTTACGGCGAGACGAAGTAATACTCGCGCCTTCGAAGTACTCCTCTCATTCCTGTTCCTGTCACAGGAATCCTGTGTATCGACATTGTGCTATAAGAGATGTGGGCGGAAGGCCGTCGGAATCGTGGTCATTAAGACCGTTTGCTGGCTTTCGGACCTCCGCCCACCCTTGATGATCCCAACCTGAACAGTTGATGGAGGCCGCTAACCCCGGACCTCGTAGCACAGGATGAGGCTTGCCATGATACACCCTGTTTCCATCGGATGCGATATCTCGAAAGCATTTCTCGATATTGCCGATCCGCAGACCAAGCATCCAATCCGCCTACCCAATACGACGTCTGACATAGGAGAATGGCTCGATACGCTCGCCGGGCGCGAGGTCGTCATCATCTTCGAAGCGACAGGACGCTATGACCAGCTCCTGCGCCAGGCGCTGGACAAGCGCCACATTCCCTATTGCCGCGTCAATCCCGCCAGAGCCCGTGATTTTGCCAAGGCAACCGGGCGGATGGCCAAGACCGACAGGATCGATGCAAAGATGCTGGCGCGGATGGGGGATACACTTTCGCCACCCTTGAGCAAACCGGTCGACCCCGCCCGGCAGGAGCTGAAAATCCTGCATACGCGTCGCGATCAGTTGGTCGCAATGCGCAAACAGGAACGCCTTCGCATCCATACTGCCGAGCCTTTCGAGCTCGATAGCATCGAGCGCCACCTAGGCTGGCTCGATGCGGAGATCACCGCAATCGAAAAACAATATCAGGCTCATCTGAACGCCCATGAGGAACTGCAGGAGCAAGGCGCCCTGCTTTGCTCCATCCCCGGCATCGGTCATATCACAAGCTGCACGCTGCTGGCCCACATGCCGGAACTGGGTGAAGGCAATCCCAAACACATGGCAGCACTGGCCGGGCTTGCTCCCTTCAATGCCGAGAGCGGCAAGCATCAGGGTGAGCGGCGCATCATGGGCGGGCGAAAACGCGTGCGCGATGCGCTCTATATCGCCGCCCTGGTTGTCTATCGCCTTAAGACACCCTTTGCCGACTTCATCCAGACCATGCAGGCCAAGGGCAAGCCATTCAAAGTCATCATCATCGCAATCGCCCACAAATTGCTGTCCATCGCAAACGCCATCATAAGAGATAGAACGGCATTCAAAAAAGCTTGAAAATTAAACCCGACAATACAGTTGCCAG
>JAAIGF010247507.1_pt1 | contig 13386 bp, 9 predicted proteins | sample 6487441 | NCBI WGS metagenome assembly JAAIGF01 (sample SAMN13974129, study PRJNA590717) | phyllosphere metagenome | biome: pepper field; feature: multiple bacterial spot infested pepper fields; material: pepper leaves; isolation source: leaves from pepper fields | host: Capsicum annuum ... | reverse complement strand
GGAATCAAGGGAATCTGGCCCGAGACATACAGGGTTTTTCCAGCTTGAATTGCTTGGTTGTAAGGGCCGATTGCCGCAGGCGCATTTTCTGTATTTAAGATTCGTTTTTGTGACATTTTAAAAGCGTTATAAGACGTAAAAGTTAACCAACGTGGCTGAATGGACTAGCGCCAAAAGCTATTTGTCGAAAAATATTTTGTAGACAATCGCCAATACAAACATCGTAATGGCGATAATATTCATCACGCGCATTGCTCTTCGGTTGAAACGAGAAGAAGCCGATAGTTCGGGTTTTTTGTCTGTTGGTTTCATGCAGCTAATTTACAATCCAAAATCTGAAATAGCAAAATTGAATAGCTGTATAAATAGATGGAGGATTCTTTCGTTGCTTGTAAAATAACTAACTTGTCTGTATTGTTGTCGGTGATCTGCATAGAGAGCCTTCCTCATCGTCTTCACAAAAAAAAGAGGGATTGTATGCATAAACAAAAAAAAGCACTTGTTAACGGGCAAATCATCAATGGGCATGATGTCTTCTTGGGCCACGGATTGCTTATGGATGCGGGCCGGATTCAAGGAATATTTCCTAAACAAAATATTCCAACGGATTACACCCAGATTGACGTGCATAAAAACATCATCTGTCCGGGACTTATAGATCTGCAGATTTATGGAACTGGAAATGATCTTTTCTCTGCGGAACTATCAATAGACAGTCTAAGCCGCATCGAAGATGGCTTGCTAAGGCAGGGATGCACGTCCTTTATGTTGACTTTGGCAACCAATAGTGCTGCTGTGTTTAAGGAGGCTATTGACGTTTTTCAACAAGCTCCGCGGAAAACCGCCTTAGGTTTGCATTTGGAAGGACCCTTTCTGAATGTTGCAAAAAAAGGAGCGCACCCAGCGGAACATATGCGCATTCCATCAATTGAAAATATTGAAAGTTTGTTGTCTGAAGACCGCGGTGCAGTAAAGATGATGACCGTCGCGCCAGAGCTGATTGATCGAGCGGCTATCGACCTACTACGAAGACGTGGCGTCTTGCTGAGTGCAGGACATAGCGCTGCTTCATTTGAGGAAGCGATGCTTGGATTTTCATATGGAATACCAGCAGTAACGCATCTATGGAATGCCATGTCAGGTTTGCACCATCGCGATACCGGACTGCCCGGAGCTACCTTTCGACATGACGGTGTAATGGCTTCCATCATTGCGGACGGCGTGCATGTGGATTATGAGGCATTAAAAGTCAGTAAACAGTTATTGGGCGATCGGCTTTTTCTTATAACGGATGCGGTCGCAGCCTGCGACAAGGATATTTATCAACATGTACGGCATGAAAATCACTACACGATGCCGGATGGTACGCTCAGTGGTTCTGCACTCACACTACTGCAAGCCGTGCACAATTGTGTTGAGCATGCAGATATCGCGTTGGACGAGGCTTTACGAATGGCTACGTCTTACCCTGCACAACTTTTGGGAAGAACGGATATTGGAAATCTTAACACGGGATCTTTGGCTAATGTGTTAGTGTTTAATGCAGATTTCGTGCTGCAACAGGTGTATTTAGAAGGAGAGCGTTTTGCTTAAAAATGATAAGTAACGAACGAAAGTAGGGCATTTTTCGTCGCGTAGGCTTAAAAAGTGTAGTTTTGCAATCTATGAATTTGAAACCGATAAAAAGTGCGGCAGCTTTGACCCTTGTGGCATCTGTACTGCTGTTTTCTTGTGCGTCGCGTAAGAATAGAAAAAAGGCGAAGGAGCTGAAGTCTCCTGGTGTCGAGCTTGTGCTAGCGGATACCGCAAAATTGGATAAGCCACTGTCTGCAGTCACGCCTCCCGTGGTGACACGGGCTAAGCCTGCATCGGACGCACTTATTGAAGCGCCCCTGCGTGTAGAACTGCCGACGGTGAGCCGTGAATTTCGCGGGGCTTGGGTTGCTACAGTAGCCAATATCAATTGGCCCACGAAAGGGAATTACAACACCGAATCGCAAAAAAGGGAAGCGATTGAATTGCTTGACTTCCTGAAAGACAATAATTTTAATGCCGTTATTTTTCAGGTTAGACCTTCCGGAGATGCCTTGTATGATAGTCCTTATGAACCATGGTCTTATTTTTTGACAGGTACAACCGGTAAGCGTCCTTCTCCTTACTACGATCCGCTTACATTTTGGGTAGAGGAAGCGCATAAAAGAGGGTTGGAGCTCCATGTTTGGTTAAACCCATACCGCGCTCACCATTCGAGTGGAGGGGCGGTTGGTAGCGAGTCAATGGTGCGTAAGGCTCCCGAGATGGTGCTGCGGTTGCGCAATGGGATGTATTGGTTCGATCCTGCAAATCCTAAAACACAGGATCACGCGGCAAAAGTGGTCATGGATATCGTGAAACGATACGATATCGATGGTGTCCACTTTGATGACTACTTCTACCCCTATGCCGAGTATAATGGTGGAGCTGACTTCCCTGATGACGCATCGTGGAGTGCTTACCGTAGCTCGGGAGGTAAACTTTCGCGAGGCGATTGGCGTAGAGATAATGTGAATCGCTTTATCGAGCGGGTATATAAAGGCATTAAAGGGGAAAAGAATTACGTGAAATTCGGAATCAGTCCTTTTGGTATTTGGAAGCCGGGGTATCCGGCCGGAATCACCGGCTCTTCGCAATATGATGAGTTGTATGCTGACGCTAAACTATGGCTGAATCGTGGGTGGATCGATTATTTTACGCCACAACTTTACTGGCCGATTGATCCGGCGCGGCAGAGCTTTACAGCGCTTTTGCGCTGGTGGGAGTCCGAAAATACGCAGAAGCGACATCTATGGCCCGGCTTGAATACGGTGGAAGTGCGTTCACCTAATCGGCCGCAGGAGATCGTTCGCCAAATCGAAGCAACTCGGCAGCTTATTCCGAACAGTGTGGGCGCCGCACATTGGAGTATTGCAGGACTGACCAAAAGTCCCAATATGGTGCACGCGTTGAAAGACGGTCCTTACCAAAGCAAAGCGCTAATACCTAGGACGCCATGGTTGCAGGTTAATCCACTATTGGCACCTACATTGATCTTGACCCCCGAGAAAAGTAGCGTATTTGCAAAATGGCTACACAAACAGCCTGATCAGGTATTTCAATGGGTGGCCTATGCACAGTATGGCGATGTATGGGAATACGAAATCCTTGATGGCAGGCAGAGCGAAAGAAGCTTTCCAAAAATGAAAAACGGCCGAGAACTAAGGGCGATTGCAATAAAAGCTATTGATCGGTTAAGCAATGAGAGTGAGTATGTTGCTAAAAGAGCAATTTAATAGTATAACTAATAATTTACAGAACTACCTAAAATTTTTGGGTAGTTTTGTTTTTATGGATAAGCGGATTGTAGGATTTTTGGTGTTTTTTGGTTTGTGGGTTCTGTCTTTTCAACTGCGGGCGCAGGAACGACCTAGTATCGTGCAGCGTCCGATTACGTGGAATAGCATGCGTGAAGATCTTTCACTGTCCTACCTAGAGCAGCGTCATGGCATCAAAAGTTCTTCGGTGGAGATTGTCCCGAAGATGGTAGTGGTACACTGGACGGATGTGCTTTCTGTAAGTAAAACCATCCGTACCTTTGATCCGGTGCAGCTTCCGGGAAGGCCCGGCCTCAAAAAAGCTAGTCTGCTAAATGTTTCTGCACAGTTTGTCATTGGTCGAGACGGCACGATTTTTCAGCTCCTGCCCGAGACAACTTTTGCTCGCCATACTATAGGTCTCAACTATTGTGCTATCGGGATAGAAAACATAGGATCTGCCCGTTACCCGCTAACCGATGCACAGCTTAAAGCCAATACGGCCTTAATCAAATATTTGATGTCGAAGTACGATATTCAATATGTTATTGGGCATCACGAGTATCAAGCATTCCAAGGAACCGACTGGTGGAAAGAAACTGACCCCGATTATTTTACCCGAAAATCTGATCCAGGAAATGCTTTTATGGAACAGCTGCGTTTGAACTTGGGCTTGCAGCAATCGGTTGTGGCGAGGTGAAGCAACCCTAAATTTTAAAATGTATATATTTTTAGTTTATCGAAGAAGCTCTTGACTGCAAGTCTTTCTTTAAAGGCGCATTGATAAACAAGGTTTCATTTCTTCTCGTTTTGTAAGCACTTCCATAGACCCGTGCAGCGTGCACCACATCAAAATTTCTTTCGTACATTTAAACTGCACGAGTTATATTCCTTGCCTACTATACTGATAAAATTTTGATAAACAAGAATTCTTGTTTATGTTTGTTTCTCAATTAAAAACGCATAAATATGAAGTCAGCAAGTTTTTTATGGATACTGCTGAGCGCTGTGGCATTCTCCTGCTCTGCCGGTAGTTCATCAAATGGTCGCGAGTCTCTACCAGTGGATTCCATCGTAACGAATAAGCAAGAAGTAATAACTGGCGCCGATCAGGTTGCGGCATATCTGCCGTTGTTGACGCGCAAAAAAGTTGGTTTAATAGGGAATCAGACATCCGTTGTCGGCTCTAACAAGGATCATTTGGTCGATGTTCTTTTGCGTGAGGGGGTAGATCTTAAATTCGCTTTCGCGCCTGAGCATGGGTTTAGAGGTGAAGTAGAGCGTGGCGAGAAGGTAAGCAATGAAGTGGATGAAAAAACGGGTTTACCTCTTTTTACATTATACGGTGGAAATGAAAAGCAGGATTCTATTGTTCGATCCATTGATGTAATGGTATTTGACTTGCAAGATGTCGGAGCGCGATTTTATACCTATATCACTTCGCTGCATAGGGTGATGGAGCTTTGCGCCAAGCATGGCAAGGACCTCATCGTTTTAGATAGGCCCAATCCGTGTGGAGACCAAGTTGATGGTCCGGTGCGCAAGGATGATCGATTTAAGTCTAATGTGTCGTTTCATAAAATTGCTATGGTGCATGGTTTGACTATTGGTGAGTTGGCGGGTATGATCAATGGCGAAAAGTGGCTCGAGGGAGAAAGAACGTGCAGCCTCCAGGTTATACCAGTACGCAATTGGGATCATAAAATGCATTATGAGCTACCTGTAGTTCCTTCTCCAAGTCTTCCAAACTATCTTTCCGTGCGGTTGTATTCGTCTTTGTGCCTGTTCGAAGGAACCGATATATCCATAGGCCGTGGCACGGATTGGCCGTTTCAGGTTATCGGGCACAATGATCCGGTTTACGGTGATTTTGCATTTACCCCTGGTCAGAAAGCTGGTATGAGTAAGCACGTGGAGGGCAAGGGGGAGAAGTTGTATGGCGTTGATCTGCGGAAGCTCGATGCGGACAAGCAGATCTTTACCCTTAAATATTTGCTTGATTTCTACCAGAAAATGCCAGACAAAAAAAGATTTTTTGCCAGACCTGAGTTTTTTGACAAACTCGCCGGTACTGATGAGCTGCGTAAGCAGATAATGGCCGGGAAGACGGAGGCTCAAATCAGGGAAAGCTGGAAAGATGAACTTACTAGTTATAAAATGATGCGCAAAAAATACCTTTTGTATCCAGATTTCGAATAGCAGTTTTTTTAAGATGTGTTAAACACGCCTTTGTGCGTGTTTTTTTTATTATTGGACAAAAACGTTAAAAAAACGCATAAAAGTTTTGTGTTTAATTATAGTTGGCTATATTAGTGCAGGTTTTAGCGTGTAATGTTCTTTTATGATGTAAGAAAACGCAAATAAATGCCTAAATGTGCAAATCACTAATCTAATAACTAACGACCAATGAGAAAATCAATCTTATTTTCTGTCGCTCTGGGTCTATTTGCGTCCTCTGAGACTGCCGCGCGCAGCTGGACCAATCCTACAAGCTTTGGTAGTTCTTTTCCGTTTTCCTATCCGCTGGCCGCTCAGCAGACTGTAAAAGGTCGTGTTACGGGGCTTGATGGGGCAATACAGGGAGCTACGGTAGCCGTTGTGGGGACCACAAGTTCGGTTACAACGGATCAGAACGGAAATTATGAAATCAATGCGGCGCAGGGAGCCGTGCTTCGGATCAGCTCGGTGGGCTATCGTTCGCAGGATGTGAACGTTACTAGCGATGCTATTAACATCACCTTAGAGGCGGACAACACTTCGCTGGACGAGGTTGTAGTTGTGGGGTACGGAACGCAACGTAAAGGGAACCTAACGGGAGCGGTTTCCTCGATCAATGTAAAGGATAATTTGGAGGGACGACCTATTGCTGATGTCGGTAGGGCCATCCAGGGAACCACGCCAGGGCTTTCGGTAACGATACCAAGTGGTGAGGTGGGCTCAGACCCTGTTATGAAGATCCGTGGCGCTATTGCCTCGGTGCAGGGAAACGGGAATCCGCTTATTCTACTAGACAATGTCGAAATTCCTAGTATACAGTATGTCAATCCTGACGATGTCGAATCTATCACGGTGCTAAAGGACGCAGCTTCTGCTTCCATCTATGGATCAAAGGCCGCCTTCGGGGTGATCTTGATTACCACCAAGACCGGGGCAACCTCAGAGAAGATCGACGTGAGCTATTCCAATAACTTCTCTTTTCAGAATCCGTCTAAGAAATTTGAGATGGGTCGTGTTAATGCACTAAAATATACCGTTGACGCGATGGACCGGGTGGGGATTGACGAAATCGGTGCCTTTTACAGAATTACCAAGGAGAGTTATGAAAGAGCTGTTGAATGGGAGAATAAATATGGAAGTACAATTGGGTCAGACGATCCTACGGTTTATGGCCGCGATTGGTACGTAGATCCAGCGTTCCCCACACGAAAGTATGGTGTAAGGACCTATAATCCTTACGACTATATGGTCAGGGAGTGGGCTCCATCACAAAACCATAACGTTTCTCTGAACGGAAATGTGGGCAAGACGAAGTTTACTACCTCCTTCGGGCTTGTTGATCAGAGTGGGATGCTGAAGCCTGGTGATTCGGATAAATTCCGCCGTTACAACGGCGCGGTGCGCGTCACTAGCGACCTGAATAAATATGTAACCCTTCGTGGTGGAGCGATGTTCTCCCAGCGCAAGAAGTCATACCCTTATGCGACCAATTCCACAACTGCCGATCCATGGCTATACATGTACCGTTGGAGTTCGCTCTATCCTATGGGCTACAACGAGGATGGCAATCCTATCAGAAGTCCGTGGAGTGAAAACGAATACGCTAACGATGCCCTGATGCGCCGTAACTACATCAATATAAATGCCGGGGCTACGGTTAATATTAAGTCTAACTGGAAAGTAGACATCGACTACAACTTCACTAACGAAGATTACGGCTGGCGTCGTAACGGGACACGGTTTACGGCCGCGAACAGTTGGGTCGCCGCAAAGCAGCGGCTTGATGCCAACGGCAATCCTGTATATGTGAATGCTAATGGTGATGTTGTGGCGGCAGGTGAGCCGGGGGCTAGCGTGGCTTATGATCTTTCCAATGATGCCTACACGGCACCGGGAGCAAGTCCGGATCACATCTTCATGCAATCTGCAAACGAGAACAAGAGTACTTTGAATGCCTTTACAACCTATAACCTTACTATTGGTGAAGGCCATGACTTCAAGCTAATAGCCGGTACTAATATTGTGGCAGATCATAGCGATTTCCATTATTCGCAAAAAACAAATTTGCTGGATATTACCAATCCGCAATTCGAACTAGCTACTGGCACGCAGACTTCCGGAGGACAGGAGGCTTGGGCCGCCCAGCTAGGTTATTTCGGTCGTGTGAACTATGCTTATAAGAACAAATACCTCTTTGAGGGAAATATCCGTTATGACGGATCCTCGCGCTTTACCCGGGATCTGGTTTGGCGTTGGTTCCCTTCGGTGTCTGCAGGCTGGGTTGCTTCGGAAGAGAACTTTATGCAATGGGCACATCCTGTGCTGAGCCATTTGAAATTTCGAGGATCTTGGGGCTACATCGGCAACCAAGCGGTTCCTAACGGACTCTATCGGGATTATATGGAGTCTGCTGAACAGAGCTGGATGGCTGGAGGCGTGAGGGTATTTGGTTTGGGCAACCCTGCCTTAAGTGTAGAGGACGTGACATGGGAAGATCTGGAGTCGCTCGACTTCGGTGTGGATGCACGTTTTTTAAATAATAAGCTCGGCATTGTTTTCGATTACTATCATCGTAACACCAATAATCTGTTCAGCCCTTTAGAAGGAACTACGTACACCTTGGGCGGCGGTGCTCCGCTGGGTAACTACGGGACACTGAAGACGAAAGGATTCGAGATTGCCGTAGACTTTAACCACCGGTTCCAGAACGGTTTGGGTATCAACCTTCGTGCAAACCTAGATGATGCGGTATCCCGTTTCTACGATTACACTTCTTCTCGATTGACTGGTAGCAATTACGATGGTAAGACCTTTGGTGAGATATGGGGTTACGAGACCGATCGCCTATATAGATATGATGATTTTGTGCTTGACGGAAACGGTGCTCCTCAGCTAGTTAACCTTACCCCCGAAATGACCAAGTACAATACCAGTGGCGGTGGCCGTGCTTACGAGCTAAAAGGAGCTGATGCAGTTTATCAGTCGCGTTTCCAGAATTCAACCAATTTCTTCTTTGGTCCTGGTGATGTGAAGTTTAAGGATCTCAACGGAGACGGAGAGATCGATAATGGTGACGGTACGATCGACAACCCAGGAGATATGAGGATTATCGGTAATTCCACGCCACGCTATAATTATGGTTTTAGGTTAGGTGCCGATTACAAGGGCTTTGACTTTGCTGTCTTCTTCCAAGGCGTGGGTAAGCGTGAGGTTTGGGGAGCTGGCTTCCTTGCTATCCCTGGATTCAATGTTGCCGATGGTGCGATGCCGGCAGCGTTCGTCGATGACTATTGGACGCCAGACAACCAAGATGCGTTCTATCCTGCTGCCTTCAACAATGGTGGAACGGCCAATGTAAATAACATGCAGGTACAGTCTCGGTACCTTTTGGATATGTCCTACCTGCGTATGAAGAACATCACACTTGGTTATTCCCTTCCAAAATCGGTGCTAAGTCCCATTCACGTAAATAGTCTGCGTGTTTATGTCGCGCTTGAAAACTTTGTGACCTGGGATAAGCTGAAAGGACTTCCGATCGATGCGGAAGCTGTCCAAGGTTTCTCGATGTTCAATGAGAGCAACTATAATTCAGGCAGGATCGGTGTGGGGACACCGACATTTAAAAGCGCCTCGTTTGGTGTTCAATTAAACTTTTAATGCGTGCAGTAATGAAAAAATTAGCTTATATATTTTTAGGGACCTCGCTGCTGTTTACCGGATGTAGTGATCTTCTTGATCGTCCGGAACTTAATAAGATTGAGGATAGCGAAGAGTCGTATTGGCGTAATGAGAATGATTTCCGTCTTTTCTCGAATGAGTTCTATGCGAACTTCTTTGTTGGTTACAATACGGGGTTTGGTACGGCCTATGCACCGCTCGTGGGGTATAATTTTTCAGACGATCTGACCTCGCAGGGCGCACAAGTTCAACTGCTGAGCACGGTGCCGACCGGGGCAGGGGGAAGTACCTCAGCAGCAACTAGCGTGCTACGCTTGGAACATCCGGGACCGAACTGGAATTTCTATTGGGTGCGCAAGGCCAACATCGTGATCAATAGGCTGGAGACAATTGCTAAGTCAAGGTTGTCTGAAGCGGAGTTTAATCACTGGATGGCTGTCGGGCGTTTTTTTAGGGGATATGAGTACAGCCGTTTGGTGAGCAACTTTGGTGACGTGCCGTATTTCGATACGGAGGTAAGTGCCACTGACTTCGATCAGATGTATAAAGCCCGAGATGATCGTGGTGAGGTGATGGATCGCGTTTATGAAGATTTCCAGTATGTATTGGAAAATATGCGCGAAAATGACGGAGCGGGTTTTGTGAACCGCTTCGCCGCTGCAGCGCTGATCTCCAATATGATGCTTTTTGAGGGTTCTTGGCAGCATTACCATGGTCTTGATGAGGCTCGTGCGAAGAAATATCTGGAAATGTCGCGCGATGCAGCGCAATATGTGATGGATAATGGTAGCTGGAGCTTCGGTTCGGATTTCAAGAGCCTGTTCGCTTCGGACAATCTAGCTGGTAACTCAGAGGTGATCTTTCATAGGACTTACGATGATGCTCTTGCTGTTCGCCACTCTGTAGGTTCCTACAGCAACGGTACCGAGGGGCAGGGGCGTTCGGCAAACCTCAACCTTTTGAAATCTTTCATCTGTAACGATGGGAAAGTATGGCAGAGCTCTACGGTAGAGGATGCTTCCAGTTTCCGTCTGCAGGATCTTGCAAAAAGTAGAGATCCCCGTTTTGAGGCGACCTTTATGGATACGGTAAATACGCCGGCTACCGGAACATTTGTCTATGCCCATAAGTTTGCAGGCCGAGATGCCTTAAATTTTATTGGGTCTACGTATCCAGCAAAATGGGCGAGCAACACCAATATTAACGATGCACCGATCGTGCGTCTGGCCGAGGTAGTTCTCAACTGGGTAGAGGCAAAGCAGATCCTTGCGGAGAGCTTCGGTGGTGCCGCTGTTTCTCAGGCAGACCTAGATCGCTCGATAAATGCCATCCGAAACCGGCCTCTGGATGCGGTCGCTACGGCGAAGGGTGTCCAAAAGACAGCTCCACTTTCACTTTCCGCAATTCCGGTTGATCCAGATAAGGACCCCGATGTATCTGCGCTGATGTGGGAGATACGTCGTGAACGCAGAATGGAATTTGTTTTCGAGTATGCACGTATCCAAGATTTACGGAGATGGAAAAAACTAGAAAATATGAATTTTGCAAAGGCCGACTACCGTCTTGGTGCTTGGGTAAACGGGCCGGTGGATTTCGGCGATAAGAAAAATCCAGGGAAGATCGTTTCTACGTTCCGTAATGTGCTGCAAGTAATGAAGCCAAACGGTACAACGGTTACCTATAACGGTTCCAACGATGCGGATATGGTGGGTTATTATGTGGTTAGGAACTTTTCCAACCGCCTGCCCGTACAGGTGCGGAACTATCTTGCTCCAATCAGCCAAGCGCTTATTCAGGAGTACCAAGATCGAGGGTATAGCTTGGAGCAGACACCGGGTTGGGAATAATATCAATATCATCAAGGCTGCCTGCGCTGGCTTCTAGTGAATATACCAGACAGGCAGCTTTCTTATTTTTATACATGAACCTATGATAGGAAAGATTCTCTTTCTGTGCCTTTTTTTTGCATGGAGTACCGGCATTGCCCAACAACCATTCAGGTTTGCCCAAGTAACCGACACGCATGTAGGCAGTTCTACGGGTGCGGAGGACTTGCGTCGTACCGTGCGGGATCTCAACAATCAAAAAGATATCGACTTCGTCCTACTCTCCGGCGATGTTACCGAATTCGGATCGGATGAAGAGCTTCAGCTTGCCAAACAAATTTTGGACAGCCTGCGTTTGCCGCTTTATGTAATTCCGGGGAACCACGATAGCAATTGGTCGGAGAGCGGGGCAAATTCCTTTCGTAAGGTTTTTGGTGGCGAGACATTTTTCTTCAGGCACAAGGGCTATATGTTTATGGGGACGGCCTCTGGGCCTAACATGCGCATGGGACCAGGGCAGGTTCCACGGGAAAACCTTGTTTGGATGGACTCCGTTTTTGCTGCTAATCCGGATGATAGCACACCGTTAATCTATATCAATCATTATCCGCAGGATTCCTCGCTGAACAATTGGTACGAAGCTATTGATCGCGTGAAGCGGCGTAATGTGCAGCTAATGCTTTGTGGGCATGGTCATATAAATAAGCTTTACGACTGGGAAGGTATTCCAGGTGTGATGGGACGCTCGAATCTGCGCGCGAAAGATTTGATCGGTGGATACAATATCATCAGCATTGCCAATAGGAAGGCTGTCTACCAAGTACGTCAACCCGATTTCAAAACGGAAAACCCTTGGTTGCAGGTAGACTTACGTGATCATCGGATTGGGCAGCGCGATGTTAAGTATCACAGACCCGATTATTCGGTCAATGAAAAATATAAAGCGCAGGTGTCGGAGCTTTGGCGATTTGAAGATGAAGCGGATTTGGGCGCAGGTTTCGCGGAGTACAAGCAGCTCTTGATTACAGGAAACACGGCGGGTTACGTATTTGCGCTTGATAACAAAAGCGGCAAAAAAATTTGGGCATATAGAACCGGAGGAAAAATCTATGGTACGCCGGCTGTTTGGAAAAAGATGGTGGTTGTGGGGTCTTCCGACGGTAATATATACGGTCTGGATGCTGGTAATGGAAAAGAAAAGTGGCGAGTACGGGCTGCAAAAGCGGTGTTGGGTAGTCCGGTCGTTAATCATGGTGTTGCATTTATTGGTTCTTCAGATGGTGTTTTTCGTGCTATTGATGTCGTATCCGGAAAAATTCGATGGACATTCAATGAAGTAGCTGGTTATGTCTCGGCCAAGCCGACCCTATATAATGGATTGGTAATCTTTGGCTCTTGGGGCAATGGTTTTTATGCCCTAAATCAGCAAACTGGAAAATTGGTCTGGAGTTGGAGCAATGGGCAGTCCAATCGGATGTTGTCTGCGGCAGCCTGTTATCCAGTTGTGCAACACGGTAGGCTTTATTTGGTGGCCCCCGATCGCTATATGACCTGCTTGAATGCTAAAACGGGTGCTGTTATTTGGCGTAACAAAATCGATAAGGTGCGCGTCCGGGAATCAATGGGGATCTCTAAAGATGGCCAGTATGTGTATGTCAAAACGATGGACGGTAATTTATTAGGTATTTCAACAGCAGCTGATGAAATGCATATCGGATGGCGGTCTACCTTGCAGCTGCCCTATGAACTTAATCCGACGGCGATAGAAACAATTGGATCTCAGGTTTTGGTTCCTAGTCATTCTGGTTTGCTTTCGGGCGTAGATGGGGTAAGTGGGCAGGTATTGTGGCAGTATAAGCTGTCTAATGCGATGATCAACCCTATCCTGATATCGAAAAGAGGGCATGTAATTGTTTCTTCAATGGATGGGAACATCGTTAAGCTGAAATTAAAGTAGGTCATCGGGCGGAGCGCTTCGAAATATCAATGGTTGTTTTGCTGTGATTTCCAGTAAACTACTCGTTATCGTAACAGATAGTTTACTTTTTTTTAAAGGGAAATTACAAATGCATATAAATTTATCTATGTTTGACGTTGATTATCAGTAGAGATACAGCTGTGTAGGTAGTCGCTGATCGTTTTAGGGCGAAGACTTGTTGTATGTTGTGTTGATGGCCACGAAAGAGGGCTAAAGAAAATTAAAAATTAGATGCGTTTTTATGCATGTTTCGTTTTGAAATTTGCATATTTGTAAGGAAGTAGAATTTGCTGTTATTATGATACGAGTTACGGAGAAGGAGTCGAATTATCAAGACCTGGACAAGATGTCTGTTCAT
>JAAIGF010168927.1_pt1 | contig 13394 bp, 11 predicted proteins | sample 6487441 | NCBI WGS metagenome assembly JAAIGF01 (sample SAMN13974129, study PRJNA590717) | phyllosphere metagenome | biome: pepper field; feature: multiple bacterial spot infested pepper fields; material: pepper leaves; isolation source: leaves from pepper fields | host: Capsicum annuum ... | reverse complement strand
CTGCCATACCTGCTCGGTGACCTGCAAGAACGTCTGGACCAGCCGCGATGGCGTCGAGTACGCCTGGTTCAACAACGTCGAGACCAAGCCCGGCATCGGCTACCCCAAGGATTGGGAAAACCAGAAGCGCTGGAAGGGCGGCTGGAAGCGCCGTGCCGACGGCAAGCTCGAACCCGCGCAGGGCGGCAAGCTGCGCATTCTGGCGAACATCTTTTCCAACCCCAACCTGCCGTCCATCGACGACTACTACGAGCCGTTCACCTACGACTACGAGCATCTGCAGAACGCCAAGCTCAGCGAGACGCCGCCCACGGCGCGCCCGGTGTCGCTGATCACCGGCAAGAAAATGGACAAGATCACCTGGGGTCCGAACTGGGAAGACGACCTGGGTGGCGAGTTCTCGGCACGCGGCCAGGACGCGCTGTTCGAAGGCGTGCAGAAGGAGATGTACTCGACCTTCGAGAACACCTTCATGATGTACCTGCCCCGCCTGTGCGAGCACTGCCTGAACCCGGCGTGCGTGGCTAGCTGCCCCTCGGGCTCGATCTACAAGCGCGAAGACGACGGCATCGTGCTGGTCGACCAGGACAAGTGCCGCGGCTGGCGCATGTGCGTCTCGGGCTGCCCCTACAAGAAGATCTACTACAACTGGCAGAGCGGCAAGGCCGAGAAGTGCACGTTCTGTTATCCGCGCATCGAGGCCGGCCAGCCGACGGTGTGCTCGGAAACCTGTGTGGGCCGCATCCGCTACCTCGGCGTGCTGCTGTACGACGCCGACCGCATCGAACAGGCGGCATCGGTGCCTGCCGACCAGGATCTGTACCAGGCCCAGCTCGACATGTTCCTGGACCCGAACTCGCCGGAAGTCATCGCCGAGGCGCGTCGCCAGGGCATCCCGGAAAGCTGGCTGGAATCGGCCCGCAATTCGCCGGTCTACAAGATGGCCGTGGACTGGAAGATCGCCTTCCCGCTGCACCCCGAGTTCCGCACGCTGCCGATGGTCTGGTACATCCCGCCGCTGTCGCCGATCCAGTCGGCGGCCGACGCCGGCAAGATGCCCCACGCCACCATCGGTCGCCACGGCATGATTCCGGACGTCAAGAGCCTGCGCATCCCGGTGCGCTACCTGGCCAACCTGCTGACCGCAGGCGACGAGGCCCCGGTGGTATCCGCCCTGGAAAAGATGCTGGCCATGCGTGCCTACAAGCGGGCCCAGCTGGTGCACGGCGAGTCGGACCAGGCCGTGCTGGACCACGCCGGCCTGGATGCCGCCACGGTGGAAGACATGTACCGAATCATGGCGCTGGCCGCCTACGACGATCGCTTCGTCATTCCGTCCAGCCACAAGGAAATGGTCGAGAACAGCTTCCATGACCAGGGCAGCTGCGGCTTCAGCTTCGGCAACGGCTGCACCGACGGCGTGTCCGAGGTGTCGCTGTTCGGCCGCCGCCCCGAGGGCAAGGTGATCATGGTCGACCTGCCCAAGTCGCGCAAACCCAAGGTCCCGGCGCAAGCCGGCTGACGCCTCGCGACCCACGGAGAACATCATGTCCAAGCTCTCACACCAACTGCTTCACCCCATCCTGGCCGCGCTGCTGGACTACCCCCAGCCGGCACTGATCGAAGCACTGCCCGAGATCGATGCCCGCGTGTCGGCCGATCCCGACACGCATGCCGCGCTGGCGCCCTTGCTGACCTGGCTGGGGTCCACCGACCTCATCACCCTGCAGGAAACCTTCGTGGCGACCTTCGACCGCACGCCGGGTCATTCGCTGCATCTGTTCGAGCACATCCACGGCGAAAGCCGTGATCGCGGGCAGGCCATGGTCGACCTGCTGCAGGAGTACCAACGCCACGGCCTGACGCCGCACGAATCGGAACTGCCCGACCACGTGCCGACCTTCCTGGAGTTCCTGGGAACGGTGGACGCCGGGCACGCGCAGGCGCTGCTGGGCGACGCCATCCACGTGCTGGCCGCCATCGGCGTGCGCCTGGCGCGTCACGATAACCCCTACGCCAGTGTGTTCACCGTGCTGCGCACGATGACCCCGGTCGAGCCGCGTGAACAGGACGATCCGCCTGTGCGCGACATGGACGAGGCCATGGAAGTCTTCGGCGTCGGCGCCGATGGCGTCGAACCGCTGCTGCGTCCACGTGTGCCCTCGGGCCCGCAGACCGTGCATTTCCATCCGCGCGCTGCGCATGCCCACTGACCCGGCCGTCGAGGTATCGCCATGCTCCACAAATTCCTGTTCGGGATCTATCCCTACATCGCCTTCGCCATCTTCCTGTTCGGCAGCCTGGTCCGCTTCGAGCGCGAGCAGTACACCTGGAAGAGCGACAGCTCGCAGCTGCTGCACACCGGCAACCTGAGACTGGGCAACATCCTTTTCCACATCGGCATCATCGGCCTGTTCTTCGGCCACCTGATCGGCCTGCTGATGCCCGTGATCGTGTGGGACACGCTCGGTGTCGGCCACGGCTTCAAGCAGATGGTCGCCATGGTCATGGGCGGCATCCTGGGCGTGATCTGCCTGATCGGCCTGGTGATCCTGCTGCATCGCCGGCTCACCGACCCGCGCATCGCCGCGGTCACGCGCACCGGTGACAAGGTCCTGCTGGGCTGGATCCTGGTCACGTTGCTGCTGGGCCTGTCGACCATCATCCCGTCGAGCAGCCACATGGACGGCGAGATGATGATCCACCTGATGGGCTGGGCCCAGCATCTGGTCACCCTGCGCAGCAGCGCCGCCGACCTGATCGTCGACACCCCGCTGCTGTTCAAGCTGCACCTGTTCATGGGCGTGTCGCTGTTCGCGATCTTCCCCTTCACGCGTCTGGTTCACGTCTGGAGCGGCTTCGGTTCGGTGTTCTACCTGGGCCGTGCCTGGCAGCTCGTGCGTTCGCGCCGTCCCTGAGTCATCTGGAGCAGATCATGCCCGTCATCGTCAACGACCATGAGTTCACCGACGCCGACATGGATGCGGAACTGCCCGCCCATGCCGACGCCCCCAACCCCATGAAGAGCGCCATGACCGCCCTGGTGCTGCGGCGCGTGCTGGGCGACGAAGCGCGTCGCCTGGGCCTGGACGCCGAGGGCGACGAGGCCGTGATCGATGCGCTGTGGGCACACGAAGTCCGTGTGCCCGATGCGGATGACGCGGCCTGCCGCCGGTACTACGAACAGCACCCGGCGCACTTCACGCAGGGCGAACTGGTGGAAGCCAGCCACATCCTGTTCCAGGTGACCGAGCGGGTCTACCTGGATGCGCTGCGGGTGCGGGCGCAGGAAGTGCTCGACGCCGTGCTGGCCGCGCCGGAGACCTTCGCCGAGCATGCGCAGGCATGCTCGAACTGCCCGTCGGGCGAGGTCGGCGGCAACCTGGGCCAGCTCGGCCGTGGCGACACCGTGCCGGAGTTCGAGAAGGTGGTCTTCGCCATGGCGCCCGGCAGCATCCTGCCGCGCTTGCTGGAAACCCGCTTCGGCCTGCACATCGTGCAGGTGGGACGACGCGTCGAAGGCAACTTGCTGCCTTATGAATTCGTGTCCGAGCGCATTGCCGAGGCCCTGACTGCCGCCAACCGCGATGCGGCCTGGCGCCAGTATCTCAAGCTGTTGGTCGGACGCGCCCGTATCGAAGGTATCGAACTCGACGGCGCCGACTCGCCGCTGGTTCAGTAGGAGTCCATCATGCCTGCCCCGGCCGCCTCGCTCATCGATGGCTTCGGCCGTCGGATCGACTACCTGCGGGTATCGGTCACCGATCGCTGCGATCTGCGTTGTACGTACTGCCTGCCCAAAGGGTTCAAGGGTTTCGAGGAGCCGGCGAACTGGCTCACGCTGGCCGAGATGCAAAGAATGGTCGGTCTGTTCGTGGGCCTGGGCGTGGCCAAGGTGCGGCTGACGGGCGGCGAGCCGCTGCTGCGCCGTGGCCTCGATGGCCTGGCGCGCGGCATCGCGGCGATGCCGGGCCTGCGTGACCTGTCGCTGTCGACCAATGGCACGCAGCTGGTTCGCCATGCGCGGTCCCTGCGCGAAGCCGGTGTGCAGCGGCTGAACCTCAGCCTCGATACGCTGGACCCGGGTTGCTTCGCCCGCATCACCGGGCGTGATTGCCTGCAGGACGTGCTCGATGGCCTGGAGGCCGCGCAGCAGGCAGGCTTCGATCCCATCAAGCTGAACATGGTGGTGCAGGGCGGCATCAACGAGGACGACGTGCAGCGCATGGTCGCCTTCGCGGTCGAGCGCGGCGTGGTGCTGCGCCTGATCGAAGCCATGCCGATGGGCGATACCGGCCGCTCGATCAAGCCGGTGGACGTGACGGCGCTGGGCGTGCGTCTGGCGGCCCGCTTCGGACTGATCCCCGAGATCGCCGCCGCAGGGGCCGGTCCGGCGCGCTACTGGCGTACTGCCGACGGGCGCCGTCCCATGAGCCTGGGCGTCATCACGCCCATGTCCCAACATTTCTGTGCAAGCTGCAATCGTGTGCGGCTGGGCGTCGATGGCACGCTGTACCTGTGCTTGGGCCAGGAAGACAAGGTCGAACTCGGCCACATGATGCGGGCAGGCGCCAGCGACGACGCGCTGCGCGCGGCCATCATCGCGGCGATGGCGGTCAAGCCGGAACGGCATGAGTTCAACACCCGACCGACCCGCATCGTGCGCTTCATGTCGCAGACCGGAGGTTGACCATGCACGACCTGGAACGCTTCATCACCGGCTTTCAGCGCTTTCAGCAGCAGTACTTCGACACCGCGCCAGACCTGTTCCAGGATCTGCGCGCCGGCCAGCATCCGCGCACGCTGTTGATCGGCTGCAGCGACTCGCGGGTCGATCCGGCACTGCTGCTGGGCTGCGACCCGGGCGACATCTTCACCATCCGCAACGTCGCCAACCTGGTGCCGCCGCACGAGCGGCGCACCGGTCACCAGGGCGTGGCCGCCGCGATCCAGTTCGCGGTCGATTCCCTGCGCGTGGATCGCGTCATCGTGCTGGGCCACAGTTCCTGCGGCGGCATTCGGGCGCTGGTGGAACAGCGCCTGCCGTCGGAAGGAGAAACCGACTTCATCGGCCGCTGGGTGCGCATTGCCGAACCCGCCCGCGAACGCACTATGCGGCAGATGCCGCTGGCCAGCGACGCGGACCGCCGCCGCGCCTGCGAGCTGGGCGCCATCCTGGTGTCGCTGAAGAACCTGGAGACGTTCCCTTGGGTGGCGCAGCGCGTGGCCGAGGGCAACCTGACACTGCACGGCTGGTATTTCGACATGAACGCCGGGGCGCTGCTGGCGTATTCGCCGCGCGCTGACGCCTTCCTGCCCTTGGTGTGCCCGCTGCTGCCGGCAGAGGCGGCCCCCGACGTACCGGTGGCGCCCGTCATCGATGTCGTAGGCTAGTCGGCCACGGCGCCGAGGCGGGGCGGCTCAGATCAAACCGAGGGTGGCGCTGCGGGTCACGGCGACGGCGACGATGTAGGTCACGCATGCCATGGCCGCGATGACCCAGGGCGCCCGCTGCGCCGCCGGCACGTCACGCTGCAGGGCGCGATGGCCGAGCAATACGTAGGCGATCAGCGCCAGTACCTTGGCCGTCAGCCAGCCCTGCTGGAAAGGAATCTGATGGCTCATCGCCGCCAGCGATACGCCGGCCGCAAGCAGCAGGGTGTCGTTGACATGGGGCAGCCATCGCAAGGGGCGGAAGCGCCGCCAGTCGCTGCCCGACAGCGCCATCGCACCGCGCACGGCGAACAGCGCGATGCTTACCGCGGCAAAGGTCATGTGGAGGTGGCGGATGGCGAGGTAGTCCACAGGCGGCTCCGGAAACGGGATGAGCGGGAATACCACATGCTGCCGGGATGGGCATCGGCCAAGTTGACCATAATCAAAAATAGGACGATTAGCTGACGCATTCCGGTCATGTGACTTGTGCGCGTCGCCTGCGCCCTTGAGGATGTCACCATGCACACCGCCTCCGTACTCCAGGGATTCTTGAACGACGGCACGCCGCCGCTGCGTTATCGCCTGTCCACGCGCATCATTGCGACGTCCCTCGTTGCATTGGGCGTGGTCCTGGCCATGGTGTGCTGGACGCTGTGGCTGTCATGGCAACTGGAAGGGGCAGGTGCGGCCATCAACGACACGGGCAGCCTGCGCATGCGCGCCAACCGTATCGCCGTGACCCTGCAGCAGGGGGCACCCGATGCCACGCAGCGGGTCAATGACGACCTGGTGGGCCAGGCGCAGATCATGTTGCGGCTGGTGCGTGGCAACCCGGCCCGGCCGCTGTTTCTGCCCAACAGCGACGAAGTCCGCAATCAAATGAACGTGGTGTCGCGCAATTGGCATGAAGGACTGGTGCCCGCTGCCCGGCGCGCAATAGCCGAAGGCCAGCCCGCCATCTATCTGGCCAGCCTGACCGGCTTCGTCGACGAGGCCGACCGGCTGGTCCGCATGATCGAGCAGGACAACGCCGAGAAGACGTCCATGCTGCGCTTCTCGCAGGGCGTGCTGCTGGTGATCGCCTGCATGGGGACGCTGGCGGTGATATGCCTGCTTTATCTGTGGATCATCCTGCCGGTGCTGCGCCTGCGCGATGGCCTGCGACGCATGGCCGCCCGTGAACTGAACGTGCGGCTGCCGGTGACCACGCGCGACGAGTTCGGCGCGCTGGCGGTCGGCTTCAATCGCATGGCTGACGAGTTGGCGGGCATGACCGGCGAGCTTGAACGCCGGGTCGAAGAAAAGACCGCCCAACTGGCATCGCAGAACCGCGATCTGAGCGCGCTCTACGACATGACTGCCTTCCTGAACGAGCAGCAGGATGTCGAGCACACCTGCCGTGGCTTCCTGCGCCGGGTGATGGAGCAGTTCGATGCCGACGGCGGCAGCATCCGCACCCTGGACCCGCGCGCCGACAAGCTGCACATCGTGGTGTCGGAAGGCTTGTCGCACGTGCTGGAGGAAACCGAGCACTGCATGAGCGTCAACGCCTGCCTGTGCGGCGAGGCGGCACGCGAAGGCGTGATCGTGATCCGGGACTTCAACGCCTTGGGCGACCCCAACCAGTTCCAGTGCGCCAAGGACGGCTTCAGCAGTCTGGCGGTGTTCCGCATCGGCAGCACCACGGCTGCGCTGGGATCGTTCTCGCTGCACTTCCGCGAGCCGCGCCGCATCCTTGCCGCCGAGCGCCAGTTGCTGGACACCCTGGGCCAGCATCTGGGCGTGGCCCTGGAGAACCGTCGGCTGGCGGTGCAGGCGCAGCAGTTGGCGGTGTCGCACGAACGCAGCCTGGTTGCGCAGGGCCTGCACGACAGCATCGCCCAGGGCCTGAACTTCCTGAACCTGCAGGTGCAGTTGCTGGACGATGCGGCCCAACGCGGCGACATCGACGACGTACGCGAGATCGCCCCATTGATGGCCACCGGCGTGACCGAGAGCTACCAGGACGTGCGCGAACTGCTGACCAACTTCCGCACCAAGCTCGGCCAGGGCGAGCTGTTCGCGGGCGTGGACGAGATCCTGGCCCGCTTCCGCCGCCAGACCGGCATGCAGGTCGAACTGGCGCTGGACGCCGACGACGGTGCGCCGCTGTCGCCCGAGCATCAACTGCAGGTGCTGTTCATCCTGCAGGAAGCGCTGTCGAACGTGCGCAAGCACGCCCAGGCCAGCAAGGTGCAGATTCGCATCTGCAACCGCCGTGACTTCGACATGACGATCACCGACGACGGTGTCGGCTACGACCCCAAGGAAGTCGACGAGCGTGCCGAAGGGCACATCGGCCTGCACATCATGGCCGAGCGTGCTGCCCGTATCCACGCCACGATCGCGCTGCGCAGCCAGCCGGGTGCAGGCGCGTCCGTGTCGCTGCATCTGCCTCAGGCCGAACGTCAGGCCGCCTGATCGTCTCGTCGCTTAATTTCTCGAACGAACCCGCCCATGACCATTCGCATTCTGCTCATCGACGACCATAGCCTTTTTCGTACCGGGGTGAAGCTGCTGCTGCAGCGTCAGCCCGATTTCGAAGTGGTGGCCGAGGCCGTCGATGGGGTCGACGGCATCAAGCGGGCGAAGGCGCTGAACCCGGATGTGATCCTGCTCGACCTGAACATGCCGGGACTGTCAGGCCTGGAGACGCTGGAGTTGCTGGTGCAGGACGTGCCTGCTGCGGCAGTGCTGATCCTGACGGTGTCGGAAGAAGCGGATGAACTGGGTCAGGCCCTGCGTAGTGGTGCACGCGGCTTCCTGGTCAAGAACATCGACGCCGAGGCCCTGACGGCCGCCATTCGGCGTGCGGCTGCAGGCGAAGCGGTGATCGACGACAGCATGACGGGCAAGCTGGTGGCGCAGTTTCGCGCGCAGCCGGCAGCCGACGCCGCTGCCGCGCCTGCGGCGGTCGACCGCACGCGCCTGACCCCGCGCGAACTGGAAATCGTGAAGTGCCTCGCGCGCGGCGACAGCAACAAGGTCATTGCGCGGGAGCTGGACGTGGCGGAAAGCACCATCAAGATCCATGTGCAGAACATCCTGAAGAAGCTGCACCTGAGCAGCCGCGTGCAGGTGGCGGTGTATGCCATCGAACACGGTTTGCTGACGGACTGATTTTTGGTAGTGCGACGCATTCGCATCACGGGGTAAGATTTCGGTTTCGCCCGATTTGCCAGTCTGGATGCCCACCCGGCTTGGGAAGGCCTGCTGTGCGAGACCCCGGCTGGACTGTGCTGACCCGCTACTACCGAGACCTGCTGAACTTCTGCCTGCGCAAGGCCAGAGACCGCGATACCGCGGCCGATCTGGCGCAGGAGAGCTTCGCACGCGTGCTCAAGATGCAGCAGGCGGGCCAGGCCATCCTGAGTCCGGCGGCCTTGCTGCGCCAGGTCGCCACCACGGCCAAGGTCGATCTGGACCGCCGCGCGGCGGTGCGGCAGGCAGACAGCCTGGACGAACTCGACGAAGTCAGCCATCCCGCTGCGCCGCATCACCTGCAGCCGGAAGAAGCCTATGCGTCGTCACAGGCGCTGCAGGCCTATCTTCAGGCCATCGACACGCTGCCGCCTCGTTGCAGGCAGGCCTTTGCCCTCTATGTCTTCGACGGCCTGTCGAAGCAGGAGATCGCCGACCAGATGGGGGTGTCCCTCAGCATGGTCAAGCAATACGTCACCCGGGCCAAAGCCGTTTGCGAAACGTGTAGGCAGGACCTGGCAGCTCCCGAAAACGCGAAGAGATCCAGGCCATGAGCAGCTATCGTGTTCGCCAGGGGTGTCCGTTCGCCCAGGCCTGTGCGTCCCTATCCATAAGATGAGTCATTCCACGCCTCCCGTTGCGCGCACCGACGCCTCGTTCGACGAGGAGAAGGAGACGCGCGAGCACGAAGCCTTCATGCGCACGCTCGATCCGGCGATTGCGGCGGCGGCCGAATGGCATACCCGCAGGGAAGACGGTCTGGACCCTGCCGACGAAGCACGCTTCCAGCAATGGTTGGCGGCCGACCCGGCACATGCGCTGGCTTATGGACGGCTGGACGAGGGTTTCGACGCGCTGCGCAGCCTGGGAAACGCGCAGGCTGCGCAGCAGCGCGAGCAAGCGCTGAATGCGCCCCTCGCGCCTAGTGATGCGCACGCTGCCGCGCGGCCGCGCAGCAAGCGCGCCCCCGTGCGTTCGCGTCTGGCTTGGCTCGTGCCCAGTCCGGTCGCCATCGCGCTGGCGTGCGCGCTTCTTGTTTCCACCGGCGTCGGCTGGCATCTGTGGCACTTGCCGACCTTCACGCATCAGTACGCCAGCTTGCCGGGGCAGCGTTTGAACACCACCTTGCCCGACGGCAGTGAGTTGGTGCTGGACGTGAAGACCCGTGCCGATGTCACCCTGTACCGGGACCGCCGCGAAGTCCGGCTGACCGAAGGTCAGATGATGTTCTCGGTCGCGCCGGATGCGGCCAAGCCCTTCCGGGTGCTGGCCGGCCCCGCCAGCATCACCGTGGTCGGAACGCGCTTCTCGGTGCGATACACCACTACCGGCAGCAAGGCGGGCGCTGTCGAAGTCGCCGTCGAAGAAGGTCGGGTGACCGTCGATGGCGTCACGCCGCGATCTGACGCTGCGCGAGCCATGACGACGCTGACTGCCGGCCAGGCCGTACAAGTGGCGGCGGCGGGCATCGTCGGTCCGGTTGCAGCCGTGCCGGTGTCCAGCGTGGCGCCGTGGCGCAAGGGCCAACTGCGGTTCTCCGATACGCCGCTGTCCGACGCCATCGAAGAAATGGAGCGCTACGGCTCCACAGGTCTGGTCGTCACCGATCCGCGGGTGGCTGATCTGCGCCTGGGCGGCACGTTCGAGATTGCCCGACCGGGCACCTTGGCGCAGGTGTTGCCGCGAATCCTGCCGGTGAGGCTCAAGCCGTATGGCGACGGCAGGCAGGAAGTCGTCAGCACCCGCTGAACGCATCAAAAAAATATTTTGCGGATGGGGTGTCCGTTTCAAGGGGACGTGCGTCTTTATTGGTATTGGGAATCGTTTTCGTTCTCTTGCCATCCTAGGAAGCCATCTTCATGCGTTACCCGCCGTCGAATCGTTTCAGCCTGGCGCCATTGGCGCTCGCCCTTGCCATGGCGCTGTCGGTGCCCGCCCTGGCGCAGGCCCAGGCGCTTGCCGACGCCCGGCCCATCACCGTTTCCATCGCTGCGCAGCCCCTGGGCGATGCGCTGAACGAACTGGGCGCCGTCCTCGGCATGTCGTCGGTGGCGTTTTCGCATGCACTCGTGGCGGGCAAGACAGCGCCCGCCGTCCAGGGCTCGATGACCGCCCAGCAGGCGCTGGATCGGTTGTTGGCCGGAAGCGGATTGGCAGGGACCATCAGCAACGGCGTGTTGACCGTGCAGCAGGCGTCGCAGACCGGCACGGTCACGCTGGCACCGGTGACAGTCATCGCCCCGGCCGACAGCCACGATGCCACCGAAGGCACCGGCGCGTATGTCGCCCAGTCGTCCACCGTCGGCAGCAAGATGGGGCAGTCGCTGCGTGAAGTGCCGCAGTCCGTTTCTGTCGTCACCCGTCAACAGATCCAGGACCTGGGCCTGACGACGCTGCCCGATGCCCTCAAGGCCATGCCGGGCGTGATCGGCTTTCAGGGGGCCATGCTGACGGACCGGGCGCTAGCGCGCGGCTTCGAGGTGGGGATGACGAACATGCGGGTGGACGGCGGCGCGGGTGTCGACCGCGGCTACGGCATCGACAACGACATGGCGTTCTACGACCGCGTGGAAGTGCTGCGGGGTGCCGACGGCCTGTTCGGTGGCAACGGCGAGCCTGGCGGCGTCATCAACCTCGTACGCAAGCGTCCCACGCACGAGATGCAGACCATCTTTCAGGCCCAGTACGGGAGCTACAACTTCAAGCGTGCCGACATCGACGTGGGCGGGCCGCTGACCGAAGACGGTCGCATCCGTGGCCGTGCGGTGCTGGCCCATGAGGACAAGCGCTTCTTCTTCGACGTGGCCGACAGCAAGCGCACCCTGGCGTACGGCATCCTGGAAGCCGACGTCACGCGCGACACCACGGTGACGATGGGCGCAACCTATGTCAAACGCGATTCGTCCGTTCAAGGCTACGGTCTGCCGCGTGCCCGCACGGGCGAGGACCTCAGGCTGCCGCACACGATCTTCCTCAGTGGTGCGGACGATCGCGCCGACAAAAGCATCAAGACGGTATTCGGGCAGCTCGCGCATCGCTTCAATGACGACTGGCGGGTGGACGTATCGGTGAACCATGAGCGCGCCTCGCAGGATCGCTACGACCACTATTTCATGGGCGCCCCCGACCTGAACACGGGCTTTGGATCGGTCAGCAACGGCACCAACCTCCAGAATGAAGACTGGCACAACAGCTCGTTCGACGCCTCGTTGAAAGGCCGCTTCGGTTTGCTGGGACGTCAGCATGACCTGGTGGTGGGGGCAGACTGGTCGCGGTTCAAGCTGGACACGGATTTCCTGCGGCACGAGCCCTATGTCACCGCCCGGATTCCGAACATCTACACGTTCGATCCCTACGATTTCACCCAGCCGTCCGAACCGATGAGCCGGTATCGACGCTACAGCCTGCCGCAGCAGCAGGCGGGGCTGTATGGCTCGGTGCGGTTCCACGTCACCGATCCGCTGCGCCTTATTGCCGGTGGCCGCCTGAGCCGCTATCGCTATCAGTTCCTTTTCAACAGCGTGAATGCCAATGGGGAGACGCTGAGTTCGTCGCTCACCGACTACCGCGACAAGAATGTCTTCACGCCCTACCTGGCGGCGACCTATGACCTGAACCAGACCTGGACCACCTATGCCAGCGTGGCCGAGACGTTCAAGTCCCAGGCCAGCTCGTTGGCAGGTCCCGAGCCAGGACGTCCGCTGGACCCGATCTCGGGCCGGAACTACGAGATCGGCATCAAGGGCAGCCACCTGGACGGCCGGCTGCAGAGCGCCTTTGCCCTCTATCGCATCGACCGTGAGGGTGAAGCGGTACGTGACCCGAACTACCGCTCGAGCAACGGTCCGATGGGCAGTAGCTGCTGCTTCCTGGGCACGGGCCAGGTGGTGAGCGAGGGCTTCGATGCCGAACTGAGCGGCGAGCTTGTTCGTGACCTGCATGTGTCGCTGAGCTACAGCTACAACGACAACCGCAATGAGAACGCGACGGGACAACCGCGCTTCAACGGCCTGACGCCTACGCATCTGGTCAAGGCCTTTGCCTCGTACCGCCTTCAGGGCTCGCTGAGCCGCTGGAAGCTGGGCGGTGGCATCACCGCGCAGAGCAAGACGTTCGTCAATGACTTCGCCTATGTCCGCAACGGCGATGGCACGGTCAGCAACCAGACCGCCCCCTACCGGTTCACTCAGGGTGGCTACCTCCTGGCGAGTGCCCACGTCGAGTACCTGATCAACAGCCGGTGGACGGCGTCGCTGAACGTGAACAACCTGTTCGACAAGCGGTACTACAGCACCATCGGCACGCTGGATTACGGCAGCTTCTACGGTACGCCCCGCAACGCCATGCTCACGTTGCGAGGCACATTCTGACTTCCAGCCAGTCAGCCCGGCTGCCCATCGGCCCGGGCGCGCAGGTAGATGGGCAGCACGCGTGCTGCCCACAACAGCATCATGACGCCCCAGATACCTGACACGGCATGCAGCCAGGGTCCCGCCACGCCCGTCAATGCCAGGCCGACGCGCAGGGCAGCGCTGAGGTGGATGCCCAGGTAGATCGTCCAGTACAGGTTGTCGGCTACCAGCGGGCGGCCGCTGTGGCCCAGGGTGACCCGGGTGACGAAGCCGACCAGCATGGTCGCAAAGCAGCCCATGCCCAGTGCATGCACCGGCGCGGCACCGACGGGCACGCCGACCCGATCCAGGCCGTACAGGAACAGG
>JAAIGF010013858.1_pt1 | contig 13394 bp, 9 predicted proteins | sample 6487441 | NCBI WGS metagenome assembly JAAIGF01 (sample SAMN13974129, study PRJNA590717) | phyllosphere metagenome | biome: pepper field; feature: multiple bacterial spot infested pepper fields; material: pepper leaves; isolation source: leaves from pepper fields | host: Capsicum annuum ... | reverse complement strand
GCGGGACGATCGTGACCTCGCTCGGGATGAGCAGGCCGACGAGGACCACCAGGAAGAGGGCGTTCTGGCCGGGAAAGCGGATCCGGGCGAACGCGTACCCCGCCATCGCGGCGATCAGCATGGTCCCCGCGGTCACGACGACCGCGATGTACAGACTGTTGAAGTACTGCTGCGCGAACGGCTGGATGGTGAAGGCGTCCGCGTAGGCCTGCAGCGTCGGATCCGCCGGCCACAGGCTGGGAGGGAACGCGAAGATCTCGTTCACCGGCTTGAGCGACGACGTGATCATCCACCACGTCGGAAAGACGAAGGGAATGGCCAGGACGCTCAGCACGCCGTAGAAGAGGACTTTGCGTCCCGGCGACGCGGACCGGCGGGGAGGCCGTGCGGGCCGGCGGCCCGCACGATCGAGATCGGGCACGAGCGAACGCGCGGGCTCGGCATCGAGCACGGTGTCAGTTCTCATAGAAGACCCATCTCTTGCGCAGCTGCCACTGCGCGATCGTCAGGACGAGCACGATGAGGAACAGCAGGATCGCCAGCGTCGAGCCGTAGCCGAAGTGGTGGAAGTCGAATGCCTGCTGCACCAGGTAGTACACGAGGACTGTGGTCGAGATCCCCGGGCCGCCCTGGGTTAGCACGGCGATCTGCGCGTACACCTGCAAGGACCCGACGATCGTGATGATGAGGGTCAGCAGGATCGTCGGCGAGATGAGCGGGACGATGATGCGCCCGAAAATCTGACGATCACTGGCGCCGTCGACCTTCGCCGCCTCCTGCAGCTCGCGCGGCACGCCCTGCAGGGCCGCGAGGAAGAGCACCATGTTCAGGCCGACGTTCTTGAAGACCTGAACCACGATGACGCTGAGCAGGGCGGTCGGCCCCTCGCGCAGCCAGTTCGGCCCGTCGATGCCGACGAGGGCGAGCAGGCCGTTGATGCCGCCGTTGTCTTGGAGGAGGAAGCCCCACACGATCGTCCAGGCGACGAGCGAGACGACGACCGGCGAGAAGAAGATGGTGCGAAACGCGGTCACGCCGCGCCACCGTCGGTTCACCAGCACCGCGAGCAGCAACGCCAGCGAGAGGTTGAACACCACCAGGCCCACCGAGAAGATGCCGGTCGCCGCGAGCACCTCGCCCATCTGCGGATCGGAGAAGAGCGCCTCGACGTTGTCGAGTCCGACGAAGGTGAAGGTGCCGGCCAGCACGTTCCACTCATGGACCGAGTAGTAGAAGATCAGCACGAGCGGCACGAGCACGAACAGCACGATGCCGATCAGCTGCGGGGCGATGAAGACGTACCCGGCGAGAGCATCCTTGCGCTGATAGGTCAGCCACGGGCGTCGGCGCGGGGGGCTCCCGGGACGCGAAGCGTCGCGACCCGGGAGCACAGGCGATACAGAAGTCGTCATCTTCTCAGAGCGAGGGTTCGATCGCGTCGCAGGTCTTCTGCAGCGTGGCGGGGATGTCCGCGTCCGCCACCCACAGGCCATCGAGCGCCGCGCGCACCTGCTGACCGATCTCGGCCGAATCCGTGTGGCTGGGCCGCACGACGCCGTCCTCGATCGCGGGGACGACCACGGACTCGATCTGTTCCGGAGTGAGGAGCGGATTCGCGGCCGACAGCGTGTCGACGTTCAGCAGCGAGGTGCGCGGCGGCGGAAAGTACTGTGCGAGCTGCGCGGCATTCTCGGGGTTCGTGAAGAAGGCGAGGAACTCTGCGGCGGCCTGCGTGTTCTTGCCCTGTGCGAGCACCCCCAGCCCCGCCTGGCCGGTGACGGCGTACTCTCCCACCGGACCTTCGGGCAGGGGCAGCAGGTTCCACGCGAAGCCACCCTCGGCCAACAGGTTGGCACGAGAGATCTGCGTCACCGTGAAAGCGGACTCCCCCGCGAAGAAGTCGGCCGACGTGCCCGGCCCCGGCATGGAGGAGCTGTCGAACGCCGCGGCGTGGAGGAATTCGAAGGCCCCCACCATCTCGTCGCTGGCGAACGTGCACTCGGAGCCGTCCGCGCTCCAGGGCGCCGCGCCCCAACCGTTCCAGACCGTGGAGAGGTAGTCCCAGTTGAGGTAGTCGAAGTCACGGACGACGAAGCCCGCGCGCCCGGTGGCCGCGTTGACCGCGGAGCCGATCTCGCTCATCGTCTCCCAGTCCCACGACCCGGCGGCCAGCAGCTGCGCCGACGTCGGCTGCCCCGCCTGCGCGAGCAGGTCGTCGTTCGCGAACACGACGAACGGCGAGGTGCTGAAGGGATAGGCCAAGAGGTCGTCGCCGGTCTTCCACAGCTCGAGCGCGTTCGGCGCGAGGTCGTCGAACTCATAGCCTTCGGTGCGCTCGAGGACGTCGTCCAGCGGCAGGAGCGCGCCGCTCGAGACGAAGTCCGGCGCGGCGTTCTCGAGCACCCACGCGAGGTCGGGGGCGTTGCCGCCGGCGATCTGCGTGGTCACCGTCGAGGTGTAGTCGTCGAACGGCAAGGGCTCGAAGGTGATCGATGCGATCTCGGGGTGGTCCGCGATGTACGCGTCGGCGATGGAGTCGAACAGCGCCAGGTGGTCCTCGTTGGAGGTCCACACGGTCATGCGCAGTTCGATGTCCTCGGTGGGCTCGGCCGGTGTCGTCGCACCGCCCGCGCACGCCGCGAGGCCGAGGGTCGCGGCCGCGGCGATCGCGGCGGCGGCCAGCGTCTTTGCTGATCTCATTGCTGTCTCTCCTAGTAGCCGCGGACGTCGGGCCAGTGCAGCTCGACGCCCTGTCGGGTGAGGGTGTTCTGGAACTCGTGCAGGAGCGCCGAGGTTCCGTGGACGGCGCGCGGGCGCTCGCCGTGGTCGATGCAGAAGGCCGCCAGCGCACCCGCCGCCTCGCCGATGTTCCACTCCACCGGGTGGAGTCGAAACGCACCGTTGGTGATGTGGGTCGTTCCGGCGTTCTTGCCGCCGGGCAGCAGATTCTCGAGCCGCCGCGGGATCAGGATTCCGAGCGGGATCTCGAAGGGGACGCTGGCGATGTCGAGATAGTTGTCGCCTCCGGTCGAAGGATGCAGGTCGATGCGGTACATCCCGATGCCGACGCTGTCGGGGACGGTCGCGGGCTTCGCATCGCCGCGCACCGCGATCGACAGGTCGTTCTCGGTCACGCGCGAGACGGCGCGGATGCGGCGCGACTCACGGATGTAGGGCGCCATCGCGAGGCCCTCGGGGCCTTCGGTGATGTCCCCGCGCAGCCGCAGCCCGGCGAAGCCCGTGCCGCCGTCGGCGCGAGGCGCCTCCGTCTGCAGCCAGTACAGCATCGACAGCGATTGCTGCCGCGCCGCCGCCTCGTGCCGAGCGGCCTCTTCGGGCGAGACGTCGATGATCGAACCGCCTAGGTAGTCGATCATCGGCCAGTTCACCAGCACCAGGTCGCTGTCGAGTGCGCCGGGCAGCAGGTTGTCGCGCGCCAGGATGCGGCGAAAGGTCCACAGCTCACGATCGCCGGGGTCCTTGCCCTGATCGGCGATCGCCTCGGCCCGCGCCGCGTGGGGCGTGAAGGTGCGGGTGAGGATCTCGAGGCTCCGGGGGTCGGGCCCGGTGAGCGAGATCATGGGCGCGCCCCAGTAGTCCGGCTGCGCGGAGCGCCAGGTGTCGTATTGCGCCGGCCGATCGATCGTGTGGTCCCCGTCGACATGGTCCACGACGAAGCACCAGCTGAAGGCCTGCTGGTTCTCGGGCTGCGCGACGTCGGGCGCGCTCGGCTCGCCGGTGTCGGCGCGGCTCTCGAACCCGGTCACATACTCGGCCCCTGCGAGAGGGAGCAGATCGCCGAGCTCCGTCGCATCCACCACGTAAGCCGCCTCGACCTCGATCAGCGAGCCGTCATCGAGCCGCCGCAGAGTGACGGATCGGATGCGGTCGCCCGCCGTGTCGACGGCCTGCGCGAGCGCAGGCTGCAGGATCGTAAGTCGACCGGACGAGAGGTAGGGCGCCAGCATCCCGTCGATCACGGCGACACCGGCCCGGGGCTCGGCGCACATCCGGCTCACGAGGCCGTTCCCCGGGTTGAGGGTGCGATCGGCGCGCGCCGCGGGCGTGAGCGGGTACCACCGCCGGTAGTGGTCGCGGATGCCGTCGCGCAGGCGCCGGTAGCGCGCGGTGGCGCCGAACTGTTCGATCCAGCTGTGCTCGTCGAGCGGCACCGCCTGACTCGTGAGCTGCCCACCGAGCCACGCGTACTGCTCGGTGAGAACCACGGAGCGGCCGGCTTCGAGAGCCGCGAGCGCGGCCGCGACCCCGCCCAGCCCTCCGCCGACGACGAGGACGTCGGTGCGCAGGCCGGTCATCGTGCCACCGCCGCAGCGCCGAGGGTCTCCCCATCGAGGATCGGGCAGGGCAGGAGCACGCGACGCTCGCCCGCGGGCACCGCGTCGCCCTCTGCGAGGATGCGGGCGAGAAGCTCGACCGCCCGCTCGCCCAGCTCGGCGCGGGGAGGCTGCAGCCGCGTCAGCTCGGCGGCGTCGGCGCCGGGCCGCGACGTCGATCCGAGCGCGACCACGCTCAGGTCCGCCGGCACCGAGACGCCGTCGCGGACGGCGCGCTCGAGGAGTGCGGCTGCCAGGCCGGGCTCTTCGACGACGAGCAGAGTCGCCCCGCTCGCGCGGACGGCGTTCCAGTCGGCGTCGACGTCGGTGCCGTCGGTGGTGCGGTCGGTCAGCGCCAGACCTGCCGCGCGCGCACCCTCGACGACGCCGCGTCGACGATCGAGCACCGACTCACCGAGGCTCGAGCGGTGCAGGAAGATCGCGTCGCGGTGTCCCCACCCGCCCGCTCGTCGCACGAGCTCCGCAGCCGCCGACGCGTAGTCGATGCCCACATAGGGGATGCCCGGGGTGTCGCGCCGACCGACGGCGACGACACGGAAGTCGTCGGCGACGAGGCGAGCCAGCTCGTCCGGGTCCATCTCGACGCCGAGGAGGAGGACGCCGTCCGCCAGCCGGAGCCGATTGCGCTCGTGGAACAGCTCGCGACGGCCGTCGGCCACCGGAGCGCTCGTGAACAGGAGCAGGTCGGATCCGACCGTCTCAGCACCCGCTTCGATGCCGGCCAGAAGCGGCGTGTAGAAGTCGAGGCTCTCGGTCGGGAAGGCGGGCTCGTAGGTGAAGACACCAAGGATGTGGTTGTCCGCTCCGGCCAGACGGCGGGCCGAAGGATCGGCGACGTAGCCGGTCTCCTCGATCACCTTGAGGATCCGGTCGCGCGTGTCCTGCGGGATCCGGACGCTGCCGTCCGTGCGTCCGTTGAGAACGAACGAGACAGTGGACTGGCTGACTCCCGCCAGCTGCGCGATGCGCTGCTGGGTGATCCGGCCGGTGTCGCTACGGGACATGTGCTCTCCGTCGAGTGGGGCTGATAATGCGCATCATCACGATGCAGACACTACGCTAATGCGCATGATCGGATCGCGCAAGGACGAGTTTCCTCTTCTCCCTTCGCACTGGCGGGCGGAGCCCTTTCCGGCGTAGGCTCGACAACGGCGCGATGATAATGCGTATTATCATCGCGCCGCGCGGATCACAGTCGCTCCGCGCCCGCTTCTGGAAAGGCACGATGACGTGAAGAAACAGTCCGCTGTTCCGCTCCGTGTGCGTGGGCTCCTGCTCGCCGCCGCGCTCCTCACCCCGACACTCGCGCTGCCCGCCGGAGCTGTTGCGTCCGAGCCCCTCCCCGACTTCGCCTACGCCGCAGAGCTGACCGTCGCCGAGGAGCTCGAGTTCAACCCCACGAACGAGTTCATCTTTCCCAGCGTGTTCCACGCGGGCGAGCATCTCGCCGATCCGCTCGGCGAGTGGTACCTGTACTACGCCCCGCACAACGACCCTGGCGGCATCGCGCTTATGCACGCGGACTCCCTGGACGGGCCCTGGACCGAGTATGCGGCGAACCCGATCATCGAAGCCGTCTGGTCACCGCACTACACCGCGAACCACGTGTCGAGCCCCGATGTGATCTGGAACGACCAGGAGCAGCAGATGTTCCTGTACTTCCACGGCCGCAATGACACGACCCGATTCGCGACCACGACCGACGGGGTCACCTTCGCTTACGGCGGCGTCGCGGTGAACACGGCCATGCTCGGCGCCGCCTCGCGCGAGGCGTCGTACGGCCGCGTCTTCACCCACCCCGACCCGACATCGGCGTTCGAGTACGGCATGTTCTTCATGGAGAACACCACGGCGGGTGCGCGCCGCATCCGTCTGGCCGATTCGGTCGACGGCCGCGCGTGGACCGTGCGCCCGAACCCGATCGTGACCCCCTCCAACGGAGACGGCGGCAACGTGTCGGCCGCCAACCTCTGGCAGTGGGACGGGCAGTGGTACGTGATCTATCACAACTCCGAAGGCCGGATCATGGCTCGGACGGTCGATCAGACCCTCACGACCGTGGGCGCTCCCGTCGTCCTCCACACCTCCAGCGGCGCCGCGCCCGACACGGGTCGCGTGGCGGCACCCGAGATCGTCACCGAGGGCGACACGACGTACCTGTTCTACGAGGGCGGTGGTCGTCTCGGAGCCACCGTCATGTACGCGACGGCGACCACCGGAACGACGACCCCGCCACCCTTCGCCCTCGCCGTGACCGCGTCCGCCACCTCGGCGTGCAGCGCCGGGGCCGCGACGGTGTCGGTCACCGTGCGCAACGATTCGACCGCCGCGAACGACATCCGCATCACGACGTCGGTGGGCGAACGCAAGCTGACCGGAGTCGCCGCGGGTACCAGCAGGACGGTGACCTTCGCCGCATCCGGAGCGACGCTGGCCGCGGGCACGGCATCCGTGAAGGCGTTCGCGCGGGTCGACGGCGTCGCGTACGAGCAGACGTGGCCGGTGAGCCACCCCGCACGCTCATGCTGACGAACGGGCGCACGCTCCTCAGGGGGCGTGCGCCCGACTCACCGGCGGGCGACCCAGCGCGCGAGGCGCACGAGAAGTTCACGCACGGCGGGCGCCTCGTAGGCCTCGACATCGTGTCCGAGCGCGTCGTAGGCGGTGCGCCGGCCGTCGCGCTCGACGGTCCAGACCACGGCGTGCGACTCTCCCCCGTGATCCTGCGTGTAGAGGATGCGGGTGTCGTCCCCGACGCGGAGCCACGAGTAGGCCTCGTCGACCGTCTCGATCTCGTCGATCCCGTCGGTGAGCACCGTGTCGCACGCCGCTCGCAGCACCAGCGGGCCGCGTTCCGGATGCATCGTCGTACCCCGCACCCAGCGACCGCCGAGCCGCTCCTCCCACTCCGGGTCGGCCGGGAACATCGTCGCGGCGACGTGCAGCACCAGCAGACCACGCTGGAACCGGCCGATCAGCGCGCCGGCGCGCGGGTCGAGCGGATGCGGCTGCCCGCCGCCTCCGGCATTGATGATGAGGACGTCCGCGCCGCCCAGCGAGCGCTCGAGCGCGTCGAGCTCGTCGACGACGTCGACCTCGAGCCCCTCCTGCCGAAGAATCCCGGCCACGACGGCACTCGTCTCGGCGAACGGATGCCAGGGGTCGACGAAGTCGCCCCCGCCCGAGAACACGACGGCCCGGGTCATGCCGGCGCCGCGGTCGAGGCCCGGAGCACCAGGCGGGGCTCGACGTGGAGGTGAAGGGGCGGTTCGGCACTCGGCTCGCGGATCAGGTCGATCAGCGTCCGCGTAGCAAGGGCGCCCACGCGGCGGCGGTCGGGGGCGACCGCCGAGATCGGCGGGTCGGCGTGGGCCGAGACGTCGTCGTCGTAGGCGACGATCGACAGCTGCTCCGGCACCGCGATCCCCCGCGAGCGGGCGTTCTGCAGCAGGCCGAACAGCGAGTTCTCGTCACCGTGGCAGAACAATGCTGTTGCACCGGTGCGTTCGACGGCATCCATCACGACGTCGCTTCCCCCGCGCTCCCATCGAGGCCCCGACCCGAGTTCGTCCGGCCCGAGGATCACGCTCTCGGGGTCCAGGTCGAGCCGATCGAGCGCATCGCGCCACCCGCGCCGCACGAACTCGGAGCTCTGCGAACTGCCGCGGCTGACCATCAGGAGCCGCCGGTGTCCGAGTCCGGCCAGATGCTGCAGCGCGGCGAAGATGCCCCGCTCGTGCGCCGAGCGCACCGACGTCACCGAGCCCAGACCGCCGCCGGGGGTCTCGCGCTCGACGAACACCACCGGCACGCTCAACCGTTCGAGCATGTCGAGGAAGCCGGGCGGGGCGACACGCTCGGAGACCGTTGGCACCCACAGCAGCCCGTCGATCCCGCTCGCGACGAGTTCGTCGACGAGGCGGTACTCCTCGTCGAGGTCGTACTCCGAGATGACGAGCTTCATCTCGCCCCCGGAGGCCAAGACGTCGTCGATGCCCTCGACGACGTAGCGGTAGTAGTACGAGGTGGGCATGACGACACCGATCGTCCCGGTGAAGGGCGGGACGGTGACGGATGCGGGGAGCGGGCGATCGGCACGCAGCACGGCTCCCCCGCGGACTTTCTCCAGCATCTGCTCGGTGACGAGCGAATCGAGATCGCGGCGCACCGTGACGTGGGAGACACCCAGGTCGTCCACGAGGGCGGTGATGCTCACGGCCCCGTCCTGCTGAGCGCGACTCAGAATACGCGCGCGGCGTTCGGCAGCGAGCATCGCGGTCCCCCTTCGGAGCGGATTACAGCATTCAGCCTAACGACGACGCACGCGTCGGATCACGACGACACCAGGATGATCGATTTATTTAAATATCGTTATGAATCTTGCCATTTGTTTCACCTTACGTCGATACTGGCTCGCGTTGCGGCGATGGCGCCGCAACGAACTCCGGAGGAGGAGCCATGACTCGAAGACGAGCGATGTCTATCTGGAAGGCGGCCGCCGCAGCGACGGCCGTCGCGGTGGGTGGGGCGGTGATCGCCGCCCCACCCGCGCACGCCGCCACCGTCGAACGCGTCGCAGTGAGCCAGGCCGGCTACAGCGCCACGGGCTTCAAGACCGCGTCGGTGATCGCGGACGCGGCTCTGCCCGCTTCGACGACCTGCCGCATCCTGCAAGGACAGAGCGTGGTGGTCCCCGCCTGCACGCTCCTCGACCGCGGCACCGTGTGGGGCGACCGCGTGTACGCCGTCGACTTCAGCGCTCTCGCGACGGTCGGCGACGACTATGCGCTGGAGGTCGGCGGCGTGCTGTCGCCCCGATTCTCCATCGCCCAGAACGTGTGGTCGGGCTACCTCGACGAGATGACCGCCTTCTACCGTCTGCAGCGTTCCGGGGTCGCGACGAGCGACGCCTATCCCGCGGGCTACAGCAGCATCGCGCCGTCGGACAAGATCTTCCACGGACCGGGACACCTCGATGACGCGGCGTCGGAGGACGGCACCATCCACTACGACCTGACCGGCGGCTGGTACGACGCCGGCGACTACGGAACCTATGGCGGCAACCAGTGGGTCGGCGGCAACATCGCCATCACCTACCTCCGTTACGGCGACACCCCCGAGGTCGCGTTCGACAACGACGACAACGGCGTCCCCGATCTCGTCGACGAGGCGCGCTTCGGCAGCGAATACCTGCTGCGGATGCTCGACGCCTTCGACGGCGCGTTCTGGGATGTGAAGGGCAGCGGAGGCTTCCAGCACCCGGATTCTCACACGGACGGGATCGTCGGCACGGCTGACGACCGTCGCATCTCGGGCTACGGCGTCGGCGGCTCGGCAAAGGCGGCGGGCTCACTGGCCGCGACAGCCCGGGCCATCGAGAAGGCGATCGCCGACGGCCGCATCCCGACCGCCGACGTCGCCGGCTGGCAGACGTTCGCGGACGAGGCCGAGGCGGGGGCCGTGGCGTTCTACCAGTACGTCGACGCGCACCGCTCCGACCCGCTCGGCGGGTACTCCACAACGCGAGGCGGCATCGCCAACTCGCTCCTGTTCGCCGAGGTCCAGCTGCACCTGCTGACCGGTGACGCCGCCTACCGCACGTCGGCGGAGGCCACGATCGCCGCCACCGAGTACACGGTCCTGTCCAACACGAACTACTGGGACATGGCGCCGCTGTCGATGGCGGAGCTCTACCCGGCCGCGACGGCGACCGGCAAGACGAACATCCAGCGCTACCTCAAGAAGCAGCTGGACTACTTCCTGTCGACGACGGACGATACGCCCTACGGCGTGGTGAACCAGTTCAAGAACTTCGGTGTGAACGAGCCTCACATCTCGTACGTCGCCGATGCCTTGCGCTACTACGAGCTCTTTGGCGACCAGCGTGCGCTGAAGGCGGTCCAGCGCGGCCTCTACTGGGTCTTCGGCAACAACCCCTGGGGCACGAGCTGGGTCTCGGGCGTGGGCGAGAACTCGGTGAAGTTCCTCCACACCCGACTCGACGAAGAGGCGCAGAGCCAGACCGGAACCGGAGTGGTGCTCCCCGGCGCCCTGGTGAGCGGACCCAATGCGAAGGACCCGCTCGACGTCCGCAGCGCGAGCCCGTGGTACGCCGACCGGCCCGTGTGGCAGGACAGCGGTCAGCAGTGGCGCTACAACGAATACAGCGTCAGCATCCAGACCGGACTGTTCTCGACTCTGTTCGGGCTGACCGCGATCGGCGGCGCCGCCTGGTCGACCGGGACGCCGCCCACCGCGCTGAACGTCACCTCTCCCCAGATCGGCGACTACGTCACCGGTGACGTCACGGTCTTCGCCCAGAGCGGGAGCTCGCTCACCCAGCACGCGCTCGGACCGAACTGGACTCCGATGTCGGCCGCGGGCGGTGTCTCGACCGGCACGGTGAACGTCGACGCCCTCGCTCCGTACACGACCGCGCGCGTGGATGTCCGCGGGACGCAGGCGAGCGGGGCCCACTCCTACTCGTCGACCCACTACACGGTGGCACCGCCGCTCCCGAGTCCCGACAGCCCGCTGCTGTACGACGGATTCGGTCGCGACGGCGTGTTCGGGATGCAGGGCTACACCTGGGTCAACTGGTACAACAACCATGCCGGCGTCGGATCGGCCACCAACACCACGGTCGACGACCGCACGGTGGTGAAACTGTTCCAGAACCCCGCTTCCGCGATGTCGCAGGCGAAGTTCCAACCCTGGCACCACTCGGTGGATGCGGGTGGCTACCGCTATCTCACGGTGACGATGCGCAGCCCCTCGCCGAACCTTCGCCTGCGCATCGAGGTGTCGGATCCGGACTCGAACCACCGCGTGACGGGGAACGCGCCCATCGCGGTCTCTTCGCAGTGGACGACGTACGCGTTCGACATGGCGGCCTTCCCCGGCCTCGACCGCACCAAGGCGAAGCTCGTGTTCTGGCTGCAGCAGACGGCGGACACCGACGGCGAGCTCTTCGTCGACGAGGTCAGCTTCACGAACCAGGCCAGCGGCACGCCGCCCACGCTGTCGGGCATTTCCCACACCTCCGGGACGCTCACGACCGGCACGGACGTCACCGTCCAGGCGACCTACACGGACGCGGACGGCACGCCGCCGCACGCCGTCGAACTGGTTCTGGACGGCGTCATCCACCGGATGACGCCGGTGGATCCCGCCGACACCGATGTGACCGACGGAGTGATCTACGCCGTCACGCGCCGGTGGGTCAAGGGCGTGCACAGCTACGAGGTGCGCACGACCGACACCACCTCCAGCGTGGTCACCTCACCCGCGGTGACCGGGGTCGTGGTCGGATGATCGCGCGCGCGGGGGCGGGTCGCTTCGGCGGCGCGCCCCCGCGCCTGCGGCGTTCAGGCGATGACACCCAACGAGGCGGCATCGACGCGGTGCCGCGGCGCCCTGCCGCCGACGAGGGCCTCGAGGTCATCGAGGGCCGAATCCGTCAGACGCAGCGTCTCGGCGTGCATGGCGCCGGCGATGTGCGGGCTCAGTACGATCCCCGGCGTCTCGAACAGCGAGGAGTCGGCGGGCAGCGGCTCCGGATCGGTGACGTCCAGGACGGCACGCAGGAGGCCCTCGCGACACCGCGCGATGAGCGCGTCGGTGTCGACGAGAGACCCGCGGGCGGTGTTGATGAGCACGGCGTCCGGGCGCAGCATCCGCAGCCGTCGGGCATCGATCAGGTGCCGGGTCTCGGGCAGCTCCGGTGCGTGGATCGTCACGACATCGCTCGCGGCCATCAGTTCGTCGAGATCGGTGAGGCGAGCCCCGACGGATGCGGCGAAGTCGCGGTCGACGTGGGGGTCCGCGGCGAGCACGTCGAGATCGAACGGGCGCAGCAGCTCGGCCACCCGCCTGCCGACCCGGGACAGTCCGACGATGCCCACTGTGCCGCCGAAGGTGACCGCAGGAGGAATCGCGTCGCGCCACGCGCCCGCGACATCGCGCGAGCGGGCGTATCCCTCGATGTAGGCGGGAGCACGTTTGGCCTCCAGCAGGATCGTCGCGAGCGTGAACTCGGCGACGGGGATGGAGTTGGCGTCCGCCGCGCTGGTGACGACGACCCCCCGATCCCAGAGCTCGGGCGAGACGAGGTGCTTGACGGAGCCGCCGGTGTGGATCAGGCCGCGCAACCGGGGCGCCGCCGTAAGGAGGTCGGCGCCGATGGCCGGTCCGCCCCAGCCGGTCAGAAGGTAGTCCGTCTCGGCCAGGCGTGCACGCGCCTCGGCCGTGGCGAGAGTGTCGACGCGGATCGGCGACGGCAGGCGGACGAGCCGACGCAGTCGCTGGAGACGGGCGTCGTCGAAGAGATCCGCGAAGGCCCGTGCGCCCATGAGGAGCAGAGCCGACGGGGCGTGCTCGTCGGTGTCGTCGCTGACAGATGCGGCCATGCCGACGAGAGAACCACACCCGGCGCACTTTTCACAAGTTTTAAAGCTTGGCTTTCTATGTTGATCGAAATTCTTGCATTCTGTTCCCTGCTGCCCCATACTGGGCGCAGCACACGACGGAGTGGGCCCGGGACTCCCGGTCACCGCCCCCGTCGGTTAGCCACGCGACCGCACCTGCGGTTGCGACCGAACGGAGGAATCATGCATCAGCGCACCCTACGCGCCCTCGCGGCCCTCGTCGTGGTCCCCGTGCTCGCCGGCGTCGCCGCCTGCAGCACCGGTGGGGACGACGCCGCGGGGCCGAGCGACGGCGACGAGCAGGTCACCATCAGCATCATGGGAAAGCCGGCGGCGACCAACACCGCAGCCGTCGAACTGTTCGAGCGGCAGGTCGCCGCGTTCGAGGAGGCCAACCCGAACATCACGATCGAGGCGTCGGATGTGCCGTGGGACGCGAAGACGTTCACCACCCGCCTGGCCGGCGGCAGCGCACCGACCCTGCTGCGTGTGCCGCTCACCGAGCCGCCCGCTCTGATCGAGCGCGGACAGGTCGCCGACATCGCGGATGTCGCCGCCGAGCTCGAGAGCTTCGACGACCTGAACCCGCGGGTGATGCAGTTCCTGGAGCACG
>JAAIGF010396691.1_pt1 | contig 13404 bp, 10 predicted proteins | sample 6487441 | NCBI WGS metagenome assembly JAAIGF01 (sample SAMN13974129, study PRJNA590717) | phyllosphere metagenome | biome: pepper field; feature: multiple bacterial spot infested pepper fields; material: pepper leaves; isolation source: leaves from pepper fields | host: Capsicum annuum ... | reverse complement strand
CGTTCAAACGACAATATTGGGCAATTTCCTCACAAGCTAAATGATTGACCTGATCGGCTAAAACGGGCTCAGACTCCGCCTTGTCAACACCAGTATAGGCACCAGCGTGGATAATCAAATCTGGCCGGTACATGCCTAATACATCTTGAATAAGCATAGTCTGATCCAGCGGCAATTGCTTCCGGTCCAAAAAAAAGAGTTCATGATTGCCATTTCCGTCAAAAGCATCTTTCAATTCAGATCCTAATTGGCCGCTTGCACCCGTAATGAGTATTTTCATTTTTTATGGACTATTACTTATTGAAAACCTCGGTAAAAGCAGGTAAAACCTGATCCTTATCGGAAATGATGAATTCGTCGGCGCTCATGCCCCAGTCAATGCCCAATTCCGGATCGTCAAATTTAACACCACATTCCGAAGCTTTATTGTAGAAGTTATCGCACTTGTAAAAGAAGGTTGCTGTATCGCTCAGCACGACGAAACCATGCAAAAAGCCGCGTGGCACAAATAATTGCAAGTTGTTCTCCGCAGAAAGTTCGATCGCAAAATGCTGGCCGAACGTCTCCGAATCTGGACGTGCATCAACGGCAACATCAATCACTTTCCCTTCTAATACTCGAACCAATTTTGCTTGTGCATGCTCCCCGGCTTGCGCATGTAAGCCGCGTAAAACGCCACGGGTAGAATAGGATTGATTATCCTGCACAAAGTTTGTCTGCTTACCCGTAAGCGTATTGAAGGTTTGCGCATTAAAGCTCTCAAAAAAATACCCACGGCTATCGCCAAACTTTGTTGGCTCCAAAATAAAACAGCCTTTTAGTTTTGTTTCTGTCGCTTTCATTAACCCTCGTATTGTGTATCGTAATAATTCTTATAGTCTCCGGACGTGACATTGTTAAGCCACTCTTCATTTTCTAAGAACCAATCGATGGTGAAGGACAAGCCCTGCTCAAAAGTTACAGATGGCCTATAACCTAATTCTTGGTTGATTTTTGTTGCGTCGATAGCATAGCGCAAGTCATGACCTGGACGATCTTTGACGAACGTGATCAGTTTAGCGGAAGTACCTGCAGCGCGACCCAACTTCTCATCCATCTGCTTGCAAAGCTCTTTAACCAAATCAATATTCTGCCATTCATTGAAACCACCGACATTGTAGGAATCTCCATTTTTACCGTGATGATACACCATATCAATCGCTTTCGCATGATCGATAACAAACAGCCAATCTCTGGTATATTTACCGTCTCCGTAGATAGGAAGCGGCTTTTCGTTCAAAATATTGTGGATACATAATGGAATTAATTTCTCCGGGAAATGGTTTGGCCCATAATTATTCGAACAGTTTGTCAAGACAATAGGTAAACCATAGGTGTCGTGATAAGCACGAACGAAATGATCGGAGGAGGCTTTTGAGGCAGAGTAAGGGGAATGCGGATCATACTTGGTGTCTTCCGTGAACAAGCCCGTCTCGCCTAATGCGCCATATACCTCATCGGTAGAGACATGGTGGAAGCGTTTTCCTTCGTAGTTATCCTTCCATATTTCTTTAGCTGCATTCAATAGGTTGACCGTACCAATAACATTGGTCATGACGAAAGCCGTAGGATTTGTAATGGAACGATCGACATGGGATTCTGCCGCAAGATGGATAACACCATCTGGTTGATGTTCGCGAAAGACCGCTAGGATATGCGAAGCGTCGGTAATATCCGCTTTTACGAAGCTATAATTAGCTTTGTCTTCAATATCTTTCAAATTTTCAAGATTGCCGGCATACGTCAGGGCATCGAGATTGATAATGTGATAATCGGGGTAGTTATTAACGAACTCGCGTACAACATGGGATCCGATGAATCCAGCCCCGCCGGTTATCAAAATGGTTTTATTCATTTTACTGATTTATTCTCTTCTTTATCCGCTTTATTACTAGCAACATTATCCTTTATTCGATTTGTAAGATGATCGCCCGACTGATCGCTATTACATCCCGCATCTTGACGAATGCAACTCACCTGAATAGCAGGACTTCATCTTGTTTGCATGATCGCACGCTAAGAAACGTGTTCCGCTAGCCTGTTGCGGATCTATTGCTTGCGCTAAATTATGCTGCCAGCAATCCCCAATTTAATAATCGTATGATCTTTCTGCCTTAGCAAACCGCTATGTGTGGCCGACGTGTAACAGATCGAAAGTTGAAACGTATCACATGAGACATGCGCCATTAATCAAAAGTCGTTCCAAAACATAGCTTATAGCTTGACAAAATAATATCGTAACATAAAAAACATACTGCCGTGATATGAACAAAGTATTTGCAAAACTATCTTCATGATATAAGAGTTGCTTAAAACCCTTCTACAGCGCGCTAGTGTATAGCACGTCTATCACTCAGTTCGGCTTCCCCAAAAGCGATCAAACATGCACCGTAAGCATTTCCTCAGCTTAATAGCTTTAAAAGCGGCATGTTAATCTCTTCAAAAGTACTCCTTCTGGATGGTATTAACAACAGCATGTTTTATAGTTCTGTGGAAAACTGTCGCGAAGCTACTTAAATTGGAAAAACATTACAGGCGAGCATCGCTTATGTTGCGCGGCAACGCGGCTTTTGTATCAAATAATACGCTGGGTTCTTTTTTCAAGCTATTAAAAGGAAGGCTCAAAAATTCTTCATGCGCAACGGCTAGGATAATAGCATCGTACAGGCCCAACGTTTGCCCATACTGCGCCTCAAGGTCGTGACCGTTCCCCGGGAAAGGTTTGGCCGAGATACCTTTGTCGCTACCAAAGCTATGCTGCGAACAAGACTGGGAAGCTGATACAACGATGTCATTTTCATGTTGAGCTGTATATGCCGGGATCGTTGTCAATAAGGCAATACCGTATTCTTTTTTTACGGCATCTGCGTTTGCCCACGGATCGAATACGTCGACAGAAAGGCCAAACTCCTTTAGCTCACGATACACATCAACGACTTTACTATTGCGGATATCAGGACAATTCTCCTTAAAGGTAATACCGAGGATAAGCGCACGGGCACCTTTAATGGTTACGCCTTTTTTGATCAACAATTTTACGGTTTTGCCGGCGATGAAGGCCGCCATGCGATCGTTGATACGACGCCCCGACAGGATGACCTCCGGGTGGTAGCCGAGCTGTGATGATTTGTGTGCAAGATAATATGGATCAACTGAAATACAGTGGCCGCCCACGAGCCCTGGTTTAAATTTCAGGAAGTTATACTTGGTAGATGCGGCATCAAGCACCTCTTGCGTATCGATGCCTACCCGATCAAATATGAGAGCCAACTCGTTAACAAAGGAGATGTTTACGTCGCGCTGTGCATTCTCTATCGCTTTAGACGCCTCGGCAACTTTAATAGATGAGGCTTTGTGCGTGCCCGCGGTGATAATACGCTTATAGAGATTATCCACTTCCGTTGCGACGCTGGGGTTTGAACCGGAAGTTACTTTAACCGTATTAGTGAGCGTATGCACTTTGTCGCCGGGATTAATACGCTCTGGAGAATATCCAACGCCAAAATCTATATCACAGCTTAGCCCAGAGACCGATTCCAGAATGGGGATACAATCTTCCTCCGTACAGCCTGGGTATACCGTCGATTCGTAAATCACAAGATCACCTTTTTTTAACACCGTTCCGACATCGGCTGACGCTTGTCGTAAAAATTGGAGGTCTGGGGTATTAAAAGCATCGATGGGTGTAGGCACCGTGATGATGTAGATTTGTGCAGCGGCAATATCACTTAACGAAGAGGACGCCCGGTATCCGGGAAGTATGCTTCCCGGTTCACGGTAGGCTAGCGAGAGCTGCACCGCATTTACCTCCTTGGTCCAATCTTCGCCGTTTTGAAGTGCCTCGACGCGCTTTTGATCCAGATCATAACCGATCACAGGAAAATGATGCGAAAAAGCGAGCGCTAACGGCAAACCTACGTAGCCTTGTCCTATTACTGCAATGGTCTTTATCATACTAAATCTGCTCTACGGAAAAACGGTGATCTTTTTTGAGGCAAATATCACGCCACGTTAAAAAAACCTTAAACCGCAAATTCCAAAGGCAATATATCAGATTTTTGGAGAAAAAGCGACTCGTTTTTTATTTTACAGGGCTTCAGTAGATCCTGAATGTCATACTTGTGCAGAACCTGCTTAATGGCAGATAAATGCCTCTGGTGATGAATATCACTTCCTACCAGATCATACATTCCCGATTTTATCAGCATTAACGCTTGATTCTTTACATGCTGTCCGTAATATCTAGAAACCGATAGCAAATTAAGCTGTAATAAACAACCTGTACTTCTAATGTCCTTAAAAATTTGGAAATTGTGATGATAGTAGTTATAACGTTCTGGATGGGCCAAGACGGGTGTATAGCCAGCATCCTGAATAGATTTAATCGTGTGGAACAATGACCGAGACTCCGCTAAATAGGACATTTCAATAAGCATGTGTCCATTGGGCAAAAGGCAAAGTCCACGACTCTTTATCTTCGAAGGCAAGTCATCATCAATCATGTATTCAGCAGCAAATTCCAACTGGAATTTAATATGTTGCCGGACCAGCTCGCTTTTTAATGTTTCATATGCCGTACTGATGGTGATCGGCGTATTTGGATGTACACCGCTCATGACGTGGGGTGTACAAACGCAACCCCTTAAGCCAATATCCTGTAACCCTTTAATTAATATAACAGACTCTTGAATACTTTTACTTCCATCATCAATCTGGGGCAATATATGATTATGTACATCCCACCCCAACCAATCAAGTTTATAGATATCTTTTGCTTCTTTCTCTTTCCTAAATAATCGATCCCAAAATGCCATAAATCAAGTTAAAATTCAAATCGTATTGAAACACAAAAATAGAATGTTTCCCGCATAAAGGCAAACGCTTTTTGTAACTAAGACTTTACGAAATCGTTGTCAAAACCTGTAGTTGTAAGAATCAACTCGCTTGTTGCTCATCGTCGGAAAAATGTTCAGCAATAAGTTCGCTGGTTACGGTATCTTGCAAAAGAAACAGCTGCGCACTAGCTTTAGCATCCGATAGTGGATCGTGATGGTTGAGCTCTATACCCATAATGCGGCAGCATATGCTGAGCTTGGTTTTCTTAAACCCCTTGGCACGGTAAATCACACTTGTGCATTCCCATGTTGGAGCTAGCCCAAGCGCTTTGTAGTCCAAGCCATAATAGGTCATGGTTTTCATCAACACTTCCCGATCGAATTTCTCGTTGTGCGCTACCATCGAAGCATCTTGAAGGTAATTCTCGATATGCGGAAAAAGTTCCAAAAATGTGGGCGCAGAAGCTGTATCTCTTGGCTTAATGCCATGCACACGGGTTGTTTGCCACATGTACTTGTTATCAGGTGGACGCACCAAGCTATGAAATTGCTCCACAATCTCGCCATCTACCACCTTTACGATACCCACCGCACACACACTCGTATAAACGGCTGTTGCCAGTTCAAAATCTATCGCTGTAAAGGTCATTCTGTGATATTTCTACAAATATAGTGAATTTAAAGAACATGTAGTTATTGTCCCTATTTGGGAGCTTGCGGATCAATAGCCGTACTTATCCTTCCATTTACTTTTTAAGGACTCGCGAAGTTTGACTTCCGCAGCATTGCTACCCGGATCATACAACAGCGTGCCGCTAAGCTGATCCGGAAAAAACTCCTGCTGCACAAAATTCCCGGGAAAGGCATGTGCATACTTATATTTCGCACCATAATCTAGATCTTTCATCAACTTGGTAGGTGCATTGCGCAAGTGCAGCGGCACAGACAGATCGCCCGTTTGCCGCACCAAGGCCTGGGCCTTATTGATCGCCTCATAGGACGCATTGCTCTTGGCCGAGGAGGCCAGGTAGGTAACGGTTTGGGAAAGGATAATCCGCGACTCGGGCCAACCGATAACATTGACCGCTTGGAAGCAATTATTTGCCAAAAGCAGCGCATTGGGGTTGGCATTGCCAATATCTTCCGAAGCTAAAATAAGCAACCTGCGTGCAATAAAGGAGGGATCTTCGCCTCCCTCGATCATCCTAGCCAACCAATACACCGCCGCATTAGGATCGCTTCCGCGAATGGATTTAATGAAGGCCGAAATAATATCATAGTGCTGCTCGCCCGTTTTGTCGTAACGCGCCATGTTCTGCTGCACCTGTTTTAGCACAAAATCATTCGTTACCACCTGCCCTTGCGCAACGGCAGCATGCACCACCAGCTCGAATACATTCAGCAGCTTCCGCGCATCGCCCCCAGACAAGCGAAACAAAGCTTCGTATTCCTCGATTATGATAGGATGCTGCTTCAGATAGTGGTCATGCTCGATCGCCTGCGCGAGAATCTGATGCAAATCCTGCTCAGACAGATGCTCTAGCACGTAGACCTGGCAGCGCGAAAGTAGCGCCGAGATAACTTCAAACGAGGGATTTTCGGTAGTTGCGCCAATCAGTGTTACTAAACCTCTTTCCACAGCGCCCAATAATGAATCTTGCTGAGACTTGGAAAAACGGTGAATCTCATCGATAAACAGAATAGGTTGCTCCTGATTGAAATTGCGCAGCTTCTCTGACTTATCAATAACCTCCCGAATATCTTTCACGCCAGACTGAATAGCACTTAATGAAAAGAAAGGACGTTTAAGCTCACCCGCAATCAGGAAGGCCAAACTCGTTTTACCGACTCCCGGTGGGCCCCAAAAGATCATGGACGGAATATTTTGCTGCTGGAGCGCATTGCGAAGCACCGCTCCCTGGCCGATGATATGTTGCTGCCCAATATAATCGGCTATGGTTTTGGGCCGCATACGTTCTGCTAATGGTATTGCTGTTGCCATAACACAAAGATAAGCAATTCGCTTTGTGCTTTTCTTGACCATCAGCATCAAAGGCCCTCGCGCTGCCCACGCATCTGTCATTTTTCTGTTTCAATACGACGATTAAAGGGAAAATCGCATAAAAAAATCCGTATTTTTAACCACAGGAATCCCGCACATGCGCGGGAAAACATCAAAAGAGAGAACAACATGAAAAAAAGATTTTTGGCTCTGCTAATAGCGGGCATCATCTTCGTTAGCTTGTCGGAAACACAGGCACAGGCCAAACTACCACAAGCCAGTAGCACAACGAAAATTGAACAGGGCATCGGCATCAAGAAAGTAACCTTGGTGTACCAACGTCCGAACACCAACGGGCGTGCCATATTTGGCGGACTGGAGCCTTATGATCAGGTGTGGAGAACAGGAGCCAACAACATCCCGAGCATTACCTTTGAAGAAGAGGTAAGCATCGCAGGCAACAAAGTGCCTGCTGGCACCTATGGTATCTTCAGCATACCCAAAAAGACGGGCGATTGGACCATCATACTGAGCAAAAACGCAAACCAATGGGGCGCATACCAATACAAGCAAGAGGAGGATTTCTTGCGCTTTACCGCAAAAGCCAGGAAATTAAACGACAAGGTAGAAACCTTTACCATGGCCTTTGAAAACGTGACGCCTAAAGGAGCGGATTTGTCGTTAGCGTGGGAAAACGTAAAAGTAAGTTTCCCGATTGTGGTCGACCAGTCGAAGGAAATTTTAGCATCCATTGATGAAGCCATGAAGGGCGAAAAGAAACCTTATTTTCAAGCTGCGCAGTACTATTTCAATAACAACCTTGACATCAACAAAGCATTGGCTTGGGCTAATGAAGCTGACAAAGGCAACACGAAAGTGCCGCACATCAAATATTGGAAAGCACAGATACAGCTGAAAGCTGGCGACAAAGCTGGAGCTATACAAACCGCAACCGAAGGTGTAGAGATGGCAAAAGCAGCCGGCAATGCGGAATATGTAAAATTGAACACGCAGGTAATTACCGCCGCGAAAAAGTAACAGGCAGGAGGGAGTATTAACCTACTCCTTCCTTGTTTTCTTGCTTCGGGCCGTTTTGACAAATGGTTGATACGGAGCCAAACTAAAAGTGACATTTCCCCAAGAATCGCTGCTATTTTCCGCCGCGACCGCAGCCTCCAACGTATACTTAATATCAGGCCTATAGTCATCTACGACCAAACTATAGAAAAACATATCTTTCTTAAATGGTATTCCACGAAATTTGTCCGCCAAGGAAAAATGGTTGTCCGTCGCGATGACATCGCTATCGGCTAAAAGCCGCACATTTTTTACCTTTAAAAAGGATTTTCCTTTGGTATACAAGAAGCCCGCCTGCACCCTACCATTGGTATAAACATGTGCACTGACATCCCATCGCTTTGTCGTGTAGACAGTATCAAGCTGTGCGGGCTCCCATGTTGCAACAATATAGCCGCCCGGTGAAAAATAATCGATGTGCAAAGCATCTAACCGGGCATAATGTGCCTGCAGACGTCTTAAAAAATCCGATCGATCTTTCTTTTCCCTAGCTGTCCAAGCAATCTCCGCTAAAGCAAGCAATCGCGGAAAATTCTGCACATTGATATCTTTAACCTCCTGCGGCACGGCAGGCCACATATTGGCTTGCACACCGAGTACATATTTTTTTTTTATATCCGCATTCAGCCCCGCTTGCGGGTCGTAATCGTAGACATGTTCAATTGTGTTCATACCGCCGTAGTTTAGATCGGCCATTGTACCATCATTTCTATCCTGTTGCGTAATATCGAAATATAGAGGATATGCGGGTGTTGCCACAACATTGAAATGCTGCTTTGCGGCCTCTTTCACGGCGTCAGCACCAATCCATGACATGATGGCCGTAGTTCTAGGCAGCTGGTCAGGGGCCGCTAATATATTATTCCAGCCTATCGGTATCCTTCCACGATCAGAAATCATAGCCGCTACTCGCCCCACAAAATAACGTTGTAGTTCTTACACCTTTGTCATACCCGCCTTGGCCATAAAAGCCTTGATATGCGGTTCGTTCTCCCAAAGTCGGTGGACAACCTCGTCTCCTCCAAAATGTATGTACTTCGAAGGAAACAAATCAATCAGCTCGGCGAAGATATTGTCTAAGAAGGTATATACCTCTTCCTTCGTTGGATCCAAGGGGTTCGGCGTGAATTGTGCCCCCCAATAGTCCCAGGAATCATTAAATGGAAAAACATAATCGGGCGTTACCCGCGTATTCGTGCCCAACTCAGGGTGGGTCAATATGATGGGCCAACAATGACCCGGAACATCAATTTCTGGAACAATCGTTATATGCCGTAACTGCGCATAGGCAACAAGCTCTTTGATTTCCGCCTGCGTATAAAATCCGCTCCGCTCGACAGGCTGTCTATGCCGGGCATCGAATACGGTTGTTTTTGTGCTCGTCAATTCCGGATATTTCTTGATTTCCACTCGCCACCCTTGGTCGTCCGTAAGGTGCAGATGCAAGGTATTTATTTTGTACAAGGCCAGTACATCCAGATATTTTTTTAAGATGTTTACACCGTAAAAAGTACGACTTACATCTTTCATATAACCCCGCCACAAAAAACGAGGATAGTCCTGAATTGATAAAAGCGGTAATTTAAAAACTGTTGCTTGGCGGGATGACGGATTTTCCACACTTGTCGGCAAGAGTTGACGCAACGTTTGGGATGCGTAAAACAAGCCCTTTAATGTGGATGACTTTAGCAGAACTTGCTCAGCCGTTATATGTAGTATATACTCCTCTTCGTGGAACGAGACAAGATTAGTATCCAGCTCGAACACAATTCTACGCTTAGCGGCTTTAGCTTTAATAGGTAGAGCGAAACCCGTACCCCGACGCAAGAATTCCAGAAACAGATGTACGTCCTGTATATCTATGCCTTTAAGTAACACGACACTATGCTTATCTAAGATAAAGTTTCCTGACTGCACTTCCATCTTATAGGGCTTAGGGATAATTTCGGGAAAAACATCTTTCTGCTGTGCCTGCAAGGGCATTGCAATCGCGAGCATGCCGCAAAAAATTAAAAACTTAACCATCACAATAGATATAAGTCTTCAAACTACACAAAAAAAGAGAAAACAAAATAACCAACTATTAATCAAACTTTTGCTCTATTTTAACATCATAGTTCTCGCGATAGGATTAGCCTTCCAAAGCATTGTAAAGAATTTCTACAGGATGAAGGGCTTGCTGGGCGAGCCCTTCTTTTATTTGTTGCCGGCAGGAGGTGCCTGGCGCCGCGACGACGGCATCGGCCTTTTTCCGACGCAATGTGGGAAACAGTACCAACTCGCCTATTTGCTGCGAAAGCGCATAATGCTCTTGCTCGTAGCCAAAGGAGCCTGCCATACCGCAACAGCCGGAAGGCACCACTTCTACCGAATAGTTTTTTGGGACACGCAATAGCGCAGCGAGCTTATCCTGCAGTCCCCAAGCCTTTTGCTGACAGTGGGCATGTAATAGCATATGCTTCGGCTCCTCGTGAAAGCAATCGGCAGTAAAAGCTCCCGCAGCATGCTCGCGATACAGAAACTCCTCGACCGTTAGCGCCCGCCTAGCCAATGACTTGGCATCCGCTATATGTTCTTCATCCACTAGGTCCACATACTCATCCCGAAAGCTAAGGATAGCCGATGGCTCCACGCCAACGAGATAATGTTCGTCCTGCAGAAGCGGAGCAAAAACTGCGACCTGCCTGTTGGCAAGTTTCTTGGCTTCGCGCAGAAAGCCTTTGGAAATAAGCGCGCGTCCGCTCGCGGGGTGCTTGACTGCCAACACCCTATAACCTAAAGCCTCCAAGAGTAAAATGGCTTTCTTACCGATTTCCACCTCGTGATGGTTCGTGAACTCATCAAAAAAGAAATAGACTTTCTTTTCTTGCGTAGCGGCATGTTGCTGGCGTCTATTGAACCAAGCATAGAGTGATTGTTTTGCGATGGAAGGCAAAGCGCGCTGCGGGGCAAAACCGAGTGACTGTTTGATTATACGACCGACGAAAGGATGTGCAATAGCCCAATTATACAAGCCCGAAACCGGAGCAACGAGCTGCGTCATGCGGTCTACGTGTCCGATCAGCCAATTCCGCATCGGCACACCATTCGCATCGTAATAGGCCTGCTGAAAATCAGCTTTGAGCTTGGCCATATCAACGCTCGATGGACATTCTGCCTTACAGCCCTTGCAACTGAGACAAAGGTCCATCACCTCTTTGATTTCCTCGTGATCAAAGGGATTTGCTTTATCGGACCTAGACAACATCTCCCGTAAGATATTTGCGCGCGCACGCGTGGTATCCTCTTCCCTTCGGGTGGCCATGTAGGAAGGGCACATCGTTCCTCCGGAAAGCTCCGTCTTACGGCAATCGCCAGACCCATTGCACTGCTCGGCATGCTGCAAAATATGCTGACCAGGATAGCGAAACACGGAGGGGATTTCTTGCCGAAAGGGTTTTACTTGATCATAACGCAAGAAACTGTCCATGGCTGCCGTATCCACAATTTTCCCAGGATTAAAAATCCCCTGAGGATCCCATTGCTTCTTGATGGATTGCAGTAGGCCATAATTGTGTTGACCGATCATTAAGGGAATAAACTCTCCGCGCAGGCGCCCATCTCCATGCTCGCCGCTCAACGAACCGCCATACTTCTTAACCAACTTGGCGATTTCTGTAGCAACCAACCGAAACCTGCTACGCCCTTCTTCTGTCTTCATATTGAGGATAGGCCGCAAATGCAGCTCGCCCGTGGCCGCATGGGCATAATGTACGGAATAAAGACCATGGGCGCTCAAAATACGGTTGAATTCGGCGATATATGCAGGTAGATCGTCCACCGCAACAGCCGTATCTTCGATTACCGCCACCGGCTTCTCATCGCCCGGCGTGTTGCTCAAGAGTCCTAGCCCGGCCTTGCGCAAGTTCCAGACTCTTTTCTTGTCGCCGCCCGTCACGGTAGGGAAATGGTAACCCAAGCCTTGCTGGCGCATGGCCTGTTCCACGGCATCGACCTTTTCATACACCGCTTCCAGCGTATCCGCTGCGTATTCCAGCACCAAGATCGCCCCGGGCTCGCCTTGTATAAAAAAGCGGTTTTCGCGTTGCTCCAGATTGTTCTTTGTGCAGTTCAAAATGTAGCTATCCATCAACTCACTCACCAAAGGTTGATATTGCAGCGCAACCAAATTCGCCAAGAGCGCCTCATCCACCGTTTTAAAATGTGCGCAAAGTAAAACAGATGGTTGTTGCGGAACGTCCACGAGCTGTAGCTTAACCGATGTAATGAAAGCTAAGGTACCCTCCGAACCACAGATTAGCTTGCAAAAATTAAACAGATCCGCGCCTGCGGTAAATGGATCAGACGCTAACAGCATATCAATCGCATAGCCTGTATTCCGACGGGTAACCTCCTTTTTGGGGAATTGGCGACGTATCTCCTCTTGATTGCTATAATTGCCCAACAGCGACCGGATATGACGATAGATATCTCCTTCTAAACTTGATAGCCTACATTTAGCGCAAAAATCCGCAAAGGATAGGGCCGCAAAAGTTACGAGGGAACCATCACTGAGTAAGGCTTCGATTTCCAAGGTATGCTCTCGCGTGCTGCCATAGATCAAGGAATTGGAGCCGCAGGAGTTGTTGCCTACCATGCCACCGATCATGGCACGATTTGCGGTAGAGGTCTCTGGCCCGAAATAAAGACCAAAAGACTGCAAGGCAAGGTTCAGTTCATCGCGGATAACCCCGGGCTGCACCCGCACCCATTTCTCTGCCGTATTGATCTCTTGGATTGCCGTAAAATAGCGCGATACATCCACAACGATCCCCTTTCCGACAACTTGCCCGGCCAACGAAGTGCCGGCAGTACGAGGAATCAACGAAACTCGCTCCCTGCGTGCAAAGGCAATCAGCAATTGCAGGTCATACACATCCTTCGGAAAGGCAACCGCTAAAGGTAGCTCGCGATAAGCTGAGGCATCCGTGGCATATAGTATACGCATCTTTGCATCCCAATGCAACTCGCCTGCCAGCTCCGCTTCCAAGTTGCGCAATTGTTTATTCATGCCACTATGCTTATTGCCCGCCTTTTATCTGTCCGGTATAAGTGCTCTCGAAAATCTTATCTGCATTATTGGTTTCAAAACCATCACGACGGTGCTCGGGCTTCAGTTCATCCTTTGGCAAATGTTGGAAAGCGGGCAGGGGGCTGCGCTCGGCAAATTCCACATAGCTCCCCGCAATCTCTAGTGCACGACCGTCCGAAAAAGTAGCCTCATAGAGCGCAGAAACCGTACTGCTTTGCCGAAGAAGGCCATCGGCACTGGTTTTAATCTTACCGCCAGCGGTATTCAGCTTGACCCCGATGCTTTCCAAGAAGCTATTAAACTCCTCTAGCGTATTATAGCCATCTTTCAGCTCATGAATGCTGATGGTATAGTGGTTCAGGTAATAACGGTTGTAGATG
>JAAIGF010089330.1_pt1 | contig 13405 bp, 11 predicted proteins | sample 6487441 | NCBI WGS metagenome assembly JAAIGF01 (sample SAMN13974129, study PRJNA590717) | phyllosphere metagenome | biome: pepper field; feature: multiple bacterial spot infested pepper fields; material: pepper leaves; isolation source: leaves from pepper fields | host: Capsicum annuum ... | reverse complement strand
TCATACAGCTGCAGCCATTGCACGAACAGCCCGCCCTTGTTGAGCTGGCGCGGCACGAAGGCGTAGAACTCATCGCTGAACAACGAGCCCGTCCCACCCACCCAGGGATTGGAAGGCTCGGAAATGATCAGGTCGTAGCGCTGGCCGCTGCCCGCGAAATGCGCCTTGGCGTCATCGATGACGATATGTGAGCGCGGATCATCGAACGCACGCGCCACGCGCTCTCCGAACAGGCGCGCTCCCTCCACCATGGCCGGCTCTATCTCCACGGTGTCCACCCGCCCTGTCCGCGCATCGCCCAGCAGCGTATGGGTGGTGAGGCCGGAGCCGAAACCGATGACACCCACGCGCTCAAACCCGTTGCCCAGTGCGAGCGGAAGCGCGCCCAACAACACCATCGTGGACTCATCGCCGCTGGGCACCTGGTCCAGGCTTACGGTAAGCCCGGCGTCCACCTTGCCGTTGGTAGCGATGGAACGCACCGGCCCGTTGCCGCGATCGGACTCGAACACCGACACCGTGGCTGTCTGACCATCGCGGAAGAACAGCATCTCCGAGCCCTCGCTGAGCTTCGCGCCGCCGTGACGGTAGACCGAGGAACTCAGCACCAGCGGATCGAAACGCACCAGGGTGACGGCGGCCACGATGCCGGCCAGCCCGAGGCCCACCGCCAACCACGCAGCGCGACGAGAGACGATCGCCTTCCCGCGACGCTGGATGGCAGCAACCTGGCCCTGATGGGCAGCACCAGCCTGCTCCAGCTGGGAGGAATAGCCCCCCTCCAGCTGAGTGGAATGAAACCCCTCCAACTGAATGGAATGAGACCCCTCCCGGTGGTTGGAATGACACCCTTCCTGATGGGTGGCGACCGTTGGTCGCCACATCCTCCCCCCCAAACCCGCCGGCCACAGCAACCACACCCCCAACACCATATCCGCCACCGCCGCCACCAGCAGCGCATATTTCAGCCCCAGCATCGGCATCAACACATGCACCGCAGCCAGCACACCGACGATGGCGCCCAAGGTATTGAACGCATACACCTGCCCGATGACCTTCTCGCCGCGGCCCTCCCGCAGCAATGCCAGCGTCAGCAACGGCAGTGTCATCCCCGCAAAGAACGCCGCCGGGAACATCACCGCCACCGCAATGACCCCGCTGGCCATGGAGAACAATCCATACCCCTCGGCGCTGCGCACGATCACCCGCATCAGCCAGCCGACCCACTCGAATGCCTGCGCGTAGACGAACATCGAACCCAGCGCAGCCAGCCCCATCAGCACCTGCACCCAGCCCGCCACGCGCAGCGGCGATGCCATGCGGTCCGCCCGGTGACGCAACCACAGGCCACCGAACGCGATACCGGCGATGAACGCCGCCAGCATCAACTCGAACGAATGCAGCGTGGTACCCAGCGCCAGCGACAGCATGCGCACCCAGGTTATTTCATAGACAAACGACGACGCCCCCGTAAGCAGCGCAATGCACAGCACCACCGCCAACGTAAAACGTGCCTCTGCCCCGCTGCCATGACCCACGCCACCGGACACCGGCCCACCGGAATGCGGCAACGCCTCCCCCACCCGCGCCACGGGCCAGACCAGCACCGCCACCAGAACATTCAATGCTCCCGCCGTCATCACCGCGCCAGGTAATCCGAACGCCGGCAGCAGCAGATACGTGGACGCCAACGCCCCAACCGCCGCGCCGATACTGTTAGCGAAATACAGACCCGCCAGCACCTCTCCCTGCGCCTGAGGCTGCACCCGGAGATAACCGGCACTCATCAGCGGGAACGTTGCGCCCAGCAGAATGCATTGCGGCAACACCAGCAGAGTGGCCAGCAGCCAGCGCAGTGCCATTGCGCCCTGCACTTCAAGGCCCGGCAACAGTTGGGCATATGCCCAGCCGGTAATGCCCTGGAACATGCCGTCGAACGCGAGACCAAGCAGGCCGATCAGCAGTTCGATGACGGCATAGGCCAGCAGCGGCCAGCGCCAGGCCGCGCTACGGCGGCTCGCCCACCATGCGCCCAGCGCCATACCGCCCATGAACAGCATCAGCACCAGCGACTGGGCATGCGCGGAATGGCCGAGGAACAATCCCAGATACTGCGTCCAGATGGACTGGTAGATCAGCCCCGCGAATCCGGAAAGCACGAAGATGCACAGCAGCCAGAGATCGATACGGCGGGTCGGCATCAGCGGCACAGGCTCCAGACGTGAGACTCACCAGCCTAGCAAGCGTCCGGAAGGATCGCCTACCTTCCCCATCGGATGTTAGAAAATGAACCATAAATCAATCATTGCAGGCACTTAAAACATGATTTAAGGTGTTTGCATGAAGAAAAAGGCTGCCATGGCGTCACCCGACGTTCTAACACTTGTCATGCGGATGGCAGACGCCGTGCAGCGGGCGCGCAAACGACGCCGGCTCACGCAGCGGCAACTCGCCACCCGTGCGGGCATCGGTCTGCAGACGGTAAACCGGCTGGAGCGCGGCGAGCCAGGCATTGCCCTGGGCAGTTATCTTGAAGTGTTGTCCGTGCTGGACGAACAATGGCCCCGCGCACTGCTGGAGGTCATCGACGCTGACCGGCTGGGCCATGCACTCGAAACCGCACGCCTTCCCCAACGAGTGAAGCCGGATGCCTTCTGAGCTTTCATCCCTGTATGTCTTCGCACCTGCTGGCGGACGAAGCGAGCTGGCCGGGCGGCTTGACTGGCGCCCCGACGCAGGAACGTTCACCTACGCCCCTGCCTGGCTGGAAAGCCCACAGGCCTATGCATTGGATCCTCGAAATCTTCCCCGTGCGCCCGGCCCCCAGACAGCGCTTGGCAGACCTGCGGTTCATGGTGTTTTTCTTGACGCGGGGCCGGACGCCTGGGGCCGACGCCTGATCGAGCGGGAGCGTGGGACAGCGGCGCTGGACAATCCACTCGAAATGCTGCGCCTGACCAACGGGTGCGGCACCGGCGCGCTGATGTTTTCGCAATCGCGGACACGCCCATCGCCTGTCCGTCGGGTCATGGCGTTGGCGACACTCGCAGAGCTGGAGGCAACTTCGCAGGCCATCGCCGCTGGCGAGCGTGTCGAGCAGTCAGCGCTGAAGCTGATCTTTGAACATGGAAGTTCGCTGGGCGGTGCACGGCCCAAAGCATCGGTGGTTCGCGAAAACGGAGAGTGGATTGCAAAATTCTCACAGCCCGATGATCCCTTGGATATCCCGCGACTCGAATGGGCTTGCCTGCGAATGGCGCGTCTGGCCGGCATCACAGTGCCAGACCATGAACTGGTGAATCTCAATGGACGCAGTGCGCTGCTGGTCTGCCGGTTCGACCGCGGCGCAGAAGGTGCGATCCATTATCTCAGCCTGCATTCCCTGCTGGCGATGCAACGCGTGGGGCCGGCAGATGTCGTCGCGCCCGGCGGGATTTACAGCTATTCCGGCGCCGCCACTTTGTATCGACGTGCAGGCGTTCCTGATCCGGGCCGACGCTTCTTTGAACGCATGATGTTCAACGTGCTGATCGGCAATACCGACGATCATGCCCGCAACCACGGCCTGCTTTACCGCAATGGCCTGTGGGACATGGCCCCGGCGTTCGATCTGGTCGCTTATGGGGCGAGCAGGCACAGTCTGGGCATTGGGCGCGCAGGCAGGGAAGCCAGCGTCGTCAATGCCCTAGACGCAGCGGATTGCTTCGACCTCGATGGTGCAGAGGGCGAGCGCATCCTCGGGCGGGTCCAGGCGGTCGTTTCGCGGGCACCGGCTGTTCTGGCGGAAGCGGGCATGCGCGGCGGCGATATCGACATGGCGCTGGCGCGGATGCGGAATTGAGCGCGGGCATCCAGCAGACGAGCACGCCTTCCCGTAAATTACCCCCTGTATCGCTCAACACGGCAAGGTCAGTGCGCGCCTCAAGCTCCGGCAGAGGCGAAGCAGCTAGTACCTTAGAACACACCGTCAAACGCATGGCCAAGCAGGTCGATCAGCCGCTCGATGGCGTCGTAGGCGAGCAGCGGCCAGCGTCAGGACGTGCTACGGACCCGCCAGGCGCCAATCGCCATGCCATCCATGAAGGGCATCAGGCAGATGGCTTTGGGCTGGGACGAGCGACCGAGGAACACGCTTGAATATAAGCATCAGAGGGCTGTTAGATCAGCTCGGCCTGTAGATGTCAGGGCCGGGAAGCAAGAAATGTCTAATCAGATTGAGAAGCGCAGCCAAACTGACAACCAATGGACACCGTTAATAGTTAAAATCGGCGTCAGATCCAAAATGCACAAGTAGGACGCCCGATACTAATGATCGGGCGCCCTCAAAGCTAACTTATTCAGTAGCAGCGCCACGACATTCAGTCGGAACCGCAGCTTTGTTCGCGATCGTGGTGGTGCAAGTCCACTTGAGCTGGCCGGTAGCCGCGCCACCTGCAGCAGTCACTTCCTCCGGGGTCAACACGATGTTACCGGTCGCGCCTGGCACCGTAGAAACGGCAGTCACAATGCCAGTCGTGGCGGCGATGGTAATGCCCGACACATACTTGGTCGCACCCGGGAACGTATACCCATGATTGGTAGCCGTAATATTAGTCAGGCCACCAGTGCTAGATGCGGTCTCAGCGACGGCCAGCTTAGCCGGCGCAGCCATAACGATGACTTCGGAAACCTTGGCTCGAGCGGTGTAGTCCTGGTAAGCCGGCAGCGCGATCGCAGCCAGGATGGCGATGATCGCAACAACGATCATCAGTTCGATCAACGTGAAACCCTTCTGGTTCTTCATTTGGTACATCCCCAAGTAAAAGTGGTATGAAAAGGAACTGCCGCCGGGGCCGATGGTCTGCCGGACAAGCGGGCCGCAGCACCTTGCGAGGAAAGCAATGCAGGTTGCGTGCCAAGTCCCCCCGGCACGACCTTCCCTCTTCCCCGCGCCAATGATGGCAGCAAATCAGGAATTGGGAAGCCCCAGCTCCAGGATTTGCGATCCACTATCCCAAGTGACGCGGTACGTCACTTTTCGCCCCACCTGCGGCAGGGCACACCTGACGCTCAGCGCCCGGACTGCCCATGCGACCATGAATCAGCTAGCATCGCCGACTAGATGCCTGTCTGGGGATGGCAGGCCGGGGAGCCCAAAATGTCCGTTAGTCGCAGTGCGATGAAGAAAGAGCCCGTGGCGCGCAGCACCATGGAACTTGCCACGTTTGTCTGGGAGGGGACGGACAAGCGAGGCATCAAAATGAAGGGCGAGCAGTTGGCCAGAAATGCCAACCTGCTCAAGGCCGAGCTTCGGCGTCAAGGCATTTCGCCAAAGTTGGTGAAGCCCAAGGCCAAACCGCTGTTTGGTGCCACCGGCAAACCGGTGACACCAAAGGACATCGCCTTCTTTAGCCGTCAGATGGCGACGATGATGAAGTCCGGCGTTCCGATCGTGTCTGCATTGGAAATCATCGGCGGAGGGCACAAAAACCCACGCATGAAGAAACTGGTCGACACAATCCGTACGGATATCGAAGGCGGCTCATCATTGCATGAGGCAATCAGCCGACATCCGATCCAGTTCGATGAGCTGTATAGAAACCTTGTACGTGCAGGTGAAGGAGCGGGCGTACTCGAAACGGTGCTCGATACCGTGGCCACCTATAAGGAGAATATCGAAGCGCTCAAGGGTAAGATCAAAAAAGCCATGTTCTATCCGGCGATGGTGATCGCCGTGGCCCTTATCGTTTCATCCATTCTGCTGGTGTTTGTCGTCCCTCAGTTCGAAGACGTGTTCAAGGGATTTGGGGCCGATTTGCCGGCCTTCACCCAGTTGATCGTCAACGCCTCCAGATTCATGGTCAGTTGGTGGTGGCTAATCCTGATCTTAGTAGTCGGCAGCATCGTCGGCTTTGTCATGGCCTACAAACGCTCGCCCAAAATGCAGCACACCATGGACCGGCTGATCCTCAAAGTCCCGGTCATCGGCCAGATCATGTACAACAGCGCCATCGCGCGCTTCTCTCGCACCACCGCCGTCACCTTCAAGGCCGGCGTGCCGCTGGTGGAAGCCCTCGGCATCGTTGCCGGCGCCACCGGCAACAAGGTGTACGAAGAGGCCGTCCTGCGCATGCGCGATGACGTGTCGGTCGGTTACCCGGTCAACATGGCGATGAAACAGGTCAACATCTTCCCGCACATGGTGGTGCAGATGACCGCCATCGGCGAAGAGGCCGGCGCGCTGGATACCATGCTGTTCAAGGTGGCCGAATACTTCGAGCAGGAAGTGAACAATGCCGTCGATGCGCTGAGCAGCCTGCTGGAACCGATGATCATGGTCTTCATCGGCGTGGTGGTTGGCGGTATGGTGATCGGCATGTACCTGCCCATCTTCAAACTCGGCGCGGTGGTTGGATAAACAATGGCATTTCTGGACCAGCATCCCGGCCTCGGCTATCCCGCCGCCGCCGGCCTGGGGCTGCTGCTCGGCAGCTTCCTCAACGTCGTCATCCTGCGGCTGCCCAAGCGGCTGGAGTGGCAGTGGAAGCGCGATGCGCACGAGGTGCTGGAGCAGGAGGACATCTACGAGCCGCCGCCGCCCGGCATCGTGGTGGAGCCGTCGCACTGCCCGCACTGCAAGCACAAGCTGTCCTGGTACGAAAACATCCCGCTGTTCAGCTGGCTGATCCAGCGCGGGAAGTGTCGCCACTGCCATGCGCCCATCTCCATCCAGTACCCGCTGGTGGAGCTGCTCACGGCGGTACTGGTGCTGGCCAGCGTGTGGCAGTTCGGCTTCGGCTGGCAGGGCTTCGGCGCCATCGTGCTGTCGTGTTTTTTGGTGGCGCTGTCCGGTATTGACCTGCGCACCCAGCTGTTGCCGGACCAGCTCACCCTGCCCTTGATGTGGCTGGGGCTGATCGGCGCGGTGGACAATCTGTACATGCCGGCCAAGCCTGCCCTGCTGGGCGCGCTGGTCGGGTATCTGTCGCTCTGGTCGGTGTGGTGGCTGTTCAAGCAGCTCACCGGCAAGGAGGGCATGGGCCACGGCGATTTCAAGCTGCTGGCCGCGCTGGGCGCATGGTGCGGGCTGAAAGGCGTGCTGCCGATCATCCTGCTGTCGTCGGTGGTGGGCGCCATCGTCGGTTCCATCTGGCTCTACAGCCGCGGTCGTGACCGCGCCACGCCCATCCCGTTCGGTCCTTACCTGGCCATCGCCGGCTGGCTGGTCTTCATGTGGGGCGAGCCGATGATCAATGCCTACCTGAGCTACGCGAACCTGCGATGAGCCGGTTCGTGGTCGGCCTGACCGGCGGCATCGCCTCGGGCAAGAGCGAAGTCACCCGCCGTTTCGAAGCGCTGGGGGTCACCGTGGCCGATGCCGACCTTGCCGCGCGTGCGGTGGTGGCACCGGGCAGCCCCGCGCTGGCGATGATCGCCGAGCGTTTCGGTGCGGCCATGCTGCTGCAGGACGGCACCCTGGACCGCGCACGGCTGCGCGCGCATGTCTTTGCTCAGGTGGCCGAGCGCCAGGCCCTGGAGGCCATCACGCACCCGGCCATCCGCGACGTGCTGCGCGCACAGTGCGAGCAGGCGGACGGGCCGTATGCGATGGCGGCGATCCCCCTGCTCACCGAAGCGGGGGGGCGCGCTGCATACCCGTGGCTGGACCGTGTGCTGGTGGTTGATGCGCCGGAATCGCTGCAGCTGGCGCGACTGATGCAGCGCGATGACATCGATGCAACGTTGGCCGGCCAGATGATCGCTGCGCAGGCCGACCGCGAACAGCGCCTGGCGCTGGCCGATGACGTGGTGCTCAATGATGCGCATCCGGATGCGTTGCAGGCGCAGGTGGAGCGCCTGCATGCGATGTACATCGGGTTGGCGCAGGCGGCGTTGTAGAGCCGGGCAGAGTCCGGCCCTACCTGATCAGGAGGGCCCGGATCAGTTGTAGTTCAACGTGTACTGCACGTTGGTGGTGACCGCACCGGGACCAGCATCTCCGCCATCGGCGTAGTACTCGCCGGAGAGCTCGATGTCCGCACCACCTGCATCCAGATCGACGCGCTTGGACGTCCACGGCACGCTGATGTCGATCAGCTTGTCGTCTGCATCACGAAGGGCGACGGCGACGTTGTTCGCATTGCCGGCGGCAGCAAGATTGCGCAGTCGGCCACTGGCCGTGACCAGCGCAGTGCGGCTGGGATTCAGCTCAAGCGCGACGCTCCCGCTTTTACACTGCGCGGCCGCGCCGCCAACATGCAGGGTGATCGGCGTCCTGCCGGCGCTGTTGCCCGCAGTAAGACTGGTGGTGGAGACATGGGGCAGGACGATGGTGGCGTCCCGGCCGGCAGTGCCGTTGAACGACACATCGCAGGTGACAGGTGTGACATAGCCGCTGAAGCTGATGGTGCCGGACTGTGCATGAACAGCAGGGGCGGCAACGCAGGCAAGAACGGCGGGGGCGAACAGGGCAGAAATTTTCATTGGGGAACTCCGGGCATGCGGAATAACAGAGCGAAGGCCCGATTGCGTCCTCATACGACGCTACCGGCTTCTCGAGTGCCCGCCACGATAGGCGCCCACCTCACGCCTTGTGATAGGACGCGCCCTAAAACCAAAAAGGGGACGGAGGTGGTTAATTGCAATTAACCACCTCCGTCCCCCTTTCTCAGGCGGGAGCGCTAAGGGCCCGGCGTAAAGGTCAGGGTGGCGATGACGCCACGTACCGCGCCAGGGCGTACGCTCACCTGCCAACCGTACAGATCGCACAGCCGGCTGACGATCGACAGGCCGATGCCACCGCCCTGCGAATGGCCGGCGTGGGTGCCGCGATAGCCACGCTGGAACAGCTTGGCGGCATCTTCTTCGCTCAGGCCCGGCCCGCTGTCGGCCACGGCTACTGCGTTGTTGCCCACCGTTACCCGCACTTCGCCTTCCTGCGAATACTTCACCGCATTGCCGATCAGGTTGCCGAGGGCAACCGACAACGCCGACTCCGGGGCATCCACAACAAGATCGCGCGACCCTTCAAGCACCAGCGTGATGGGCTTTCCGCCCAGCTGCGCGCGGTGGGAATCCAGCAGCTGTTCGGCTACCCGGGCCACATTGCTGGTGCCCTGCCCACGTTCATTGCGCGACAGCAGCAGCAGCGCGCCGATGAGATCGCTGCACTGCTGTTCGGCGCGCTGGATGCGCTGAAGTCGCTGCAGCACCTTCTCATCCAGGCCGGGGCGCGTGAGCAGCAGCTCGGTAGCCCCCCGGATCACCGCCAGCGGCGTGCGCAGCTCGTGGCTGACGTCCGCGTTGAACTCGCGATCGCGCTGCACCACTTCGGTCAACCGCGATGAGTAGTCATCCAGCGCCTGCGCCAGCTGGCCCACTTCATCATCCGGGAAACGCGGTGCCAGCGGCTCCGGCTCGCTGGTTCCGCCGCGGTAGGCACGCAGCCGTTTTGCCAGGTCCGATACCGGCTTCATCACTTTCGATGCCGACCACCAGCCCAGCACCAGAGACAGCAGGCTGAACACCAGTACCGACAACAGCAGGGCGCGCTTCAGCTGGGTCTCGCCGCGGATGCTTTCCGTCATGTCGTAGGCGAGGAAGAACCACGCGTCAGGCGTCTTCCGCACCGCCAGCTTGTACGAATACGGCTGGCCGCTGTCGTCGGTACCGCTGACGCCATGGATGCCATCCTCGAATTCGTACCAGTCCGGCTCTTCCTGGCGCAGCGCTTCGAACCGATCCGGCTTCACCAGGCGCGCGAACATCTGCTGCACCGGCAGATCCGGATTACGGCTCGGGTCCACCGCATAGCGATGCGCGAACTCGTTGATGTTGCGGTTCATCAGGTCCTCGACCAGCTGGTTCTCCACCCGCAGGCGGGCCCAGTTGGTCGCAAACGCGAACAGTGTGGTCAGGCAGAACCCCAACAGCACGAACGAGACGATGATACGGCTACGCAGGCGCCGACGGTACGGCCCCCGCCTGCGTCGCGCCCGGCTTGCGGCAGCTTCAGGCATCCGGTGCGGCGATCCGGTAACCAATGCCATGGCGGGTCTGGATCATCGGCACTTCGAACGGCTTGTCCACCACCGCCCGCAGCCCATGGATATGCACGCGCAGCGAATCCGAATCCGGCAGTTCCTCGCCCCACACGCGGGTTTCCAGCTCCTGGCGGGTCACCACCGCTGGCGATGCTTCCATCAGTGACTGCAGTATCTTCAGCGCGGTCGGGTTGAGCTGCAGCAGCTTGCCCTGTCGGCGCACCTCCAGCGTATCCAGGTTGTACTCCAGATCACCGGTTTCCAGCACGCGGGTCTGCACGCCCTTGCCACGGCGTGACAGCGCGTTCAGGCGCACCTCCACTTCCTGCAGCGCGAACGGCTTGATCAGGTAGTCGTCGGCACCGGAATCGAACCCGGCCAGCTTGTTGTCCAGCGAATCGCGGGCGGTGAGCATCAGTACCGGGGTCTGCTTGCGCGCTTCGTTGCGCAGCTTGCGGCACACCTCAATGCCGTCCATGCCGGGCAGGTTGAGATCCAGCACGATGGCGTCGAACTCATGCACTACGGCCAGGTGCAGGCCGGTGACACCATCGGCGGCGAAGTCCACGGTGTGTCCGCGGTCCTCAAGATAATCGCCGAGGTTGGCCGCAATATCACTGTTGTCTTCGATGACGAGAATTCGCACTGGGACCTCTGCTTCAATAAGGGGCGCCGGAAAGGGGATGGCCGCGACCGATACGCGGTCGCGGGCCACCATCGCCAGCGGATGCCAACGATACCGCCCCCAGCATTAACATTTCACATGAACCCCTGCGCAGGGGGCGTCAACGCCATCCGGGTGGTTACGGATCGCCGGTATAGGGATTGACCCGGTGGTAGTTGCGCAGCGCATCTTTTGCGTTCTCGGTGGCCTGGCGACGCTGGGCGACGGTCATGCACACCTGCTGCGGCCGGTTGCTGCCCGTGGTGCGCTCGCGGCGGCACACCATGCGGCTGTCAGCATGGGCCTGGCTGAGGATGGTGTTGATGAGTTCCTGATCGTTGTAGATATCGGTGCGGGCCTGCGGATTGACCTGCTCCACCTGCTCGTGGTCACCCAACCGCGTGCGGATACGGCTCAGGGCCGCCTGCACCTTGCTTTTGTCTTCCAGGGTGATTTCACTGTAATGCTCGCTGCGCAGTGCGGTTTCCACGCGCGTGAGCTGTTCATCAACCGATTCCTTCACATCCAGCTGGACCAGCGGCGAATCCTTGCCGGGCTTGGCATCGATCTTGGCATGCGCCGTCGCGGCCAGTCCCAGCGCGAACGTGAGTGCTGCAATACGTAATGCGTGCATCGGATATTTCCTCCATGAACCAAACCCAACTGTACGAGCCCTTCCTGCACTGGATCAAGGGACCAATGGCCTACCTGCGCGGCAGATATAAAAAGGCCCAGACGTTGCCGCCTGGGCCTGAAAGTTCATATCCCGATTACCGTCCCTGCGGATGAGGCAGAGCTGCGGTCGGAAGACGGTACGACAGCATCGATAAAATCCTTGTTAAAACGCCAATCAATGCAAAATAAAGCAGGAATATCAATGACATGTAAAAATGGTGTCAGCGGCTGACGATCTTCTCCACGTGTGCGATGATCCGCCCGGCAATATCCACCTTGCAGGCACCCTCCACGCCCTCAAGGCCCGGGGTGGAGTTCACTTCCAGCACCAGTGGCCCACGCGCGGAGCGGATGAGGTCTACACCGGCCACGCTCAGTCCCAGCGCCTTGGCCGATCGCACCGCCACCTGCTGTTCGGCGCGGCTGATCTTGATTGCCGCGGCGGTACCGCCGGCATGCAGGTTGGAACGGAAGTCGCCTTCGGCGGCCTGGCGCTGCATCGACGCCATCACCTGGTCGCCCACCACCAGGCAGCGCAGATCCGCACCCTGTGCCTCGCCGATGAATTCCTGCATGAGGAAGTTGGCGTACAGGCCACGCAGTGCCTCGACGATGCCGCGCGACGCGCTGGCCTTTTCCGTCAGTATCACGCCACGGCCCTGGGTGCCCTCGTTGAGCTTCACCACATGCGGTGCTGGGCCGAGCATGGACAGCAGGTCCACGGTGTCATCGGGGTTGTCGCCGAATACCGTCACCGGCATGTCGATCCCCTTGGCGGCCAGCAACTGGTGCGCACGCAGCTTGTCGCGCGAACGCAGGATGGCATCGGACGGGTTGGGGGTGCGCGCGCCCATCAATTCGAACTGGCGCAGTACCGCCGTTCCATACCGTGTGACCGAAGCGCCGATGCGGGGAATCACCGCATCCACCCCGGAAAGCGGCCGCCCCTTGTAATGCATGCTGAAGCCGTTGGCCGTGATGCGCATGTAGCAGCGCAGCGGGTCCAGCACGCGCACCGTGTGGCCACGTGCGCGAGCCGCTTCCACCAGGCGGCGGGTGGAATACAGCTTGGTGTTGCGGGAAAGAATGGCCAGTTTCATGAGCTAACGCCGGACGTGGGCCGGCAGCATAACGCGGCGGCGATGATGGCCCCATGCACCCTTCCGCGCTGTCCGGCGATGGCCGCTGATGCGGCATGCCGGAGAGGGTGCGGAACGTCACCCGCCCCCTCCCCGGCACCCCCTTCAGGTCAGAACGCGACCTGTGCGCGCACGCCCACGGTGTTGCCCGAATCCGGCCCCTGGAAGCTGCCGACCTTGTTTTCGGTCTTCCAGTGCACGTAGTTCACCATCAGCCTTGACCAGTTGTTGAGGTACCAGTTCAGGCCCAGGGTCCAGGCAGTACCCTCACCGCCGCGCGCCGCATCCAGGAAATCGTAGCGGTCGTAACGGGCGGCCAGTTCGAACGCGCCGATGCCGCCTTCCTGCACCGGGCGCAACACGCGGCTAGTGCCCCACACACCCGAGCGGCTGCTGAAGCCCGCACGTTCGCCGGTGATCAGCCAGCCGGCATAGAGGGACGTGGCCTTCTGGTCCACCGAATCGACAGTGCTGGAATTGATGGTGCGCACGGTGTGTTCGCCGAATGCCCACAGGCTGCGGTAGACGCCGCCCAGCTCCACGCCGAAGGCATGGTTGTCGGTCACCCCGGCGATGGAGCTGGCGGAGACACGTACGTTGCTGTTCCAGCCCAGCGCGATCGGAGAGGTCTTGTTGATGCTGGCGATGTCATTGCCCAGATCCTCGTACCAGTACCAGCCGCCCAGATGGACGAAGCCGTTGCTGGTCTTCAGCGGATTCCAGTGCGCGCGTGCAAGGTAGGCGATGGTATCGCTGGCGGTGCTGTCGTTGCCGGCATCGTCGCCGGTGACCGCCAGGCTGGCATGCCAGTTCTCGCCGATGACCTTGGTGGTGATTCCCAGGCCGAAATAGCCACTCTGCTGCGCGCCTACCGAGGCCACCGCGTTGCGCGTCATGAACGGCGT
>JAAIGF010226170.1_pt1 | contig 13410 bp, 11 predicted proteins | sample 6487441 | NCBI WGS metagenome assembly JAAIGF01 (sample SAMN13974129, study PRJNA590717) | phyllosphere metagenome | biome: pepper field; feature: multiple bacterial spot infested pepper fields; material: pepper leaves; isolation source: leaves from pepper fields | host: Capsicum annuum ... | reverse complement strand
CCCGCTTTCGGTTGGGCCTGCGCGGGAACCCGCTTTCGGTAGAGTCGACTGTTAGTCGACTGCTCTTGGCGGAGACGCAAAACCCCGCGCTGCGCGCGATAGTCGACTAGCAGTCGACTCTACCCCGTCGTTGTTTTTCCGAACGCCGTCGTCGTTCGTCCCAGCGCCGCCGTTGTATTCCCGAACCCCGTCGTCGTTCGTCCCAACGCCGTCGTTGTTTTCCCGAACGCCGTCGTCGTTTTTCGAATCCCAGCGGTTTCAGCGCTGCGCGATCAACCACGCGGCGCAGGCTTCGCTCGGGCTCTGCTTGGCCTTCACGGTCATGCCGCTCACGCGCACGAACGTCTGTGCGGCCTGGGCCACCACGTTGCGGGCGATCAGGGCGGCCTGCTTGGTGGCGGCCTGCTGCTTGCGCAGCTGCACGATATGCACTGACGGGCGGCCCGCCGGGGCGTACTTCTGGTCGCGGCGCAGGATGTCGGCCACCTGGGCCACTTCGAACTCGGCCTGCAGATAGCGGTGCTCGGCCTCCAGCAGCTCGCGCAGCGGTGCGCGTGCGGCGGCGGGGTCGGCGAAGGCGGCCAGGGCGGTGTCGCAGGCCGCGTCATCGGCGAAACGGGTGCGCAGCTTGTCGATGCCGGCCAGGGTCAGTTTGCCCATGGAGGGCCTCGTTGGTGCTGGAAAGGACCGCGATTGTCGCATCTGCCATGACTTCTGCGCGCTTCGGGTCTTACGCCGTGCACGCTTGGTAGAGTGCCGCGTTGCTGGACGCCTGCCGCTCGCGCGGGCCGGCCGGCATCGCCGCATCACGGTAAGGAGAGATTCCATGCAGGAAGCGCTGTACTGGTCGAACGAATTCTGGGCGGGCCTGAGTGTGTTCGATCTGGCCCTGGGCGGTGTGCTGGGTACGCTGCTGGGGCTGATGATCGGGCTGACCCTCTGGTATCTACTGCACCGCCGCCGCTGGCTGCACCGGCAACGGCGCTGGCACCACTGGCTGCTGGCCAGCTACGTGGTGCTGCTGCCGCTGGGCACGGCCTTCTTCGGGCTGCAGCTGGGGTTCACCGCTGGTGCGCACCGCGCGCTGTTCAATCAGCTGGACCATTTCCAGCCGCACCTGCAGACCCTGTTGGGCACGTGGAGCCGTGGTTTCACCGATTCGCTGGACGACCCGCGCATGCGCGAGGCGCTGCGCAGCGAGGGCACGGTGGGGGACATCGCCGATGCGGTGGCCTCGGCCTATCTTCGCGACCACCCGTTGGAGGTGGTTGAGGCCTTGGGCGATGGCATGCTGGCGCGCGCCAGCGGCTGGGTTACCGGCAAGGTGCGCGAGGGCGTACTGCGCGAGCTGGTGGAAGACACCCTGGTGGAAAAGGCCGACGTGGTGGGCGTGGAGCCCAAGGTGGTGCGCGAAGCGCTGACCATGCAGGTGGATGAGCTGCTGCACTCGCGCGGGGTAGTGCGGCTGATCAAGGCGCAGATCAACGGCATGATGCCGGGTGTGTACTTCGGGCTGCTGCTGCCGTGGCTGGCCATTGTGCTGCTGGTGGGGCTGGAAATCTGGGCCGCGCACCGGTTCGGGTGGGTGCGCCGGGCAACGCCCAGCGCGGTAGTGCCGGCCGCTGGCCGGCAACTGCAGGATCCGGCGGCAGGTTGATGAGGTTGCCGGCCAGCGGCCGGCACTACCTGTTGCAGCAGGGTGTGGGGTCAGAGCCCTTTCCTTTGGAAAGGGATCCGACCCCGCCGGCGCTCAATCGCCGTCGGCTTCGTCCGGGTGGGCCTTCCAGTAACCGGTCGAGCGGATCCAGTCGCGTGGCACGCCCAGGTGGCCTTCGATGAACTTGCGCATCATCCGGGCGCGGCGCGATTCGGTGGCGATCCAGTAGAACGTGTCGCCGTCCGGGGCCTCGAAGTCGGTCAGCATGTCTTCCAGCAGCGTGCTGCTGGCCGCCGGGAAGCCGTTGCGCTCCAGCCAGTGGATGCGCACGTTCTCGTACTGCGGCAGGTCCTGGCGCTCGTCCTCGTCGCTCACTTCGATATACGCCTGCACTTCGGCGCCGTCGGGCAGCACGTCCAGCCAGCGGGCGATGGCCGGCAGCGCGGTTTCATCGCCAATCAGCACGTAGGCGTCGTAGTCGCCGGCCACCACGAACGAGCCGCGCGGGCCGCCGATGGACAGGGTGTCGCCCGGCTGCGCGCGCTCGGCCCACGGCCCGGCAATGCCCTGGTCGTGCAGCACGAAGTCGATGGCCAGCTCGCCGGCCTCGTGGTCCCACCAGCGCGGGGTGTAATCGCGCGCCACCGAGTGCTCCTTGCCCTCGGGGTAGCGCGGGCCTTCGGCGGTCATCACCGGCAGGACCATCTCGCCGCTGCTGTTGGGGAAGAACAGCTTGATGTGGTCGTCCGGGCCGGGCGAATCGAAGCCGGCCAGATCGGCGCCGCCCAGCACCACGCGGCGCATGTGCGGGGTCACGGTCTCGGTGCGCAGCACGGTCAGGTGGCGGAAGCGCACATCCAGGCGCAGGCGCGAATTTTCATGTTGGGTCATTGCAGTACCTCTGCAGGTAAGCGCGCGGCATCGCGCGCGGGTCGGGGGGAACGACCTGGCGGGCTTCAGTCTGGCTCGGTCGGGGTTACAGGGGTGGGGCCATTGCCCAGTGCACCGTTCAGCAGCGCCGAGGCGCGCGACAGCTGTTCGGCCACCGCCTCGGCCTCGCCCTCGCTCCAGCGGCCGTGGTGGCGCACCAGCGCCTGCTTGAACTCGCGCAGCGCGGTAGCCAGCGGCGGCGGCAGCGAAGCCTTGGTGATCTCGCGGGCGCGGTCGAAGGCGCGGCGCTGGGCCAGCCGCACCTGGGTGCGCTGCACCTTCAGCTCGAACTCGCCGGCCGCAGTGATGCGGAACACCCGGCGGCCGTCCTCTTCTTCCGATTCCACCCAGCCGGCCTGTTCGAAGCTGGCCAGCAGCGGGTACATCGTGCCGGCGCTGGGCGTGTAGGCCTGCATGAACAAGCCGCTGATGTGCTGGATCAGCTCGTAGCCGTGGCGCGGCTGTTCGCCTATCAGCGCCAGCACCAGCAGGCGCAGGTCGCCCCGGCTCAGCACGCGCGGCTGGCCGTTGCGGCGGGGCACGGCGGGCGCATCGTCTTCCTTGCGCGCCTTGGCAGTAGAGGTCCGGGCCATTTCGATATATCGGTAACGAGTGTGCAAACGATATATCGATAAGCCGCACCGGACAAGTACGGTTTCGGCCACACCGATGTGCGGATCGGGCCACGGAGGGCGCAAAGAAAGAACCCACCGCAAAGCTGCAGTGGGTTCTGGGCGAAGCAGCTGCGGCGCGAGGTGGCGGACGCCGCAGGGGAAGGGGCTGCCTGCGCCATGCAGCTTCCCGCCGCGTGCCGGGGCAATCCAGAGGCAAGGGCGACATGTTGGCATCGGTTCAGCGCCAGCGCCCGGAATGCCCCTACAGCGGGGCAGGCCTTGCCCTACAACGGTCATCGCCAGCGGTAACACTGCGTCCTGCCGATGAACCCAGCGGTGCAAACGCGTCGCAGGGCACGGGCGACGGCCCATCGCAGGTGCCTGAAAAACCTCGATGTGTAGCACCGGGACAGCGCGGGACAGACCGTGCGGACACTGGCCGCCTGCCTCCATACGGCAGCGTAGCCAAACGACGAAAGCCCTTGGTGCGCTACACTTTGCGGTCTAGATATCTATACAACAGTCGCGCGCGTGCGTGCGGTAATGGGAGCGCTAATGAACTGGTTGAACGAAGTGCTGAACAACGACACCAATCCTGTGGAAACCCAGGAGTGGATCGAGTCGTTGAAGGCCGTCATTGATGTCGAGGGCCCCGAGCGCGCGCATCAGCTGCTGGAAGGCATGGTGGAACTGACCCGTCGTTCGGGTGCGTACCTGCCGTTCTCGCCCACTACCGAATACGTCAACACCATCGATCCGCAGTTGGAGGCCAAGAGCCCGGGCAACGCGGAACTGGAATGGCGCATCCGTTCGATCATCCGTTGGAACGCGATGGCGACCGTCGTGCGTGCCAACCGCAAGCCGGGCGACCTGGGCGGCCACATCGCCTCCTTCGCCTCCGGTGCCACCCTGTACGACGTGGGCTTCAACCACTTCTGGCGCGCCCCGAGCGACAGCCATCCGGGCGACCTGCTGTTCATCCAGGGCCACAGCGCCCCGGGCATCTACTCGCGCGCCTTCCTGGAAGGCCGCATCAATGAAGAACAGCTCGACAAGTTCCGCATGGAAGTCGACGGCGGTGGCCTGTCCTCCTACCCGCACCCGTGGCTGATGCCGGACTTCTGGCAGACCCCCACCGTGTCGATGGGCCTGGGCCCGCTGGCCGCCATCTACCAGGCGCAGTTCATGCGCTACCTGGAAAACCGTGGCCTGATCGAGAAGTCCGACCGCAAGGTGTGGTGCTTCATCGGCGACGGCGAGAGCGACGAGCCGGAAACCCTGGGTGCCATCGCCCTGGCCGGCCGTGAAGGCCTGGACAACCTGATCTTCGTGGTGAACTGCAACCTGCAGCGCCTGGACGGCCCGGTGCGCGGCAATGGCAAGATCATCCAGGAACTGGAAGGCGTGTTCCGTGGCGGCGGCTGGAATGTCATCAAGCTGCTGTGGGGCGGTTACTGGGATGCCCTGCTGGCCAAGGACACCCATGGCGTCCTGAAGAAGCTGATGATGGAAACCGTCGACGGCGAATACCAGAACTGCAAGGCCTTCGGCGGCGCGTATACCCGCGAGCATTTCTTCGGCAAGTACCCGGAAACCGCTGCGATGGTCGCCGGCATGAGCGACGACGACATCTGGCGCCTGAACCGTGGTGGCCACGACCCGCACAAGGTGTACGCCGCCTACCACCAGGCCGTGAACACCAAGGGCATGCCGACCGTCATCCTGGCCAAGACCGTAAAGGGTTACGGCATGGGCAGCGCCGGTGAGGCACTGAACCCGACCCACCAGACCAAGAAGCTGGACGACGACGCGGTGCGCCACTTCCGCGACCGCTTCAACATTCCGGTGACCGACGCGCAGCTGGCCGATGGCCAGGTGCCGTTCTACCACCCGGGCCCGGATTCGCCGGAAGTGCAGTATCTGCAGGAGCGCCGCAGCGCCCTGGGCGGTTACCTGCCGCAGCGCCGCCGCAAGGCCGACAAGAGCTTCAACGCACCGAAGCTGGAAACCTACGAGCGCCTGCTGAAGAGCAGCGGCGAGCGCAGCTATTCCACCACCATGGCCTTCGTGCAGAGCCTCAACATCACCCTGCGCGACAAGGAACTGGGCCCGCACATCGTGCCGATCGTGGCCGACGAAGCCCGTACCTTCGGCATGGAAGGCCTGTTCCGCCAGATCGGCATCTACGCGCCGTTCGGCCAGAAGTACAAGCCGGTCGACGCCGACCAGCTGATGTTCTACCGCGAAGACCAGAGCGGCCAGGTGCTGCAGCAGGGCATCAGCGAGCCGGGCGCCATCAGCTCGTGGATGGCGGCCGGTACCAGCTACTCGGTCAGCAACGTGCCGATGCTGCCGTTCTACATCTACTACTCGATGTTCGGCTTCCAGCGCGTGGGCGACATTGCCTGGCAGGCCGCCGACATGCGTACCCGCGGCTTCCTGCTGGGTGGCACCGCCGGCCGCACCACGCTGAACGGTGAAGGCCTGCAGCACGAAGATGGCTTCAGCCACCTGGTGGCCGGTGGCATCCCGAACGTGCGCAGCTACGACCCGACCTTCGGCTTCGAAGTGACGGTGATCCTGCAGCACGGCACCAAGGCCATGATGGAAGACCAGGTAGACGAGTACTACTACCTGACCCTGATGAACGAAAACTACACCCACCCGGAAATGCCGGAAGGTGCAGCCGAAGGCATCGTGAAGGGCATGTACCTGCTGACCGACGCCGGCAAGCCGAAGAAGGGCGAGCTGCGCGTGCAGCTGCTGGGTTCGGGCACCATCCTGCGTGAAGTGATTGCCGCCGCCGAGCTGCTGGACAAGGACTTCGGCGTGACCGCCGACATCTGGTCCTGCCCGAGCTTCAACGAGCTGCGCCGCGATGGCTTCGACGCCGAGCGTGCCAACCGCTTCCACCCGGAAGGCGACCAGCGCAAGGCCTACGTGACCGAGCTGCTGGAAGGCCGCCAGGGCCCCGCGATTGCCGCCACCGACTACGTGCGTGCGTATGCGGACCAGATCCGCGCGTTCGTGCCGATGTCGTACACCGTGCTGGGTACCGATGGCTTCGGTCGTTCGGATACCCGTGCGAACCTGCGTCGCTTCTTCGAAGTTGACCGGTACTACATCGCGCATGCCGCGATTGCGGCGCTGGCCAAGGACGGGAAGATGACCGGGAAGGATGTGGCCCGGGCTATCAAGCAGTACAAGATTGATCCGGAGAAGGCTAACCCTGTTGGGGTTTGATCTGGTCAATTAATTGACGCAGAAAAAGGGCGGCCATTGGCCGCCCTTCTTGTTGAAGAATCAGAGTACGCTGACTATTGACTCGCGAGTTCTGATGCGGTCCATTTGTGCACGGATGATAGGCGCCCAGCGTAAGGAGGATGGAAGTGGCAGGTGTCAAGATTGCAAAGACTCTGATTGCTAAGCTGCCAGAGGGACAGAGAACGGACGTAAAGGAAAACCTCTGGGCACTCTCAGGTGGAATCTGCCACCTGTGCGGATGTGAAATGAACAGGTCTTCGGACGTAATTGAAGCAGATCATGACATCCCAGAATCAGAAGGTGGGGTAACGAGCTTGGAGAATCTCAAGCTCGCGCACAAGGTCTGCAATGCCACCAAACGGGCAAGTCCCACGGTTGATGTCCGGCCTTACCTGAAGCTCATCGCATTCATTCAGAAGTCGAGTGGCGACGGTCCTGTTAGATATGGCGAGTGTGCAAAGCACTTCAATATTACGCCAGCAAACGTCCATATGACTCGACGTTCAAGCTCTGAGATGGAGTTTGAGCTTCCAAACGGAGTCCGCGCGGTGAGTGCAGTTCATGCTCAGCAGAACAGGACTGCAAAATTTGAGCATTGCTATCTGAGTGTTCCTAGATGTGCGATTTACAATGATGATGAATGTCAACCCAGGAACATAAAGCCAGCTCAGGCATGGGCCATATACAACGACCTTCAACGAAACCCTCTGCATGAGCCGCCTGCGTGTCGCTTAGATCATGTGGCTGGTGACGAGTACAGATTGCTGATGTTCGACGGTCAGCACAAGACGGTGGCGTCTTGGATGTCTGGTTATGAACAGATCGTTGTCAAGGTCTACATTAATCTAAGTCAGCAGCAGGCAACCACGTTAGTCAATTCAATCCAGGCAAAAATAAAGAAATTGCCGCTTTCTCCCTTCGAAGTAGCGGCAAAGCTGGGCGATGAATGGAGAAATAGGTGGGCAGCATACGAGGAGGAAGTGACTACAGACGTTGCTTCGGAGGCGGGCTTCATACGCTGGCTAGGTTCAGCGGATCGGGCGCGCGGCCTCCAAGCCTTCAGAGAAGGACGAATTCGCCAACTTTTGGATCGCGACGATCTTCAAATGCTTCAGCTCGTCAGAAGGCAGGGAAGTGTAGATGGAGTGATTCCGGAGGCCACTTTCAAAACAAAGGTTCTTCAAGAGCTTCTGCACTCAAAAGCACTAGAGGACCAAGGGGAGCGCGGGGAGCAGAAGCGGAGAAAAGAAGCTGATAACATCGTCAAGCTTCTTAATCACTTCCATCTTCAGGTCTTTGATGCGCCCAATGGAGGGGATGTATTCACTGCTGAGCAAGAGGAGATTCAGCGGAGGATTGTGTATCAAGGTGCTTTGAAATTCGTCTCGGAAATGTTTCGGCGAATTGTCAGTAACTATTGCACCACGGATGAGCGGATGGAGTTCATCGAGGCGGAATTCGATGATGAGAAGTGGAATAAAATTAGCTCATCGGTCAATCGACTGGTCCAACATCCTATATGGCACCATAATTTCGAGACGACACCAAAGGCGCGCGCTGTAAGGGATGCGCTCCAGAAAAATCAGCAGGTCAAGGAAAGGTTGAAGGATGTTGGTCTCACTGCCGGCTATGTGCTTGGTGCAGAGGAGCTGGCTGGAGATTGGTTTAAGTAGCTGGATCTGAATTCGACAATTCAGAGCGAAGGATCTCCCGTTTTTGTTTGAAGACCAAGGGTGGTCGCCCTTGGTCTTCCTCTTCTTAAGCGGGAATTACATCGACTCTAATCGAATTGTCGGTGTTTCGGGTGACGATTACTTCGTCGCCAGCCTTTGCTGCGTCCATCACCGGGTTCGACTGAAAGTAAAGGCGATACTCAGATCGGGTTGGATGCGCCTCTCTAGAATCATACCAAGTGATATTTGCAACAGCGGCCACCTTTCCGCCATCGTAGAAGAAGTCTGCCGGACCACGAAACTCGTCTTCTCCGAAGACGGCCTTAAGTCCCGTGACTCCATTGAGTTCATGCTGATTCGATGCAGCCGGGCTGGCCTCGACAAGAGAAAGGGTCTTTCTTGCTTTCATCCTGGATATACCTTGTAGGAATTTCTATGCGGCGATTGGGGGCCTCGTCAAACTATTGACTTTGCCGGAAGTGCGCGACGCAAATGTGCGTTGCGGCATATCCTATTTACCTAATGTTGGCAGCAACATCAATCTTGACTCCGAGTTTAATTCCTGTTCGAGTCCGAGGATGCGTTCCACATGATTTTTATATTGGCGAAGGGCCGCTCACCTCAGGGAGCCGCTTGCTGAAGATGATATGGCAGGAAAATGACGGCCTGATTGATGCTAACTAGAGTGTCAGCGGAAGCTCTGGTTGCGCTACATCCGCGCTGAGCAGGAGCGCTGGCCGCTTGACGGCTAGCTCCTCGTCAAAGAAAGTTCGAAAGGAAATCACGTTCGGGTCGTTGTAGTATAGAGACTCATTGCTTTTCGCCTTCAGTGACTCCGGGACGACCAGCATAATTTCTGCCCTCTGCAGGTCTGCAAGCGCTTCCTTTGAGACGCGGTCATCTACCGTCGCGAGAAAGATCGCGCAGTTGAAGCGTTCATGGGTGATCTGCTTCCATCGCTCGCGTAGAGTCGTCTTGGCCGAAAGAATGGCTGCGTCTTCATATCGCCGCTGCGTGTCCAAGGCGACCGTCGCCTGATCCGGAAGGACGAAGTCCGGGCGTCGCTGGCCGAGAATCGCCTGCGCCTCGAATCTCACTCCCCCCGCGTGCAACATGGTAGCCAAGTGGTTCTCAAATGACTTGCCAGCACGGCTTTTCCGCTGTTGGCTCGCAGAGAGAAATATCGAATTCAAGGACGCGAAACCGCGTACAGCCGCAGTTGCAGACCGGTCATGCTGGGCTAGAACCTTGGCGACTTCTACTGCCCTCATGCGGAGCTCATGGCGCCGGTAGATCGAGAACTCGATGTCCCTGCTTACGCGCATGAGTGCGTCACCGGGCTTTTCGATATCCCATGGATTGAACGTCTTGGATCTTACGGATCTGAGGAAATCCAATCGTGCCTCATCGGCAAGCACAAGCGGATCAGGGAGCTTCGAGTACTTTGCAACGAGCGTCTCGATCGTGCCAGCTCTGATCGCGGCATCGATCTCGCTGATCAGCTCCGCAGCCTCGCCCGACTCGATGGTGGAGGCACGCTTGAACTTCGATGGATCGAGAAGAGCGAAGTGGAAGTTTGCCTGGATGTCGAGGCGACTCTCAAGCATTTCCGCTTCAGCAGATGCTGAGTCGATCACCATGAACCAGTGGTGCGCATCCCCTTCAGGCTCTTCAAGCGCCCCGCCCAGCAGCCATGATGCGGGATTGAGGCCCGCAAAAAGCTCTGCGGGAATCCTGGTGAAATGGCATTCAGAGCCCTTGTTGCTGTAGTACTTGATTCCGGAGTCGCTCCTGACCTCCCCAGTCTGAGGCCAGAAGGAGGGACAGTCAGCTTCCAGAATATGTGGAATGTCTTCCCTTGCATGAAGCTCGGGAAAGAAATCGGACTCACGTATGGCGCGGGGTACATAGAAGCCATACTGATGGCCGCCACCCTCATTTGCCCACGATGCATCATTGCGCGAAAGCTTTTTCAGAAACAGCTTGCCGCTGCGACTGACAAAGGACTCCATCAGCGACCACTGGTCTGAACTCTGGTCCAGAAAATCCATCTCCACGTTGGTTCTTCCTCAGTGTGCTGTTTGACGTAGGGTCTTGGCCAATTGATCCAGAAATGAAGCCTGCTGAATGGCGGTCTTACCGCGTAGGGAGCACTCCCATACGGTCAATACCCGCCACCCCATGGCTTCAAGCTCAGAGGTAACGCGCTGGTCTCGCGCTCTGTTCTTGCCAATCTTATCTGCCCAGAACTCCGGGCGAGTCTTCGGCAGCCGATAGAGCGGGCAATCATGCCCATGCCAGAAGCATCCATGCACGAACACCACGGTGCGATACTTCGGCAGCACGATGTCGGGCCTGCCAGGCAGCTTTGCACCACCCAGCCGATACCTCAGCCCCCGGGCATGGAGGCCCTTGCGGACAAGGACCTCCAGCTTGGTGTTCGAACCGCGGATCCGCGACATCTGCGCGGATCGCTGCTCCGGGGTGAGGCTGTCTACCAAGGTCAGGCCTTGGCCTTCTTCTTCGCCGGCTTAATCGGCTCGGAAGCGGCTTCCTGGGTCAGATGGGGCGCCATGATCCGCGCCACCTCTCCGATCACAGGGACGACCACGGAATTGCCGAACTGCTTGTAGGCGCGGGTGTCCGAAACCGGGATCCGGAAATAGTCATCGAACCCCATCAGGCGCGCACATTCGCGGGGCGTCAGCCTGCGGGGATTCTTCTTCGCACCTTGGGAGATGAGGATTTCCGAGCCGTCCTTGTAATAGCGCGCGGACAGCGTGCGGCAGGTACTTTCGGGCGTCACCAGGCCGAAGCCGAAGCCATTGCCCTTGTCGCGGTGCTTGGCGGCATAGTTCTGCAGGTACTCCCACAGCTTGTCCGAGAGCGTGTACTTGTCCAGTACCTTGCCCTTTGTGCCACCAATGTAGGGCTGGTCCTCGCCCTCGCTGCCATCCTGCTTGTGCAGGACCGAGCCCATACGGGGCGAGATGCCGAAGTCAGGTAGCTGCAGGTCGTCCCAAGTGAAGGCGGTCTCTTCGCGGAAGCCCACGATGATGATTCGCTCACGGTGCTGGGGGCCGAAGTGCTTGCCGTTGATGACCTTGGCGTGCACGTGGTACCCGAGCTCGTTCTTCAGCACGTCCATGATGGTCGAGAAGGTTCGACCCTTGTCATGGCTCATCAGATTCTTCACGTTCTCCAGCAGGAAAGCGCGAGGACGCTTGGCATCGATGATGCGCGCCACGTCAAAGAACAGCGTGCCCTGGGTCTTGTCCGAGAAACCATGCGGACGACCGAGAGAGTTCTTCTTGGACACACCCGCAATCGAGAACGGCTGGCAGGGGAAACCCGCCAGGAGCACGTCGTGATCCGGCACGTCGTTCTCATGAACCTTGGTGATGTCCGAGGCGAAGACGTGATCGGGGCCGTCGTGGAAATTGGCCTTGTAGGTCTTGACCGCGTAGGGGTCCCACTCGCTAGTGAATACGCAGCGGCCGCCCTGCTTCTCGAAAGCCGTACGGATGCCGCCGATGCCGGCGAAGAGATCGATGAACCGGAACTTCCCCTCGCCCGATGGCGGCTCGCCGAAGGGAAGCAGGCGCTGGCGAATGGCGTCTGCGATGTAGGGCTTGGGTTCGGTTTCGCGCAGCTGCCAGCGGCGGACCGTCTTCGGATCAACTCCCAGTGCCTGGGCGACCTCCTTGGGGCTGAAGCGCTGGAGGGAGAGGTCGATCAGTTCGTACGCGTTCATGGGTGCTCCGGGAATTCGGGGGACAGTATGTCCAATTTCTTCCCGTGGGAGAAGTGGGGCAATCGGAATTCACCTTTGGGCGGCGTAGGACTGGGTCGGTGCGACCCTTCGGGTTCTCTCCGGCGCGAGTGATGCGATCGTTTCAGGCTCCTGTCGCATATCCTGCGACCGCAAGGTTGTCGGAGCCTGCTCGGCAAGTGCGGCATTGCGGCGTCCTCTCCTCACGATGAATACGTCCGCCATGAGCTGCGATTCATGTGCGGGATCAGCTCACCTTCCGGTGCCGCCGCAACAGTTCGCGAGCAGTCGCCTCCAATCGCTGCCACTCGACCAGCATCACCCGCGCATAGCTCATCTCCGCAGCCACGCCATCCCCCACATCCACCATCGAATGCCGGCACATCGCCACCCGATCCCCACTAGACCGTACAAGCTTCCCGCCCTCCATCATCACCCCATCCGGCATGTACTCCCAAGGGTCGCAGCTGATGAACGTCCTCACCCGTCCCTCCCCATCCCGCACCACATACCAGTCCGGCGCCACCTCCCACGTATCCCGCGCCACCCACGACCGATCCACCGCATAAGGCGTCAGCCCCCACCGTGGCGGCAGCGCCACGCGCTCGCGCAGATCGCGCGCCAAGTAGTCCGCCGCCCCCGCGCTGCCCACATACCGCAGCTCAATCGTCACCTGCCGGTACCCATCCTCCACCGACCGCACCGGATGGTCCCCCGGCGGTGCGGCATCGAAGTCCGGCCAGAACACCGCCAGCATCACGCCGCCACCGGCAAACGGGCCGATCTGGTTGTAGTAGAGATTGGCCGGGAACATGAAACGGTGCGGGCCCAGGTTGGCCTCCACCGGCTGCGCCGTGTAGGTGCGGCCGCCCACGGTGCGGGGGCCGTAGGTACCGTTGAGCAGGGCGAGGATCTCGTCATCCAGCTCCGTGGAGGGCGGGCGGGCGCAGCCGCCGGCAGCCACTACGGCCACCAGCGCGGCGCAGGCCAACTGGCCTGTCGGTGTGCGGGTCATGGTGAAACTCCTTGCGCGTGATCGAGGGGATGCCGGAGCAGGGGCCTACCGCTGCCCCTGCACCCGCTCGCTGGCCATCACCGTCAGCGACAGCACCGCCATCAGCAGCCCCTCCATCTGCCGATCGCCCAGGCGCTGCTCGGGCGCGCCGTTCTGCCGCGTGCGCTCCTCGGCCAGGGCCATTTCGGCCACGGCGCGCAGGCCGCCCAAGGTGCAATCGGCGTCGGCCAACTGCAGGCAGCGGCCGATGCTGAGGTTGCGTTCGTGCCACGGCTGGCCGTCGGCGGCGGCGCCCGCGCCAATGCGGCGCAGGGTGGCGACAAACCCGTTGGGATCGGTCGCGAGGTCATCCTCGTGATCGGCGTTGGCCGGATCGCGCTGGGTGTGCAGATCAGGGAGTTTCGTTGCGCTCATGGCAGTGCTCCGTGCAGGAAGACAGCAGCCACCGATGAAGGTGGCGGACGATGCGTGGCTCGAAAACCGGT
>JAAIGF010138088.1_pt1 | contig 13410 bp, 11 predicted proteins | sample 6487441 | NCBI WGS metagenome assembly JAAIGF01 (sample SAMN13974129, study PRJNA590717) | phyllosphere metagenome | biome: pepper field; feature: multiple bacterial spot infested pepper fields; material: pepper leaves; isolation source: leaves from pepper fields | host: Capsicum annuum ... | reverse complement strand
TCTAGTGGTGTGAGTTAGAAGTTCGTATGCAGAACTCGGCGACCGATTGCAGGATCTCGTCCGCTGTTTTGGTCCAGATGAATGGCTTGGGGTTGGTGTTGTTGATCGTGACGTAACGGCGGATGGCGTTCTCCAGCGCCCGGGTGGATCGGTAGCGCCCACGCTTCAACTGGCGTGCCGTAAGGATGGAGAACCAGCACTCCACCAGATTGATCCAGGACGACGAGGTCGGCGTGAAGTGCAGGTGAACCCGCGGGTGCCGCAGCAGCCAACGTCGGATGATCGGGCTCTTGTGGGTGCTGGCGTTGTCCAGCACCAGGTGCAGGTCAAGCGCCTGCGGCGTGGCCCGTTCGATGGTCTGCAGGAAGTGACGGAACTCCACGCTGTGGTGGCGTCGGTGGACCTCCGCGATGATCGTGCCAGCCTGGACGTCGAGCGCCGCAAAGAGGTCGGTCGTGCCATGGCGGATGTAGTCGTGGGTATGACGCTCGAGTTGTCCCGGGCGCATGGGGATCGCTGGCGCCGTATCACTGTGCGCCTGTATGGAAGGCTTCTCGTCGACGCACAGCACCAGCGCCCGCTCGGGCGGATGCAGGTAAAGTCCGACGATGTCACGCACCTTGTCCACGAAGTGCGGATCGGTGGAGAGCTTGAATCCCTCGGTGCGATGCGGCGCCAACGCGAAGGCGCGCCAGATGCGCGAGATGGTGGTCTGGCTCATACCGAGTTGAGCCGCCAGGCTGCGCGTCGACCAGTGCGTCGCGCCGTCGGGGACGGACTCCAGGGTTGTTGTGATGACCGCCTCGACCTGCTCGTCGAGGATGGAGCGGGGTGCCCCCGAGCGAGGGGCATCGTCGAGACCGCGCAGGCCATGCTGGGCGAAGCGTCTGCGCCACTTCGACACCGTCATCAAACTCAGTCCCAGTGCCGCGGCGACGGCCGTGTTTGTTGCCGCTGGTGCGGCGCAGGCCAGCACGATGCGCGCTCGCAGCGCCAGCGCCTGGGCGGTCTTGCGCCGCCGTACCCACTCGATCAGCACCGCCCGGTCGGCGTCCTGCAACTCGATAGGGACTGCATACGGTCGGGCCATGGTGCGCTCCTCAACCACAGGGAATACACAGCATGGCACATCGCTCAACCCACAGCGAACTTATGGGTCACACCACTAGAGCGTGTTATGAACTTGGGCGTACAGCGACTATCGTAGCGGGATGAGAAGCCGCCGCCCCTACCCGAGTGATGTGAGCGATGAAGAATGGTCGTTCGCTGCGCCTTATTTGACACTGATGGATGAGCATGCGCCGCAGCGCAAGTACGAGCTGCGGGATATGTTCAACGCTTTGCGTTGGATGGCCCGTGCTGGCGCGCCGTGGCGCCTGCTGCCCAATGATTTTCCGCCCTGGGAGGCGGTTTATCAGCAGACCGAGCGTTGGTTGCAGGCGGGGTGTTTCGAGGCGATGGTCCATGACCTGCGTTCGCTACTGCGTGCCGCGCAGCAACGTCAAGGACAACCCAGTGCTGTGATTCTCGATGGTCGCACGTTGCAGTCGACCTGCGAGAGCGGACCGCGTGCAGGGTATGACGGCTACAAGCGCAAGAAAGGTAGCAAGGTACACATGGCTGTCGACACGCTGGGGCACTTGTTGGCGGTACATGTCACACCGGCCAATGAGCAGGAACGTGCACAGGTGGGCGAGTTGGCCCGGCAGGTCCAGACCGTGACCGGCGAGACGGTCAGCGTGGCTTTCGCGGATCAAGGTTATACCGGCGAGGATCCGGCTCAGGCGGCCAAGATCGAAGGCATCGATCTGCACATCGTCAAACTGCCTGAAGCCAAGAAAGGATTTGTCTTGCTGCCGCGCCGCTGGGTCGTCGAACGCAGTTTTGGATGGTTGAACAGGTTCAGGAGATTGACCCGCGATTATGAGCGGCTGCCTGAAACGCTTGCCGGACTGCACTTTGTGGTGTTTGCCATGCTCATGCTCCACAACATGGTGCCCGGTATAAGTTCATAACACGCTCTAAGGTTGCTTAGGATGTACTGGCTAAGGCGTCTGAGCGACCACGAACAAAGTGACGAAAGCGGCAAAACGAGGTCCGCAAAGAACATTTTGAGAAGAAGCACACATGCGTTAAAAGCGTAGAGATAGTGCAAGTTGACGACAGCGCGCTTGCCAAACTAGCGCGTTTCGGCCGCTTTCCTTCTTCAAGCTTGGCAAGCCAGTATCTTTAGTCTCGTCTCGCCTAGGGATGGAAACCGCGTCGCCCGTTTGCTCGCCGGGCAGCGTCAATCAAAGCTTCGCTGGCGACAGTGTCTTCGCTGGCAAAGGCATAGAACCGGGCGTTGGGCAGTGCGGGCAAGCCGTCCTCGCTGCCTAGGACTCGTAGCCCGTCCTGCCGCTGGCTGTCGGCGATGACCGTCAGCGCGAAGCCCGCCCGTGCCGCCGCCAGGCAGCCGGCCATGCTGCTGCTTTCGAACACGATTTTCCAGGGACGATCGGTTCGGCCCAATGCGGTGATGGCCGATTCCCGGTATACGCAGGGTTCGGGAAACACGGCCAGCGGCAGCGGTGCATCCGACGGCAGTTGCTGATCGGCCGCGAAGGCCCACACCAGCGGCTCTTCCCATAGCAGCGCACCACCGCCGTCGACACGGCTGCATTGCTTGCCGAACACCAGATCGAGATGGCCACGTTCCTGTTGTCGCAGCAGGTCGGCGGTGATGCCGACCTTCAGTTCGACGCCTGCTTCGGGGTGCCATTGGCGAAAGCGTTGCAGCACCTGCGGCAGCCATGTCCCTGCGAAGTCTTCCGACGCGCCGATGCGCAACCAGCCCCGCAGTGGTGCGCCACGCAGTTTGGCACGCGCTTCCCTTTCCAGATCGAGGATGTTGCGGCCGTATGCGTAGAGCGTGTCTCCGGCCTGCGTCAGTTCCAGCCGCCGCGTGGTTCGGACCAGCAAGCTGGTGCCGGCGATCTGTTCCAGGCGCTTGATGTGGCCGCTGATGGCTGACGGGGTAAGCGCCAGACGTTCGGCGGCAGATGCAAAGCCGCCGCTATCCACCACGTCGAGAAAAGTCCGCAGCAACAGGGTATCCAGGGGCGGACCGTCGGTAGTCGGCAAGCTGCTCATTCAGTCACTCAACGCAAAACATCATCAATGGAAGGCGATTATTCTCCAATCTAGTCGAATGCTTCAACTACGCTGGACACATCCATCGACTACCCGGAGCCGCATCGTGCCTTCCTATCAACACGTCCTGACCGAGCGCCTGGACATTGCCTACCTGGAGTGGAACCCGCAGGGGAAACGAACTGCCGTGCTGCTGCACGGCTGGCCGGACAGCCCCGAAAGCTGGAAAGACGTGGCGCCCATCCTTGCAGACACCGGTTATCGCGTGCTGGTACCAGCATTGCGTGGCTTTGCGCCGACGCGCTTTCGCGATGCCGCGACGCCCCGCAGCGGCCAGCTGTCGGCCTTGGGCCGCGACCTGCTCGACTTCATCGAGGCGATGAACCTGACCCGCCCTGCCCTGGTCGGCCACGACTGGGGCGCCCGGGCCGCCGCCAATGCCTGCGGCCTGCGCGATGGCGTGGCGTCGCAACTGGTGATGCTGTCGGTGGGCTATGGCACCAACGATCCGAACCAGCGTCTGTCGCTGACGCAAGCCCGCAATTACTGGTACCACTGGCTGATGTCGACCTCGCGCGGCGCGCAGGTGGTGCGGCATGAACGCGAGGACTTCACGCGCATGATGTGGGATACCTGGGCGCCCGAGGGCTGGTACCAGCCGGCTGATTTCGAGGAAGCGGCGCGTGCGTTCCAGGGCGAGGACTGGGCGGAGGTCGTGCTGCATTCCTATCGCCATCGCTGGGGCTTTGCAGAAGGCGATCCGGCCTATGCCGGCGATGAAGCGCGACTGCATCCCGCACCAGTACTCCAGGTACCGACGCTGGTGCTGCATGGCGCCGCAGACACTTGCAACCACCCTGATAGCTCCAAGGGACGCGAAGCGTTCTTCCGGGGCGGCTATGAACGTCAGGTGCTGGACGGTGTGGGGCATTTTCCCCAGCGCGAAGCGCCGGAAGCGGTGGCACAGGCGATCCTGCGGTTCTGCCAGCCTGTCTGAGGGAAGGCTGCGTCCCAGGCAAAGATCGATGACCCGCAAGCCTGTTATGGCGTGTCGGTCACCGGTTTTGCCGCTTCGGCCGGGCTTGCCTCGTTGGCGTCGATGTCTTGTCGTATGAATCTGTCCGGCAAATGCCCGGTCGTGACCAGCCAGTCTCGCGATACGCCGCCCACGCGCGCCCACGCACCATCGATTTTTCCGTACACGCTGACCTCGTCCAGTTGGTAATCCGCCGTCAGCGGCCAGAACGCCAACAACGGCCCATGGCCGCCCCATTTGCCCAGGTCGATCACCGCGCAGTCCAGTTGCGCATTGCCGGCGTCTCGCGCGGCGACTGCGTCGATGCATTCACGGGCAGCCCAGGGAATCTCCTCGCGCAGATGTGCCCATAACGATGGGTCTAGGGCGCTGCCCAGCGGCAGTGCGGTCAGCGCAGGCATCGCGCCAGGCGGATCGAGTACGTAGGGCGGTGCAAAAGCCGCAGGCGCAAGCCGAACGATGTTGATACCCGGCGCGGACAATGCCACGACCACCACAACTGCCGCCAGCGGCACGACCACGTTGGTGCCCGCCCGCCAGACCGGCCAGCGTGCCGCCTTGATCGCCCCCAGGCATAGCCCAGCCCGCCTGCCAGCAACGAAAGCGTCAACACCAGCACCCAGATGCGAACCGGCGTCCAGCCGTGCGCCTCGATGCGCACGATCAAGCCGCCCAGTGCCAGCGCAACCAGCACGGGCAAGGCCAGCACGCTCAGGCGAAGCGCGCGCAACCACGGCGGGCTGAACACGGCGGTGTTGCCGTCGTCCTGCCAGGTGGCGTTGAGCGTGACGATCCAGCAGCACGCCAGCCCCAGCACGGCCGACGCGGGCACTGTCCCCAGCGCCTGTCCATCCAGGGCACGCACCCCAAAAGCCGCCAGGAAGGTCACGGCAATGAGCACTACCAGCGGCTGCAAGCGCCCCATCAGCGTCAACAGTTGCTGACGCAAGGCATCGGCCAGTACGACTCGCCTGCGCAAGCCAATCAGGAACGCCACCAGCGTCATGGGGATGGCGACGCTCCACAGCAGGTTGATGGCGCGCTCGCCGGCCAGCATCGGCTCAACCCTGGGAAGCATCACGATGAAGACGATCAGCAGAATCCAGGCGAAGGCGCTGAGTACCAGCGCGATGACCACCTCCACCACCATGCTCGACGCCAGGCGGAACAAGGTGGGGTAAGCCGGCCGCAACCGCGTCGACGGCCAACCGATCACGCTGACGTAGGCGATGACCGCCGCTGTCGCCAGCGCGGTGCGGCCCGCAGCCAAGGAAGAATCCTCGCCGCCGGTGGGCATGGTCAGAACCAGTACCAGATCCAGTCCGACACTCACGACCACTGTCAGCCCGAGCAAGACCGTGCGTGACCGGTCTGCGATACGGCCGCAGGCCAGTGCCGCCGCCAACCCGCCATAGCAGGCGAGCGCAAACAGCAAGTGGGACAACGTGCCGGCTTGCTTGTCGCCACGGGTCAGTTCCGCTGCCACGAGCAGCGCTGCGGTGATGGCCCCGGCGCCGAGCAGGTTGCGAGTATCGATGGGGGATGAGCGCGTCATGGTTCAGCTTTCTCGCCCGAGGCCTTTTGCGGCGGCAAAAGTCTGCCTGCCAGCAACCACTCCAGTGAGATCGTCCCCGAGTCGCGCCATGTTCCGTCAACCTTGCCGAACACCTTCACCCAGGCTTGCGGCGGCATGTCGCCGTACTGAGGCAGAAACGCGACCAACGGCCCCTCGCCTGTCGACGGAGCGATCTCGGCTGCGACGCAGCGCTTGTCGGGGGACGCCGCCGCTACGGTGTCCGCACATTCGAATGCCATCCACGCAAAGTCTTCCGCGATCAGCGTCCACAATTCCGGGTCCATGGCGGAACCGGCTGGCAGCATGATCAGGTCGGGCAGCGCCGGGGGTGGCTCGGTGAGGTAGGCAGGCGGCAGTTCCTCGGGGGGCACCAATCTGGCGACATTGAACCCCGGCAAGGACAGCACCACGATGACGAGCATCGTTGCAGCGGTCGCCACCACATTCGTGCAGCCAAGGTATCGAGCGAAATGCGATGCCCGATACGCCGCGTAGGCATAGCCCATCGCCACCGCCAGGAAAGACCCAGTGGCGACCAGCCCCCAGATGCGAGGCGGCGTCCAGCCGTAAGCCTCCACGCGCAGCAGGATTCCGATGACAGGCAAGGCTGCCATCACAGGCAACGCCAGCAGGCAGCGCTGCATCAGCCACGCCAATTTCGGATGTAGCGGCGCGGGCGCTGTCCCGTCCTGCCAGGTTACATTGACCAAGGCGATCCAGCACGCAATGAGGAAACCCAGCGAGAACGTCCAGTCGCGCCCCCAGTGGGGCAGCAACACGGCTCGAACGGCCATCGCTGCCACGAACATCGTCGTCACGACCACCACCAGCGGCAGCAACCAGGCCACCAGGGTCAGGACGTAACGACGCAGCAGATCCGCCATGCCATCGTGGCGGCGGATCAGGACGAGACCCGCCGTGAAAACAAGCGGCAATGCGGCTGACCAGAACGGGAAGTGGTAGACCACCTCCTCGAGCCAGGGCACGCCGATCAGAGAGAGCAGGCTCACCAGCATGGCCAGCAGAATCAGGATCACGCCGCCCACCACCATCGCCACCAAGGCGTCGACCAGCAGGCGCCAAACTTGCCGGAACACCACGGGGTACGGGTCGTCGCTGTGCCTGACCGGCCAGGCGAGGATGAACGCGTAGGCGCCTGTGGCCAGCGATATCAAGGCGGCGCGCCCCAACAGGAACGCGCGTCGCTCGTCGCCCGAGGTGAAGCTGACCCAGGACTGCATGCTCAGCTCCAGGCCGACCAGCACGACGACGGCCAGAGTCAACCAGACGACGCGCGATCGACTCTGGATATGCCCGCAGGCCAGTGCGTACGCCACGCAGCCATACCAGGCACCGGCGACCACCAACTGCCGCACCCACGCGGGCACGTCTGCCGACAGATACTCCGCCAGGATGACCGACAGCGCGCAGACGACGCCGTTGATCCACAGCGGGCGCGCGGTGTGCATCAAGGCTTGGCTTCAGGCGCAGGTGCCGGGTTCGTCGCAGCGCCCTTCGGCGGCAACAGATTGGGCCAGCGGTTGCGCAGCCACTGCGTATCGACTTCACCGGCGTGGCGCCACTCTCCGCCGGTCTTGGTGAAGAGCTGGATACGGTTGTCCATGACCTCGCGGCCCAACTGCATGCCCACTGCGGCCTGCTCGAAACCGGCGGGCTCCATGACCACCATCGAGCAGCCGCCCCGCTCGGATTTCTGCGGACGCTTGGTTTCGCTGATGCACCATTCGGCGCGCCAGCGATTTGACTCGGCCAGCCAGGGCCAGAAGTCATCGGGCAGCGGCGCAGTACCGATCATGGTGATCGGGGGTTGCGGCAAGGCTTCCAGTTCGGCCCTCACCGCAGACTCACCCTGCAACGGGGATAGCCGCGCCACGTTCACGCCCGGCAGCGACAGCAGCACGACCACCACCGACACACCGATTGCCACGACGACGTTGGTACGCGCGATCATCGGGCCGAAGCGGCTGTCGCTGCGTGCCCCCCAGGCATAACCCAATCCGTAGGCAAGCATGGTCGCCCCGGTCACGAAGCCCCAGATCCGCTTCGGCGTCCAGCCGTATTCGCCAATACGTATCAGCAACCCGGCCATGCCGAGCGCGGCGAGCACCGGCAGCAGGAACACGGTCATGCGCAGCACGCGGCGCAGGCCGTCGCGGAACGGCAGCACGCCATCCTGCCAGGCAGCGTTGATGAGGACGACCCAGAACCAGGCCAGCGCCATCAGCCCTGCCGCCGGCACCGTGCCCAGCCCGCGTCCGGCAGCGGCCTGGATGGCGAACGCCGGCACGAAGGCGATGGCGATCACGCCCACCAGCGGCAACAGCCAGCCGCCCAGGGTCAGCACGTGCTGCTGGATGGCAGCGGCCATGGCGGGCCGCTGACGCACGGCCAGCACGCCCATGGTCAAGGTCAGCGGGGTGACGGCCCACCAGGAGCCCTTCATCGCCACCAGTGTTCGCAACTGCGGCACACCGATGCTGGCGAACAGCGACGCCGCGCCCATGATGACGCCCCAGACCACCAGCGACAGCAGCAGCACCACCGCGGCTTCGAGCGTGAGCCGCCATGCCATCTGGAACAGGTGCGGGTAGTTCTCCAGCACCCTTTCACGCGGCAAGGCCAGGATCAGCGGGAAGCTGATCGCCATCAGCACGATCAACGAGGCGTGACTGAGGAAACGCGTGTCGGCCAGCGAGCGCTCGGGCGTCATGACGGACGCGGTCAGGTTCAGGCCGACCAGCGCGAGCACCATGATGGCGAGCAAGCCGAGCCGCACCCGGGAGATGCCACGTCCCGCCGCGACGGCGGCGGCAATGCCGCTGAAGACGAGCAGATCGATCAGGGCCTCGGCCCACAGCGCCTTGGACGCCGCGACCCCGGTGAGCGAGGCCAGCAGGCTCAGGGCGGAAATGATCAGCCCGCTTGTCAGCACTGCGCGTATCTCGCCCGGCAGGGGCCCTGTTTGCTTCGTCATGATGGCGTCACCGTCGTCGTTGCCAACGTGCCGGAATGGCAGCGTCGGACACGGCCCGCACCACAACCGAAGCGCGAGCGTGCAGCGCGGCGAGGTTAAACGCTGGCCGGCGGCCCGCTCAACCGGCAAACGGTATCCACCCGTTAATGCAACGGACGAGGATCGATGAACCGGATTCGGCGTCGTCTTCCCTATCTTTCCGGGAAGACGACGCGGGGACCATCAGGCCACGGCGCCCTGACGCGCACGCCATCCGTGCGCGGCCAGCGGGAACATCGCCACGACGATGGCCAGCACCGACACGGCGGCCACATAGTGCGCAGCCGCCAGGCGATCCTGCTGCAGCCAGAGCTGCGTCAGCACCGGCGTCAGGCCGCCGAAGATCGCGTAGGCGACGTTATAGGCGAACGACAGGCCCGAGAAGCGGATCACTGGCGGGAACGCGCGTGCGCCCACGATCGGCATGGTTGCGATCGCACCGCAGAACAGCCCGACCAGCCCGTAGTTGAACATCAGGGCGCTGGCCGTGATGCCGGGCAGCGACAGGTAGAAGAAGTAGCTGGTCGCCACCAGTCCGCCCCAGGCCACCAGCATGGTCATGCGGGTGCCGATGCGGTCGCACAGGTAGCCGAACAAAATGCAGCCCAGCGTCAGGGTCAGCGTGGCCACGCAATTGGCTTCGAGCGCATCGGTGGCGGGCACGCCATAGGCGGTCTGCAGCAGCGTCGGCGTCATCAGGATGATGACCACGATGGCGGTCGACAACGACCAGGTCAGCGCGCCCGTCACCAAGCAGGCGGCGCGATGTTCGCGCAGCACGGTCTTGACCGGCAGCTCGCGCGACAGCGCACGCTTGGCGGCCAGTTCCTTGAACACGGGCGTTTCGCCGAGGTAACGACGCAGGTACACCGACACGAAGCCGAACACTCCGCCGATGACGAACGGAATGCGCCAGGCAAAGCCGCTGACGTCTTCCGGCGCGAAGGTGCGGTTGATGATGATGGCCACGATCGAGCCCAGCAGGATGCCGCCGGTGATGCCGGCCGTCAGCGTGCCCACGCCGAAACCGTAGCGCTGCGCCGGAACGTGCTCGGCCACGAAGACCCAGGCGCCGGGCATTTCGCCACCGATGGCCGCGCCCTGCAGCAGGCGCATGGCCAGCAGCAACAGCGGAGCGGCGATGCCGATGCTTTCATAGGTCGGCATGATGCCGATCACCAGCGTGGGCAACGACATCAGGAAGATCGACAGCGTGAACATCTTCTTGCGGCCCAGCTTGTCGCCGAAGTGCGCAATGATGATTCCGCCGACCGGACGGGCCAGATAGCCCGCGGCAAAGATACCCAGGGTCTGGAGCTGCACCAGCCATTCCGGCATGCCCGGCGGGAAGAACAAATGGCCCAATACCTTCGCGAAGAATACGAAGATGACGAAGTCGTAGAACTCGAGCGTGCCGCCGAGTGCGGCGAGGCTGAGGGTCTTGTAGTCCCCGCGCGTCAAGGGACGCGCCTGGGTGTCGTGTGCTGCGGAGGAATCCATGGAAAAGCCAAATACATGCGCGACGAGCACGCTACTGAAGACATGGGTCCGCACGCTCGCGCCATGCCTTGGACAAGGCGGCTTTTTTGTCTTCCGGCGGGCCGAAAAACAAAAAAGCCCGCAGCGCGATGCTTGCGGGCCTGTTTAGTGAGCAGGTTAGTCGGCGACGATCGTTTTGGGATGCAGTGACGACTAGCCGCCCACCAAGCCCTGGTCGGGTGGTGGACTGCTGCTAATCGATACTAGGCCGGTAACGCGCTTCATGTTGGCAATCAGTGTACACCCTTAAAGTGCCAAAAACGAAGCACCTGGGTGCCATCCGTTGGTTCTTTTTCTCAAGGGCCACCTTCGCCGCAGGGATTACCGGGGATGTGCTGCAGCTCGATCTCACGTTATGGTCCCGCTAGGTCACCCCGGAGCCACCCCATGCCCGCCCCCACCACAGTCAGCTTCCTGGACCGCAGCGACGCCGACGGCGTCGTCACGCTCTGCCTGAACCAGCCCCGGCAGTTCAACGTGCTGAGCGAGGCCATGATGGACGCGCTGGTGGCGGCACTGGTCGACATCGGCCGCGATCCGAGCGTGCGTTGCGTCGTGCTGTCGGCTGCCGGCAAGGCGTTCTGCGCCGGGCACGACCTGCGCGAGATGCGCAGCCAGCCCCAGCTGTCGTACTACCAGTCATTGTTCGCGCGATGCAGCCGCCTCATGCATGCCATTCGGGCCGTGCCGGTGCCGGTCATCGCCCGCGTCCACGGGGTGGCCACCGCGGCAGGCTGCCAACTGGTCGCCGCCTGCGACTTGGCCGTCGCCGGGCAGTCGGCCCGCTTTGCGGTGTCGGGCATCAACGTCGGCCTGTTTTGCGCCACGCCTTCCGTCGCGCTGTCACGCAACATCCCGACCAAGCACGCGTTCGGCATGCTGGTGACGGGCGATTTCATCGACGCCGACACGGCCGTGCAGTGGGGCTTGATCAACCAGGCCGTGCCCGACGACGAGCTGGACACCGCCGTGGCCGCCCTGACCGCGAAGATCACTGAAAAAAGCGCAGCCGCCATCCGCCACGGCAAGGCGCTGTTCTACCAGCAGCAGAACCTGCCGCTGGACCAGGCCTATGCGTTGGCGGGCGAAGTCATGGCGCAGAACATGCTGGAATCGGACGCCATGGAGGGCATCGACGCCTTCCTGGAAAAGCGCCCTGCCCGCCGCGTGCGTTCGTGACTGGTTACGTTATGGCGCCGCAATGCCGGAAACGGGGGCGTGCCTGCCGCGATAATGCGGGTTTGCCATCGAGGAGACCCGCCATGACCCGATCAGCCACCCGACTGCTCGCCTGCGCCGCCCTTGCCCTGGTCGCCGCCGTTGCCTGGAAGGCAGGCCATGCGCAAGCCAGCGCGCCGCAGCGTGTCGCCGGCACCAGCGTCAGCCTGACGCCGCCGGCCGGATTTACCGCTGGCGCGGGCTTCACCGGGTTTGCCGATACGTCCACCGGTGCCAGCATCATGATCAGCGAACTGCCCGCCGAGGCGCATGCCCAACTGGCGCCCATGTTCGGCAACCTGGACGTGGCCAGGCAGGCCTTCGGCAGCCAGGGCATCACCATCGAAAGGCTGGAGCGGGTCAAGGCCCCGGCTGGCGACCTGCCCGTGCTGGCCGGGTCGCAGAAGCTCAACGAAACGCAGTTCCGCAAATGGATGACGCTGGCCCGTGGCGAGACCACGACGCTGGTCACCTTCCAGGCACCTACCGATGCACGGCTAGACGATGCGACCGTTCGCCAGGTGGTCAGCTCGCTGACCCTGGGCAGCAAGCCCACCATGCAGGAACAACTGGGCGCCCTGCCCTTCCGCTTCGAAAGCACGGCACCGTTCCGCGTGGTCAATACGGTGGGTGGCAGCGGCGTGCTGCTGACGTCCGGTGCCAAAGATGTGGACCCGGCCGGTGAGCAACCCTTGGTCGTCATCGCATCCCAGGTTACGGGCAATGGCATCCCGTCGACCGCACAGGCTCAGACCGCGCGCGCCGTGTTGCTCAACACGCGCGAACTGAACGAAGCCAAGATCGAAGAGGAAAGCGAAGTGACCTTTGCTGGCGCGCCGGGCGTGCTGCTGTCGGGTGCCACGCCTGGCGGCAAGCGTTTCTGGCAGTACTTCGCGCTGGGCAAGGACCAACGCTTCATCCGCCTGCTGGCCGTAGTGCCGGCCGATCAGGCGCAGGCACTGCAGCCCAGCCTGGAAGGGATGGCCAAGTCGGTCGCGTTCCGCGCGAACTGAGCAATGCCCGGCTCGGCCGGCCCCTGTGCGTGTCGCGAGGGCCGGTCATCGCGCCTGGAGTACGCGAGCCACCTGATCGATGACGATCAATCGAGCTTGATCCCCGTCGCCCGAATGACCGGTCCCCAACGCTCGGATTCTGCGCGCGCGAAGCGCTGAAACGCCTCGGGCGTCCCCGGCATGGCGTCCATGCCGAATTCCTCGAAACGCTTGGTCACGGCGGGCGCGGCCAGGGCCTTGTTCAACTCTGCGTTCAGGCGTTGGACCACCTCGGCCGGCAGGCCTGCCGGGCCCAGCAGCCCCTGGAAGGCAAAGACTTCGACATCGCTGACGCCCTGTTCGGCCAGCGTCGGCACGTCGGGCAACTGCCGCGCCCGCTTGGCCGATCCCATGGCCAGCACCCGCACCCTGCCGGTCTGCATCATCGACAGGCCCGCTGCCAGGTCGAGGAACATGCACTGCACCTGTCCGCCCACCACATCGGCCATGGCGGGTGCCGCGCCCCGGTACGGCACGTGGGTCAGCGATGCGCCAGTGCGGTGCTTGAACAGCTCCATCGCCAGGTGGTGCGGCGAGCCGTTGCCCGGCGAGGCGTAGTTCACCTTGCCGGGATTGGCCGCCACGTAGGCCAGGAACTCCTTCAGATCCTTCGCGGGGAAGTCGGGCCCGACGACCAGCGCGAGCGGGAAGCGCGCGATGCCGCCGATGTACGTGAAATCCTTCTGCGGATCGTAGGGAAGCTTGGAGAACAGGTGTTCGTTGAAGGCCAGCGTGGCGTTGTCGGCCGACATCACGGTGTAGCCATCGGGCTTGCTGCGAGCGACCGCGCCCGCGCCGATGTTGGTCGCCGCGCCCGGCCGGT
>JAAIGF010090012.1_pt1 | contig 13412 bp, 12 predicted proteins | sample 6487441 | NCBI WGS metagenome assembly JAAIGF01 (sample SAMN13974129, study PRJNA590717) | phyllosphere metagenome | biome: pepper field; feature: multiple bacterial spot infested pepper fields; material: pepper leaves; isolation source: leaves from pepper fields | host: Capsicum annuum ... | reverse complement strand
TTCCTTTATCCCAGTAACCAAACGGTTTCATACTAGCTTGGCGATCTTTGGCAACAATGTTTTTGGCGAGCAAGGTACCTTGCTGCATGGCTACTTGTGCCAGCTGTGGGTGTCCATTGGGAAATTTGTCGTCTGTTGTTTGAAAACAGATATCGCCAATGGCGAAAATATTGTCGTAGCCCTGCACTGCATTGAACTGATCGACAAGGACACGACGGCCACGACCAAATTTTTCGGCCGGTAGGCCTGGAAGTTCGCGGGCAATAACGCCAGATGTCCAAATTAATGTTTTAGTCAAGATCTCTTTGCCATCACTCAATACCACCAAGTCGTTTTGGTAGTCTTTAACCGCTACATTCAAGGTGATTTCTACGCCTAGTTTTTCCAACACATCCTTCGCTTCCTGCTGCGCAACCTTGCTCATGGGGCCTAATAGCACGGGAGCTGCATCAACCAAATGGATCTTCGGTGTTAAGCCAGCCAGTTCTGGGTATTCTTTTCGTACGATACGATCGCTAAGCTCGGCAATCATGCCGGAAATTTCTACGCCCGAAGGGCCACCGCCAGCCACCACTATGTTGAGGTATGCTTCGCGGTTTGGATCGTCTTTGCGTTGTATATATTCTTCAAGATTGACAAGAATCTTATTGCGTATAGCCAAGGCATCTGTAATATTTTTCATGGGAAACGCGTTTTTCTTTACGTTTTCCATGCCGAAATAGTTGGTCTCGGTTCCCACAGCAAGCACCAAATAGTCGTAGTGCAAAAGACCAGTATCGGTCTCTATCGTATTAGTGTCGCTATTGATCTGCAAAAGCTTACCTAAATGGAAGGCGAAGTTTCGGTGTTTCTTGAACATCTTCCGGAACGGCGAACTGATATTGGAAGAGTCGATAAATGCGGTAGCAACCTGATAGATAAGCGGAGGGAAGAAATTGTAGTTGTTGATGTCTATCAAAGTCACTTGATAATCGAGGTTGTTTCCTAGGGATTTAACGAAGTTGATCCCTGCAAAGCCACCACCGACAACGACAATATGTTTTTTACTGTTTGCCATAATAAGCTATTCGTTTGTTTTAATATTTGCCAACAGGTTTAGAACAATAAAGTTGATTCTATAGTTTCGCAAATGAAGGTGCAAATATATTAAATTAAAAGGGCTACAATAATGTGTAGCCTTTTTTTTGTTTATTTTCTGACGCTAACGGCGTTTTTATGTGCATGTAGACCTTCCAGTTCCGCCAAGATCTCTACGGTAGATCCGATTTGGTTTAAACCTTCGGCACTGATGTGCTGGAAGGTGATCTTTTTGACAAAAGAATCTACGGATACCCCAGAGTAGGAACGCGCATATCCAGAGGTGGGCAAAGTGTGGTTCGTGCCCGATGCATAGTCGCCCGCACTTTCAGGCGTTAAATGTCCTAAAAACACGGATCCAGCATTGCTGATATAGCGCGTCAAGCTTTCCCACTGGTCGGTTTCTAAAATCAGATGCTCCGGCGCATAGCGGTTGGAGAAACCCAAGGCTTCCTGCAAACTGTCTACCTTAATGGCGTAGGAGTTGGCGATCGCCATTTTTGCAATCTCTGCCCGAGGCAGGATGTGCAATTGCTCATCCAGCTTACTGTTGACGGCAGCAAGCAGCTCCGCGGAGGTGGATACCAACACGGCTTGGCTATCGGGGCCATGCTCAGCCTGGGCCAATAGATCGGCGGCTACATAGGCCGGATTGGCGGTCTCATCAGCTATGACCAATACTTCCGATGGACCGGCAGGCATATCTATACTGACATTGCTTATGCCCTGCACCAAGCTCTTTGCCTTCGTGACAAACTGGTTGCCGGGGCCAAATATCTTATCGACCTTGGGGATGCTTTCCGTGCCAAAGGCCATCGCTGCAACGGCTTGTGCGCCACCTGAAAGGTAGATGCGGTCGATCTTTAACAGCTGCAAGCAATAGGCTACAAAGCCATTGATCTTGCCGCTTTGCTGCGGCGGCGAGCAAACGACAATCTCTTTGCAGCCCGCAATGCGGGCCGGAACCCCAAGCATGAGCAAGGTGCTAGGTAAAACCGCTGATCCACCAGGGATGTAAAGCCCTACTTTTTCAATAGGACGTACCTCGCGCCAGCATTTTACGCCGGGCATGGTTTCTACGGTACGCTCGCGGCGCAGCTGTGTGCTATGGAATTTATGTATATTTTGAAAAGCGATTTCCAACGCGCGCTGCTGATCACGTGTGATGGTCATCGCCAGCTCTTCAATATCGGATTTCTCTAGGTAAAGCTTTTGTAGCGCTACCTTATCAAATTTGCTGGCAAAGCTGCGCAGGGCGGCATCGCCATCTTGCCGTACCTCGGCAATGATCTGCTGCACAGCATCTTGGATCGCATGGCTGTCATCCGTGTTGCGGGCCACCAATGTCTCCAAGGCAGCATCGGACAGATCGGTTAACGTATACTGCTTCAGCATTATAAAATGATTTTCTCAATTGGCATCACCACAATTCCTTGCGCACCTGCCGCTTTCAATGTATTGATCTTGTCCCAAAAATCGTCTTCTGTGATGACGGTATGTACCGCTACCCAACCTTCTTCTGCAAGAGGAACCACCGTAGGGCTCTTTACGCCATGCAACAGCTCCGTGATCTGTGGTAGGTTTATCTTCTCGACGTTCAACACCACATATTTTGTTTCCTTGGCGCGCAACACGGATTGCACACGTTGCAACAGTTCGCAAAGAATGGGGTTTTCGGCAATGCCCTCACGACCGATAAGTATGGCTTCCGAACTGCGTACATCGGCGAAAGGCTTCAGTCCATTGCTTTTCAAGGTGCCTCCCGTGGATACGATATCGCAAATAGCGTCGCTCAAACCGAGACCTGGCGCAATTTCTACCGATCCGGAAATCTCGCGGATGTCGGCTTGGATCTTATATTCATCAAGAAACTGCTGTAGAATAACAGGGTAGGAGGTGGCAATGGCTTTACCATTAAGATCGCTGAGCTCTTGTACGTCAGAATCTTTGGGGATGGCTATCTTTAAGGTGCAACGCCCAAAGCCAAGACGTTGTAGGTAGGTTACTTTAGCCTCGCTTTCGTCAATCACATTCTCGCCAACGATGCCTAGATCGGCAATGCCCTGTGCTACATAGCCGGGGATATCATCGTCGCGTAGAAAAAGGATTTCGAGATTAAAGTTGTTGACCGTGGTGATGAGGGAGCTTTTATAGTTTTCAAAATCAAGTCCGCAGTTTTTTAAAAGCTGTACTGATTTTTCATTTAATCTACCCGATTTCTGGATAGCTATCTTAAGATTTTTCAAAATATAAGGTTTTTGTTGTAAAACGTTTATTAATAAAAGAAGTATAACTCGGGGTACTTTGCTTCACGTAGAAACACATAACATTACATATCGCCAATCTGGCGATGATGAAAATGGATGTGATGTGTGAACAAATGAGTCATTGTTTATTAATAACGTAACAAATGTAAGCTATTGCTGTATGTTTTGCAAATTAAGGCCGTTAAATTTCAGAAAACTTTTGATCAAAGCTACCGCGTAAGCCATTGTGCCTTGCTTATTTCATACTCCAGCTGTATGCTGCTGGAATCCGCCGGCGCAGGATAGGCCTTCGTTTTTACTGCGCCCAATTTGGCTAATGCCGCTTGCGAACGGAAGTTGTGCTCACGCACATGGAAGATGACGGTATCCACAAATTGAAAAGCATGGTCAAGCAGTATGGCTTTTACCGTCTTGTTGGTGATGCCTCCCCAATAGGCTTTTGCTAAAAACGTAAAACCAATGGCGATATGACTACCTGCGGCATCATACTGGTAATAGGAGGTAGCGCCAATGACATTGTCATCGGTTTTATCGATGATCAAAAAGGGCATGTTCGTTTGCATAAGCTTGCCGAAATATACGCGGAAACCATCGGGTTGGTACCTGTTGGCATCAGGGTGCTGCGCCCAAATACCCGGATCTGACGCCACTTGAAATAAGCGATCGTAATCGCTCGGTTGAAGTGGTTCCAAGGCGATATCGTTGTTTTCTAGTGCTCGAAACTCCATGTTACTTGATGATACGTTTGATCTTATTGGAGCGTTTGATCAACTTGTGCAGGCCTTCGTAATCTTCGCTATCAATTTTGTTGTACAAGTTTTGAAGCTGTTTAATGTGCTCTTCGAGCACTTCCAAAACGTTGGAACGATTTTGTTTGAAAATGGGCGTCCACATTTCTGGAGACGATTTGGCTAAACGAACGGTTGACTGAAAGCCTGACCCCGCCAATTCAAAAATCCGGCCTTGTGATTTTTCCTTTTCCAATACGGTGAGCGCTAAAGCAAAAGAGGTAAGGTGGGATATGTGGGATACGTAGGCCGTGTGCATATCGTGCTCATCAGCATTCATAAAAGAGGTTTTCATCTCCAATTGATCGGTGAGCGCATCGGCTAGTTCAAAAGCGTCTTCGTCGGTTTTAAACGCTTCGACGTATACCATCACTTTATCTTTAAAGAGATTCGGAATCGCGGCTTCGGGACCCGAATATTCGGTACCAGCCATGGGGTGGGCTGCGACATAGCGTCCCCGATTGGGGTGCTCGGCGATAAGCTGAAGGATATTGGTTTTCGTAGAGCCCATATCAATGATTACCTGATCGGTAACCTTGTCCAACAGGCTGGGCAGCAAGGTTAAGATGGCATCTACGGGAATAGTAAGCACAATGATCTTACAGCTTGCCAAGGCTTCTTCCAACGACAGTATTTGGTCTACTAACCCGAGCTGCAAAGCTTTCTTTTGGTTGGATTCGTTTTTCTCTACACCAACAATCTGGGTGCAAAAGTTGGTTTCTTTCAAGCGGATACCAATTGATCCACCGATCAAACCGATACCAACAATGGCTATGTTCATTTTTAAAAGTAAAAATTAAAAAGTAAAAAATAAAAACACTAAGGCGCTAATGGTATGTCATTTTTAAGATCATAACAACCGTTGACGTTATTTTTATCGCGTATCGACCACTTGTTGAAACGATCTTCGCCATAATTACTACTCGCCTTTAGCTTCCTTTTGCGCGTCCATGATCCGTGCAATAGCGCGATCTAAAACATCCTCATTAGCGCATAGGCTGATACGGATGTAGTTGTTTCCGGCAGAGCCGAAGATACCGCCCGGCGTAATAAATACCTGAGCCTTGTAGAGCACTTCGTCGCTCAACGCATAAGCATCTTTATATGTAGCCGGTATTTGTGCCCATACAAAGAGACCTACTTGCGCCGTATCGTAGCTGCATCCCAGTAAATCCATAATGGCATAGACTTTATCTCGGCGTTGCGCATATATCGTATTTAGCTCGCTGTACCAGCTTTTGTCTAGCTGCAGCGCCTTTGCGGCAGCCAACTGCATGGGTAGAAACATGCCTGAGTCCATATTGCTTTTAAAGCGTAAAACGTCGTTGATGCGTACTTGGTCGCCCACGAGCATACCGATACGCCAGCCTGCCATATTGGATGATTTGCTCAGCGAGTTAAGTTCTATAGCCACGTCTTTTGCACCTTCCACGGCCATGATGCTCTGTGGATGCGCATTAAGAATAAAGCTGTATGGATTGTCGTGGCAGATCAATATCTGATGCTTCTTTCCAAAGGCGATAAGCTGTTCGAAAAGTGCTGTCGTGGCCAAGGCGCCCGTCGGCATATGCGGATAGTTGATCCACATGATTTTGACGGCCGATAGATCGAGCTGTTCCAGTTCGTCAAAATCGGGCTGCCAATTTCTGTCGGCTTTCAGCTCGTAAGGAATAGCCGTAGCACCCGCGACCTGCACAGCGCTGCTGTATGCCGGGTATCCCGGATTAGGGATAAGCACTTGGTCGCCCTCTTGCAGGTAGGTCATACAAATGTGTACAATACCTTCTTTTGAGCCAATTAGCGGCATGATCTCCGTTTGCAAATCCAACGTCACGCCATAATAACGTGCATACCAATCTGCCATGGCCTCTCGTAGGGCGGGCGCACCTTTATAATTTTGATAGCCATGGACCGTTGCCTTGCTTGCCTCTTCCTGCAAAACCTGAATCACGCTAGGGTGAGGGGGCAGGTCAGGACTGCCTATGCCTAGGTTAATTACCTGGGCACCAGCTTTGTTCATGGCGTCAATCTCGCGTAGCTTTTTCGAAAAGTAGTATTCTTCTGTCTGTTTTAGCCTGCTGGCAACTTCAATATCCATGCTGTCTATTTTGAAATTTAGCGCCTAAATTACAGATTTAAAGCTATAAATAAATAACGAAAGCAATTTTATCAATTCTGTGCAACAATATGGGTGCTTCGCGGGGCAATATGTCAACGCTCGTTCTTTTTTATTACTTTTGTAGCCTGAATAAAATGCATGAAGACATACTTTAGACTATTATCCTTCGCGAAACCTATAGAAAAATACGCTATCCCGTACATTATCTGCACGGTGGTGACGGTGGTCTTCGGGACGCTTAATTTGGCGCTCCTAGCGCCATTGTTGCAGGTGCTTTTTAAAGGCACGGGCGACGCCGATTTGGCGCCAGCAGAATTGGCGCAAAAGCCTGATGGCCTTAATGATATCGGGGGCTGGTTTACCTACTATGCAGATAGGTTGTATTACGACATCGGGCCGTTTGAAGCGTTGAAATACGTGTGTATCGTTATTGTGGCGTCGGTCTTTATCAGTAATCTTTTTCGGTATTTTTCGCAGCGCATTATGGAAAACTTGCGCATACATACCTTGCTTAACCTACGGAAGTCTGTGTTCAACAATGTGATGGACCTGCATTTGGGCTATTTTACGAACAGCAGAAAAGGGGATATTATTTCTAAGATCGCGTCGGATGTGCAGGTGGTACAGTTCTCCGTGACCTCAACCCTGCAGGTGGCGTTTAAGGAACCTTTGCAGCTGATTGCTTACATCGTGGTGTTGTTTGCGCTTTCTGCAAAACTGACGTTGTTCTCTTTGGCCGTTATTCCCGTTTCGGCTTTTTTTATTTCAAGGATTGTGAAAAAGCTGCGCGAGCAAGCGCGCGAAGGGCAAAAATCTTATGCCAATATGATCTCCTATCTAGACGAAGCTTTATCGGGTATTAAAATTATTAAAGCCTTTAACGGCACGCTGTTCGTGAAAGATCGTTTTAATGGTGAGAGTGAATATTATTCAAAAATTATGCGTCGCATGGTGCGCCGGCAGCAGATGGGCTCGCCGGTGTCGGAGCTACTGGGGGTATTGATGGTGGCGGTGATCCTGCTGTATGGTGGTGGTTTGGTACTGAATGGGGAAGGTGATCTGAAGGCTTCCGAATTTATTACCTACATTGCGATCTTCTCGCAGGTTATGCGTCCTGCCAAAGCGCTGACGGATGCTTTTTCGAGTATCCATAACGGAATTGCAGCCGGTGAGCGTGTCCTTGATCTTATCGATGAACGCAGCGTAGTGAATGATAAGCCGGATGCCGTTGCTTTGACTGGATTTAACCAATCTATTGTTTTTCACGATGTTGATTTTTCTTACGAAGACAAACAGATTTTAAACCACATCAACCTGGAAATCCCCAAAGGAAAAACAATAGCCTTAGTTGGGCCATCGGGCGGAGGGAAGTCTACCCTGATCGACTTAATTCCGCGTTTTATGGATGTTAAAGACGGAAGTGTTACCCTTGATGGGCTAGATTTGCGCGATGTACAACAGGATTCGCTGCGCAGCTTAATTGGGACGGTGAACCAAGAGTCTATTTTGTTCAACGATACTATTTTTAATAACATCGCCTTTGCGAAGACTGATGCGACGATGGAGGAGGTGGAACATGCCGCCAAAATTGCCAACGCGCATGAATTTATTGTGAAAACGGAAGAAGGCTACCAAACGAATATTGGCGATCGAGGGGCAAAATTGTCGGGTGGACAGCGGCAGCGTATTTGTATCGCGCGGGCGGTGCTCCGCAATCCGCCAATCATGCTGCTAGACGAAGCGACTTCGGCATTGGATACGGAATCGGAAAAACTGGTGCAGGAATCTCTGTACAAATTGATGGAAAACAGGACGACGGTGGTCATTGCTCACCGCTTGAGCACCATACAAAATGCAGACAAAATCGTGGTGATCGAAGCGGGTAGGGTTGTGGAAGAAGGAAGCCACCTCGAGCTAGTGAATAAACAAGGATTATATAAACGATTGATAGACATGCAACAATTTGTTGATTAACATAGAATAGCGATTTCAAAATCGCTTTTTTCTTTGCTAATTGGTACATTTGTTTAGTTAGGAGGCTGAAATGAATGCAACGCAAAAACTTGATTTTTTGATTCAAGATGAGAATTTAGATGCGGACTTAAAACGTATTGCCCTTAAAGTGTTTCACGACGAACGCATTACCTTTGAAGAGGGTGTTTTACTATACGAGCGTGGCGAGTTGGGCTATCTCGGCGTTTTAGCAAACTATATCCGCGAAAAGAGGCATGGCGACTTTACCTACTTCAATAGAAATTTCCATATAGAGCCCACCAACGTATGTGTGTACGATTGCAAATTTTGTGCCTATTCGCGCTTGATTAAGCAACGCGACGAAGGCTGGGAGATGGATGTCGACGGGATGATGGACATTATTCGTAAATACGATGATGAGCCGGTTACCGAGGTGCATATCACGGGTGGGGTAGTGCCCAAGCAAAACCTCGACTTCTACGCCGAGTTCTTCAAGCGCTGTAAAGCACATCGCCCAAACCTACACATCAAAGGGCTTACGCCGGTGGAATATTATTATATTTTTAAGAAGGCAAAGCTGACACATTATGAAGGTATGAAGTATCTGAAAGAATGTGGACTGGATTCTATGCCGGGTGGCGGAGCAGAGATTTTTCACGCGGATGTACGGGAGAAAATTGCAGGCGATAAATGTACGGCGGAACAGTGGTTGGATATTCACGAGCAAGCTCATAGCTTAGGGATGCGTACCAATGCGACCATGCTTTATGGACATATCGAGGAGTTTTGGCACCGCGTAGACCATATGGAGCGTTTGCGACAGTTGCAGGATAAAACCGGAGGATTTCAAACGTTTATTCCGCTGAAATTTCGCAACCAAGGTCACCAAATGTCTGATATCCCTGAAGTTTCGGTTATCGAAGATTTGCGTAACTACGCAATAGCGCGTATCTATATGGATAACTTTGACCATATTAAAGCCTATTGGGCGATGATATCCCGTGACACAGCTCAGCTGTCCTTAGCTTTCGGGGTGGATGATATAGACGGCACGCTGGACGATACCACGAAGATCTATTCGATGGCTGGTGCTGAAGAACAACATCCAGGTATGAGCACACAGCAGGTGGTGGAGCTGATCAAAAATGTAGGTAGGCACCCCATTGAGCGCGACACCCTGTATCAAGTTGTTACCGATTATCAGGATCATGTTTTTGATACCGATAAAAAGGCAAACTATTATTCGTTACCTGTAGTAGAGTAATTATATCAATTTTGAAGAAGACTTTCTATTTTATACGACACGGACAGACCGACCTTAATCTTAAAGGTATTGTGCAAGGAAGAGGAGTAAATTCGCCCTTAAATGAAACAGGTTTCAAACAGGCGGAGGCATTTTACGAGGCCTTTAAAAACATTCCTTTCGATAAGGTGTATACCTCGACTTTGCTGCGAACGAAGCAAACGGTGCAACAGTTCCTCGATGACGGTATCCCAACGGAAGAACTGATTGGGCTTGATGAGATCTCTTGGGGGATTTACGAAGGCAAGGAGCAGGACGAAGTTATTATGACGGGCTTTGAGAAGGTCGTCGCTTCTTGGCGCAATGGCGAGCTAGATCTCAGCATCGAAGAGGGCGAATCGCCCAACGCTTTGGTTGCCCGGCAGAAAGAAGCGATACAGCACATGTTGACCCGTACTGATGAGGAAACAATTTTGGTGTGCATGCACGGACGCGCCTTGCGTATTATGTTGTGTCATCTCACGGATGTGGATGTTTGCCAAATGGATGATTTCCCACATACCAACACGGCGCTATATGTATTGGAATATGATCAAGAGAAATTTACGATCGTTGACCATTACAATGTCAAACACTTAGTGAATTTATAAATGAAGAAAATAAGCGTATCCGCTGTTTCTTATACAAATACCCTCCCATTTTTACAAGGTATCAGAAACTCGGATGTGATGAATGCCATCGACCTATCGGTGGACTATCCCAGTGCATGTGCACAAAAGGTGATCGATGATGTGGTGGATATGGGGATCATCCCTGTTGCTGCCTTACTAAAACTGCCTGAATATTATATTATAGGCGATTATTGCATCGGTAGCGACGGCGCCGTTGATTCAGTATTTATTTTTGCGCAGAAACCTATAACAGAAATTCAGTCTTTACGATTGGATGTGCAATCGCGCACGTCAAACGGCTTGGCTCGTATTTTATTGAAACACCACTGGAAACAGGATGTAGAAATAGTCACGGAAGGTGATGCAGATGCCTATGTGCTTATAGGTGATCGAACATTTGGAAAGAAGGATTCGATGCCTTATGTGTATGATCTTGGACAGTATTGGAAGGAGATGACAGGACTTCCATTTGCTTATGCTGTATGGGTATCTAATAAGCAATTGCCGGCGAAATTTACCGAAGCATTTAACCGCGCTTTGGCCGATGGTGTTTCGCGCCCGGAAGATGTGATTGCCGGACTACCGATCTACCCTAATTTTGACTACAAAAAATACCTGACGGAGAACTTAGATTTTCACCTTACAGCGGAGAAAAGAGAAGCTATTAAGCGGTATTTAGCGCTTTACAAAGAGTTGTAGTTACGAAAAGGATCTTTCTACTACGGTTTAATTTTTAAAAAAGGTTTTAAACGGCTGGAGGTGTGCTTTGCCCCTTTGTTCAACGTAAATCCCTTGCTTTCCGGAAATTAGGAAGCTGATTGTGCACACGACAATAAAGATTAATGCAGCATGCCAGCCAAAAAGCTCGATAGCCATGATACTACAGGCAATAGGTGTTTTTGTGCATCCGGCGAAGACAGCTACAAATCCAGTAGCGGCGAGCAAGGCCAAGGGCAATGGCAGGAGCAGCGCGAGCGCATTGCCTAGCGTGGCACCGATAAAGAATAGGGGTGTAACTTCGCCTCCTTTAAACCCCGCGCTGAGCGTAATGGCCGTTAATACTATTTTTAGAAGGAAGTCGGAAGGAGGAAGTGACGTCTCAAAAGAGGCGAGGATGGTCGGGATGCCCAGACCAATGTGCTTACTGCTTTGTAGAAAAAATACGATCAAAAGCACCAGCAACCCGCCGATAAAGGGGCGGAGTAGCGGATAGGAAACCTTTTGGAACAGCATGCTAAAAAACTCGGACGTAAAAATAAATAGTCTTGCGGCTAGGCCAAAGGCAATGCCAGCTAGTAGGAGATAGCCCAAAAGCGTAAATGAAAAGTCGGGTATCGATTGGATGGCGGTATAATGCGTGTGCAGATTGCCATAAAGTCCGCAAACTTTGTTTGCAAGGTATGCTGCGATTAATACGGGAAGGACAGCTTTCCATCTGAGTTTTCCTACGCGCACGACTTCTATGGCAAAGACCGTTCCCGCCCAAGGGGTGCCAAATAGAGAGGCGAATCCAGCCGCCATACCGCACAATAGTAAAATTCTTGTTTCTCGCTTTGACCAGCTGAACCTACGGCGGAACAGACTGGCAATAGCGCTGCCGTACTGTATCGCTGTACCCTCGCGTCCAGCCGATCCTCCAAACAGGTGCGTGCCTAAGGTACTGAGTAAAATCATAGGCGCCATTTTCCATGGAATATCTACCTGCGGATCATAGTAAGATTTCAATAAGAGATTATTGCCCTGTTTTGCGGCCTCACCATATCGCTGATACCAATAAGCAATAGCCACACCAGCCAAGGGCAGGAAAAGTAATATCCATAAATGTGCTTCACGAAAGGAGGTGACTTTTTGCAAGGTATACAAAAAGAATGCAGAGGTACTGCCAACTAAAAGGGCTATCATGGAAATGGATAATGTCCATTTGCCTATACTTTTAACGTCGGTAAGAGAGCGGTTTGCCATGCTATAAAAACTACACTAATCAATAGATCTGAACTATTCAAATTACGTAGACATCATCAGCTTTTTGGGCGGTTAAGGGCAGATATCATTACCTCGGATAGCACGAAGATAGGAATTTTAATAAAAGCTTACAAGCAGCGCGATCCAGCCGATGATCATGAGCAAGCCACCCAGTGGGGTGATAGGGCCAAGAAAACGAAGGTTGACCTTCCAATAAGTGGCAAAGGATAGTCCATAGATACTCACTGAAAAGAGCAGGCTCCCAAACGCTATACCATAGAATGCCCATTGCTGCGCCGTTTGCGAAAAATCGTTGTTGTAGCCAACGATGAGTAGCGCCAATGCGGCATACATCTGATAGCGAACACCGACTTCAAAAGATTGTAGCTTGTCTTCGGGAAGTATTTTTTTGAACAGATGCGCACCAAAAGCACCTAAGATAATAGCCAAGGTACCAAAGATAGCTGCTGTCGTTAAAACTATAGTTTGCATAAAAATTATTCGTTCGATTGTAAAACTTTGCGTATTCTTTTTTCGGTAACTCTACCTGTACGGTGCCAAATATGCTTTCCATCACGGTAGATCTCAAAATAGGGAATTAACTGCACATCTAGAGCGTTAAGCAATCCTTTATGTTGATCAGCATCGATATAGATCACTTGTACGCCCAATTGCTCATCGTGAGCAATCTTTTCCACTATCGGTTTGAGCGCTTGACAGGGGGCACACCAGTCCGCCGTAAAATTAATCAATACAGTGGGGTGGCTACGCGTTAGTTGTCGGTAGGCTGCCAGCGTGAGAGATGGTTTCTGATGCTGGTCAGTGGTTGTCAAGATCACTCTTTTTTCTTCCGGCACTTGCATAAATCCGCCTTGCAATTCATACACTTGGAAGCCCTTCTTTTTCAGAAATTGAGCCGCCTTGGCGCTTCTGCCTCCACTTTGGCAAAACAGATATACCGGTTTATCCCTGTCCAACTTCTCTATTTTTTCCGGAAAGGTCTTCTTGTTGTTCCAGTCAATATTTTGTGCGGTTGCCAAGCTGCCTTTTGCATATTCGCCAGTCGTACGGACATCAAGTACGGTTTTCGCCGCGGGCCTGGCTAAACTGTCTAAGAAAACGTCGACATTTAATCTCTCCTGCGCGACGGAAATAGCTATACTAACGATAGAAATGAGTATGCTGGCAATAAATGGATGAAGGGCTCGCATAACACAAAGATAGTTAAACAATACTGAGAAAAGCAATATGTAGAATAGGGATTGTATCGTGAGCAGGTCTAGGGGAATTTGGATGTCATGCGTCAGCTAT
>JAAIGF010109070.1_pt1 | contig 13413 bp, 16 predicted proteins | sample 6487441 | NCBI WGS metagenome assembly JAAIGF01 (sample SAMN13974129, study PRJNA590717) | phyllosphere metagenome | biome: pepper field; feature: multiple bacterial spot infested pepper fields; material: pepper leaves; isolation source: leaves from pepper fields | host: Capsicum annuum ... | reverse complement strand
TGGCCTGGCCTGGCCTGGCCTGGCTATCCTACCCGCCCTAAACGGCGGGGGCTTGTCGCGCGCCGGTTCAAGCTTTTTTGTGAAGTTACTATACTTTATGGGCACATCCCGCGCAACACAATTTGTATAATTACTCTTCGTATTGTGTAGCAATTTATGCTGAGTTCATTGTTTTTCCGTCAACTCTTGCCTCGTGTGGTGCGTTGCTGAGTGCTACCAGCTAGCGCTTTACGCCGCCTTCATCGCCTTGATGGTGCTCAATATTGCTTGTTGCTGAACTTCGCTCAGTCCAGCAAGCTCGCGCACGATATCAGCGGCGACAGAGCCTGCTGCCTTGCCGAGTGTGCCGTCAGTAAGGCTATTTAAGTCCGTTTGGAGCACTTCGCACAGGGCTTTCAAGTGGCTTATCTTCCCTACCCCTCTACTGCCATTGAACCAGCTGTAGACGGTAGATTCGGCCACGCACACACCGCGCAGCGTAAGCGCAGCATGTACTTGGGGGATGTTCAGCCCAAGCAGTTCCCTGCGGGCGGTGAGGTTGTCGGATAGAGTGCTCATAGGTTGAAACTAGAGACTAGAGAAATTGATTGCATAGCTGCTAATCTTTTTGTATAGTTTTGCGCTATACTTAAAGAGTAGTTTCGGCGTGAATCCTCGCACTTACTGGAACGAGTACGTAGAGCGCCACGGGGGGGCGGCAAAAACAGCCGTTGCTTTGGGTATCCCGTACTCGACTGTCGCCGCGATTTGCAACGGAACTCGCGGCATAGGTCGGTCCTTGGCGAGGCGCATGGCTGCTGCCGACACGAGTCTCGATGAGCGGGTTCTGATCTGGATCGAGGCTGATAGCGTCAAAAGAAACCTCGGCGAAACGTGATGCAACTGCTGGAGCAGTTTTCTGGCAGAGCCAACACCGTCGCCGGGTTCCTGACCCACGACCAACGAAAGGAACGCGATGCGCACCTTTGTTCTCGCACACAGAGATTCCCCCCCGCTTTCCTCGGCTCTATCCCGCTCCCAAGCGTGGAAAGCTGAACGTGACCGTGGCATTACTTCCCTCTTTGTTTTTCAACGATGAGGAAGCAATGCTCACCCTGACCAAGAAAGAGCTGGCGGTGCTCGATGAGGCTCAACCGGACTATGCGGTTTATCTGGTTGAGGCGGAGCACGAGAGCAGCCGGTGGTGGCGGATGACGGTGAAGTTACCCACGCACAACAAAGCTTATGAGGTCGTTACCGCGCTTGGTAAAACCAAGCTCTGGAAACGCTTGGACATAGCTGTGGATTTCATCAAGGAGAGCTGCCCGCACACAAAGACCGTGTTCGTAGTTTTTGCCCCGTAGCACACCTAACAATCTGAGAGGTTTCAGAATGGAAAAGAACGAAGCGATTGAAAAGGACACGGCAGTAGGCCCGCGCAAGGGCGACAAGGTAGACAAGGCACTCGGTCTGACCGCGAACGCCCTCGTGATGGCCCTCGTCTTTCTTCCGCAGCTCGCATATGCACAAGACGCCGGTGGCACGTTTGGCGGGATCACCGCCTTCCTGAAGTCGATCACGCAATTGCTCATTTATGAGTGGGGCTACTACATCGGCATCATCACCTTGGCGATCCAAGGGTATCGTTGGAAGTCGGGCCGCATCGACCTGATGACGCTCGGCGGTTGGGGGCTCGGTATCGGCCTTGTGTTCTTCGCGCCGAACATCGTTTCCGACCTCAAGGCGCGTTCCTCCGGTTCGATCCAATGAGTGCCGAGGAGCAATTCCACGATGAAGGGGAATCGCTCGTCGCTGCGATGACCCGCCCCACGATGGTGGGCGGGTTGACCCTGGCCAGTCTTGCGATGAGCTTCTATTTCCCCGGCATGGCCGCGTTAATCACGCGATCACTTTGGGCGGCGGTATTGATTCCGGTCTTACTGCTGATCAGTTATCTGGTCTGCCTGAAAGACGTGTACCTGTTCGACATCATGTCGGCCGCAACCCATTTAAAAACGTGTCCGAATAAACGTTTTTGGGGATGCCGACGCTATGCGCCTCGTTGAGGTTTTAAAAGAGAAGTTCGACATGTCGCTGTCGATGCCGGTGCCGGAAGGTGCCGCCGCCGACGCCAAGGAAATGGCCTTAAGCGACATGATCCCGTACACCGTTCACTACGACGACGAATCGGTCATCACCAAGGATGACGGTCTGGTGCAGGTTATCAAGCTCGACGGCCTGTACTTCGAGTCGTTGACTGCCGAGCAAATCAAGCAGTTCGAGCGCCGGCGCAACACGGTGTTGCGCTCCATCGCCAACAGCGACCGGGGCGTCTATGTCCACCTGATCCGCCGCAAGGTGAACCTGTATCCGGCAGGAGAGGGCGGCACATGGTTCGCGCGGCGCTTCAATCAGGCGTGGCGCGAGCGCTATAACAAGCGCTCGTTCTATGTGAACGAAATCTACATCTCCATCGTCCGCAACCGCTTCCGACAAGGTGCGCCCGGCATCCTGGATCGCGCGTTTTCATTGCTGTCAGGCTCCAAGGTCACGAAAGAAGACCTTGAATCGTTCGAGGAACAGGCAAAAGACGTCAACGAAGCCGCTAACCTCGTCGTTCAAACCTTGTCGGGCTACGGTGCTCGTAAGCTGCGCATCCAGCGGCGGCCGGAATTCGTTCTCGATAGGGTAAGCCGTGCTGATGCGCAGCTTGCCGTCGAGCGATTCAAGATGAGCTGGCAAGAGTTCCAGCGCTCCCACGGTCATCACGACGTGTATCGCCGCGATGAAGTGCTCGACTATCTCGGTGAGGATTTCACCGAGATCGGTGGTTTCCTGCACTACCTGGTCAATCTGGAAGATGAACGCGTGCCGGTCACGGAGATGCAGCTCGACCGCACGCTCGCGGTGTCGTCCCTCGACTTCAAGATGCTCAGCAACATGATGGCCGTCCAGAACCTGAGCGGCACGCGGGCCGGGGCCATGCTGAGCATGGCCGAGTGGCCGGCTCGCACGCCGTCGCGGATGCTTGACGAATTTCTCAAGCAGCCGGTCGAGTACATCATCACGCAGTCGTTCTTCTTTACCGACCGGATCAGCGCCGAGCACGACATGCGGCAGGAGCGCCGGCGTATCGCGGTCAATGACCGTGAGGGCGTGGCGGAAGAGGACAAGGACGAGATTACCAAGGGCCTGCAAGACTTGACGCGCGGTCGCTCGGTCAATGGTCTGCATCACCTGACCATGCTCGTGCATGTGCCGGCCACGACGCAATTTGCCGATCCTATCGAGAACAAGCGGCAGACGATTGCCGATCTCGACGGTGCGGTCGGGCTGCTCAAGAAAGCGTTCGTGAATCTCGGCGTCAAGCCGGTGCGAGAGTGGTTCGCGGTGGAGACGTTCTTTTGGGCGCAGCTTCCCGGTCAGGCGCAGCACTTCATGGGCCGGCGCGGCAAGATCAAGTCGGGCAATTTCGCCGGCTTCGCCTCGTTGCACAACTTCGCAGTCGGCAAGATCGACGGCAACCTGTGGGGGCCGGCCATCATGCCTTTCGAGACAGAAAGCGGAACGGCCTACTACTTCAACTTCCATCGCGAAATGGAAGGGATGGTCGCCGGTCATTTGGCGCTCACAGCGGACACCGGTGGAGGTAAGACAACCTTGCTGGCCGCGTTCATTGCGATGGCCGACAAGGCCCGTCCGCGTGTGTTCTGGTTTGATAACCGCGAAGGCGCAAAGGTGTTCATGCGTGCAATGGGCGGCCAGCACACGACGCTGACCGTGCAGGGCAATACGGGCTGGAATCCGATGAAGTTGCCCGATACGCCGGAGAACCGCGCCTATCTGGTCGAGCTGCTCACGCTCATGCGCACATGCTACGGCGGCAAGCTCGTGCCCGATGACATTGATCGCTTCAAGAAGGCTGTCCACGAGAACTACGCGCTGGCCTATCCAGATCGCCGCCTGCGCAACGTGGCGTGGTGCTTCGGCCAAGGCGAGTTGGCGAAGGACATGCGGGTATGGCACGGAGCCAACGGCATCGAGGGCGCGAACTGGGGCGTGTTCGACAACGCGCACGACAACATCGACCTGACCAAGTGCCGGCACTACTGCTACGAGATGCGGCAGCTCATCAAGGACGGCTCGGCTCGGCCTGAGCTGCCGGTCGTGCTGAGCTACCCCTTCCATCGCATCGAGCAGTCGATGAACGGCGAGCCGTTCATCCTCGTGCTGGAAGAAGGGCAGAACCTCGTCAAGCACGCGTATTGGCGCGAAAAGATCGACAGTTACATCATGCAGATTCGCCGCAAGAACGGTCTGCTGGTCTTTGTCACGCCGGATGCCAAGTACCTCTACTGCGAAACGGACTCGATCCAGAAGCAGACGGCAACGAAGATCTATTTGCCGAACGGCGAAGCCAACCGTACTGACCTTGTTGACGTGCTCGGCCTAACGCCGGGTGAGTACGAGTTCGTGCGTGACACCCCTCCCGAGAACCGGACGTTCCTGATTCGGCGCGGTAACGAGTCGATCAAGGCGAAGTTCGATCTCTCCGATATGCCCGCGTTCATCCCTGTGCTGTCCTCCAACGACAAGGGTGTGGCGCTCATGGACGAAATCATTCGTGAGCTGGAAACCGACGATCCCGAACAGTGGGTGCCGGTGTTTATGGAGCGTGCACTTGCCAAGAACACGCACAACCTCAAGCAGAAAGGAGCATGACCATGAAAAAGACCCTCGTCGCCCTCGCGCTGGCCGCTTCCCTCGGCGCATCGGTGCCCACCTTCGCTACCGGCATCCCGACCTTCGATATGGCAACGGTGCTCCAGTTGCAACAGCAGTTTCAGCAGTTGCAGGAGCAATACAAAACCCTCAAGGATCAGTACGCCGCCGTCACGGGCAGCTATGGCCGTGGGCAAATGGGCCTGAGCGATTCCATCAGCTCGGCCTCGGTGGTGCCTGGTTCGTGGCAGGAAGTCGTTGCTCAGCAACAGAGTGGGGCGTTCGGGTCGAAGCAGGCCGCCTACGAGAAGCTCATCAACACGATGCCGCAAGACCTGTTCGCCAATCCGCAGGCCCAGAACGCCACGACGTACAAGATGAGTACCGATGCCGTGCGGGCTGCGTTGGCCGGTGGCGACTCGTTGTATGCCGAAGTGCAGACGCACCTCAACAATCTGGCGCGCATGAGCCAGCAGGTCGATACGACGGTGAACATCAAGGACGCTCAGGACTTGCAGAACCGCATTGCGGGCGAGAACGGGATGATGCAAAGCGCGATGGCGAAGCTGAACGCGATGAACATGAACCTACAAGCCAACATGGTGAACCAGCAGAACCAAGCCACGGCCGCAAACCAGAACTTCTACCAGTGGAAGAAATAACCGCTTTCTCGCATGCGAGAAACCAGTCCACCGACAAAGGAAGCAACCAAATGAAACAGGTCCTCATGTTTTTGAAAGTTGTTACCGCACCGGCATGGGTTCCGTTGTGGCTGATGAAAAAGGGCATTCGTCTTTTCGCCGTGTTGGTCCTTGGGGCGGTTCTGGCCGGCTGCGCAACTACGTCGAACAAGTCCGACAAGTCGCCGTGTGCGTGCGACTTCAAGCAACTCAACACCGGTAACTATGGGAGCAAAGCAAATGCCTAAGGCCCTCTGGACATGGATTTTGATGGGCACGGCCGTTGTGCTCATCGGTGGTTACGGCCTGCTTAAGATCATGAGTCGCGAGCCGATCATACCGATGCCAGTACCGCAGCAAGGAATGCCGACGCCATCACCTTCCGTCGAGACGCAGAACGGTGGGAATCCCCTTCTGACTGCGGACAAGGTGGCCGTTGCGCGCTGGTTCCCCGGCCACTGCTTTGCCGAGCTGTACAACAAAGATCCATCGTTCGGCGGGCGGTTAATTCCGAGCTGCGTTGTCAAAGTGATTCAACAGGTCAAGGCCGATACCGGCGTCACGCTTACAGAGGCGGACATTAAATCACCCGACGTGTTGGCGCATTTCAAGCACGTTTATGGGGATGACAACCAATGGCGACACTGACCATTGAGGGAATGATTGGGTCTGCCGACGGCGTTACCACCTCGTTCCTGACACAAATCTATCCAGCTCTTGCAAACGCGATTTCCACGCCGATCTATTTGGTGGCGGTGCTGTATTGGGCGATATACGGCTACAAGATATATGCCGGATACGAGCCGATGAAATGGAACGCGGTGCTCTCGAAAGCCTTCATGACAACGGCCGTGTTCTCGGCCTTGAATTGGGGCGGTTTAGGCCAGAGCATCTATGGATTTTTCACGTCGTTCATGGAAGGCGCAGCGTCAACGATCATGGCCGGACAGTCCACGCCTTCGATGCTAGACGCTTTGTATAACAACGTTGGTCAGGTGTCGGCCTTAATGCAGAACGTGAGCTGGTATCAGTTCGGCATGATCTTGCAGGGCTTTGGCCTCTTCCTCATCAACTGCATCCTGTTCATTCTCGCCCTCGTCTATATGACCATTGCCAAGTTCGGCTTGGCTATAACGATGGTCCTGCTGCCTATCTTCGTCGGCTTTTTTTTCTTCGAGCAAACGCGGCAGTGGGCCATGAACTGGCTGAGCAAGATGCTGAATTTTTGCTTCATTTACATCTTGGTCATCGCCATCGTTCGCTTTGGCTTCCTTGCGTTTGGCGATGCGATTGATGAGGCCGGCAAAGCGGCGAGTGTGACCGATGCGGCGCGTATTAACGTCCAGCAAGTTGCCTACCTCTACATCGTCGAAGGCGTCTTGATCATTTTCATGCTGCAAGTCAAAGGTTGGGCCGCCGCACTCGCGGGCGGTGCATCGGTGCAGGGCGTGTCGTTGTTGATGATGGTGGGCCGGATGTTCACCAAAGGAGCAATCAAATGAATTTCGGGAAAGGGACGTTTAAAGGCGACAACGAGACGCAGGCGGCCCAATTGGGCGGCTCGAACAAGCTCAAGCAAGAACGCAACCGCGCGTATCTGCTCATCGGGTTGCTGCTGTTCGTCGTCGGCGGCATGGCGAGTGCGGTCACGGTGCTCGCCAACGTTCACACGGTCATTCCCGTGGTGTCGGTCATCGACGCGAACGGCCATGTGGTGAAACAGCAGGTGGTGAACAAGGAAACGATCACGGGGCAGGAAAGCTTCGTTCAGAGTCAGGTGTACGACTTCATCATGTACTGCAACACGTTCGACCCGGACTGGCGGCAGCGGTTTGCTGACCTCTGCCGGCTGCACTCAACGCAAGCGGTGGCAGGCCAGTACGACGCGGAAACCAGCCCCGACAACCCGAACAACCCGTATTACCAGCTCGGGCAGGGCGGTCGGCGCTACCCGAAGATCACGGGCATTACGTCGCTCGGCAAGGATGCGTATCAGGTGTCGTTCCAGTCGATTACGGAGAAGGCGGGGAGCCCGCCGAAGACCGACTACTACACCGCGCTCGTCCGCTACACCTTCACGTTCAAACCCCTTGCACTTGGCGACCGCTGGGAAAACGCGCTTGGCTACGCCACAACGGCCTACCGCAAGGACCAAGAGCTGAGCCGCCAGTAACCGACTTGTACAAGGAAACAGACCATGAAATTCAACCCTATTGCTCTCGCTGTTGCCCTCATTGCTGGCACGTCGATTTCGCTGGCCTCGGTGCCGGCCCACGCGGCGAAGTCGCCGCATGCGTTGGTGACGGATGATCGCGTCAAACAAGTGCCGTATGACCCGAATCAGGTCTACGAGATCGTTGGCACGTATGGCTACCAGACCTCCATCGAGTTCGCCAATGACGAAACGGTCAAGGTCGTGACGTTGGGCGATTCGATTGCATGGCAAACCGTGCCGTACCAGAACCGCCTTTTCCTCAAGCCGGTGGAGCCGAACGCAGCCACAAACCTGACCGTGATTACCGATAAGCGCACGTACTACTTCAAGCTGACTAGCTCCAAGAGCCAAGCGGCGATGACGTTCCTGGTCCGCTTCGTCTATCCGAACTCGAACGTGAAGACATACGCCGGCGCGGGCAGCGCGCAGCGCATGAGCAACGGGTTCGATCCGGCCAAGCTCAACCTTGGCTACGGCACGTCGGGAAACAAGACGGCCATCCCGTTGAAGCGCGCTTTCGATGATGGCCAGTTCACCTATTTCATGTTCGACCAGAACGCAGAAATCCCTTCGGTGTACACCGTTGGCCCGGACGGCACAGAGACCATCGTCAACACGCGACGCGAGGGGCAATACCTGGTGGTTGAACGCACGGCAAGCCTGTTCACGCTGCGCAATGGCAACGCTCACCTCTGCGTGCAGAACAACGCCAATCCCTACAAGCGCGCTGTGAGTGGCCTGGTGAGCACTGGCGGGGGCAACTGATATGAGCGATCAGACCAACAAGCCGCAGGATGACCGCGAGGCGGCGGTCCAAGCGTGGGAAAAGCAGGCAAATGCCTCGTTGGTGGCCGATGATCGCAAGAAGAAGATGAGCGGTATCGCGATTGCTGCCATCGCGGCGGCAGCCCTCGGTGCTGTCTGGTACATGAAGCACGACGGTAGCGAGCCGGCGAAGCCGGCGGGCAACAGCGAACTGAGCATTCCCGAGCGTAAGCCGGTGCCCAAGCTCAAGGACCAGGAACCGGCCAGCGTGCCGGCTGTGACTTCCGCGCCGGCCGCAACGCCTGCGAGCGCGGCGCAAGCCGATGACCCGATGAAGGCCCAACGCGAACAGATGGAAATGCAGCGGCGGGAACAAGAGCGGCGGATACTCGAAGCCCGCATGAAGTCGGCCATCATCCCGCCGAACTCAAACAACCAGGCGGCAGCGTCTGCGCAGCCGGTGGGCGATAGCGGCGACCAAGGGCCATCGAATGCCGGCGCGCTCGGCGGCGGTAGCGGCGAGCGTGGCGCACAAGACCCGAATTCGCGTTTTGCGCGGGCCGTGTCTGGCAATGGCGTGGCGGTCAGCAAGGCAAATCAAATCGACAACCTGCCCTACAAGGTCTTGCAGGGCAAGCTCATCGAGGCCGTGCTTGAACCGCGGGCGATCTCCGATCTGCCCGGCATGGTGTGCGCGACCGTGCAGCGCGACGTGTACGGCGAGCAAGACCGGAACAAGCTGATTCCGTGGGGTTCGCGGGTGTGCGGCGTGTACAGCGCCGAAGTGCGCAAGGGGCAAGACCGGCTGTTCGTGATCTGGAACACGGTGCGCCGGCCGGATGGCGTGCAAGTGGCGCTGGATAGCGCGGGCGCGGACCAGCTCGGCACGGCCGGCATGGGCGGCATCGTGGACACGCATTTTGCCGAGATTTTCGGCATGTCCGCGCTGCTGTCGATCATCGGTGCCGGCGCGTCGAACGCCGGCGTGAGTTCGGGCGATCAGTACAACTCGACCGCCGCCTATCGGCAATCGGTGCAACAGGCAGCCGCGCAAACCTCGCAGTCGGTGCTACAGCCGTACATCAATATCCCGCCGACCATCACCGTGCCGGCCGGCTCGCGCGTTCGCATCTACGTGAACAAAGACCTCGATTTCACACCGATCTACAAGGATGACATCGACGCAGCCAAGCACGGCGACGGCGTGACGTTCATCCCGTGAGGGCCGAGCCATGTCGCAGATTGCCTCCTTCCGTACCAAGCTCTCCTTGCTGGCCGACCATCTCGATGACAAGCAGGTCACCGAGATTCAGGTCAACAAGCCGGGAGAGCTGTGGCTGCGAAAGAAAGACGCGTACTACGCCGAGCAAATTGAAGTGCCGGGGCTGACATACCAGTTGCTTTCGTCACTGGCCGAGGTCACGGCGTCTTTCAAGAGTCTGGACGTTGATCGGGAGAGTCCGATCCTCTCGGCGGAGATTCCGGTGAATCTCGATGACGGCGTTCCAGACTTCGAGCGCGGAACGTACCGCACTGAAATGATCCTTCCGCCTGTCGTACCGGAGGGCACCATCGCGATGACGATTCGTAAGCAATCGCTGGTTCGCATGAGCCTGCCGAAATACAAGGAGCAGGGCGCTTTCCGATTCGTCAATAGCGACGTGACCGATGAGCCGTATTCCGATGCTCGCTTGCTGGAGCTGTATCGCGCGAAAGAGTGGGACCAGTTCCTGCGCGGGGCAGTGTTGGCCCACAAGAACATTGTCATATCGGCCGGGACGTACTGTGGCAAGACCACGTGCCTCAATGCGTTGGTGCAGGAAATCCCCGCGCACGAGCGCATCGTCACGATTGAAGACTCACGGGAAATCGAGCCGGCGCAACCAAACTGCGTGCGCCTTTCCTACGCGCGCCATCAGGCATCGGGGCAAGCTGCCGTGACGCCCACAACGTTGCTTCGCTCGTGCATGCGACTCACCCCCGACCGGGTCATCATGGGCGAGATTCGCGGCCCGGAAGCGGTTGAGTTCTTGAACATGCTCAACACGGGCCACAAGGGATCGCTCACGACGATTCACACCGATTCGCCGGCCGAAATGTATGACCGCTTTGGCGAGTTGATGGACGGTCACACGTCGATGACGCGCGAGCAGGTCATCGCGCGCGTCAAGCGACGAATCGACGTTGTTGTGCAGTGGAAATACACCGAGCGCAACGGTCGCTACATTTCGGAGATCATCTATGCAGGTGCGTGACGTGATAACGATGGCGGCCGGGCTGTTGGCCGTTGTGCCGCTGTTCGCTGGTGCGCAAACGCCGGCACAGCCGCTGCCGTTTGAGAAGTTGGCCGCCGAGTGCGCCCCGGACGTTCACCCGAGCACGCTCAAGGGTGTGGTGAGCACCGAATCGTCGTGGAATCCCTACGCGATCGGCGTGGTGGGCGGCCGCCTCGATCATCAGCCGCGTGGCCTGGCTGAAGCGGTTGCCACGGCGCGCGAGCTGGATCGGCAGGGCTTCAATTTCTCGATGGGCTTGGGACAGGTCAACCGGTACAACCTCGCCAAGTACGGCGAGAGCTACGAGACCGTGTTCGAGCCGTGCCGCAATCTCAAGGCGGGCAGCGCGATCCTCAAAGACTGCTTCCAGCGCGCCAAGGCGCAGATGGGTGACGATCAGCACGCCTTGCGGGCCGCGTTCAGTTGCTACTACTCGGGCAACTTCACGCGCGGTTTTCGAGCGGACAAAGCCGGCCAGCCGAGCTATGTGCAGAAGGTCGTAGCGAACGCGACGGGGGCGGCTCAGCCGATCCCCGTTGTGCCGGCCGTGAAGCCCGAAAGCTCCGATGGTGCCGTGGCCGTTCGCCCTGCTGGCCGCGCGGCAGGGCCGGCGAAACAGGCGGCGACGTCGAGCCAATGGGTGATCTTCGCGGAGGGATCGCCGCAGGGCGGCCAGTCGGTCGTACCCACGGATGCGGCGTCGGCCAAGGAGCCGGCTGTCAAGGTCCAGCTCGTAACGCCGGGCGCTGCGCCGGCTGTTGCCGCAGCGCCTGCCGAGCGAGTGCAGACGCAGCGCCAAGCACAAGCCGTCCCGGTGCAACGGGCAACGGCAAACAGCACTCAGCAGGACGCGCCCTTCGTGCAGTTCGTGCATTGACCGGCTTTTCTCGCATGCGAGAAAGCTAACTCAGGAGAAGAAGGCATGAAGAAACTGATAGTCGCGCTGTTTATCGGTGCTGCTGCTGTGTCCGCGCACGCCTCCGAATATGGGTGCAAGGTGCTGCTGTGCCTTGCCAATCCCGCGTCCAATGGCGGCCCGAAGGGCGTGTCCGAATGCGTTCCCCCCATCGATCAGCTCTACCACGATCTCAGCAAGGGGCGGCCGTTCCCGACGTGCGATCTCGCGGACGGCAATGATGGTTCGAGCTACGCCCGGCAGGTCTATGACCCGTATGACCCTTGCCCGGCCCCGTTGCAACCTGCCGCACGCGGTTCCTATGTCGTGCAGGGGCAGAAGAAAACGGGCACCAACAAGCCGGGATGGTGGGGCGGCGACGGCTCGTACACGCTGAGCGGACAGCCGCAAGTGTCTCAGTCGCAAAGCGACTACGGCCATAGCTCGGGTGCGCGGGCCTGCGTCGGGAAGTCGGTCGGCTCATACACCGTAGGCAGCTACGACAGCAGCGACACCGTGGACGTTTTCGACAAGGTGATCTGGCAGCCGGCGCAGAATCCGCGAGCCATCGACGTGTTCATCGACAACACGTGGCAGCAGCGCGTGCGCTGGTAGGCAGGGGTGGTAATGCGTCGATCTATCGTCTGCGCGGCTCTGTTGGCCCTCGCCTCTCTTGCGGGGCTCAACAGCTTCACGGCCGGCCTGTTGGACAAGGTTCGCAACACGATGGCCGCCGAGCCTGCGAGCGCCCCGGATTCGCAGACTGTCGAGGTCGCTTTCTCGCCGGACGGTCGGGCAGAAGCGTTGGTGCTCAAGGTCATTGGTGCAGCAAAAACGTCAATCCGCTTGGCCGGCTACACCTTCACGTCGCCGGCCGTCGTGCGCGCCCTGACCGATGCCAAGAAGCGCGGCGTCGATGTGGCTGTCGTGGTGGACTACAAGAACAATCTCGTGGAAAGCCGCTCGAACACATCGCGGCAGGCGCTCAACCTGCTGGTGCATGCCGGCATCCCGACTCGCACGGTCAGCGTCTATCCGATCCACCACGACAAATACATCGTGGCCGACGGCCTGCACGTGGAAACCGGGAGCTTCAATTACACGATGGCCGCCGCTCGCCGCAACAGCGAGAACGTGCTTGTGGTGTGGAACAACGCGGCGGTAGCCGGCCAGTACATTGCGCACTGGCAAAGCCGTTGGGAACAAGGTCAGCAATACCAGTCAAGCTACTGATGGAGCACACATGAACGAAGAACAGGAAATTGCCGAAGCGCGCAGGAAGCGCGAACTGTACGAAGCGTTCTGGGAAGAGTCATCCGATGCGATCAAGCCGTTTCGGGAATTCTGGCGCAAGAGCGGCGACACGATCCGGGAAGAAGCGGGGAAACTGGACGCCGTGCTAGGCGGTAGAACGCCTGTTTCGGATCAGGCAGTAGCGGATTGTCGGCAAGCCGTCATGCGCCTGCACCAGTTTGCTCATGCGATCTCCGAGTTGTCCGTTGGCAGCATTGCGAAGATTCGGAATGACCTATGCCAACGAGCAATGGCAGATATTGTCGTGCGAGCGATGGACGCGGCCAAGAAAGCAGAGCGGGACATGGCGACCATTTACCAATGGGTCGCAGCAGCCGAACGCCCGAGCACCTCGCAGCAATAGTCAAGGCTCTTTGGCTCCGACACGGCCCTCGGAATCTAGATGACGTCGGCGTGATGCAACAATCCATCCAGCAAGGCGGCCTCATGAAAGTCACAACCATCCTACTCGACACCGCCGGCGAGATCGCCCACCGCATGGCGATCTCGATGAATGCATTGATGCTCACCGTCGCCGCCGAGGCTCGGCAGGACATGGCACGGGAGCACGGCGCGGACTGGGCAGCC
>JAAIGF010366937.1_pt1 | contig 13423 bp, 10 predicted proteins | sample 6487441 | NCBI WGS metagenome assembly JAAIGF01 (sample SAMN13974129, study PRJNA590717) | phyllosphere metagenome | biome: pepper field; feature: multiple bacterial spot infested pepper fields; material: pepper leaves; isolation source: leaves from pepper fields | host: Capsicum annuum ... | reverse complement strand
GCTGAGCTACGGCCTGGTGGAATACCTGCGCACGCTGGACATGCTGAAGGAACATGGCTGGTCGGCCAGCCGCTGCATTCCGCACGGTGGCCACCAGATGTCGCTGAACATCGCCGCCGGGCTGGGCCTGGGCGGCAATGAGTCCTACCCCGACCTGTTCCAGCCCTTCGGCGGCTTCCCCGACGGGGTCAAGGTGGAGAACAGCTACGTGACGCTGCCCGACCTGCCCGGCATCGGGTTCGAGGGCAAGGCCGATCTGTATGCGCAGATGAAGGCGCTGTCGGACTGATTACCTCTGGTCGAAATGACCCGTGGCGGCCTGAAAGACCGCCACGCATGCCTGCGATCAGGCCGTGCCGTGCTACTGCCGGTACTTCGCCAGGAAGTCCGCCAGCCGGCCGATGGCCACGCGCAGATCGTCTTCGTAGGGCAGGAAGACGATGCGGAAATGCTGGTTGTCGGGGTAGTTGAAGCCCGAGCCCTGTACCAGCATCACGCGCGTGGCGCGCAGCACTTCCATGAAGAACTGACGGTCGTCGGCGATGGGGTACATCGCCGGATCGAGGCGGGGGAACATGTACAGCGCGGCCTTGGGCTTGACGCAGGTCACGCCCGGAATCGCCGAGATCAGTTCGTAGGCCAGGTCGCGCTGGCGGCGCAGCCGGCCGCCTTCCTTCACCAGGTCGTTGATGCTCTGGTAGCCGCCCAGCGCCGTCTGGATCGCCCACTGGCCAGGCACGTTCGAGCCCAGCTTGATGTTGGCCAGCATGTTCAGGCCCTCGATGTAGTCGCGGGCGCGTTCCTTGTTGCCCGAGATCACCATCCAGCCTGCCCGGTATCCGCACGAACGGTAGGCCTTGGACACCGAGTTGAAGGTGATCGTCAGCACGTCGGTCGACAGGCTGGCGATGGCGGTGTGGCGCGCATCGTCGTACAGCACCTTGTCGTAGACCTCGTCGGCCAGCAGCACCAGGTCGTGCTCGCGGGCGATCTGCACCAGTCCCTTGAGCAACTCGTCCGAATACAGCGCGCCGGTCGGGTTGTTCGGGTTGATGACCACCAGCCCGCGCGTGCGCGGCGTGATCTTGCTGCGGATGTCGTCCAGGTCGGGCATCCAGCCGTTGTCTTCGTCGCACAGGTAGTGCACCGGCTTGCCGCCCGCCAGGCTGGCGGCCGCCGTCCACAGCGGGTAGTCGGGGGCGGGCACCAGCAGTTCGTCGCCATCGTCGAGCAGCGCCGTGGTGGCCATGACGATGAGGTCGCTGGCGCCGTTGCCCAGATAGATGTCGTCCAGGGTGACGCCGGCCACGCCCTGCTGCTGGCTGTAGTGCATCACCGCCTTGCGGGCGGCGAAGATGCCTTTGCTGTCCGAATAGCCTGCCGAGTTGGGCAGGTTGCGGATCATGTCCTGCTGGATTTCCTCGGGCGCATCGAAACCGAACGGCGCCAGGTTGCCGATGTTCAGCTTGATGATTTTCTGCCCCTCGTCCTCCATCTGCCGGGCCGCATCCACGATCGGGCCACGAACATCGTAAAGAACGTTATTGAGCTTCGCGGACTTGCGGATGGTCTTCATACGAGGGGACGGCGACAGGGATGAGTGGAACCTCTCACTGTACTGCATGTGCCGGGCAATGCCCGGTGTCAGTGCATGCGGTTTTCGGCATGCCTCATTCTGGTGCCATTCACCACCCCGGCAGAGCCCTGACAGCATCACTCTCGCAAAAATGCGATAGTTCAGCCCCCCGTGCGGTGGCTGTCCCGAGCCGGACGCGGTGTTCCGCCCCGCGAGAGGGCCGTCACCGGTATCGTTCTTGCTTTCGCACGATTGGGTGCCCGTTGCCGGGCGGACGTCACGCGTCTGCCAGGAAACGGGCACCGTCCGTTTCTTCGTCCAAGGATTTTTCGTGCAGACGCAGGCAGTATCCAAACGCAGTATTCTCGCGGCCGTCATCGGCAACGCCCTGGAGTGGTATGACTTCCTGGTGTTCGCCTTCATGACGCCCATCGTCGCCAAGCTGTTCTTCCCCAGCAACCCCGGCGACCCCAGCGACAACCTCAACCAGATCCTGATGGCCACGGCCGTCTTCGGCGTCGGCTTCTTCATGCGCCCGGTGGGCGGCATCGTGCTCGGCCTCTACGGCGACCGGCACGGGCGCAAGTCGGCCATGGTCCTGCTGACCGGGCTGATGGCCATCGCCATTGCCATCATCACCTTCGCGCCCACCTATGCGGCCGTCGGCATCCTGGCACCGCTGTGCATCGTGATCGCACGACTGGTCCAGGGCTTTGCGGCCGGTGGCGAATTCGGCACTGCCACCGCGCTGCTGATCGAGCTTGCCCCGCCGGGCAAGCGCGGCTTCTATGGTTCTTGGCAGATGACCGGCCAGATGGTCGCGCTGCTGCTGGGTGCCACCGTCGGCACCTTCATCACCGAGATCTTCACGCAGGAAGAACTGATGGCCTGGGCATGGCGCCTGCCGTTCGCCTTCGGCCTGCTGATCGTGCCGGTGGCCATCTATATCCGCCGCAACGTCGAAGAACCCGAGACCTTCAAGCGCATGCAGGAAGCCAAGGCCGTCGGCAAGGTCGAGGAACTGGGCGTGATCGACATGCTGCGCAAGCACTCGCGCGAAACGCTGGTGGGCATGGGCCTGGTCGTGACCTGCACCGTGTCGGTCTACATCACCTTCACCTATCTGGTGACTTTCTCGACCGTGATGCTCAAGCTGCCGCTGCGCGAAACCTTCATGGTGCAGATGGCCGGCGCCGCCATGATGGTCGTGCTGATGCCCTTCATGGGCGCCTGGTCCGACCGCATCGGCCGTCGTCCGCTGCTGATCGGCTCGCTGCTGGGTTACCTGGTGTTGATCTACCCGCTGTACAGCTGGCTGACGGTCGACCCCTCGATCGCCAAACTGCTGACCGTGCAGCTCGTGATCTCGCTCTTCGTGGCGGCCTTCTTCGGCGTGTTCGCCACCGTCATGGCCGAAATGTTCCCTGCCAACGTGCGCTCGGTCGGCATGTCCATGGCCTATAACGTCGCCGTGATGATCTTCGGCGGTTTCGCCCAGTTCATCGTGACCTGGCTGTTCCGCACCACTGGCTCGCCGATGTCACCCGCGTATTACGTGATGGCAGGCGTGGCGATGGGCCTGGTTGCTGCGTTCTTCGTGAAAGAACGTGCGCATGAGAAGGTGATCGATCATCATTGATTGATCGGTAGGACTCGTGAATTGAACGGGCCGCCCTTGGGCGGCCCGTTCAATTTTGCGCAGCAGTTTGGCGGACTCCAGCCGACTCATCGGCCGGATGCCCATCCACTTCTCTTTACAGATCGATCCGCACCACGCTTTCGTTCCCGTCCTTGCGGAACGAGCCGTGCTTGTCGCTGCGCGGTGCCTTCACCGTCACATATAGCGTCTGGCCGTTGGGCGACAGCGCCAGGCTGTTCGGGTGCACCGGCATCGGGATCACGCGCTTGACCGCATAGGTGGTGGCGTCGAAGACGGTGACCGCGCCCGTGCCTTGCGGGTCGGCACGCGAGACGCCGCGGTGGGTGGTGACGAACTCATTGCGCTGGGCGTTGAAGACGATGTCCAGCGCGCCGTTGCCGCCGACCGGCACCTGGCGGACGATCTTGCCGCTGGCGGTGTCGAAGACGTAGACCTGGTTGGTGTTGGAATCGACCGCGAACAGGCGCTTGCCCTTGGTGTCCAGCGCCAGGTTGATCAGGAAGTGCTTCGAACCGTCGGGCGTGTCGGAGGTGCCGTCGCCGGTGGCGAAGCGCTGCTCGACGGCGCCGGTGGCCGGGTTCACCACCAGGATTTCGTTCTGTCCGCCCTGGCCGACGTAGACGCGGTCGGCGTCGGCGTCGTAGACCAGGCCAGCGGTGTACAGGCCGGTGTCGACGGTGTGCAGCACCTGGGCCTGCTTGCCGTCGATGATCCACAGCTTGCCCTTCTGGCCCGGGCTGGTCACGAAGACGCGGTCGTTGCGGGTGTCGACCACGACCTTGCGGGTGTGGGCGACCGATTCCTTGCCGTCGGCATTGCGCTGCGGCTCGGCCAGTTGCAGGACGCCGCGCACGGTGCCGCTGGCGACGTCGACGATGCTCAGCGAGCCGTCCAGGGTGTTGCCCACGTACAGCGTGCCGGTCTGGTCGTTCAGGCCCAGCGCGAAGGCGCGGCGGGGCGTCTGTACGGTCTGCAGCACCTGCAGGGTGCGGGCGTCGAGGCGATGCACGAAGCCCGGAGCGGCCTTGTCGAACGACGGCGCGGTGGCGACGAACACGGCACCGGCAGCCGGATGCGGCACGACTTCATAGACTCCGCTGAAGCTGTCCTGGCGCAGTTGCGACGACGCGGCCAGTGCCGACGCGGCCGAGACGCCGGCCGAACCGGTCGCGGACGGGGCGGCGCAGCCCGCCAGGGCGACGGCGGCGCAAGCAACGAGGACGGCACGGTGGAGGTGGGTGAAGCGTGGCATCAGACATGTTCCTTGTAGAGGGTGACGACAGGGTGGCGTCGGGCAGCGATGGTAGCAACAATTCTCATTCTCAGTCTCTTGTAAGGAACTGGCCGCCCGGCCGTCACGACAGGAAGCTGAAAGCGAAAGGAGCGTAAAACCGCTTCCAGGAGAGTGTGGCTGTCGTCGCCGTGGTGTAAAAGGCACCCCTGGCGATTGCGCCGATCTCGTTTGCAAGTCTTTCCGGAGCTTCTCCATGCCTCGCCACGCTTCCGCCCTGTTGTGCGGCGCGACCGCCCTGGTCGCCGTGTTCCTCGCGTTCCTGATGCCCAGTCCCGTGCCCTATGAGTGGCTGGTGGAAGGCGGCGTGATCGAAGACGCCACCGTCGTCCTCTACCTCGTGGCCATCCTGGTCGTGCTGGCGGCCCCATCGGCGGGGCTGAGCTGGGTCGACAAGATCGCCATCAGCCTGGTGCTGGCGGCCTTCGCCGCCCGCGAAATGGATCTGCACCAGGCCATGTACGGCACCAGCATCCTGAAAGCGCGCTTCTACAACCGCGATGGCACGCCGATGCAGATCGTCGGGGCGCTGGCGGTGCTGCTGCCGATCTTCGTGTCCATCGGATACCTGGTGAAGCGCTACGCCCGGCGCTGGCTGCCGGCTCTGCGCCAAGGTCATCCTGCGGCGATCAGCTTCCTGCTGTTCGTCCTGGCGCTGGTGATTTCCAAGACCTGCGACCGCGCGCCCGACGTGCTGAACCAGGCGGGCATGCCCTTGCCGCAACTGTGGCAATACGTGCTGCAAAGCATCGAGGAATGCCTGGAGATGACGCTGCCGCTGATCGTCGCCCTGATCGCCTGGCAGGCGGGCGAGTGTCCGCGCCAGCCGGAGGGCCTGATCCCCGCATGACCTAGGGGTATGAGTTAATTGCGGTTAAGTATTTGGATTCCGCATGATGAGGCTGGATGATTTCGGATTACGAATGACGCCTGTCTCATGGACCTTCGTCAGCTAGAAGCTTTTGCCGCCACCCTGTCGTCCGGCAGCGTGACGGCCGCAGCGCGTCTGTTGGGGCGCTCGCAGCCGGTGATCAGCCGACAGGTCCAGGACCTGGAAGCCGACATCGGCTATCCGCTGTTCGTGCGCGCCGGGCCACGGGTGACGCCGACGCCTGAAGGGTTCCTGCTCTACGAAGACGTGGAACGCGCCCTCGCAGGCGTGCGCCAGCTCCGCGCACGGGCAGGGGAAATCGCCCGTGGCGATGGCAAGCCGCTGCGTATCGCCGCCACCCCTGCGCTGTCAGTCGGCCTGGTGGCCCCGGCCCTCGGGCTGGCGACTCGCGATGCCGGCGTCGCGCCGGTGCAGTGGATGACCCACTCCCCGGAACGGGTCATCCATGCCGTGGTCAGCGGCGCCGTCCAACTGGGCGTGAGCAGCCTGCCGCTAGAACATCGCGGCGTCACCATCCGCTGGATCGGCCAGGCACCCTGCGTGGCGGTGCTGGCCGAGGACGATCCGCTGGCTCGCCAGGACGTGGTGACGCTGGCTGAGCTGACCGCCCAGCGGCAGATCGCCATGTCCAATCCTTTCCGCTTGCGCAGCCGGGTCGATGCGGCCCTGCGCAACGCCGGACATTCCGGCACCGCCGGCCCGGGGCTGATCGAGACCAACGCCTCGGTCAACGCCATCGCGGCGGTCCGTGCCGGGCTGGGCGTGGCCATTCTGGAACCCGTCACGGCGCATGGCTTTCCGGCGTCCGGCATCGCGGTGCGTCCGCTCGATGTCGACATTCCCTATTTCTTCGGCGTGGTCACCCCGCAGGGCCAGCCCTTCTGCGGCGCCGTGGCAGCGCTCAGCGCGTCGCTGGCCGACGCGGCGGCGCAGTTGCCCGGCTTCGTGCTGCATGACGCAGCCGCCCACGCCAGCCTGCTGCAATCCATACATGGCGGCGGCCAAGCCGCCCAGGAGTCCGCACCATGAGTGCATCCCCCATCGTTCCCACCGCTTCGAACGACGCCAGTCTGTCGCCCATTCCCCCAGGTCTGGCTGCGCTCGAGGCCCGCCTGCGCCAGGATCTTTCCTGGCTGGAGCTGCCCGCCAAGTCCTGGATGCCGATGCTGACGCACCAGGGCCAGCCCATCCTCGACGTGCTCATCATCGGGGGCGGCATGGCGGGCCTGGCGGCGGCTGCCTCGCTCAAGCACCTGGGCATTCCGGCAGTGATCTTCGACCGCAGCCCGGCAGGCTATGAAGGGCCATGGGCGACCACTGCCCGCATGGAAACGCTGCGTTCGCCCAAGCAGCTGACGGGCCCCGCGCTGGGCCTGCCGGCGCTGACTTTCCGGGCCTGGTTCGAGGCCCAGTTCGGCGCCGATGCCTGGGAAGCCCTGGACAAGATCCCGCGCCTGCAGTGGATGGAGTACCTGCGCTGGTATCGCAAGGTGCTGGGCCTGGATGTGCGCAACGAGCACACGGTGCATGCGGTGCGCCCACGCGCCGATGGCTTGGTGGAAGTCGACGTGGCACCCCCCGGCCAGCCTGCGCAGACGCATTTCGCCCGGCGGGTGGTGCTGGCGACCGGCCGCGACGGCCTGGGCGGTGGCTGGGTGCCGGACGTGGCCTTGCGCCTGCCTCGCGAATACTGGGCGCACTCGTCCGACGTGTTCGACTACGGCTCGCTGGCGGGCAAGCGCGTGGCGGTCATCGGTGCCGGTTCGTCGGCCATGGACAGCGCCGCCACCGCACTGGAAGCCGGTGCCGAGCGTGTCGACCTGCTGGTGCGCCGCACCGACCTGCCGCGCATCAACAAGGGCAAGGGATCGGGCAACCCGGGCATGACCCACGGTTACGCCGGGCTCAGCGACGAATGGCGCTGGCGCATCCGCCAGTACGTCAGTGCCCAGCAGGTGCCGCCGCCACGGGGCAGCACGCAGCGCGTGTCGCGTCATCCGAATGCGCATTTCCACCTCGGCTACGCCATCCGCGATGCGCGGGTGGAAAACGGCGAGGTGCTGATCGAGACGCCGCAAGGCACCTACGGCTTCGACTTCGTGTTCTTCGCGACGGGCTTCCGCACCGACTGGAACCTGCGCCCGGAATTCGCGGCGCTGGCCCCGCACGTGCGCCTGTGGCAAGACCGCTGGACGGCGGGGGCCGACGTGCAGGACGGCGAACTCGCCGTCACGCCCGACCTGGGCCCCAACTTCGAATTCCAGCCCAAGGTCGCGGGCGCCTGCCCGGGCCTGGAACGCGTGCACTGCTTCAGCGGCCCGGCCGTGGGCTCGCACGGCACGGTGTCGGGCGATATCCCCGCCATCAGCGACGGTGCGCGCCGCCTGGCGCAAAGTCTGGCCGGGCTGTTCTACCAGGAAGACGTGGCCTTCCACTTCGCCCGCCTGCAGGCCTATTCGGACCCCGAACTGCTGGGCGATGAATGGACGCCTGCCGCCGAGCCCCCGCCGGCGCCGCGTGGAGCGGGTGCATGAGCGGCTGGCTGCTGCATCGCCTGGCGCAGGCCGCGCTGGTCGTGCTGGCGATGACCGTCATCGTCTTCTGCGGCCTGCACGTGATCGGCAATCCGGTCGACATCCTGCTGTCCGACGACATGAACCAGCAGGACCGGCTGGCGGCCATCGCGCGCCTGGGCCTGGACCAGCCGCTGTGGCGGCAGTACCTGTCGTTCCTCGAAGGTGCCATCCAGGGCGACCTGGGCAAGAGCTTCGTCTACAACGAAAGCGCCATCCACCTGATCCTGCAGCGCCTGCCGGCCACGCTGGAACTGGCAGTGGGCGCGATGATCCTGGCCATCGTGATCGGGGTGCCGCTGGGCCTGTTCGCGGGTCTCAAGCCCGACCATCCGCTGTCGCGCATCATGATGGCCGGCAGCATCGTCGGCTTCTCGCTGCCCTCGTTCTGGGTGGCCCTGATGCTGATCCTGATCTTCGCGGTGCAGTTCGGCATGCTGCCCGCCAGCGGCCGGGGCGAAACCGTCGAGGTGCTGGGCGTGCAGTGGTCATTCCTGACGCTCGACGGGCTGCGCCACATGCTGCTGCCCGCGCTGAATCTGGCCCTGTTCAAGCTGTCGCTGGTGATGCGCCTGACGCGTGCAGGCGTGCGTGAAGTGCTGCCGCAGGACTTCGTGAAGTTCGCCCACGCCAAGGGCCTCACGCCCCTGCGCGTGGTGCTGATGCACGTGCTGCGCAACACCCTGATCCCGCTGGTGACGGTGCTGGGCCTGGAGCTGGGCTCGACCATCGCCTACGCCGTGGTCACCGAAAGCATCTTCGCGTGGCCGGGTGCGGGCAAGCTGATCCTCGACAGCATCTACTCGCTGGACCGCCCGGTGGTGGTGGCCTACATGATGGTGGTGGTCGTGATGTTCGTGGTGCTGAACCTGCTGGTCGACGTGGCCTATCGCCTGCTCGATCCGCGCGTGCGGCTGGAGGGCGCGAAATGACGAGTCCTGCCAATCCCGTGGCCGCTGCACCCGTCGTCGCGGGCAGTTCGCCGTGGCGCCGCGTGGCCAGTGATTTCGCTGCGTCCAGGTTGTCGATGGCCGCGCTGATCGTGCTGGTGCTGGTCGTCATCGCCGCCGTATTCGCGCCCTGGCTGGCACCGCAGAACCCCTACGACCTGATGCAGCTCGACGTGCTGGACGCGCGTCTGCCGCCCGGTTCGGAAAGCGCCAGCGCCGGTTTCACCTATTGGCTGGGCACCGACGGGCAGGGCCGCGACCTGGTGTCGGGCATCCTGTACGGTCTGCGCATCAGCCTGATGGTGGGCATCGGCTCGGCGCTGGCGGCGGCCGTGGCCGGCACCCTGGTGGGCCTGACGGCTGCCTGGGCGGGCGGCCGCGTCGACGCCGCGCTGATGCGCCTGGTCGACCTGCTGCTGTCCTTCCCCACCATCCTGATGGCGCTGATGATCCTGGCCTACATGGGCAAGGGCGTCGGCAACGTGGTGATCACGCTGATCATCCTGGAATGGGCCTACTACGCCCGCACCGCACGCGGCCAGGCCCTGGTCGAGTCGCGCCGGGAATACGTCGACGCGGCGCGCGGGCAGGGCATCCCGGCCTGGCGCATCGTCGTCGGTCATGTGCTGCCGAACTGCATGCCGCCGCTGATCGTCATCGGCACACTGCAGATCGCGCGCGCCATCACGCTCGAAGCCACGCTGTCCTTCCTGGGCCTGGGCGTGCCCATCACCGAGCCGTCGCTGGGCCTGCTGATCTCCAACGGCTTCCAATACATGCTGTCGAACGAATACTGGATCAGCGTGTTCCCGGGCGTGGCGCTGCTGATCACCATCGTCGCCATCAACCTGGTGGGCGACCAGTTGCGCGACGTGCTCAACCCGAGGCTGCAACGATGAATACCTCTGCGCCGACCCTCGATGTCCGCAATCTGCGCACCGTCTTCGACACCCGCGCCGGCAGCCTGCCGGCCGTCGACGACGTCTCCTTCACACTGTCGCGCGGCCGGGTGCTGGGCCTGGTGGGCGAGTCCGGTTCGGGCAAGTCGGTGACCGGCTTCTCGATCATGGGACTGGTCGACCGCCCGGGCCGGGTGGCTGGCGGCCAGATCCTGTTCCAGGGCCGCGACCTGGCGACGCTGCCGGCGCGCGAGCTGCGCCAGTTGCGCGGCAACCGCGTCGCCATGGTGTTCCAGGACCCGATGATGACGCTCAACCCCGTGCTGCGCGTCGACACCCAGATGATCGAAGCCGTGCAGGCGCACAAGGCCTGTACGCAGCAGGCCGCACGCGAGTTGGCGCGCGACACCCTGGGGCTGATGGGCATTCCCAGCCCGGAAGAGCGGCTGCGGGCCTATCCGCACCAACTGTCGGGCGGCATGCGCCAGCGCGTGGCGATCGCCATCGCCATGTTGCATCGGCCCGATCTCATCATCGCCGACGAACCCACCACCGCCCTGGACGTGACCATCCAGGCGCAGATCCTGTCAGAGGTGCAGAAACTGGTGGCAGAGCAGGGCACGTCCTTCATCTGGATCAGCCACGACCTGTCGGTGGTCGCCGGCCTGGCCGACGACCTGGCGGTGATGTATGCCGGTCGCATCGTCGAGCACGGCACGGTCGACGAGGTGCTGGACGACCCGCAGCATCCGTACACCCAGGGCCTGATCGCCAGCCTGCCGCGCCGTGCCCCGGGCCAGCCGCGCGGCCGTCGTCTGCGCCAGATCCCCGGCATGACGCCCAGCCTGCTGAGCCTGCCGCCGGGCTGCGCCTTCGCGCCGCGCTGCCCGCGCGCCAGTGCGGCGTGCAGCACCCCGCCCGATATTTCCCGGCCCACCGGTGCCCAGGCGGTGCGTTGCTTCCACCCCGGCCCGGGCGCCTGGACGGAGGCCGCATGACGACCAATCCCTTGATCGACGTGCATCAGGTCAGCCGCCGCTTCGGTGGCGGATCGTCCGGCCGCATCGGCCGCTGGATGCAGCAGGCCGGCTGGCAGAAGCCCACGCCGGTCACCCATGCGGTGGACGGCGTCGACCTGCAGATCGCACGCGGCGAAGTCGTCGGGCTGGTCGGCGAGTCGGGCTGCGGCAAGTCCACGCTCGGCCGCATGGTCGCGGGCCTGCTGCCCCCGTCCGACGGCGAGGTCCGCCTGGACGGCCGTGACCTGACCACGCTCAACGACGACGAGCGCCGGGCGGCACGCCTGCGGGTCCAGATGATCTTCCAGGACCCGTACGCCAGCCTGAACCCGCGCCTGCGCATCGACCGCATCGTGGGTGAGGGCGCCCGCCTGCACGGCCTGACCGACCGCGCCGGCTTCGACGATTACGTGAGCGAGCAACTGCGCCGCGCCGGGCTGGACCCGTCGCTGCGGCATCGCTATCCGCACCAGTTCAGCGGTGGCCAGCGTCAGCGCATCGGCATCGCCCGCGCACTCGCGGTCAAGCCGGAACTGCTGGTGTGCGACGAGGCCGTGGCGGCGCTGGACGTGTCGATCCAGGCGCAGATCCTGAACCTGTTCATGGACCTGCGCGAAGACCTGGGCCTGACGTACCTGTTCATCAGTCACGACCTGGGCGTGGTCGAGCACCTGTCGGATCGCGTGGTCGTGATGTATCTCGGCCGGGTGGTGGAAAGCGCGCCGGTCGATGAACTGTTCGCGCATCCGGCACATCCCTACACCCAGGCCCTGCTGGCCGAGATCCCGCGCCTGGATGCGCGCCGCACGCGCTTCAACCCGATCCGCGGCGAAATCCCCAGTCCGCTGGCGCCACCCTCGGGCTGCCATTTCCATCCGCGCTGCCCGCATGCCATGCCGCGTTGCAGCGTGGAAGTGCCGCGCCTGCGCGGCATCGCCATCAACCACCTCAGCGCCTGTCATCTCCATGAGGGCGCGGCGGCCACGGCCGTCACGCCCGTCCCACATCCGACCGCAGCGCCTGCTGCGAACCCGATCCGCCCGTGAAAGGAATGTCCATGAAACGTCTTCTGTTTACCGTTGCCACGCTCGCCCTCACGGGCGCCGGCGCCGTCTCCGCGCAAAGCGTGTCGATCGGCTTCGCCGACCCGGTGTCGTCCATCGACCCCCAACTGAACAACCACGCCGGCGACCGTTCGCTCGCGCTGCACCTGTTCGACGCCATCGTCGACCGCCGCGACAACAAGACCCTGCCGTCGCTGGCCGAGTCGTGGAAGACGCTGGACCCCACCACCTGGGAGTTCAAGCTGCGCAAGGGTGTGGTCTGGTCCGACGGCAAGCCGTTCACGGCCGACGACCTGGTGTTCTCGTTCGAGCGTGCGCGCAACGTGCCGGGCAGCGTGGCGTCCTACGCCAGTTCGCTGCGCACCGTCGCATCGGCCACCGCGAAAGACCCGCACACCCTGATCGTCAAGACCACGGTGCCCAGCCCCGACCTGCTGCTGGCCATCGGCGCCGTGCACATCGTCAGCCGCCACGTCGGCGAGTCGGCGCGCACCGAGGACTACAACAGCGGCAAGGCCGCGATCGGCACCGGCCCGTACAAGCTGGTGTCGTGGACGCCGGGCGACCGCGCCGTCTTCGAACGCAACTCCACCCACTGGGGTGAAAAGCCGCAGTGGGAGAAGGTCACCTACCGCTACATCAACAACGCCGCCGCCCGCACCGCCGCACTGCTGGCTGGCGACGTCGACGTGATCGACAAGGTGTCGGCGGCCGACGTCGCCCGCCTGCGCCAATCTGACAAGGTGACGGTGTATCCGTACCCGGGCCTGCGCGTGTTGCTGGTCCAGCCCAGCTTCCGCCCCGGTCCCAATGACTTCATCACCGACGTCGACGGCAAGCCGCTGGCCGAGAACCCGCTGCGCGACGTGCGCGTGCGCCAGGCATTGAACCTGGCCATCAACCGCAAGGCCATCGTCGACCGCGTCATGCAGGGCACGGCGACCGAGGCCAACCAGTGGATGCCGGCCAAGACCTTCGGCTACAACACCGAGGTCAAGGACATCGCCTACGACCCCGAAGCCGCCAAGAAGCTGCTGGCCGAGGCGCGCTTCCCCAAGGGCTTCAAGCTGACCGTGCACGTGCCGGGCGACCGCTATCCGCTGGCGCCTGAAACCATGCAGGCCGTCGCCCAGTTCTGGTCGCGCATCGGCGTGGCCACGCAGGTGGAAGTCGTGCCATGGTCGGTGTATTCGGGCCGTGCCAACCGCAACGAATTCGCCGTCAGCATCGTCGCCTGGGGCAACGGCACCGGCGAAGCCAGCTATGGCCTGCAGAACGTGTTCGCCACGGTCGACGCCAAGCGCGGCTTGGGCAATTCCAATTGGGGCCGCTACAGCAATGCCGCCGTCGACAAGGCGCTGGAATCGGCCACGGTGGAATTCGACGCCGAGCGCCGCGCCGCCATCCTGCGTGACGCCGCCAAGATCGTCACCGACGACGTGGCTGCCGTGCCGCTGTTCCACTACCAGAACATCTGGGCCGCCAAGAAGGGCCTGAAG
>JAAIGF010143500.1_pt1 | contig 13426 bp, 6 predicted proteins | sample 6487441 | NCBI WGS metagenome assembly JAAIGF01 (sample SAMN13974129, study PRJNA590717) | phyllosphere metagenome | biome: pepper field; feature: multiple bacterial spot infested pepper fields; material: pepper leaves; isolation source: leaves from pepper fields | host: Capsicum annuum ... | reverse complement strand
TTGATCGGCTGCACATAAACGCCATGATCATCGAGCAGGATGTCGGAAATCCACTTGCACTTGGCCGCATCGCCGACCATGACCGGGACGATATGGCTTGGATTTGGCATGTGCGGAATACCGCTCTTGTCGAGCATGGAACGAAGTGTGCGAACGCGCTCCTGATGCCGGGACCGCTCGAACGGACTTGCCTTCAGATGCTGGATGGACGCAACAGCACCGGCCGCCAGTGACGGTGGCAATGCCGTGGTAAAGATGAAGCCCGACGCAAAGGAGCGGATGAAATCGCAAAGCGCCTCTGACGCAGCGATATAGCCACCCATGACGCCAAATGCCTTGCCCAGCGTGCCCTCGATAATCGTCAGGCGATCCATCAAGCCCTCACGCTCAGCGATACCGCCACCGCGTGGGCCGTACATGCCAACGGCATGGACTTCATCGAGATAGGTCATCGCGCCGTACTTGTCGGCAAGGTCGCAGATTTCCTTGATCGGCGAAATGTCGCCATCCATCGAATAGACGGATTCGAAGGCAATCAGCTTTGGCGCCGAGGGATCGGCAGCCTTAAGCTTTGCTTCAAGATCTTCGAGATCATTGTGCTTCCAGATGACCTTTTCACAGCGGCCATAGCGGATGCCTTCAATCATCGAAGCGTGGTTGAGAGCGTCGGAGAAAATGATGAGGCCGGGAATCTTCTGTCCGAGCGTACCAAGCGTCGCCCAGTTGGAGATGTAGCCGGAGGTGAAGATCAGCGCGGATTCCTTGCCGTGAAGATCGGCAAGCTCGCGTTCCAGCTGAACATGATAATGGTTGGTGCCAGAAATATTCCGGGTGCCTCCCGCACCCGCGCCACAGTGGTCGATTGCGGCCTTCATCGCCTCGATCACCTTGGGGTTCTGACCCATTCCGAGATAGTCGTTGGAGCACCAGACCGTGACGTCCTGCTTTTCGCCCTTTTCCGTGTAGCGGGTGGCGCGCGGAAAATTGCCCTGCTGCCGCTCCAGATCGGCGAATACGCGGTAGCGACCTTCCGAATGCAAGCCATCCAGCTCGGTCTTGAAGTATGCCTCAAAGTCCATTCCATGCTCCAGAAATCTTGTATTCGTTGTCGGCTCACCTCCCTGAACCGTCAACCCCCCTTGACGCCATTTAAGATAAACTGCGTCAATTCGCCTCCAATTTTGAACTATTCCAAAAACACATATAAGGGAATTGCCAAACCGCAAAATTGATTCACATCAATCAGCAATCAAATTGGAACTTTTTCTTTCTGATGCCGTTCAGTAGGGCACAATCGATTTGGGCCGGGAGCATAGCCTGACAAGGGGAGGCTTCCATAAACACATTCGACTTGTTAGATATCTGTTGCGGTCGGAGGTAGCAGTCGCCGCAGATAACCTATGGGACGCCTACCAAGAGCCATAGAGCTCGTATGTAACGTTGGAGAGAGTTCATGAAAAAGGCTATTATTTTCGCCGCAATCGGTTTGACGCTTGCAGGTTGCACGCAGACTGAAAAGGGCGCTTCGATCGGTGCCGTTTCCGGCGCTGTCATCGGTGGTGCAGTAACCGGCAACGTCCGTGGCGCAGCGGTTGGCGCAGCTATCGGCGGTGTGGGCGGCGCTCTGATCGGCAACGCTTCCGAGCCTGGCTATTGCTACTACCGCGACCAGTACGGTCAGCGTTACACGGCTCGTTGCCGCTAATACCTGACAATTCTATCGAGGAAGCCCCGGTTCGCCGGGGCTTTTGCGTTTGTGGTGCGAAAATGCTTTTGCGGGTTACCAACCTGTCCATTTATGATTAAAATGTCATATTAACGGACGGGAAACCGGTAGGGCCGATAATAAATGCTCAACCATAAAGTAGCGTATGCCAGCAAGACGGACTGACCCAAAGAAGAGTATTGCGTTCTGGAAGGCAGGCACCGCGCTGGCGGTTGCAGCATCCATATCGCTTTATCCGGGATTCGCATCCCAGGCCTTCGCCTTCAAGATTTTCGGCATTACCATATTCGGATCGGACAAGGACGAAGAACAGGTCCTCGATCCCGTCAAATTCACCGTCACGCTGAATGCACCCGGCGCCGACACCAAGCTCCAGCAAAGCCTGGAAAACAGCTCCCTTCTGTCATCCGAACCCGACAAGCCGGCCTCCGGCGACCTTGGCCTGTTGATCAGGGCGCGCGATGACCGTGAGAGGCTGATTGCCGCGCTCTATGAGAATGCGCGATATGGCGGCACGGTAAAGGTTACCATCGAAGGGCGGGATATCGATTCCATCCCTCCAAATCCGGCGTTCAATCGCTCCGGGCCCGTTCCAGTCGTCTTCGAAGTGGTTCCAGGACCTGCCTTCACCCTTGGAAACGTGAGGCTGGAGGGTGATGTCGCAGGGCGGGATCTCGATCAATACGGCCTTGTAACGGGTGGCGATGCAGGCTCCCTTACCATCATCAAGGCAGGCAATAAGCTGATTGACGATCTGAAGGCCGAAGGGCGCCCGCTTGCTGAACTGACTAAAAGAGAAGCCGTCGCCAACCATGCCAACAGCACGGTCGATCTGACGCTTGCGGCCAAGGGCGGGCCGGTTGCGCCGCTGGGCAATGTAACTGTCAAGGGCCAGCGCACCGTCGATCAGGCATTCATTGAGCGCTATTCGCGTCTGAATGGCGGCGAACCCTATTCGCCTGAGAAACTGCGGAAAGCCTCTGAACGATTGCGCAAGCTGGGGGTCTTTTCCAGCATCACCATCAAGGAAGCTAGCGCTCTTGCGCCCAATGGCACCATTCCGCTCACCATCGAGGTTTCGGAAGGCAAGCACCGGTATCTCGGCGTTGGCGCTCAATATTCGACCACCGAAGGTATCGGTCTTCAGGGCTACTGGGGACATAGAAACCTCTTCGGACAAGCCGAATCGCTTCGGATAGAAGGCGCGGTTTCGCGACTGGGCGAGGCATCGAATGTCCAGGACATGGACTATTCCGCCGGGATCATTTTCACCAAGCCGGGCATCTTCAACCCGGAGACGACATTCACCGCCAGCCTCAAGGCCAAGACGGAACATCCGGATACCTATGACGCGAGATCCGTCACCGGCTATGGCGGTTTTTCCTATGAGTTCAATGACTATGATACGGCTTCAGCCGGGCTTGAGGTCGAGTTTACCGATACGGACGATGCGTTCGGCAACAACCAGTATCTCACGACATCCATCCCGCTGGAGTTCGTGCGCGACATGCGTGACGACAAGCTGAACCCGACCGACGGGTTTCGCGCTGCTGTTTCTGCAAAACCGAGTTACGAGGCGCTGAACGGCACTGTCTTCACCAGCTTCGAGGGATCTACCACCGGCTACAAGGGCCTCGGTGCCGATGATCAGGTCGTACTGGCTGGCAAGATCGCCGGCGGCGTGCTTGTTGGTGTCAGCGAACTTGAAGACGTGCCTGCGACACGACGCTTTTATGCGGGCGGCGGCGGCTCCGTTCGCGGCTACAGCTATCAGGAAATCTCGCCTTACACCGATGACGGCGAAGCAACAGGAGGCCGTTCCTATGTCGTGGCCTCGCTGGAGGCACGCTTCAAGGTCACGGAAACGATCGGATTGGTTCCCTTTGTCGATGCAGGCGTGGTATCATCCAAAATCACGCCGGATTTTTCCGATATTCGCGCAGGTGCAGGTATCGGACTTCGTTACGCAACGCCTTTCGGCCCTCTGCGTCTCGATGTGGCCATGCCGCTCGAAAAATATGACGGTGGCAGCAGCTTCGGCATATATGCCGGCATTGGACAGGCGTTCTGAAGAGCAATGCCGGGCGTAACCAGCAAAGTGTAGATTGATTTCGATGACAGCATTGATTCGTACCCTGACATGGATCGTCTACGCCGCCCTGGCAGGTGTGGCACTCGTGCTTGTAGCTGTCCTGTTTTTAGGCTTCACATCGACGGGCGCTCAATTTGCAGCAAGACAAATTGCCTCTCTCATCTCCACCCCGGACCAGGCGTTCGAAATCTCGGCCCCGTCGGGACTGCTGACAGGCGATCTGCGGGTTGCAAGCCTGACCGTATCCGACAGACAAGGCCCCTATGCCCGGCTGAGCGGCATTGAAGTGGACTGGTCACCGCTTGCGCTCTTGAAAGGCACGTTCAAAGCAGAGCGCGTAACCGCCGCAAGCGTCGATATCGAGCGGGCTCCCCTGCCCCCCGTAGAGCCCGCCCCGCAAAGCACGGAAGATTTTTCTTTGCCGGTGGAAATCTCCATCGACGATCTTTCCCTGCCCGATATCAGGCTTGGTGAAAAACTGGCCGGACGGACGTTCGCTCTGGCCGCCAGAGGTCGTGGGAACGCGACAAGCAACGCAATTTCACTGTCGCTCACCGCCAACCGCAAGGATGACGCCAAGGCGCTTGTCGTTGCCGATATCGCATTTGCACCGAATGACAACATTCTGAAGCTGGATGCGTCACTCAACGAGCCACAGGGTGGCTTGCTGGCAAATCTTTTGCGCCTGCCGGGCGCACCTGCGGTCGCGCTCAACCTTCGCGGCGAAGGGGCCCTGTCAGACTGGACCGGTAAATTGAATGGCGCCGTGGCGGATACGCAGGTTCTAGACGTCACCGGTCGACACCAGCTTGCCGCCGATGGTACACGCCGTCTGGAACTGCACGGCGGCGGACAGCCGGACATGCTGTTGCCACCCTTTACCCGCCAGCTCTTTGCCGGCCAGACCAAACTCGATCTCGCCGCCACCATCTCGCCGGAAGGACGCATCGGCGTCGAAAGCGGGACACTGGAAACCGGCAAGCTGCTTCTGACAGCATCGGGCGCCATCGACCCGCAGGGTCAAAACGACCTTTCCGCCAATCTCATCGGCACGGACGGACCGATCAATCTTCGTTTGCCGCTGGAAGGCGGCGAATTGAACACCCTGATCGATGGCATGGATCTATCGCTCCGTGGCGGCGCTGATGCCGCCAAGCTCTCCTTGAGCGCAGCTCTCAGGCGGCTTGATTTGCCTCAGGGCCAATTCGAAGACGTCAAGCTTTCGGCCATGAGCGACGATCTCAACCTGACCAGCCAGAGCGGCACGATCAGGACGTCGGTCAGCATCGCCCGGTCGACAATGACTGCACCGGACCTCCAGCGCGTCGTCAAGGCACCGCTGACACTGAACGCGCCGCTGCGCATTTCGCCCCAGACGATTGCCTTTGAAGGTGCGACCCTGGAAAGCCCGAGCATTGGCGGCACAGGCAGCGGCACCTATGATATCGCCACCGGCACAGTTGCCACGAATCTCCGTCTTTTCGTCATGCCAGCTGTTCTTCCCCCTGATCTGGCAGCGAAATTCGATACCACCATCGCAGTGGACGGCTACGTCAATGCGACCGTGAGCGGGGCGACGCGCATCGAAAATCTGGTAATCAAATCCGGAACCCTGGAAGCCAATGGCGACCTCTCGCTTGAGAACGGCAATATCGTCGCAAAGCTCGGCGGACGCCTGCCCGCGCTTGAAAAGCTGACGCCTCAGGCATCCGGCGCGGTCGGTTTTTCGTTGGAGGCTAATGGTCCGCTAACCGCCGCGGATTTCCAGATCAACCTCAATTCGGCAAAGGCGCTCTTGGCGGGGCGGGCTTTGGAGGCTCTGACGGTAACGGCAAACGGCAAGGCCGATCTGAATGCGCCGCAAGCCAAACTTCAGGCCAGCGGCACGCTGGATGGCCAGGTCATCGATGCATCGGGGCAGCTGGTTCAGAGTGAAAACGGCACAGCAATACCGGAACTTGATATCAAGGTCGGTCGCAACGTTTTGAGAGGCGACCTTCAGTTCAGCCGAGAGTTTCTTCCCTCCGGTCAGCTGACGTTTGATTTCCCGGACCTGGCGTTGCTTGCGGCCCTTGCGGCGCAGCAGGCCAGTGGTGACGTAAAGGGCGACATTGCGCTGTCAAACTCCGGCGGAAAGATTGCCGCCACCATCCGCGCAACCGGCGGAACCATCGCGCAGGGCACCACAACGATTTCGAAACTGGCCGCCGATCTGAAGATCGATGATCTCACGGCTCTGGCTGCCAATGGAAATGTGCGCGCGGAAACCATCAATGCCGGTGCTGTTGCCATTTCAGGGCTGAACCTCAACGTCGATCATGCCGGAACGGCAACAACATTCGATCTCAATGGTCGTTACGACAACGCGCCTCTGACCCTCAAGGGAAGCGCAGATACCGGCGCAGGACCGATAGCGGTAACGGTGGATGCGCTGTCAGCGACCCCACGGGGTATTCCGGTCAAGCTTGTGCAGCCAACAACTGTTACCATCACCAATGGTACGGCTCGCATCAGCAATCTCTCCATCCAGACGGGAAATGGTCGCATTGAGGTCAACGGTACGGCAGGATCTGCGCTCGATCTCAAGGCGCAGCTCAGAAGCCTGCCAGCCGACCTCGCAAATGCCTTTTCACCGGGGCTTGATGCGGCGGGAACTATTTCCGGCACTGTGGCCGCCACCGGCGCCTCGTCCGATCCTGCGGTGGATTACGATCTGACATGGTCTGACGCTGCCATCAGCCAGACACGGGCCGCTGGTCTGGGTGCCCTGGGCATAAAGGCAAATGGGCGTTTTGCAGGGGCAACCTTGCGTCTCGACACCACGGTCACAGGACAGGGTGGCCTCACGCTGTCCGGCGGAGGTACGCTGGGCGTCACCGGCAACAGGCCTTTGGCGATGGCATTCAAGGGTACCCTGCCCTTCGGGGCTCTCGCAGCGCAAACGTCTGCGCAAGGGTTCGATGTCCAGGGTTCGGCAGCAATCGATGTCAAGATCGACGGCACCACCAGTGCGCCGGTCATTACCGGCGGCATAACGACGGACGGTACGCGCGTGACCGATGTCCGTCGCAACCTGACGATCAACAATCTGGGTGCCACGATTGGCTTTGACCGTGACAAGGCGACGATCTCGCGCCTGACAGGCCGTCTGGCCGGTGGGGGAACCATATCCGGCACGGGCTCGGTCGGAATGTCTGCCGCGTCGGGCTTTCCCGCCGATCTGACCATTACGCTTGATCGCGCGGCCTATAATGACGGGACGTTGTTCACCACGATCGCAAGCGGCACCTTGACCCTGAAGGGCCCGGTGCTGAATTCACCGGTGTTGGGCGGTACGATCACACTCGAAAAAAGCTCGATCACCATTCCAGAGCGCCTGCCCGCTTCGCTGTCACAGTTGAATGTCAAGCACAAGAACGCTCCGGCAGCGGTAAAAGCACAGGACCGCAAGCTCAAGGCAGACAAGGGCAGCGGGGGAAACTCATCACCCATCGCTCTCGATCTCCAGATCAATGCACCAAGCGGCATATTCGTGCGCGGACGAGGCATCGACGCGGAGTTGACGGGTAGCCTGACGGTGCGGGGCACGGCAGCGGAACCGGCCGTATCGGGCGGCTTTGAAATGCGCAGGGGCCGACTGGAAATCCTGACGCGCCGTCTGGACTTCACCACCGGCGACATCACCTTCGGCGGCGGTCTCGTACCCGTGCTCAACATGGCAGCCGAATCGACCGCCGGGTCGACAACGGTAACGGTATCGGTTACCGGCAATGCCAATGATCCGGCATTCGCCTTTACCTCCTCCCCGGCATTGCCGCAGGACGAGGTGATGGCCCAGCTGATTTTCGGCCAATCCATGTCAAAACTGTCCGCACTCCAGATCGCGCGTCTGGCAGATGCGGCCGGTCAGCTCGCAGGCGGGCGTTCCACATCTCTTTTCGACAGCCTGCGCAGCAACCTCGGTATCGACGATCTCGATATTTCAACGGATTCGGAAGGCCAGGCGCGCGTTTCTGCCGGTAAATATCTGAATGACCGGACCTATCTGGAGCTTGAGCAGAGCGGCAGTTCAGGTGCAAAAGCGATCATCAATCTCGATGTCGGGCGAGGCGTGAAACTGCGCGGCGAAGCCGGTGGTGATGGCGAAGGTGCTGCAGGCATCTTCTACGAAAAAGAGTACTGAAACCCGCAGCGTAAGAGGGGGAAGAACTCTTGATCCAGACACCACGCCCTTCAAGCGCTGGATTCCAGTGCTCAGCAAAACACGGCAATGTTGGAAGAAACAACTGCAGCAAGCCACAGTCTTGCGCATGAAGTCGATTCTGAGAAATTTGTTAACGCAGTTTAGATTTAAGCAACAATCTGCTGTTACAACTATACGGATGAAGCCGGAACGCCATGCTCCGGTTGTTCTTACACCAGGCAGGAAGCCGAAGTCCGGATACGCGAGCGTCGGTGCGCTTGCACTAGCCCAGAACAAGGATTGGGAAGAATTCTGATGGTTACGATTAATTCTACGAACTTTGGCGGCGATACGCTGGAAATCATCGCGTTTCGTCTGCACGATCAGGAGTTCTGCGTCAAAACGACCACCATCCGTGAAATCCGCGGCTGGGCTCCATCGACTCCGCTTCCACACGCGCCGAAGGATGTCATCGGCGTCATGAATCTTCGCGGCTCTGTCATCCCCATCATCGACCTGGCCTACAAGCTTGGCATGAAGAGCACTGTTGCGAATGAACGCAGCGCCATCGTCGTTGCCGAAGTCCACAATATGGTCATCGGAATGCTGGTTGATCGCGTCTCGGACATTCTGACAATTCCAGCAAGCCAGGTGCAGCCTGTCCCTGAAGTTTCGGCGTCCTTCGACAAGTCCTTCTCGGAAGGCATCATCGCAAACGAACATGGCATGATTTGCTTCCTGAACCTCGCAAAGATGTTCAAGGGCACCGATCTGGAAGATCTGGCCGCCTGATACTGCCAAGTATAGTTTTCTACCATTGCGAAGCCGCCCGGCAAAACTGGGCGGCTTTTTTCATTACTGTTGTTTCATAAAACAATATACAGATATACATTTAAATACTATAAACCTTTGAATTAACAAAAGATTTATTCGAAATAATAGTCGATTTATACTTGCAATGAAGGGAAAAATACTGCTGTAAGAGAAATTCATAAATGAATTTTTAATATTATAGATATCTAATTCAATCCCAGAGCGAAAACAATCACTCATAATGATTGTTCTTGAAAACAATATGCGCGCGGCACTGGATGGCTTCATTGCCGCGGCATCATCAGCCAACCTGGAGACAACATGCTTTGGCGGGGAAAGAGTGCGGACAACAAGCAAGTCCTGGACGCGTTTTCAGCATCTCAGGCGATGATCGTATTCGATTTGACGGGAAACATTCTTGATGCCAACGAAAACTTCTGCTCGGCGATGGGGTACTCGCTGGCCGAAATCGTTGGAAAACATCATCGGATTTTCTGCGAAGAGGAGTACAGAAATTCTCAAGCCTATATCGACTTCTGGAAGAGCCTCGGAAACGGGAAATACGACGCACGGGAATACAAGCGTATTCGCAAAGACGGTCGGGAAGTCTGGATCGAAGCTTCCTACAACCCCATCTGCCGCAACGGCAAACCTTACAAGGTTGTTAAACTTGCAACCGACATTACGGCGAAGAAGCTGAAAGCCGACGACGACAAGGGCAAGATGAACGCCCTCTCACGTTCGCAGGCCGTTATTGAATTTACGCCGACCGGTGAGATTCTGACCGCGAATGAGAACTTCTGCACCACGCTGAATTACAGCCTGAGCGAAATTGTCGGCAAGCACCATCGGATGTTTTGCGAACCAAACTATGTAGCTTCATCGGAATACGCCAACTTCTGGAAGCGCCTGGCAGCAGGTGAATTCATCTCCGACGAATTCGTCAGATACGGCAAGAACGGCAAGGAAGTCTGGATCCAGGCGGCTTACAATCCCATCCTGAACGACAAGGGGCATGTTGTAAAAGTCGTCAAACTCGCCACGGACGTGACGCCGCGCATGAGCGCGATTTCGACGCTTGGCGAGGCCTTGCGCCAATTGGCAGATGGAGAACTTCGCCAGAAGTTGGACACGCCTTTTGTGCCCAGCATGGAAAAGCTGCGAGCCGATTTCAATGAAGTCATCGAGAAACTGCGCCTGACCATGCAAATCGTGGCGAACAATGCCACGACTATTGCCTCGGGCTCGACGGAAATTCGTGTTGCGGCAGACCAACTTGCACAGCGAACGAGCCAGCAGGCGGCGTCTCTGGAAGAGAGCGCGGCGGCACTGGAGCAGATAACGACGACGGTAAAGGATTCCAGCCAGCGGGCCAACGAGGCCGGGAAGCTGGTTAACTCCACAAAACAAAGCGCCGAAGTTTCAGGAGCGATTGTCGACCGGGCCATCGGGGCCATGGACCAAATCTCACAGTCTTCCGGTGAGATCACCAACATTATCGGCGTTATCGACGATATCGCCTTTCAGACAAACCTACTTGCCCTGAATGCCGGGGTAGAGGCCGCCCGCGCAGGCGAGGCTGGCAAGGGTTTTGCCGTCGTCGCACAGGAGGTTCGCGAACTTGCGCAGCGCTCGGCAAGTGCAGCAAAGGAAATCAAGCAACTGATCAACAAATCTCGGGAACAGGTCGCCAACGGTGTCGATCTTGTCGGCCAGACGGGGAGCGCCCTCAAGGAGATTGCGTCCAAGGTCGGACTGATCGATGCCAATGTCGCGGCTATCGTCGAGGCCACCAAGGAGCAGGCAAGCGGTCTTGCGGAAATCAATGATGCCGTCAACATCATGGATCAGGCAACCCAGAAAAATGCGGCAATGGTGGAAGAGACCAACGCCGCGAGCCACGGCCTGGCGCGCGAAGCCGAGAGCCTGAGAGAATTGCTGGGCCAGTTCAAGATCGGCAATTCCGCCCCCTCTCCCCGCGTCCCGGAGGCACGTGTCGCGCCATCGCCAGTCAGGATGGTAGCATCGTCCAGACAGACTGCAGCGGCAGCCAAATGGGAAGACTTCTAAGCCGAGACTTTCCCGGCCAACAAAAAAGGCGGCAATCTGCCGCCTTTTTCATGTGTCATATCGTGTCGCTCAGGTGAACAATACGAATGTCTTCTGCAGCGTAATCCAGATACCCCAGATGATGGGGATACCGACGATTGCCCATGCAATCAGCGCCTTGGCGTCGAGGCCACCCTTGCCAATTCCGAAAGATCCGGTCGGACCGGCGCCAGCAGCTGTCGTCTTGGCCTGAAGGGCCGCAACTTCTTCTTCCGACATGTACCACTTGTCGGCCAGCGGCTTCACCATCAGATTGGCGATGAGGCCGAGGACCAACATGCCAGCCAGGATATACATCGTGAAGTCATAGACCTGGGCGCGGGGGATACCCGCGGCGATCTGAGCTTCACGAATGTAGTTGACGACGACAGGCCCGATGATGCCCGCCGTTGCCCAGGCTGTGAGCAAGCGGCCATGGATGGCGCCAACGAACTGGGTGCCGAAGATATCGGCAAGATAGGCCGGGATCGTCGCAAAGCCACCGCCATACATCGAAACGATGATGCAGAGCATTCCAACGAAGAGCGCCTTGTTGCCAAGACCTGCCGCCCAGGGAGCCGATGCATAAAGCAGGATGCCGAGAGCAAAGAAGGTGAAGTAGGTACCCTTGCGGCCGATGCGGTCAGAGAGCGAAGCCCAGAAGAAGCGACCGGCGATGTTGAATACCGACAGCAAGCCGGTGAAACCGGCGGCGATTGCGGCGATCTGCGCCAGTTGCTCCGGGGTAAGATCAGCGAACTTGACGTCCGGCTGGCCAATCAGCGAACCGGCAAAGATTTCCTGGAGCATCGGGGATGCCATGCCCAGAACGCCGATACCGGCAGAAACGTTAAGGCACAGAACGAGCCAGATCATCCAGAACTGCTTCGTCTTGTGCGCGTTCTTCAGGTGCACGTGACGGGTCGTGATCATGGAATTCTTGGCAGCAGGCGCTGTCCAGCCTTCCGGCTTCCAGCCAGCTGGCGGAATGCGGTAACCAAAGGCACCGGCCATCATGAAGACGAAATAGATCGCTGCCATGACAAGGAAGGTTTCCCACACGCCGATGGAAACGTCGGTGCGGAAATGGCGCATGAGAGCGTCAGCAAGAGGCGCACCAATCATTGCACCACCACCAAAGCCCATGATGGCCATGCCGGTTGCCATGCCGCGACGGTCCGGGAACCACTTGATCAGGGTGGAAACCGGAGAAATGTAGCCAAGGCCGAGGCCGATACCGCCGATAACGCCGGCGCCGAACCACATCAGCCAAAGCTGGTGTGTCATGATGCCGATGGCAGCGATGGTCATGCCACCGCACCAGCAGATTGCCGATACGAAGCCTGCCTTGCGGGGACCCGCACGCTCCAGCCATCCACCCCATATGGCGGCAGAGCAGCCCAGGAGAACGAAGAAGAGTGTGTAGATCCAGCCGAGGTCACTGACGCGCCAGTCGCAGGTCGTGGTGAACAGCGCAGATGCGAGGTTGAGGTCGGTACATGCAACGGACGACGTGATGCCGATTGCCTTGGTGAGCGGCAGCCAGAAAACCGAGAAGCCGTAAGCCATGCCGATGCACAGATGGATGGCCAAAGCGGCCGGGGGAACCAGCCAGCGGTTAAAGCCAGGTTTTGCGATAATTCTTTCGCGGTCCAGAAGACCTGCACCCGCACCTGTCGGCACGAATGTTTCGTTGGTCGCAGTCATTTGTGTCCCTCCATTCACCGCGCCAGGCGATGAATTTCGATGTTGTTATTCATTTCCACGGTGTCGGAGCAGCGTCTGGCGCTTCCTGGCGCAAGGCGCGCTCCGATACATTGGAAACAATGTCCCAAGCCCACGGGGCCAAAATGCGCGGGCGGCTCCTTCTACGGGACGCTCACATGCACTGGCCTGATGTGTTGCCATTCAAGGCTCAGCAATTCATGTGCCAGAAACGAAATTGAGATTTATCAACGAGATAGACTGGCATTCATCAGGCAATGGGACAAAATGTCCCAGCAGCCCCGACAAAATGTCCACATTTTTGCTTTCTTTTCGCCACGATCGGATGGCTTCGGCTGCCCCTAGAGGGCCTGCGGCAGCCATATGGTGAAGGACGTACCCTCGCCGGGAATGCTCTCGACAGTAATTTCACCGCCTTGCCGGGCAATCAGCATCTGGCTGACGGACAGGCCGAGACCCGTTCCCTCCTGCCGCTTCGTGGTGAAGAAGGGATCAAAAATTCGGGCGACGACATCTTCACTCATGCCCACGCCATTATCCTTCACGGCAAGCCCGACCCCATGTGACCCGTGCCGTTCCTCATCGAAGCTGGTCAATGTGAGGGTTCCGCCCTCAGGCATGGCATGAGCGGCATTGACGATGAGGTTGACCAGTACCTGTTGCAGTTCAGTGCGGTTCATCGCCAGAAGGCCGGTGGCATTGTCTGCCCTGACGATTTCGATGCCTGCGCGGCTGAGCACATGTTTGACCAGCGGCATACAGTCTGAGATCACCGCGTCCGGGCTGAGACGCTCCACAT
>JAAIGF010092651.1_pt1 | contig 13449 bp, 12 predicted proteins | sample 6487441 | NCBI WGS metagenome assembly JAAIGF01 (sample SAMN13974129, study PRJNA590717) | phyllosphere metagenome | biome: pepper field; feature: multiple bacterial spot infested pepper fields; material: pepper leaves; isolation source: leaves from pepper fields | host: Capsicum annuum ... | reverse complement strand
TGCCCGGCGTTGCTGTTTCTGCCTGCACTACACTACGGCCCACCCCACCGGCGGAGCCCCAGCCCATGGCATGGCAGAAGATCATCGACCTGCCGGACCAGCGTTTCATCGGTCCGTACGGCATCGAGTACTGGCGCGTCGCCGACGGCCAGGTCTTCCACCAGGGCCGGCTGCTGCGCAAGGCCGACGCGGCCAGTTTCGAGTTCATGCCGGCGCACCACTTCATCGGTCGCGATGCACAGGCGGTCTACCACGCGTGGAGCCGCCTGCCTGCCGTTGATCGTGACAGCTTCCGCCAGTGCGGCGCGTACTGGTTGGATGACCGAGCCGTCTACTTCGAATACGAGACTTCGCTGAAGGCGCTGCCCGGGGCGGAGTGCACGACGTTCCGCGATCTCGGCGGCGGCTATGGCGCCGATGACGAAGGGGGCTGGTACTGCGGCCGGCGGATGAAGCACTGCCTGCGTGGTGACCTGCTGCAGGGCGTGCCACAGGAGCCCCTGTACGCCCTGGACGACAGCAACGTCTACTGCGATGGGAAGCCGCTGCCCGGGGTGGATCGCGCGCGCTGGCGGCTGCTGGGCGGGTACTTTTCGGGCGATGGCAGCCGGGTCTACCACCTGGAGCGGAAGCTGCCGCGGGTGGATGCGGCGACGTGGCGCTGGCTGGAGGGGAGCTGGTCGCGGGATGCGACCCAGTTGTTCACCATGCATCTGGTGGAGAAGGATGCCGGGGTGCGGGCGCTGTATGGGTTTGCCGCAGCACCCTGAAAGACAGGAGACGAGGCCCGATGGTGGAAGGACGGAACATGGTGGAACTCCAGGCCGACAGCGTGGTGTTCTACTCCAGGCAGGATGAGGCGAGCTTCTTCGCGTGGCTGCAGCAACTGCCCTGCGTGGTCGACGTTGCCGGGAAGGGGCGGATTCTCCATATCCAGGTGGATCGCCAGCGGGTGGATGACGAGGCGCTGACGGAGCTCCTGGCGCTGTTCCATCGCTATCAGGTGGACATGCGGCAGTTGCGGGTGTTTGACGAGCGGCGCTTCGCACGCTGGTTCAGGCGGCGCCAGAGCTACTGGCACGATGCCGTGTTCGGGCAGCAGGGGCGCGCCGGGATCGTCGCGTGAGGTAGGAGGGCGCCGCTCGACGCCTGGTGCTTCAGCCGGACACGGCATCGCGCGGCCGATGCTGCAGGCCGTGGTGCGTGTGGGGCTGGGGCTCCTGCGCTGAAGAGGGCAGGGAAAGATGGCGCGCCCGGAGGGATTCGAACCCCCGACCAATGGCTTCGGAAGCCACTACTCTATCCGGCTGAGCTACGGGCGCGCAGGCCGGATAGTGTAACTCAAAAAAAAATTATAGGTACAACCTGATCAGCTCGGCCGTAGTGAATCCAGTTGCCAGTGGAAGATCAGTGCTATTGGCCCGACTCCTTGGTCGGGTGTCCACCGGAAGAGAGGACATCGCGCATCTCCGGTATCCAGCTTTTGCTACGCCGATCAAAAACTCCAAACGCGTCGCCATTGAAGTTCCAGTAGGACCATCCAAAACCTGATTGCTCCGCAAGAGACACAACTGTTCGTGTCCAGCCTACACGTGACTTCAAGTCTGTAGTGTTGATCGCACCAAACTCCCCAAGCAGCAAAGGGCGTTGATGCTTCTTCGCCCAGGCTTGTGCTTTATCGAAGTCCGCGCGGATCAATCCGAAAGATTTATCCGGCTGCCACCGACCAACAGTAGCATATTTTGCTTTGGTCCACGTTGCGCCCTGGTGGGTGAAGTCAAAAGGACTGTAGTAGTGGAAAGTCACCAGGATATTCCTGTCGGCGCTGGGCAGCTGCAGATCCTGGAGCGATTTGTAGTTGTTCGATTGAGCTGGGCCGATAACTACGGTGCGGTCCGGGTTGCTGGCTCTGATCACTGAAAGACCCGTGGCAGCTAATGAATTCCATCGCTCCGGAGTAATTGCTCCATGCGGTTCATTAAGAATCTCGAATGCCACTGATTGAGGCTGTTGACGGTAGTGGGCAGAAAGCTGTCGCCAAAACGCGACAGTCTTCGATTCGCAGCGATCCGCATCATCCGCACACGCACGATGCTCGTGAAGGTCAATGATGACAGCCAGGCCGGCCTCCGAGGCGCCGTTGACGACCATGTCCAATCTACGAAGCCACTCCGCATCGAGACGAAGTTCGGCGTCCATCGACTCAAACGCCATGGCGTTCACGCGGACATGATCAAACCCCGCGGACTTGATCGAGGCCATGTCGATGCTGCGATAGGCTCCATTGTCTTTTCCGGACCAGAATGCTTGAGAGCCTGTGATGTTCAGGCCTCGCTTGAAAGCACTTCCCGGACTGGGCTCGCTGGCTTGACATGGATATGCAAGGGCAAGTGACAGTGAAGCCGCAAACATCCACGAAAAATGATTCGAAGCCACTTTGAAAGCCTCCTTGACGAAGCGCCCGATGTAGTGGGGCCTGGTCAATACAAATTGGAGATATGACCAGGTAAAGTCGAACTTGCAAGTATGCAGGAAGATTTTAGCTGGAATTGTATGTATGTCCGAATCTGCTAGAGCAGCCACCGGAATCTCTTGGCGAGTGCAACTGTGGGTACGCAGAGCAAGAGCGTCAACGTTAGCGTTGCCAGGAACAATTCGATGGAGCTGGAGGTGCCCGCGTAGGCTCTAGTGAGATACAGGGGGATTGGATGGATCAAATATACTGCTGTGGAAATCGTAGCAACCGACTTCGCATGCTTCAGCTTCATTGAGCTCGAGGCAGCCAGCGAGAAAATAAAAATGGCGGCTGGGCCAATACTGATGAGGTTGTCGAAGCCCTTGGTATTGGCTCCGGCGAAAGAATTGATTGTCGATTCAATTATTACAAGAAGAGTGGCCACGGTAGCGCACAGCCAAAGCATTTTGCGTGAAAAAGGTGAGGGGGCTTGCTGGCCACGGTCGGGCAAGTTCGAACTCCTGCGCAGCAGGAATCCTGCCCACATGTATGGGAAGGCCGTAAACAGTGCGTTGCGATGAACCCAGTTGAAGGAAAGTAGCTCCCCAAGCTTTCCCGATACAAGTTGGTAGGACCCCAAATATTGTATGGCCACCCCGATCAAAAAAATGGCGCCCGCCGCCACGGACACCTTCTTCTGCTGAAATTTGCTGGAAATGAATATTATGGAGCCGCCTAGCATCATTCCGGCGATGTACCAGAGGTGGTGATATCCGAATGCAATTAGTTTGACGAATTTGGCGAGAGATGAGATTGAAAAAGCGTTCGATGAGTAATCCCCAATCCAGAATGGTGCATAGATTATCGTCCATGCCGCATATAGTGAGGAGACCCTCAGTAGCCAGGCCTTTCGTGAATCTTCATTCGATGGGAGGAAGTATCCGTTGATTACGAAAAAGAACGGAACTGCAATTCTGAAAATGCCATTGACGAGAATATCACCGTAAATCTGACTCGTGTCGCGGATCAGGTCGCAGTGAAGTGCAACTACGCACACAGCGAAGGTTAGCTTGAGATAATCCAGGGGTGCGCTACGCGCTGATGGCGGTGGCGACATTAGGTGTGCCTCGCCTGTCCCGCAAGTGAATCCATGCAGATTTTCTCGTAGCCATCAATCATCTTCCTTACCGTGAACAGATCGGCTCTGGAAGTTCCCGACAGCGAGTATTTCTCGGTCAACGTGGGGCTGGATGCAAGCTCATTGATCGCGGCGGACCAAAGTTCAGGCGTGAGCGGAAGCAGGAATCCTGCATCGCCGACGACCTCATGTGTAACCGGTAGGGCATGCGCTACAACAGGAACGCCAAGACTCATGGCTTCAACCAATGTGCGACCAAAGCCCTCAAAGAGCGACGGGAGAAGGAAGGCGTCGATGCTCTTGTAGAAGCTGGTGATGTGCTCGCCACGCAGTTCCCCGGTAAGGTGTACGCGTCCGCTCATTCCGTAGGCTTCTGCTGTACCAAGCAAGGATTCACGTAATGGTCCGCTTCCCGCAAATGCAAGATGAACATCCGGCAGGTTCCTGCAGACGTCCAAAAGAAAAAGAGGATTCTTCTGCTCGGCAAGCCGCCCCAATGTTCCGACGATTCTGACTCCTGCCGGGAGCCCAATGGAAGCCCTGGCTTGCGCTTTTGAAGCAACCAGAGGAGCAAGATCGGGGGTTCCGTTGTGAATAACCCTGAGCTTGTTCCTGTATGAATGTGGGTAAGCCGAATATGACTCACAAACGGCAGACGTGACCGCTACATTCGCAGCGTAAAGCGATGTACTTCCAAGCAGTCTCTCTAGCAGGCCTGTTACTCTTCCCTGGCTTGAAGATGGGTTCCTTTGGGTTCCAATGAAATGACAGTGACGCTGCGCGTACGCGCAGCTGGCACCGATGATGTTGGCGAGAGGATGAAATCCGATTATTACGTCAGGCTCGAACTGGCTTGTGAACTTCCTTGTCTCACGCATGCAGCGTACGGAGTTGATTGCGCCTTGGCTGGGGGACTCGGACGCGATCTTGACTTCGAGACCGGCAGGTACGTCGAGCTCCCCGGCGCGCATCAGGAACCAAGACTGTGTTCGATGGCCTCTAGCGGCCAGTTCATTGGCCACCAGCAAAGAGTTGAGTTGCGCGCCCCCTGTACTGAACCGGGTGGCTATGGTTGCAATCCGCATGCCGACTTACTCCAGGGCCAGGCGACGAAGTTCGTCAGTGAGGGCAGCGGGGGCATAGGGCGAGAGTCTCAGCCCCGATGTAAGCTCACTTCGCCGATCCAGCGCAGAAAAAAGCTCCTCGTCGTTCCATGCCACCACGACACCCGGCCTGTCAGACATTGACTTGGCAGTGGCGACCTGATGGTCGTTCCTATGCTCCTTCAGTTCGGCAAGACGAGGAACCAGAACTATCGGAATGCCAGAACAGAGCGCCGATATGATCGAGCCCATGCCTGCATGGGACACGATCAATGAGGCGCGTTGTTGAATAGCATCAAAAGATGCTTTCTCTAGGGTCTCAAAGCACTCGATCCCATCGTGATAGCGGCCGCCTTTTCCAACTTGCGCGATGATCTCTGTGCCCGCGTTGCGTGACTTCCAGGTCGCCAGCGAATCCATCATTCGCTCAAATGGGAATTGCGTTCCAACACATGCGAAGATCATATGACGCTTCCAATGTACTTTGGGCCATCTGGCCGTGCCAGGTGTGGCCACTGTGTGAGCCAGATCGATGCCCATCGCCCTGCCTTGCTGCCAGCGAGCGAGAGTTGCTCTGAATTGGCGATGCTGTCGATCCATATCGTTTTCTTGCCAAGAATTCTTCCGGCGACAATCGCAAAGAATCCAGGCGCAGCCCCTGTTGTGACGATCACGTCGGGACGTCTCCTGGCAACATGGAAGAGAACATGAGCAGCAAGGAAGAAGAGCCCGATCTTGCTGGACATGCTTGCGTCGGGAACCGAGATGTATTCCGCGTCATCCGTCTCGGGCGGTGGAGCACTGACCGTCGACATGTATGTCACGGACGAGCCGTCAAATGCTGGCTTCAACCGCATTAGTTGAACCCAGTGGCCGCCGCTGGAGGAAACCATAAGTACTTTGATCTTCATCATCTTGTTCTGAGGTCGCGACAAATCTGACTCCAAGGCGCGCACACCTGATTCATCGATGCTACTCATATTTGTCGCTCCTCTGCCTCGATGCCAGGCAGAAAATGTAGCAAAGCACGAAGAAAAAGGAATTAAATGCGACAAGGCGAGATTCAAAAGTGTTGATGACAAGCGCGCAGATCGAGACGTAGAACGTCAGGAGAAAGTAGGGGCTGCGTCGGGCATAAATGACAGGGGCGACGATGAGTGCCATTGATAATGCAAGACCGATGAGGCCCATCGAATGCGCGGACTCAAGAAATCCGTTGTGCGCTGAGCCCGGCAAAAAGCCGATGGCTGCAAAAATAGCGCCATCGTTGCTTCCAGAGTAGACCGAATTCTTGTAGGCATTAAAGCCATTACCAAGAATGGGGTTCTTGAATACACCCTCAAGGAGGTAGCTCCAGATGTAGCCTCGCCCGCTGAACAGCGCGCCCTTGCCGGCAATCTCAAAGCCCCCGCCGAACACGGGTATCGCCGTAATCATGATGGGTATTGCAGCTGCAATGGACATGATCATCGGCGCTGAACGAGCGAGCGATGCGCGTGTCAACGATGAGGATCCGAAGAAGTGGACGAGCAGCACGAGCACCGCCGCAACAGAAGATGTCATGGACTGACTTCCTATGGTCAGCACCAAGCATGCTGCTGCGGGCACGTACAGCCACAAGGGGCCGCCAGCAGTCCTCCAGCCAAGAAAGATGCAAAGCGACAGCGCGCAGTAGCTTCCAAGTCCATTCTTGTGATCCAGCAGTCCCTGCCAGGCACCGTCATGCGTTCCGACCGAAATGCCATAGCTCGGCATGAACAGAATGGCAAAAGCGGATCCGGCAACAAGTGGGATCAGAGCGTACGCGAGAAATCGCAGTGCGCTCTCGCTGTCCTTCTCTGTGCAAAGGATGATGATGGCGAAGGTGCCGAGCATAACGAGGACGGCTGACTTCATCGCGGCGATGATGTCGGGACTCCACAGGCAGGAGAGTGCTGCGAACAGGCTGAGAGCTAGAGGAATCTTGCCACGTGAGATGTTGATCCGCCCGCGCGAATAAGCGAAGAGAAGCAGCGAGCCCGCTGCCAAAAGGCACCATCCCGAGCTCACATAGTTCAGGATGCCGTGATACTCGACGCGATTGATGACGCCCTGATCACGAGCGCCACCGTCCTTAAACAGTTCCAGTGTTCCTGAGGAGAAAATAAAGAGCGAAAAAACGACAGTTCCGAGTAGAACCGCAACTGGAGATCGATGTTTGCTCATCTGATGACATGCTCTGAATCGGAACCGCTGTGCGATGGCCATTGATTGGGCAGCGGGCGAGCTATCAGTTTCAGAAGCTCCGGATAGGCATCAAAGCATGCGGCCAACTGTTGGTCATTACGTCCCTGGGTCACGTTCTCCTCATGGAGTGCGCCGTTCCCTTGTGACCCCGGAACGAATGGGAAATAACAGTTCCGAGGTTCAACCTGTACGCAGGGCGTCATGCGAAGAAGAGATGACACTTTAAACCATATGTCGTCTGCTGATGGCGCAAGCAGAAGGAATCGTTCTTGGTCAGCGCACACGGAGTCCAGTGATCCGGGCGGATACAGGACGCCACTCACACCTGTGGGCATAAGGTCGAAGCGCGGCGATGTGCGCTCGCCGTCCCTTTGGCTGTTTCGCATCATCTGCTTGTACGGGAGGAATGCGTTGCCTGCACCAAGCTCAAGGAAGTGCGCGCGAAAAGCAACCACTGCGCCGGGATGACGTTTGTGCGTATGGTAAAGACGTCGTAGCCATGATGGCGGGTATATAACATCGTCATCGGCAGTTACGACAATCGTATCTGAGCCATCTTCGTATTCGTAGATCAGCTTTTTGTAAGACCGAACGTTCTCGGAATGCACATGGAACTTGATGCCAAACTTCTCAAACTGAAGAATTTCAGTCGGAACAGTTCCTCCGGGGAGATCTGCTCCACTCAAGTGCACCGCAATGCGATAGCTCTCAGTGATGTCCTGACGGAGGAGTGACTCAAGAACCAGATGCAAGTCGCCCAGCCTGGCTCCATAAGTGGTCAGCGAGATCGCCAAGTTTGATGAGGCGTCCATTTGCCTTGGTTGCGTTTTGCTTAACCGCGCCACAGCGAGCCTCCCCTCCATCTCCAGATAGAAGCGAAGCCAGCGCTTGTAAGCATTGCGCAGCAGGGTGAACTTTCGGAGAGTCTTTCTCACTTCGGGTCTCTCCTTGCGAGGCTCGTGACCATTTTAAATGAGTTTGGAGAAATTGATCGTAGAGCAATGGCGTATATGACGGTACCGGCTGCAACCTGAGCGCCTAGTCGGGCAAGCAAGGGGAGGTCTATGATCGCTTGAAGATCACGCATAGTCGCGACGATTGCAGCCATTAGCAGTGCACATACGATGGGAGCTGCGATTCTCTTCAGGACGCACGTTATGCCCCCGCCGAGAATGCGCATGGTGATCGCCATGTTTGGCCAAAAATTAATCAGGTTGGCAATGAGGTACAGGGCGGCCAGTTGCTTGATGCCAAATTGCGCTCCGATGGCAAAGGCTGCAACCTGAGTCAGGGAGTTGAAAATGGATATTTTAAGCAGGGACCGCACGTTTCCGGTTGACATAAAAATCAACCCGGTTGTGCTGACAATGGCCTGCACGAACCCCGTGGGGGCAAGCCACGCGAGCAACTCGGCAGTCAATCCCCATTGCTCCCCGATAAACGCGGATACGAAGTCCTGCCTGACGACGACCATGCCAGCCATCATCGGGGCGACCAGTGTCGCCACAACCGATATAAGGCGGAGGTACGTGTTCCTAATGCTCTCCGTGTCGCCTTGCCGACGAGAAAGTATCGGGTAAAGGGAGCGCGACGCCACAAAGGTCATGCTCTGCAGGGGGAAGAGCATGATTCGATAGGCGAGTGAGTATGCGCCTAATATCGCGGCGCTCATGTAGTGGCCGATTATCATGCCGTCGGCGTTGCGCGAGAAATAATTTATCGTATTGAATCCCGCGAGGTTGGAGCCAAAGGAGACAATTGGCTTGAGGGCCTCTTTACTGACGCTATTGAGTCGTCCAGGTCTCCACCGCGAGCCCGCCCATAGCTGAGTGGTAGAAAGCATGGCTGTTACAATTGTCTGCGCGACCAGACTGTAGACTCCCGCGCCGCTCACAGCCAGCCCGATTGCAACCAGAAGTCCCACGATGGTTGACGTAATTTCTATCCTGGCGACCGCCTGGAAGCGTGACTCTCGCTCCATCAGCGCTTGCTGGGCTGCGCCTGCGCTTGCCAGAGGGAACGCAAAACAGAGCGCCAAAAGCACGTTGATCAGCTTCGGCTCGTGGAACGCAAGTGAGATCAGCGGCGAGGCTAGAGCAATTATGCAGCCTACAGCGATTCCCAGTGTTATGTTGAGCCAGAATGCGGCTGTCTTTTCTTCATCTGCAAGCTGGGGTCGCTGAATAATCGCAGCCGATGTGCCGAGATCCCTGAAAATGGCAGCAAAATTCGTGACGACGGTTGCCATCGCCATTATCCCGTACTCGGTTGGTGCGACCAAGCGGGCTAGAACAACCAAGCCCGCGACTTGGCCGCCAATCTTGGTCACCTGGGATAGCGCGACCCAGCGTGCGTTACTTAGCGCTCCCATGAATCCACTCCGTCTTGCTTCAAAATATTCCTGCAGAAGAGTTAGTCAGACCCGAAAAGATCGCGGGTGTATATCTTATGGAAAACATCTTGAAGGTCGTCAGATGCGCGGTTTGAAACAATCAGGTCGGATTCTGCCTTGAAGGATTCAAGGTCATTCACGACGCGAGAGTTGTAGAATGTCGAAGCTTCCAGCGCAGGTTCATGAACGATGACTTCGATCCCCTTGGCCTTGATGCGCTTCATGACCCCTTGGATGGCGGATGCTCGGAAGTTGTCGGAGCCTGATTTCATTGTCAGACGATAGATGCCGACAACCCTTGGTGCGCGACGAATGATCTCGTCCGCAATAAAGTCCTTGCGGGTACGATTCGCTTCGACGATGGCGTGAATCAAGTTCTGTGGAACATCGCTGTAGTTCGCCAGTAGCTGCTTTGTGTCTTTGGGAAGGCAATAGCCGCCATAGCCGAAGGACGGGTTGTTGTAATGGTTGCCGATGCGAGGATCCAGACTGACGCCCTCAATGATCTGTCGCGTATCGAGTTTATGAGAGGCGGCGTAGGTGTCCAGTTCGTTGAAGTACGAAACGCGCATGGCCAAGTAGGTGTTGGCAAAAAGCTTGATCGCTTCCGCTTCGGTGGCTCCAGTGAAAAGCACTGGAGCGTCTTTCCGGATCGCCCCCTCCATGAGGAGCTCAGCAAACTCCTTAGCTTTCTCGGAGCGCTCGCCTACGATAATCCGGCTGGGATGCAGGTTGTCGTACAGCGCCTTGCCCTCGCGGAGGAACTCGGGCGAGAAGATTATTCTTTCGGTTTTAAACTTCTTGCGAAGAGCTTCGGTGCAGCCAACCGGGATGGTGGACTTTATGACTATCGTTGCGTTTTCGTTTGTTTCGACAACGGCTTTGATCACAGACTCGACCGAGCTGATGTCGAAGTAATTTGTCTTGACGTCATAATCGGTTGGTGTGGCAATGATGACGAACGATGCGTCCTTGTATGCTTCGTGCGCATCGAGTGTGGCCGCCAGGTCGAGGCGCTTGCCGCTCAAAAATTCTTCGATGTCCTGGTCTTCAATTGGTGACTTTCGCTGGTTGATCATCGCAACGCGATCTGGATTGATATCCAGCATCACAACCTGATGGTTCTGGGCAAGCAGGACGGCGTTGGACAGGCCCACGTAGCCTGTTCCGGCCACAGCAATCTTCATTAGAACTTCCTTATAAGGTGTACTGGGGTGGCTTTGGTGCAGTTCGAATCATTCATTCGCGGCGGTGTCGGTTTCCGTCCAATTGATCAGCTCAAATTTGCATTCGGCTGACGTATCGAGTGAATGTCTCTACTCTCAGCGCCCCTCAGGGCAAATAGCCGAAAGAGGTGCGATTCCCTGCATCCCGCATCTAACGGTGCCAGTTGGAGATGATGTCGATTTGTGGGGCAGTCGCATCCATGGACTGAGGTCAACTTCACATCATAGCGTCCTCTGCCTATGGTGCAATCGGCGTTCGATTGATCGGCTCGTTCATGTTTTGTTCAAGGGGCGTGCTCCCGAGAGTGGGGCGGGTCCCTGGCACAGGAATGTCGACGTGCCGTTCACAGAAGATGGTCAGAGTTGCTATGCTTGGGGGTCATGCTCAACCGGGTGACGGGCGCATCGGCGCGGATGATCCGCTTTGGCGGCTTTGTCGCAGTGGGTCAGCGCAGCGATTGGTTGGGCGTTCAAAGTTTGCCTATAAGGTTGTACGAATCGAGCGGCGCCCATCCCGGCTGGCTGTTCCCGAACTCAAGTGAAAGCGATGACGAAGCAAGCAGTGACAAGGACGGTCAAGGATGACGAGATCGATCTTCGCGAGTTGTTGGGTGTTGTCCTTGACCGTAAGTGGCTGATCATCTGCGTTACGGCAGTCTTTTTCATGGCTGGCGTTTCCTATGCTGTGCTTGCTCCTCCGGTGTATCGCGCACAGGCGACGATCCAGGTTGAGTCCAAGATGCCTTCGATCCCGGGATTGGCTGACCTCGCTTCGCTGGGCGCAGGAGGGAGCACTACCGCGACCACCGAAATAGCGCTGCTGACGTCGAGGACGGTGTTGGGATCCGCCGTGGACCAGTTGCAGATGGATAACCAGGTACTGCCTGTGCGGATGCCGTTGGTGGGAGAGTTCTTTTCTCGCCGATTCAAGCCCGCTTCCGCTGGTGAACTTGCGCCGTCCCGTTTGGGCTTGAACAGCTATGCGTGGGGCGGGGAGCTTCTTGAGCTGCACAGGTTTGACGTTCCTGATCTTCTCGTCGATGAGCCCCTCATTCTTGAGGTGGTGGGCGACAACGGTAGTTTTGTCCTCACTCACGATGGCGAGGAACTCCTGAAGGGGGGCGTTGGTCTTCCGGTCCAAGGGCACGGCGTCACCATCGAAGTTGCATCGCTGAATGCGCGAGTTGGCGGTCGATTTGAGTTGACCAAGCTCCGTCGATTGGACGTCCTGGCAGGCCTGCAGGAGACATTCAAGGCGTCTGAGCAAGGCCGTGATTCCGGCATTCTTGAGCTCTCGTACGATGACAACAACCCGGTGCTTGGGCAGCAGGTCGTGCAGCGTGTCGCTGAGGCATATGCTCGGCAGAACGTTGATCGCAGCTCGGCCGAAGCCGCTTCCCAGCTGCAGTTCGTGAAAGATCAGCTACCGGCTGTCCGCAAGCAGGTGGAAGAAGCCCAAGCTGAAATGACTGCTTACCAGTCAAAAGCGAACTCTGTCGACATTACCCTGCAGACGAAGGGCTTGTTGGAGCAGGAAGTTGCAGTTGAAGCCAGCATTCAGCAGCTGCGCCTCAAGCAGGCTGAGATGGACCGCAGCTTCACTCGCGAACACCCAGCATACCGAGCGCTGATCAGGCAGCTTGGTGATCTGGAAGGACGCAAGGCGGGTTTCCAGAGGCAGGTTGGACAGTTGCCCGATACCCAGCAGGAACTGCTGAGGCTGACACGAGATCTCCAAGTCAGCAACGAGCTTTACACTGCTCTGCTTAATCAGGCGCAGCAGCTTGATGTAGCTCGGGCGGGCGCCGTCGGTAACGTGCGCATTGTCGACAATGCAGTGGTAGACGAATCCAAGCCGGTTGCGCCTCGGCGCCTGGTCATCATCGCTATTGCAACGCTGTTGGGTGCCCTGTTGTCAGGGGCCTTCGTCTTCCTCCAGCGCATGCTCAACCCGGGCATCGAAGATCCGGCGGACATCGAAGCCCTGGGCCTGCCGGTCTACGCCGCGATCCCGCTCAGCGTGTCCAACACCCTGCCCAAGCTGCGCAAGGGCAAGCACGGTACTCGCGTCGTGGCCGATGGTCGCCAGCACCTGCTGGCGGTGACCGCCCCGGCCGATCCGACCGTGGAAGCGCTGCGCAGCCTGCGTACCAGCCTGCACTTCGCCATGCTGGAAGCGAAGAACAACATCCTGACCATCTCGGGCCCGCGCCCGGGCGTGGGCAAGACCTTCGTTTCCATCAACCTGGCCGCGGTCATCGCGCAGGCGGGCCAGCGCGTGCTGGTCATCGACGCCGACATGCGCAAGGGCACGCTGCACAAGATCCTGGGTGTTTCGCACCAGAAGGGCCTGTCGGACGTGCTGGGCGGCAAGCTCAGCGTCGACGACGTGATCCATCCGGTGTCCGGTCTGGACAACATGCACTACATGGTGCGTGGTGACATTCCGCCGAACCCGGCCGAGCTGCTGATGCACCCGCGCTTCGCGCAGCTGCTGCAGGACATGTCCGGCAAGTACGACTTGGTGATCGTCGATACGCCGCCGATCCTGGCCGTGACCGATCCGGCGCTGGTCGCCACCCACGCTGGCTCGAGCCTGCTGGTCACCCGTTTCGGCGTGAACCAGGCCAAGGAAATCGAGCTGACGCTGCAGCGCTTCGAGCAGAACGGCGTGCAGATCAAGGGTGCGATCTTCAACGCGGTCGAGAAGCGTGCCACGGGCTATTACAGCTACGGTTACTACGAGTACAAGTCCGACGAAAAGGCCTGATCTTTTCGCAGGGCAGGACACCGGGGCCCGGTGCGCGCAGGCGCATCGGGCCTTGTCTTTTCCAGGCCCGCGCCGCCGACCCTCCAGCGCAGGAGTATCCTATCGCCATGGCTGACACCCCCCTTTCCGCGCCGCATCC
>JAAIGF010310592.1_pt1 | contig 13463 bp, 12 predicted proteins | sample 6487441 | NCBI WGS metagenome assembly JAAIGF01 (sample SAMN13974129, study PRJNA590717) | phyllosphere metagenome | biome: pepper field; feature: multiple bacterial spot infested pepper fields; material: pepper leaves; isolation source: leaves from pepper fields | host: Capsicum annuum ... | reverse complement strand
GGATCTGCCAACGTCAACAAAATCAATCGGTTGCAGATCCTCGGGACAAGCCCGAGGATGACGGAGGTGGGTTTTGCGACGCTCAACGCCCCCCGGCAAATATCGTTCTCTAATAACGATGTTCAAATCGCATAAAAACATCCAAAATGAAGCCGGATCAATAGCTTATGGCTATTCCGAAAATCTAAACCGGACGGTAGTGGCCTTGTGCCGAGGATCCACAACCGTCAATAAAATCAATCGGTTGCATATTCTCGCGACAAACCCGAGGATGACAGAAGTGGGCTTGCCATCCTCACGCCCGCAACGCGGCGTTATCCGGATCGAATGGGCTTTCTCCCACCACCTCGGCATCGTAGTGATCTCCGAGGATCTTGATCTTCAGCTTGGTGCCAACCGCAGCGTAGTCCGGTGAAAGCATGGCAAGTGCCAGCGATTTGCCGATGCGCCAGCCGAAGCCGCCGCTGGTGGCGCGGCCGACTACGTCTCCGGCTTCGTTCAGGATTGCTTCCGATCCGCGTGCATCAACCGTCGTATTGCCGCTGACGATGAGCGTGGAGAAAATCCATGGCAAGCCCTTCTCCTTGCCCGCCACAAGCGCATCGCGACCGATGAACGGCTTCTCCGGCTTGATGAAGCGGTCGAGGCCGGATGAGTAGGCGTTGTATTCCACAGAGAGTTCGCGGCCCATGTTACGGTAGGATTTTTCCAGCGACATGGACACCATGGCGCGGATACCGAAAGGCTTGATGCCAAATTCGGCACCGGCCTCCATCAGGCGGTCGAAGATGTAGTTCTGCATCTCGATCGGGTGATGCAGTTCCCAGCCCAGTTCACCGACGAAGTTGACGCGAAGCGCATGCGCTGTCGCCACGCCGACAGAAATCTGCTTGGCGGTCAGCCATGGGAAATCCTTGTTCTCAAGGCTGGTGCGGGTCAGCTTCTTCAACAGATCTCGGGACTTTGGACCGGCCAGAACCAGAACACCATATTTTTGCGTGATGGGCTGAAGAATGACGGAGCCATCCGTCGGCGCCAGGCGGCGCAGTGTGTCGTGGTCGACGGTCTCAAGGCCACCGGCGGAAACCAGATAGAAGCGGCCCGGCGCCCATTCATAGACGGTGAATTCCGCCTTAACGCCACCATTCGGCGTCAACAGATGGGTTAGCGCGATGCGACCGCGCTTCTTGGGCAAGGCATTGGCCAGAATGGATTCCAGCCATGCGCGCGCGCCCGGCCCGGAAACCTCCATCTTGGCGAAAGCGGACATATCGAGGACGCCAACATTCTGGTGGACGTTCTTCACCTCGTTTCCGACATGCTCGAAATAGTTCGAGCGGCGGAAGGACCATTTCTCCACGATACGGCCATCATCCAGCGCAGGCGCATAATTATGGTTGGTGATGACATCCGCGCCGACACCAAGCTCTTCTTCTTTCAGCGCATAGCCTTCCGGTGCATACCAGTTGGCGCGCTCCCAGCCGTAAACGGAGCCGAAGACCCCACCGAGCTTCTTCAGCCGATCATAGACCGGCGTCGTCTTCAGCGGACGGGCAGCAGAGCGTTCCTCATCCGGGTAATGCATGGTGAACACGTTGGCATAGGCCTCTTCGTTCTTGGCAATGAGGTAGCCTTCCGTCGCATAGGGGCCGAAGCGGCGCGGATCGACGCCGGTGAGGTCGAGCGTCGGCTCGCCATCGACGATCCATTCGGCAAGCTGCCAGCCCGCGCCACCGGCAGCGGTGATGCCGAAGGAATGGCCTTCGTTCAGCCAGAAATTCTTCAGGCCTGGGGCCGGTCCAACAATCGGGTTGCCATCCGGCGTATAGGCGATTGCGCCATTATAGACCTTTTTGATGCCCACTTCGCCGAAAGCCGGAACGCGGGTGATGGCCGCTTCGATATGCGGCATGAGGCGGTCCAGCTCTTCCTGGAAAAGCTCGTACTCGCTCTGGTCGGAAGGACCATCGACATAACAGACCGGCGCGCCGACTTCATAAGGCCCAAGGATCAGGCCGCCAGCCTCTTCGCGCATGTACCAGGCGCTGTCCGATTCACGCAGAACGCCCATTTCCGGCAGACCCTGCCTGCGACGCTCCAGAATATCCGGGTGCGGTTCGGTGACGATATATTGATGCTCGACCGGTATGACCGGAATATTGATACCGACCATTTCGCCGGTCTTGCGGGCAAAATTGCCGGTACAGGAGATGACATGCTCAGCGATGATCTCGCCCTTGTCCGTCGTCACCTTCCAGTGACCGTCCTCAAGCTGCTCTATGGCGGTGACCGTGGTGTTTCTGTAGATCGTTGCGCCCTTGTCGCGCGCGCCCTTGGCAAGCGCCTGCGTGAGATCGGCGGGCTGGATATAGCCATCGTCTGGATGCTGGATTGCCCCCAGCAGGCCGTCCGTCTCGCAAAGCGGCCAGACGTCCTTCACCTGCTCCGGCGTCAGCAGCTTGTAATTCACGCCGATGGTTTCGGCGATGCCGGCATAATACATATATTCGTCCCAGCGATCCTTTGTGCGGGCGAGACGAATGTTGGAAACCTTGGCAAAGCCGACATTCATGTCGGTTTCCTGCTGCAGTTCCTCGTAGAACTTGACCGAATATTTATGGATCTGGCCGACGGAGTAGCTCATGTTGAACAGCGGCAGGAGGCCCGCCGCGTGCCATGTGGAACCGGAGGTCAGCTCCTTGCGCTCGATCAGAACGGAATCGCTCCAGCCCTTCTTGGCCAGATGATAGAGCGTCGAAACGCCGACAACGCCGCCACCGATCACCACCGCCCGCGCATGTGTCTTCATAATCATAGTTCCCCTTGAGGCGTTTTAGCCGCGTCGACGCGGCTTTTCGCAAACCAGTATGGGCCAGACTATGCAATGTCGCATCGCCGCTCAAACGCCTGATTACGACATGCAAAAGGCTCGCCGCGACGGCGAGCCTTTTGACGATTTTCAAGCGGCTGAGTAGCTCAAACCCTGCGCTTGGCAACGGAAGCCTTCGGCTCCTCTTTTTGCTCGTCGGCAGGCTGTTCGTCCTCCTTGCCAGGCTTTGCAACTTCCTGCTTGGCAGCGCTTGCAGCGCCGGTATGCGACACCACCGCCTTTTCGCCCTCTTCCGCCAGCAGGGCGGCCAGAACCTGCGGATTGGTCTCGCCTTCCACATGAATATTCAGATTGCGCTGCGGCATGGGAATGCTGATCCCCTCCTCGCGAAAGCGCTTGAGAATTTCCATACGAAGGCCGTTCTTCACCGTCAGGCCGTGGGAGAGATCGGCCAGATGGAAGCGCAGTTCGAAATCGAGCGAGAAATCACCGAAGCGCAGAAATTCCACATGGGGTTCCGGGTTGCGCAGAACAGGTGTCTGCTTCTTCACCAGTTCCAAGAGAATATCCATCACCTTCTGCGGATCCGTATCGTAAGCGACCGACACGGGAATTTCGGCACGCTGAATGCGGTTTCTGTGCGTCCAGTTACCCACGGAGGAGTTGATGAACTCCGAGTTGGGAACGATGATCGACTGTCCGCGGAAGGTCTCGATCTCGGTCGCGCGGACTGAAAGCCGCTTTACCGTGCCTTCCACAGCGCCTGTCACCACCCAGTCACCAACCTTGAACGGACGCTCCACCAGAAGGATGAGGCCCGAGACGAAGTTGGAAACGATGTTCTGAAGACCGAAACCAATACCGACCGAAAGCGCGGATGCCACAAGGGCAAGGCTGGAGAGATCAAGCCCTGCAGACGAGATACCAAAAATGGCGGCGACGACGATGCCGAGATAGCCGATGCCGGTTCCGACCGAGTTTCGCACCCCGGCATCTACTTGGCCGCGTGCCATGACGTTGCGGTCAAGCCACCTCTGGAACCAGCGCGTGACGGCATAACCGACCACGAAAACCATGATGCCGCTAAAGATACTGATCAGCGAGATGGAGGTGTTGCCAACGGTAAAGCCGGTCAGCAGGCGGTAGGCCCAGCTTTCGATATCGCCCGGCTGAAATCCCCAGGAGAAGAGAATGAGCGGCACGCCGAAGGCAAGCGCGATACCGTAAATTCCGAGCCCCGCAGCAAGACCGGCCTGATCCAGCGGCACCGGCCCCAGGCCGAAGCGGCGACCGAGATAGCGGCCCACCAGCGTTTCTGCAAACACGCCCTGCTTGGAAATGGCCTTGCCGGAAAGGATGCCGATATAAATGGTTGCTACCACAGCACCTGTCGCGACGATCTGTGTGGCGAGGAAACGGGCAAAGCCCACATATCCCGTCAAACAGGCGCCGATCAGAAGCAGGCCGCCAACGCGCAGCAAAATGGAGAGCCAGCGCGGCATGCGCTTATGGCCATTATCCGCATCCTCTCCCTCGCCTATGACCGGCTTCAGGAACGACAATGCGAACAGAATCACGCCGATGGTGATCGATGCCACGAAGCTCTTTGCCACCGTCAGTATCAGCGGGGAATTGAGCGTCTCGCTTATGGTGCTGAAGAGGTAATCGAGCGCGTTTACAATCGCCATGACAAGCATGGCCGAAGAAATGGTGTGAGCGCCACGGTTCGAAACATGCAGCAACCGCCATTCCGGCTGCGTCGGCGCAAATATGGCGTAGGTCAGCCTCGATACGAAATAAACGAAGGCGATGACGGACATGGCCACGAAAAAGATCGGCGCTATATCCGCACGCAAAACCCCGAAATTATCGAGGAAGAACGCCGAAGCCGTCATGAACAGGAAGACGGACATGGACTGCACGGTCGTTGACCAGAACGCGACTGACAGCCTGCGCAGGTATGAGGGCTCGCCGGAAAAGGCCCGGCGCTCCATTCTGTGCCCCAGCACGCGGTAACCGCCTACGAGGAACAGCAATGCGGCCAGAACCGAGAGCGAAACTGCGCCGAACATCGACAGGCGCTTGTAATTCCAGACGAACAGCGCCCAGCCGGTCAGCGAGCTGCTGAGCGCGGAAATTTCACCGACGAATTCCTTGCCCGCTTCGGCCAGCACAGGAAGCGAGATCTCCGTGCGCTTGAACAGGGTGGCGGCAAACAGCGTGCGGCGAATGGAAGTTATGGTGTTGGAAAGCTGGTTGGCGCGCCCGGCCACAGCCTCGGCATCGCCCAGAACGGCATTGATTTGCGACTTTTCGGAATTCAGCCGGGTGCGTTCGTCGGTCACCACACTTGCTTCCGGTGGCGCACCTTCCTTGGGAGGATCGCCGAGCGAAGTGATGCGACCGTTGATCTCATCGAGACGCCCGCGCAGGCTGCTGACAGTAGAGCTTGCGGTTCCCGCGAGATCATCCGCCCGACCTTTCAGATCGACAAGGCGAGCGTCTTCACCCTTCGCATCGTCGACCTGCTGGTTGATTTCGGCAAGTGCTGACTTGGTTTTTTCCAGATCGGCCTTGGCCTGTTCCACCAGCGGCAGAGAGGCGCTGGTTGCGCCCTGATCCGTCACCTGCGCAAGCGCGAAGGATGAGAGAAGTATCCACAAAACCGGCAACAAGAGCAGCGACGGGAGCCATCTGTTCTGCCTTATCGAAAACGTCATCAACAATGCCCTTCTGCTTCTGCCGAATCATTTGGCCAAAATAATCCGCATGTATGGCGTTTCAAGAACGGCCCGCCGCAATAACCAAGGAACTTCTCTTCCGTTCGATCATTAGAATCACGAAATTTAATCGTGTCGCAAAACTGGAGGGAAGTCATGGAATCTGCTGGTATTGGTTGGATCGCCGCAATCATCATTGGTGGCATAGCCGGTTGGCTCGCTGAACAATTCATGAAGAGCAATATGGGTGTTTTCATGAACATCATTCTCGGGATCGTGGGTGCCATCGTCGCCAACGCCATCCTGGCGGTGTTCGGTATCGTCCTCACGGGCTGGATCGGCTACCTGATTGCCGGTTTCATCGGTGCATGTATCCTGATCGCCATCGGCAGAGCTTTCCGACGCGGATAGGCAAATTTTTTCTGCATGTGGAAAGGCCCGGTTTTCCGGGCCTTTTTCAATATGGCCCCAAATTTCTGTCATAAAAAATCAGAATAATTGGATTTGGCGCTAGACAAGGCAAATGATCCTCTTTATACGGCCTCTCACACCGCCAGACGGCGGGCGGGTGATTAGCTCAGTTGGTAGAGCAGCTGACTCTTAATCAGCGGGTCGTAGGTTCGAGCCCTACATCACCCACCAATCTTTCCAAGCACTTAGCATTGAATTTAGCCGCGAAGCGGCTAGAATCACTCTCACACATGTCTCGCACAGTCTGAGAGGATGAAATGACCTCACATTCCGTTCTGGGTGACAAGGTTCGCGTCTACCGCCGCGCCAACAGTTCCCTGTGGCAATGCTCCACATATCTCGACGGCAAGGAATGGCGTGTCAGCACCAAGACCGACAGTCTGGCGCTGGCCAAGGAGTTCGCTGAGGACTGGTATCTGGAGCTGCGCGGCAAAAGTCGCATCGGCCAGTTGAAGATGGAACGGATGTTCGCGGACGCCGCCAAACAGTTCTTGAAGGAATACGTTGCCCTCACCAATGGCGAACGTAATCCCAAATACGTCAAAGACCACGAATCGCGGCTGGATAACCACCTGCTGCCTTACTTCGGCAAAATGGGCCTCAGCGCTGTCACGGCGGGCAAGGTACAGGAATTCCGTGTCACACGCCTCCAGCCTCATCCTGAGACCGGCAAGGTGCCCTCACGCAGCACTCTGCACCACGAGACGGTCACCCTACGTCAGGTCATGAAAACCGCCCTTCGTCACGGCTGGATCAGTCACCTCCCCGACTTCTCGGCACCTTACAAGGCCTCCAGCAAGGTGACGCACCGTGGATGGTTCTCGCCCGAGGAGTACAAGAAACTCTATACCTACACCCGGGAGCGCGCCAAAGCCGCGAAGGGCTTGCCGTGGGAATATCCATTAGAGCAGATGCACGACTACATTCTGTTTATGGCCAACACTGGCCTACGGCCTGATGAAGCCAATCGCCTGCAATACCGAGATGTGACCATCGAAAAGGACGCAGAGAGCGAGGAGCGGATTTTGCTGATCGAGGTGCGGGGCAAGCGCGGCTTTGGCTACTGCAAGAGCACCACGGGCGCTGTGCACCCGTTTGAGCGGCTGGTGAAGCGCAATAATCCTAATCCGGCCGATCTCGTGTTCCCGCAGGATCACAAGAAGCAGTTTAATCGCGTTCTGAGCGACTGCGACCTGAAACTTGATCGTGAGGGCAACCGGCGCTCGGCCTACAGCCTGCGCCATACCTATATCTGCCTGCGGCTGCTGGAGGGTGCCGACATCTACCAGATTGCCAAGAACTGCCGGACGAGCGTGGAGATGATAGAGAAGCACTATGCCGTGCATCTGAAGAACACGCTGGATGCCAAGGCTATCAATGTGCGGAGACAGGTAAAGAAGGCGGTTGCGGCTGAGGCTTAATGCCGCCTGGGTCAGTTGGAATCGCTGCCTTTGGCATCGAGGGCGGCGAGGTCTTCTCTCAGGCGAACCGCCATGTCCATTTTCTCGTGCAGGATGCTCATCACGCCCAGGTCGCCGTTATCCAGCGTCCGGAAGAATAGATAGTGATGCTCGTAACGGCTGAAATAGGCCTCACGCTTGATGTCGGATGGCACAGCAAGCCTTTGCGGAAGGCGCCGCCAAAGAAGACGATTGTCGCAGAGGCGCTGCAAGTGCGTGTGCAGCCCTTTCAGGTAGGACTCGGCTTGTGCTTCGCCCCATCGCCCCACGGTGTCGCGCCAGATTTTATCCTGTGCCGCATCCGCGGGTGCATAAAAACGGTACGCGGGCATGATTAGCTGCGCTTGTTACGGCGGATTACATCATCAGCAGTAACAGCCACGAACTCGCTATCGTCCGCGCGCATGGCGGGAGCCAGTTCCCGTTGCAAGGCCTCCCACGCATCGTCACGTGTGTGAAGGTCGCGGCGGATCAGGGCGCGGATGTATTCGCTTGCGTTCTCATACAGCCCCTCCTCACCGATCTGCTGCTGTATATGGTCTTGCAAAGCCCCACTGACCTTCACATGAATGCTACCGGATGGCATCGGATCACCCTTTCGTTTTTCTGAAATTATGGGGAGCGTAGCATATATTGTCAATATTCATCACAATACCCTTCGGCCTCCATCTTGCAGATTCTAGGCTGACGTGCATCAATGCGTAACAGCGCACCTACGCATCGCAATCTGTACGCATTGAGGGCGATGCACTGCTCGATTTTCTGACCAGCCGCACGGCGTCTGGAGAAAACCGGCAGGTGCGTCAGGGGACACCCCTGAACCCCGTCCGTGCCGGAGCAAGGTGAATGGCTATCTATCACCTGAACGTCAAGAACATCAGCCGTGGCGACGGGCGTTCCGTCGTGGCCGCCGCCGCTTATCGTGCGGGGGAAGTTCTGCCGAACGACGCCGAGGAGAAGCTGTCGGATTTTGGCGGGCGGCGGGATGTCATAGCAAGCGGCATCCGCGTGCCGCCCGGCGCACCAGATTGGATGGCCGACCGGAAGATTTTGTGGAACGCGGTTGAGTTAGCCGAGCGGAGGCACGACGCAAGATTAGCCAAGGAGGTGGAGTTTGCGATTCCGCGCGAGCTTCCGCGTACCGCGTGGCTGGCCGTCGCCCACGCCATGGCCGACGCGTACACGGCCCAGGGCTTTGTTGCTGACTTTGCCATCCACGACGACGGGACCCAACATAATCCCCACGTCCATATCCTGCTGACCACCCGCGTCATCACGACTGAGGGGTTTGGGCCGAAGATCCGCAGCGCCGACGGGCGGCAGTTCGTTGCCGAGACGCGGGTGACATGGGAACGGATCGCCAATGATATCCTGAAGGCGGCGGGCATCACCGCCGCGATCGACAGCCGCAGCTATGCCAAACGCAAGCTTGACCGTACGCCGGGCCAGCATCGTGGCCCGGACCCACAGGAACGGCGTGCCCGAAGGCAGCGCCAGCGAGAGAGGGAACGCATGACCCCGAAGCATGATGACCGCGACCTGCCTGTGCCCGATCCCGATGGATCGCCGATCCATCCGCGTGAGCTTGCAACCGCCGAACGGCGGATGCTGGACGCAGTCGAGCGGGAGGCACCTCCCGCTGTTCCTGAGCCGGACGGCGATCTTGCCGCTGCGCGGCTGGCGATTGAGCGGCAGAACTGCCGCGAGATTAGCGAGGATGATGCGCAAGCCTACCGGCTTGCACCGGAGAATACCCTGGACTGGCTGAGTGCCCCCCTCCCCGCCCACGACGAGGCCGTTCTGGAGCGGTGGGAAAATCATCTCGACTGGCTGGAGGTTGAGCGCTCTCAACCTCACCGTGAGGATGACCGGGAGCAGGAGCGGGATCGCTAGGATCATTTGAGATGCTCAGCCCGATGTCGCCAAGCCTGGGCGGCGGTAATCTGATCTCAAACGGAGAATGGACACATGGAGCATGAATTACCCGACGATGACCAGATGCGCTTCTATCTGGACGATCAGAAGCACCATACGGAAAACCTGATGCAGAACCGGCGGGAGATGGAACGGGTCATCCATAATTTTGATATCCCCTATTCCTCTCACGATGAGAAACTTGCACGTATGGCGGCATTGGCCGACGGGCGGGAGAGGAGCGTTTACGAACTCGGACGCCTGAGCGTCCAGATCGAAAGGCTGGAGGAGGTCATGCGGGAGAAGGAACGACTGCGGCTTGAGGAGGAGCAGAACCGCGAGACGATGGCCGTGATGGAAAACCATCTGGACTGGTTGGAGGTCGAGGTGCGGCCGCAGCCTGCGCCGTCTGATACGGGCGAGTTTCAGGAGAGGTAGCGCCATGGCACTCTCCCCGCTCGGGATGACGGCGCTCTGGAGCGGCAAGAGAACCATATGACGTACGTCGAGGAAGCTGAAAAACGGCCTGTCCCTCCACCCGAGGATGATCTGTAGCAGAATTAGACTCGATCAGGAGTAGCATTTGCGTTCTTAATCAACCTGGAGCATAAAGATCCATGTCGCTCGAATGACTGCTGACGACATTGATCCGAACTCGTGGAGACGCCCCAGGTGATGAGCAACGACCTACCTTTGATCTTCTGTAACATTGGCTGGATGAGCAACTACGAAGGTATCAAGGGTAAGCCTGATAAAATCGTCGGCGGAGGAAAATGGGTAGAGGCGACAGGATCGGGCGGGGAATGCTGTAATTTTCTCGTTGTGGACGGCAACAAAGTATACGGACATGTTGAGACTATCCACGGCGAGACCGATCGGCAGATCGGCCTGAAAGCGCTAGATCCGCAGGCCGGTGATGCCGCTCATGCTCATGTGATATGGACTGCGACCCATCCTGACGAGAGAGGACGGCGCGTCGTTGGCTGGTACAAGAATGCGACGGTGTATAGGGAACGGCAGAAGTTCGAGAGGTATCCCAGCGCTCAGCATGCATTGGATGAGGTAGGGAGCTATCGCATTGTTGCCTTGGCCGAGGGCGCCCATGTCGTTCCCCTTCACGATCGCTCCCTAAGATTGGGGCGGGGTCCTGGGTGGATGGGACATAATCCTTGGTGGTACCCGAAATCAGCCGCCTCCCCGGAGATCGAACACTTTATCCGCGACGTCCGGACGCTTCTCGACGGAAGTCTACCCATCGATTCAGTTGAAGAGCAGCAGGTCGGAGCCCGAAAGAAATCTCCCAGTCCGACCGCAGACGGCTATCCCCGCTACACACAAGAATACGAAATCCGCATTTCACCGAGACACCATATCCTCCAAAAGCGTTTTACAGACTTCCTTGCGCAAGCAGGCGTTCGTGGCGTGCAGGAGAATGTAAGCAGCGTGGATCTAACGTTCTCGTACGGCGAACAGACGTTCCTAGTTGAGGTGAAGCCATGCGACCAAGGGGATACGCGGTTCGCGATACGCGCCGCGATGGGGCAGCTACTGGACTATGAACAGAAATGGGGAACACCCACGAGTCGGCTGATTGTAGTTGAGCAGCTCCCCAATGAGTTGGACCAGGAACTGGCCTTATCGAACAGCTTCGGCATCGCATACCCTACAGGCGACACGTTCGCGGTGATGCTGCCACACGCCTTGCCGAATTTCATTTAAAATAGACCTTGTGGAACAGGTTCATCGGACCCATCATCAGGTCATGGACAAAATCTACACAGGCTCAGTTCTCGACGTACCCGCACTCTCCCAGCCAGAACGGGAGGCGGCACGTGACCGACTGGCGTTGCTGGAAGCCGAACTGATCCGCCGTCGTAAACGGCTGGCCTACTGGACGATGCGCAAGGAGCAGATGGCAACCATGCCCCACATATCCGACGATCTGGGTCAAAAGACGGTCCACTTCCATGCGCGTGCCGCGAAGCTTCTTGCCTCCGGCGAAAAGCTGCGGGCCTACCTGATCGTTGAATTGCAGGAGCAGCCTGAACACCTTTCCTCGTACCACTACGGACATTGATCCGTAGGCCGGAGGCCACCATGCACACCCGACAAGAACTGAATGTAGCCCTCGCCGCGCTGGTCGAGCGGTCTGCTGCAATCGAGGACGACGTCAAAGATCTCGACCACCAGATCGAGCGCGCCTTGCATGCCGTCGCGGCTGCGGACGACAATGTCGGTCACGCCATGGCTGTGCTCACGGAGCGCCGCAATGTCCAGCTTGGACACATGTTCGAACTGGGGAAGATCGCCGCGCAGATCGAAGACCTGGAAAACCGCATTCAGGAGCTCGATGAGCAACAGCAGGAGCGGCAGGCTGTGCAGGAATGGGAGACCGGCGCAGCTGCGGCCCACAGTCCTGCGTCAGCGGGGATGCTGGATTGGCTGGAGATTGATATGCGCTCTGGGCCCATCTCGTCACAAGATGATCGCGATTTCGAGCGCAGCCAATAAGGACATAGTGCGCAACTTTGCATTGAAATACGCTCTGCTTCCAGCATACACTTTCGCTGTTACAATATGGTGAAAGACAGACGATGGACGTTCGGCGCGAGCACTTTGTTCAAGCGGCAAGTGAGATAGGCAAAAGTGGAGACAACGACACTCTTCCTTACGACATCGACTCTTCCTTTGTGCGGGATAAGGCGGAAGACCTCGCTGAAATATGCTTCGATTTATTCACATCCCTCGACGGTAAATCTTTCAAAGACGCGAAGAATTTCATCAACGAGCTCACCATCGCCTCTGAACGGCTTCTCGTTCCCTCGGGGTCTCACGGGTTTCGCATTACAACCAAGCTGCACCCCTTCTGGAATCTTTACTTGAACGGCCTAGGACTGGCGATCGCTGAGGCTAACGAGCCCCAACGGAGTGATCGCGTTCACTCCTACCGCCTAGACGCTTCACAGTCTTCCTACTTCGATCCCTCACGCTCCTGGAGAGCTTACAAAGAAGCGACTTTGGCGGAACCAGCATTATTGCATGAAGGTGCGGTTGTCATTCAGACCGATATTTCCAGCTTCTATGAACACGTCTACCACCACCGACTGGAAAATCTCCTCAAAGACCTGAGCCGTTCGAACTCGACGGTTGCCGTCCAAATAGACAGGATACTTAACCAATTGACCGCCGGACGGTCTTTCGGTCTGCCCGTGGGAGGGCAAGCCGCAAGAGTTCTTGCTGAAGTCATGATGACGCCCATTGACCAAGTTCTTACGGAAAAAGGAATCGTATGGCATCGGTATGTCGATGATTTTACCCTTGTATGCGCTTCGCAACAGAATGCTTATGTCGCGCTCTCCGTGCTATCGCACGCCTTGGCTGACTACGGCTTGACGCTGAACCGCAGTAAGACCACGTTCTTGAGCGCACCGCATTATATTGACTATGTCCGTGCTCAGCTTGGAGAAGGTGAAGAGGCTAGCACCACCCTGCGGGAACTCGACCTCCATTTTGACCCTTATTCCGACACGGCACAGGCGGAATACGAGACGCTCAAGGACTCCTTTTCCAACATCGACATCCAGTTTCTGCTCGATCTTGAGAAGGAAAAATCACAGCCCGACGGCTTCGTCCTTGCGCAGATTGGACGTGCCCTCAAGTTCCAGGAACCACAAGTTGCCGCGCAACTCTGCGCAACGCTGTTGGACCCTCGCAACCTCAATTCCTTCCGTGCATCATGGTCAAAAATCATGCGGGGTGTGTTCTCTGTACGGGCCAACAGTGAGTTTGCAGCGGTCTTTGACCAGATCGACACCTTGCTTGACAACGTCCCAGTGTTCACCCCCCATCTCCTCATTCCGGAAGCCAACCTTCTGCATTATCTTCGTGCCATCAGGTTCAAAAAAACGGCGGTGCGTGCGACGTTTGTTCGCGGGGTATTCGACGCGCAAAAATCCCAGTCGGTAAAACGAGCCTGCATCGAGTGCTGGGGGCACTGGGAGGATCGCGCCAACTTCATGACTCTCCGCAACGACTGGCAGAATCTGGGAGCGGACGAGCAACGAACCT
>JAAIGF010182732.1_pt1 | contig 13494 bp, 10 predicted proteins | sample 6487441 | NCBI WGS metagenome assembly JAAIGF01 (sample SAMN13974129, study PRJNA590717) | phyllosphere metagenome | biome: pepper field; feature: multiple bacterial spot infested pepper fields; material: pepper leaves; isolation source: leaves from pepper fields | host: Capsicum annuum ... | reverse complement strand
GGCCATCCCGATCGACAGCCTGTGCGTGCGCATCGGCGCCATGCGCTGCCACAGCCAGGCGCTGACGATCAAGTTGAAGCGCGACGTGCCGCTCGACGAGATCGAAGACATGCTGCGCAACGCCAATCCGTGGGCCAAGGTCATTCCCAACACCCGCGAAGCGTCCATGCGCGATCTGACGCCCGTGGCCGTGACTGGCACGCTGGAAATCCCGGTCGGTCGCCTGCGCAAGCTGGCGATGGGCCCGGAATACCTGAGCGCCTTCACCGTGGGCGACCAGCTGCTGTGGGGGGCCGCCGAACCCCTGCGCCGCATGCTGCGCATCGCCCTGGGCGAAGCCTGAGGAAGCGGCATGGCCTTGTCATCGACCGTCTTCAAGGGTCAGCTGCAGGTGGCGGACATGGATCGCCACTACTACGCCGACCATGCCTTGACGGTGGCGCGCCATCCGTCCGAAACGGACGAGCGCATGATGGTGCGCATCCTCGCCTTTGCGCTCAACGCGGATGAAGGCCTCGCCTTCGGCCGCGGCCTGAGCGCCGAGGACGAGCCCGACCTGGTGCTGGCCGACCTCACCGGCGCGATGAAGCGCTGGATCGAGGTCGGCCAGCCGGACGAGCGTGCCATGCGCAAGGCGTGCGGGCGCGCCGACCAGGTGATCCTGTACGCCTATGGTCGGGGCGTGGACGTCTGGTGGCAGAACCAGAAAAAGGCATTGTCCAAGCTGGACAACCTGACGGTGATCCGGCTGGATGGCGAGGTCACCCGTGCGCTGGGCGAGATGGCCGCGCGCACCATGCAGCTGCAGTGCAATATCGAGGATGGCGACATCTGGTTCGGCACGGGCGAGCGCGGCGTGAACCTGCGCTGCGAGCTCGTGCACGCGGGCTCGCGCACCAGCGCGCGCGCCTGATCTGCCTGCCCCCGGCCCGCTGCGGCGGGCCGGACCTGCGCCTGCCGCAAGCCGTAGGCCATTCTCCCCGGGATTTCCGCGTTTTCATCTATCGGTCGGGTTAGACTGATAGCTTGAGTGTGCGCGCATCGTGCGTGCAGGCAACGACGAGGCAACCCTCCATGAAAGACGTCATCCACACCGACGCGGCGCCCGCGGCCGTCGGTCCCTATTCGCAGGCCATTCGCGTCGACGCGCAGTCGCGTCTGGTGTTCCTCTCCGGCCAGATCGGACTCGAGCCCGGCACCGGCGACCTGGTCAACGACACGTTCGATCACGAGGTGCGCCAGGCCTTCGCCAACCTGCAGGCAGTCGTCACGGCTGCCGGCGGCACGCTCGACAATGTCGTCAAGCTGACCCTGTTCCTGACGGACCTGGGCGCCTTCACGCAGGCCAACGCCATCATGAGCGAGCTCATCCCCGAGCCGTTCCCGGCGCGCTCCACCGTGGGTGTGTCCGCCTTGCCCAAGGGCGCGCGCTTCGAAGTGGAAGCCATCCTGGCGCTCTGACATCGTGGCAACGGGCGGGGACAGCGCGCAAGAGCGCCGGATGGTCAAGCTCGGCTTGCGGACGCCGCAGGACTTCATCCTGCACCTGCCGTTGCGCTACGAGGACGAGACCCAGGTGACCCCGGTGGCTCGGCTCGTGCCTGGCCGCTGGGCGCAGATCGAAGGCGAAGTCGTGCGCTGCGAGGTGCAGTCGCGCCCGCGCCGCCAGCTGGTGGCCACGGTGGCCGACGACACGGGCGAGATCGGACTGCGGTTTCTCACGTTCTACCCGAGCCACCAGCGCCAGCTCGCGACCGGCAACCGCGTGCGGGTGCGCGGCGAGCCCCGGGGCGGGCTGTTCGGCCTGGAGATGGTGCATCCCAGGCTGGGCTCGGCCAACGTCGCGCTACCGGACACGCTCACGCCCGTCTACCCCATCACGCAAGGCCTGTCCCAGTCCGTGCTGCGCCGCGCGGTCGTCCAGGCGATGGGCGATGTGCCCTGGCAGGACACCCTGCCGCACGAGGTGCGCGAGCGCTTCGCGCTGGAAGAGTTCGACGAGGCCATCCGCGCCTTGCACTACCCCACGCGGGCCTCGCTGCCCAGCCTGCAGTCGCGCGAGCACGCGGCCTGGCGGCGGGTGAAGTTCGACGAGCTGCTCGCGCAGCAACTGTCGCTGGCGGTGGCGCGCGCCGCGCGGCGGCGGCGCAGTGCACCGGTCATGCCGGCGCACACCGGCCAGGACTGTCTGGCCGCGCGCCTGCAGGCCTCGCTGCCGTTCGCGCTGAGCGGGGCGCAACGCCGCGTGGTGGGCGAGATCGCCGGGGACATGGCGCGACCCTATCCCATGCAGCGCCTGCTGCAGGGCGACGTGGGCAGCGGCAAGACGGTCGTGGCGGCGCTGGCAGCGGCGCAGGCCGTGGACAACGGCTACCAGGCCGCGCTGATGGCCCCGACCGAACTGCTCGCCGAGCAGCATCTGCGCAAGTTCACGGGCTGGTTCGAGCCCCTGGGCATCCGCATCGCCTGGCTCTCGGGCAGCGTGGGGGCCAAGGCCCGCCGCGAGGCCCTGGCCGCCATCGCCAGCGGCGAGGCGGCGCTGGCCGTGGGCACCCAGGCCCTGATCCAGGAGCACGTGCACTTTCATCGGCTCGGCCTGGCGCTCACCGACGAGCAGCATCGTTTCGGGGTGGGGCAGCGCCTGGCGCTGCGCCAGAAGGGCGCCGAGGCGGCCCAGGGCGGTGGCGTGCACCAGCTGATGATGTCGGCCACGCCCATCCCGCGCACGCTGGCGATGACCGTCTTTGCTGACCTGGACGTGTCCGAGATCGACGAGCTGCCGCCCGGACGCACGCCCATCGTGACCAAGCTGGTGGACGACGTGCGGCGCGACGAGGTCATCGAGCGCATCCATGCCGCCGTGGCCGACGGTCGCCAGGCGTACTGGGTCTGCCCGCTGGTCGAGGAAAGCGAAGCGCTCGAGCTGCAGACGGCCGTGGACACCTTCGAGCGCCTGCGGGTCGCGTTGCCGGGCGTGCGCGTGGGGCTCGTGCACGGCAAGCTCGCGCCGGCCGACAAGGCCCAGGTCATGCGCGGGTTCCAGGAAGGCAGCGTGGACCTGCTCGTCGCTACCACGGTCATCGAAGTCGGGGTGGACGTCCCCAACGCCTCGCTCATGGTGGTCGAGCACGCCGAGCGCTTCGGCCTCGCGCAGCTGCATCAGCTGCGCGGCCGGGTGGGGCGCGGCACGGCCGAATCGGTCTGCGTGCTGATGTACCAGACCCCGCTGTCGCGCGTGGCCAAGGCGCGCCTGCGCACGCTGCACGAATCGACTGACGGCTTTCTCATCGCCGAGCGCGATCTGGAGCTGCGCGGCCCGGGCGAGTTCCTGGGCGTGCGGCAATCCGGTGAGGCGCTGCTGCGCTTTGCCGATCTGCAGGACGACGCCGGGCTTGCCGAAGAAGCCCGGCAGGCCGCGGCCTGGATGCTGCAATCGCACCGCCCGGCGGTGCGCGAACACCTGGCGCGCTGGCTGCGCGGACGCGAAGATTTCCTCAAGGCGTGACAAGGACACAGACGACATGACCCTGACCGAACTGAAGTACATCGTCGCCGTGGCGCGCGAACGCCATTTCGGCCGGGCGGCCGAGGCCTGTTTCGTCAGCCAGCCGACGCTGTCGGTGGCCATCCGCAAGCTCGAGGACGAGCTTGGCGTGGTGCTGTTCGAGCGCGGCGGCAGCGAAGTCGGCGTCACGCCCATCGGCACGCGCATCGTCGCCCAGGCCCAGAAAGTCCTGGAAGAAAGCGCCAACCTGAAGGAAATCGCGCGTCAGGGCCACGATCCGCTGTCCGGTCCGCTGCGCGTGGGCGTGATCTACACCGTGGGCCCCTACCTGCTGCCGCGCCTGATGCCGGTGCTGATCGAACGCGCCCCGCAGATGCCGCTGCTGCTGCAGGAAAACTTCACCGTGCGCCTGCTCGAGCTGTTGCGCCAGGGCGAGGTCGACTGCGCGATCATGGCGCTGCCGCTGCCCGACAGCGGGCTGTCCACGCATGACCTGTACGACGAGCCCTTCGTGGCCGCCGTGCCGCGCGACCACCGCTGGGCGGGGCGCCAGAGCATCACCGCGGCCGAACTCAAGGAAGAAACGATGTTGCTGCTCGGGGCAGGGCACTGCTTTCGGGACCAGGTGCTCGAGGTCTGTCCGGAGTTCGCCCGCTTCTCGCCCACCAGCGACGGCATCCAGCGTACGTTCGAAGGCTCGTCGCTGGAGACCATCCGCCACATGGTGGCCGCGGGCCTGGGGGTGACGGTGCTGCCGGCCTCGTCCGTGTCCGCCCAGCCGGTGCCCGGCGACCTGCTGCGCTACGTGCCGTTCGAAGCCCCCGTGCCCTCGCGTCGCGTCGTGCTGGCCTGGCGCAAGAGCTTTCCGCGCTCGGCCGCCGTGCAGGCCCTGATCGCGGCGGTCGAAGCCTGTGACCTGTCCGGCGTCACGATGCTGGATCACGCTGCGGGCTGAGCGCCCGGGCGCTGCCCGCGTGCGTGCCCAGCGGGTCCTGCCGGTAGTAGGCGCACAGCAGCGCATACCAGTCGGGCAATGCAACGGCCAGCGGCTGGGCGTCCACGAAGAAGGCCTCCGAACTCACGGCGAAGAACTCGGCCTCGTCCGTGGCCGCATAGGGATCCAGCGGCAGCTGGGCGAACCAGGCATCCGCCTCGGGCGATTCGGGGTCCACGTCCGCAGGGATGGCGTCCTCGATGGCCTCCAGGGCGTCGCAGAACCGATCGAAACTGTCTTCCAGCACCGAGCGCCAGCGCGCCGGGGACAGCCCCCGGTGCTGCGAGAGGTCCGGCTGGCCGTCCGCGTCGCCGCCCTGCAGGTCCAACTTGTGGGCGAACTCGTGGATCACGACGTTCATGTCGCCCGCCGTCTGCACGTCCTCCCAGGACAGGATGACCGGCCCACCGTCCCAGGCTTCGCCGGCGGCTTCCTGCACGTATTCGTGGACGACCCCGTCCGGGCCCGTATCCTGCCGAGGGATCATGAAGCCGCCCGGATAGACGATGATCTCGTGCCAGCCTTCGTACAGGGCAGGGTCCAGAGCCAGGATGGGCAGGGCCGCCTGCACGGCGATGCACAGCAGGATGTCATCGGTGAGCTCGAGCCCGCCCGCGCCCACGAAGGACTTGCTGGCCAGCAGCCACGCCGTGCGCTGGCGCAGGGCGTCGCGCTCGTGCGCGTCCAGGCGGTGCAGGAAGGGGTAGCCCGACAGCGTGCGCTCCCAGGCCTGCGCGGGAATGCTGGCGGCGGTGCGCTCGATGTCGCGGGGCGCGGCGCCACGCCCGGAAAGCCAACGGAACATAAGGAAAACACAGCTGGATGATGACCTGAATGATACATTTGCCATTGCTTCGTTTGTTCGCCGTCCCGCGCATCGCATGACTTCCGCCGTTCCCCTCGTTCCCGTGCTCGATGCCGCCTGGCGGCAGCAGATGTGCGCGGATCTCGCGCCCGACGCCCGTGACCTGTTCGACAGCGCGCTCGCGTGGGCCGCGCCGCGGTTGGCGTCGGCGACCTCGATCTCCGGCGAGCCTGCGGCCGAGCACGCCGCCGGCCTCATGCGCATCCTCGTGGGCATGCACACCGACGGCGCCACCCGGGCCGCCGTCCTGGTCGCAGGCGGGCTGGTGCATGACCCCGATGGCGACGTGCGAGGCAGGGGGCGGCTCGATCCCCTGGCCCAGGTGGCGGGTGCAGAGGTCGCGCGTCTTGCCCGGGGCTACGTGGCGCTGCTCAAGGTCGGCCAGGCCGCCCGCGAATCCGGCGAGAACCGCGCCGGTGACGCGCCCCAGGTCGAGAAGCTGCGCAAGATGATGCTGGCGATGGCCGTGGACCTGCGCATCGTCCTCATGCGTCTGGCGTCGCGCCTGCAGACCCTGCGCTGGCATGCAACGGTCAAGCAGCCGCCCGAACGCGCGCTGGCGTTCGAGACGCTCGAGCTCTACGCGCCGCTCGCCAACCGCCTGGGCGTCTGGCAGGTCAAATGGGAGCTCGAAGACCTGGCCTTCCGCTTTCTCGAGCCCGTGCGCTACAAGGAAATCGCGAGCCTGCTCGAGGACAAGCGCACCGGGCGCGAGGCCTTCATCGCCGACGTGACGCAGCGCATCCAGCACAGCCTGCGCGATCACGGCATCGTTGCCGACGTGTCGGGACGGCCCAAGCACATCTACAGCATCTGGAACAAGATGCGGCTGAAGAACCTGGCCTTCTCGGATCTGTATGACGTGCATGCGCTGCGCATCATCGTTGCCGACGAGCGCACGTGCTACGCGGTGCTGAGCCTGGTGCACGAGCTCTTCACACCGCTCACGCACGAATTCGACGACTACATCGCGCGGCCCAAGCCCAACGGCTATCGTTCCCTGCACACGGTGGTGCGCGACGGCGAGCGCAAGCCCTTCGAGATCCAGATCCGCACGCGCGACATGCACGAGTTCGCGGAGTATGGCGTCGCGGCGCACTGGCGCTACAAGGAGGCCGGCAGCAAGGGCGGCCAGGCCAAGGCCGACTCGGAATATGACCGGCGCCTGGCCTTCATGCGTCAGTTGCTGGCCTGGGGCAGCGAAAACGCCGGTGGCCGCGCCGATGACAGCGATGCGGCCGCGCCCACGGTCGAGGACGACCGCATCTACGTCCTGACGCCGCAGGCGCGCGTGGTGGAGCTGCCCGTCAACGCGACCCCCGTGGACTTCGCCTACTACGTACATACCGACCTGGGCCACCGTTGCCGCGGCGCGCGCGTGGATGGCGCCATGGTGCCGCTGCACACGCGGCTGCGCACCGGGCAGACGGTGGACATCATCTCCGCCAAGTCGGGCGGGCCGTCGCGTGACTGGCTCAATCCCCAGCTGGGTTACCTCGCCAGCCCGCGCTCGCGCGCGAAGGTGCGCCAGTGGTTCAACGCCGTCGAGATGCAGCAGCGCATGGCCACCGGCCAGGCAATGGTCGACAAGGAACTGCAGCGCCGCGGCAGGACCGCGGTCAACCTCGAACAACTGGCCCAGCAGCTGGGCTTCGCGCGTGCCGATGACCTGTACATCGCGGTCGCCAAGGACGAGTTCAGCCTGCGCCAGTTCGACACCGTCTTTGACGCCGCGCCTGCCGTCCCGGAGGTCGAGCCAGACGGCATGATCACCCACGCCCGGCGTGCGGACAGCGCGGGCCATGGCGGCAAGAGCGGCGTGCTGGTCGTGGGCGTGGATGCCTTGCTGACGCAACTGGCCCGCTGCTGCCGGCCGGCGCCGCCCGATGAGATTTCCGGCTTCATCACCCGCGGGCGCGGGGTGTCCATCCACCGGTCCGACTGCCAGAGCTTTGCCGCGCTGGCGCGTCGCCACCCGGAACGCATCATCGATGTGACCTGGGGCGAGACAGGCGAGTCCGTCTATCCCGTGGACGTCCACGTCGTCGCGCACGATCGGGCCGGACTGCTGCGCGACCTGTCCGAAGTCTTCGCACGCCTGCGGCTCAACGTGGTGGGCGTGAACACGCTGAGCCGGCAGTCGCTGGCCCAGATGGTCTTCACGCTCGAGATCAACAACGGCCAGCAGCTGGCGCGGGCGTTGACGGCTATCGGCGAGGTGACCGGCGTCGTCAGCGCCAGTCGGCGCTGACGCGCCCCGGCACGGACTACGCGGCCGCGACTTCCGCAGGCTTGGCCGGCACGGTGGCGGGCGCCGACGGGGTCGTGTCCTGCGCGGCTTCCTGCACGCCACGCGGGCCGTACATGTAGTCGCGCCGGAACGGATACGCCTGGGGCGGATCGGCGTCCAGTTCGGCGCCCACGGCCAGCGCCCCCGCCGGCATCGTCTGGCACAGCACCTGGTGCAGCGTGATCCAGCCCTGCTCGAAGCTCAGCGCGCAGCCCGCCAGGTACAGCCGGTAGGCGCGGATCGCGCGGGCGCCGTCCGGTCCGGGCAGGATGCGGTGGGCCTCGTCCAGCTGTTCTTCCAGTCGATCGCTCCAGGCCCAGAGCGTGCGGGCGTAGTGCGGACGCAGGTTCTCGACGTCGACGGCCTCCAGGCCACCGTGGGTCACCGACTCCATGACCTGGCCGATGTGCACGAGCTCGCCGCCGGGGAAGATGTACTTCTCGATGAAGTCACCCATGCCCGCGCCCAGCTGCGTGTTGCGCGTGCCGCCCGCCGTGATGCCATGGTTCATGACTAGGCCGCCCGGGCGCACCAGGCTGCGCACCCGCGCAAAGTAGCTGTCCAGGCGCGCCCGGCCCACATGCTCGAACATGCCCACCGAGGCGATCTTGTCCCAGGGTTCTGCGACCTCCAGGGTGCGGTAGTCCTGCAGCAGCATGCGCACGCGGCCCTGCAGCCCGCGCGCCTCGATCAGCCCGTTGACGTAGGCGTGCTGGTTCTTCGAGAGCGTGATGCCCGTCGCGTCCACGCCGTAATTCTCGGCGGCCCACAGCAGCAGGCCACCCCAGCCCGCGCCGATGTCCAGGAAGCGCTCGCCCGGCGCCAGGCGCAACTTGCGGCAGATGTGGTCCAGCTTGGCTTCCTGCGCCGCGGCCAGCGTGGTGTCGGGCGTGGGGTAGTACGCGCAGGAGTACACTCTGCGCGGGTCGAGCCACAACGCGTAGAAGTCGTCGGACAGGTCGTAGTGGAATTCGATCTGGCGGGCGTCACGATCGATCGTGTGACGGGCCATGGAGACACCGCGCTTGAAGAGCGACGCCAGCCAGTGGGCGTGAGCCCCGTGCACCGGAGAGCCCGGCAGCAGGGCGGCCGCGGCGCTCATGAGGTCGCGCATGGTGCCATCGAGCTCCACGCGGCCCAGCACGTAGTCCTCGGCCAGCAGGCCAATGTTGCCCGTGGCCAGTCGCGCCAGCACACGGTTGTCCAGGATCCGCATGCCCACCCGGGCGTCCTGCGGTCCGATGGCCGTTCCGTCCGGCAGGACGATGCGGGTGGAAACAGGCAAGCTTTCGATCTTTTTACCCACCGACGACGCCACTGGATTGACCACGTGTTCCTCCTTGCGAGCGAGTGCAACCAAAACCCTCTGTCGTTAATGTATATAAATTCCGCGGCGTGCTCAAAGCACGCGGCACCCCGAGGTTTGCGTCATACCTCGGGCGGATCGGCCCACGCATGAGTGCCAGCCGTAGCGCCAGGGCGAAAATGGCGGTCGCGGGGCCCGTCGGTTCGACGCGGCCCGGTGTCGGCTTTTGGCAACGCCCCTGCCCACTTTCCGGGCAGAACCCTTTTGGATGGATGTCGGATGTCTCCTGCTGTACCCAAGATGAGCGGCTGGCTGCTGTTGATGGGCCTCCTGACGATGACCGGCCCGCTGGCCATCGACATGTACCTGCCGGCCTTCCCCTCGATATCGGAAAGCCTGAATGCCGCGCCCGGCGCGGTCGAACGCACGCTCGCCGTGTATCTGGTGGGCATGGCCATCGGCCAGCTCATCTATGGCCCGGCGGCTGACCGCTGGGGACGCCGGCCGCCGCTCTTCGTCGGCCTGACCCTCTACGTCATCGCCTCGGCAGCCTGCGCCATGGCCCAGTCGATCGAATCCCTGACCCTCTGGCGCTTCGTCCAGGCCCTGGGCGGCAGTGCCTGCATGGTCGTGCCGCGCGCCGTCATCCGGGACCACTACGACACGCAACAGGCCGCCCGCGCCATGTCCATGCTGATGCTCATCATCGGCGTGGCACCCATGCTCGCGCCGTTCCTCGGCGCTCAGGTCCTGCACATCGCGACCTGGCGCGCCACCTTCGGCCTGCTGGCCTGTGCCGGTGTCGCGCTGTTCCTCGCCGTGCTGTTCGTGATGCGCGAAACGCTGCCAGTCGAAAAACGCGTGCGCGCCAGCCCCGCCGGCATGCTGCGCACCTATGGCCAGCTGCTGCGCGACCGGGGCTTTCTCTGCATGGCATTGGCCGGGGGCCTGGGCATGGGCGGGCTGTTCGCCTACGTCACCGGTTCACCCCACGTCATGATCGAAGTCTATGGCGTGACCCCCACCGTGTTCAGCGGCATCTTCGCGCTCAACGCCCTGGCGATGACGATGGCCGCGCAGGTCAACGCCCGCCTCCTGGCACGCCGCCATCCGAGCAAGGTCGTGCGCGTCGCCCTGTGGGTCATGCCGGTCATCGGCCTCGTCGGCCTTCTGCTCTCGGTCACGGGCGCGATGAACCTGCCGATCCTGGTCGGCTTTCTGATGGCCTTCATGGCAGCGCAGGGCTTCATCGGCCCCAACAGTGCCGCGCTGGCCTTGTCGGGGCAGGGCGGTCGCCTGGGCTCGGCTTCCGCGTTGCTGGGCACGCTGCAGTTCGTCTGCGGCACCTTCATCGGCCTGCTCGTCAGCCTGTGGCGCACCGAGGATGCCACCGCCCTCATCGGCATCATGGCCGTGGCCGGCGTCCTGGCCTGCACCGCGGGCCGACTCGGCTTGGCGGCCCTCGCCGCACGCGCAGCGCAGGCACCGGCGGCAGCGCCGAAGGTTGCGTGACTTGGGCTCAGGTCGGGTTGCCGGCGGTGGGTTCGGTGTCCACGTTGGTCGCGCAGGTTTGGCGGCAGCCCCCCAGGTGGCGTGACAGGGGTTCAGCTCCGCTCGCCTGCGGCAGCGCTGGTCTCGCGTGACCGGGACTCACGCCAGGTCGCCGCCGATGGGCACGTCATCCACGTAGATCGCGCAGCCCACGCGCACCAGCCCCCGGGGCCGCAGTTCGGCCCGCACCGGCGCGCTGCGGGTGGGCAGCACGATCGCCCCGCGCAACGTGTCCTGCACACGTGCGGGCGCCGCATCACTGCCATCGGCCGCGTGGTCCGAACCGTCCCGTATCTGGCCATCGACGGCCAGCGTGGCTGCCGTATGCAGGACCGGCGGCAGCAGTTGAACGAAGCGCCAGGTGTTGGTGACGACGATGCGGTGCCCCTGCCAGTCCACCGACCATTCCCTGCGTCCGCCGAGACGCGACAGCCAGCCGGCCATGGCATTCACTCCCTCGATGATGAGGTAGGGGTTACGGCAGGGCAGGGTCAGGTTTTAGCGTCGGTGCGGTCGGGTGGAAAGCGCAGGGCCAAAGCTGGGGGGCGAGCGCAACGCGTGATGCCCAAAGCGGCAAGCCCGAGGGCGGACGCGCCAGGCGTGGCGTCCGAAGTCCAGGCTGGAGGCTGGAAGCGCACGACCCAAGTTCCAAGCCCCAAGCCCCAAGCTCCAAGCCCCAAGCCCAGACGCTGCGCGCCCGGCCTGAAGGCGACGCCCCGTTTCGCAAGGTGCTGTCGGCACATTCCGCGAAACCGGGCGAGCTTGGTAGAATCGCGCCCTGCGCTGCCAAGCCCTCTGCCCGAGTGGTGAAATCGGTAGACACAAGGGACTTAAAATCCCTCGCCGCAAGGCGTGCCGGTTCAAGTCCGGCCTCGGGCACCAGTTCCACATAGACGGCACGTCGCCATCGTTGCGGCATCTGCGCCAGGCGCAGGCCGGTACGCGCGCCAGTCTCGCGTCACGCAAGTCGCCGCGGCGCACCGCGCACCGGGTGCGCTATAAGAACAAGGACCAGCAATCCCCGCCTGTGCCCGTCGGTGCACGCGGCGCGTGGTTGCGGCCGCACGGCAGGCGCACCCCTTGCCCTCATCCCGTGCGCGAACGCCGTTGAGAGCACCTGACATGGACATTCGATGACGACTGCGCCCGACCCTGCAGCGGCAAGCCCGGACGATCGATCATCGCTCGGCCTGGCGTTGCTGTCGTTCAGCGCAGGCAGCATGGATGCCATCGCCTTCCTGGCGCTGGGCGGCGTCTTCACGTCGGCCATGAGCGGCAACACCATCGTGCTGGGTGTCGCGCTGGGGCAGGGCGACATGACCGAAGCCCTGTACGCCGTGACGGCGCTCTTCGGCTACCTGGCGGGCGTGGCCGCGGCCACGGTGTCCTTGAACAGACTGGCGCGAGGCAGCGGCTGGACGCTGGGCATCCAGGCAGCAATCCTGGGTGCGTTCGCCAGCATCTGGTCCGGCCTGGGCGGTTCGACGGAGGGGGGATGGTTCGTCATCCATGGCCTCATCGCCATGTCTGCCGTCGCGATGGGGCTCCAGGGCGGCATCGGTCGGGCCATCGGCGCGCCCGGCATCATGACGGTGATCTTCACCAGCACCTACACGGCCATCGTCAGCAGTCTGGTCGAGCGCTGGCTGGCGCGTGACAGGCCCAGGATGTCGCCCGCCACGGCACGACAACTGGGCTCTCTGGCTGCGTACCTGGGCGGCGCCGTCATCGCGGCCGTCGTGATCCTGCACGCGCGGGCCTATGCCCCATGGCTTCCTTTCGTGGCCATCCTGTCGGTGTTCACCGGCCTGAAGCTCGGGCGCCTGCACCTGGGCAACATCTAATAGGTGCCACGGGCAGGCTCTGCCGGCGCGGTCGGCGGTGGCGCGCCGGCGGCAAGGGAAGTGCGACGGCGGAATGATTGGCCGGTGGTCTCTCTCTATAGGGAATACGAGATGGGGTGGGCTGGTGCCTCGACGCAAGCGAAGTTGGTGAACGGTTCGCCATCTCAACACGATGGCTGTGGGGGTATGGTCTTACCCCTTCTATAGATAGAGAGTCCCGGGATGATCGGTGCACCTTCTTCTATGGTCGTCAGGAAGTGGGACTAGCCTGTCGTGCATACGCCTCGGCCAGCTCGAAGACGCGGCGTCAGAGACATTCCAACAGATAGGGTTGCACTTCGTCATCTTCGTGCTATAGTTGCGGGCTTGGCAGATGAAAAGCAGCGCACAGCGCAGCGGATTGTCCGCCGGGACCTGACGGTGAGTCGGGTTGGATTCGAAAGTTTCTCGACGCCAACTTCGACTTGCATGCACTGAAAATTCCGTGCTATAGTTCAGGGCTTCGCTGCTCACACATCACTTCGGTGATGTCCAGACAAGCGCCAGGCAGTACTGCTGAAAAGCAGAGGGCGGTTGAGCAGGAGAAGAAAGCGGTGCCGGAAAGAAATTTCTCGCTTCGCAACACGGATGAAATAAACGTGTTATAGTTGAGGGCTTCGCAGGAAACGAAGCGTTCGCCAAGTGCGACGCGATGTTGGAGCGAAGCCAAGTGTCCGAAAGGGTGCGGCGAGCAGCGTCGGTTTCGATGTTGTCGTGATGGAGTCAGCGCCTCGGTGCTGATCAGCTGCAAGGCTGGCGTGGTTGTCGAATCTGACGAAAACGCTGACTTGACAGTCTGAAAAAACTCCTTCATAATCTCGCTTCTCTGCTGATGAAAACGGCGCAGCGATGCGACGCAGCGGCAGGGGTGGCAGTACAGAATACGCAGTACGCTCTTTAACAATATAACAGCCGATAAGTGTGGGCGCTTGGTAACGAGGCGCAATTCACGAAACGGAGCTTCGGCTCTGTCAGTGATGCGAACGAATCAAAGCGCTCATATTGAAAGAAGTCAGGACGGATTTTCGAATCCAACTTGTCTTCCTTTGAGAAAGCGACGTACCTAAACAGTACGGAAATTTTTATCAGAGATTAAACTG
>JAAIGF010233770.1_pt1 | contig 13509 bp, 12 predicted proteins | sample 6487441 | NCBI WGS metagenome assembly JAAIGF01 (sample SAMN13974129, study PRJNA590717) | phyllosphere metagenome | biome: pepper field; feature: multiple bacterial spot infested pepper fields; material: pepper leaves; isolation source: leaves from pepper fields | host: Capsicum annuum ... | reverse complement strand
TCATCTTAAAAAAATCTTGCATAAGTTGGGCTGCCGTACTTTCGTAGATTTTCCCTTAAAATTAAAAAATGGGGTTTTGACAGCGCATTATTTGATTATTTTGCTATGCCAGCGGACATTGCTTAATACGCCGCTTTGTTAGAGGGCCTTGACACGTGGCTCTTTTTTTATTGCCTTTAAAAGACACAGTGTTTTTTTGCTTTTGTTACGACTTTTAATGCTTAAATAGTATTTATTCGTTTTATTAACATGTTTGCTGTTATAGAGAGATGTTAATTTTCAAATTTATAAATCCTTTTGTAACTAAAAGGCGGCAATCTATATTGTTTTAAACTCTCTTCCCACCTTTTCTTAAGTTTGTCTGGTGTATAGCGCCTTTCCGTTTTCCGTCAAATCTGAACGGAAGAGCATCTCGCAGTTGGCATAGAATGAATTGACGTCAGCAAGTCCAAACATGGCCATACCAGCCTCCTGCAGACATACCTATCTGAAAATCCTGATAGCACATGAGGGCAGTGGGGGCTGCTTCATGTGCCATGGTACTGAGCGCGATAATGAGTCTGCCTCAGAAAACATGATTAACTGGTCTTCATTTTTTGAATGTGCTGGGCGTATGCCACTGGTCCAGATAAATAGAGAAGCTATAAGACGCATATAATCTGACCTGAAATTACTGTTTATAAATATAGTATTAATTGGTGTCAGTGCGATGGCAAGTGGAAAACACTCTACCTTAAAGAGAAGAATCGTAAATCAGACTGGTCATTAACAGAGGCAGGGCCCGCTTTGAGCGACAAATGGGACGGCCTGACCTTCGGAACCGCATTGATTCAGAAGCTGTTCAGGCTTCGGATTTCATCTGTTATCACCCCATCGTCTGTCACATTGGAAAAAAACGCAGGGTTATGCCTGGCCTGTACGATTAACTTCTTTATAAACTTTATTACTGTGGGGATTTTTCAGCATCCGTTTGTTCATCAGACAGTATCTGAGCATATTGATGGCAGTGAGGGCGCAGAAAAGTATGCAGCGCAGACGATGATTGCGACAGGAATAAAAAAAGGCCACGGACAGTGGCCCCGGGCAAAAAAACTGCCAGTCCAGCAAGGGTAACCTATTAGGTGGTATGCCGCCCGAATCCCATTCGTTTCAGGCGGGGTGAAAGATCGGCCAGTGCCCTGCAGCCCAGCTTCTGCATGATATTTTTACGGTGCTTGCTGATGGTCTTCACGCTCAGCTGCAGGCGGTGGCCGATGTCGGTCAGGGTGCGCTGGGTGGCCAGCAGGCGGAGTAAACCAAACTCCCGCGCCGTAAGGGCCTCTTTGCTGCATCTGACTGTCAGCACCTCCGCCGATGAGGGTGAAACGGTGGCACTGCCAAATACTTCATACGCAAGCTGCACAATGTTGCAGCGTTTGGAGAGTACATACGCGCCGGGCAGGCGGGTCATGACGTGACTGATGACGGCCTTCTCGTGCAGATCCGTAAGAATAATCAGGCGGGTGCGCGGAGACGCGAAACGAAGGTTCACCAGCAGCTCGGTCATGGCCTGCACGTCCAGGCCGAACCCGCAGAGCTCACTGATGACCACGTCCGAGCCCGCTGCAATGCGCAGGGCATGTTTACTCTGCGTCTGGTCAATCAGGCGGACCCGGATGTGCTTTTCAGTGAAGTAGCAGGCAATACCCTGCGCAATCCATCTGTCGCTGTCCATTACGGTGACTGTAAACATGGTTCTCTCCCTGCGTTCTCTTTCCGCTATTACACGGCAGAAAGCGCAGCGGAGGTATCAGACAGCGTCACGCCGGTCTGTAGGTGTTGTCCTGGTTTCAGCGCTGCGAAGCATCCTTGGCGCGCGCAAAGGCTTCCAGCATCTCTGCGGTTTTTCTGACGTGATGAAGGATGATTTCCGGCTCTTCGCCCATCTCAGCCAGCTCCTCAAGCTGTGCACACTGTTCATCCAGGCGGCGTATGCCGGTGACCCGCAGGGTGCCGGCAATACGGTGAAAGATGCGCCGGGCAGCGGGCAGGTCATTGTCAAGCACCGCCTGCCGCGCAGCCTGCAGGTCACGTCGCGTCTCGCTGATGACGGTGTCGATGAACCGCTCCGCCGCCTCCGAGCTGTCCGGAATAAAAGCGTCCAGCACGGCCATGTCGAGCCAGTCACCCAGCCCGTTTTCCATCTCATCGTCATGCGGGTCAAAGTCGCGTATAGCCTCCGCCAGGCGTGAAAGCTCAACCGGCCTGAACAGGCAGGCGTTCATCCCGGCAGCCAGACAGCGTTCCCGTTCCGCCTCCTGCGCGTTGGCGGTGATGCCGATGATAACAACGTCAGTATCCTCCTGCCGGATAAGGCGGGCCATCTCCAGGCCATCCATTTCCGGCATGCTGCAGTCGGTGAGGATGATGTCCGGACGCGATGCCCGCCAGGCCTGCAGCCCGGCCCGGCCATCTTCGGCCGTTTTCGCCTGATGTCCCAGCAGCACAAGCTGCCGGGACATCAGCAGCCGGTTGGCTGGATGGTCATCCACGACCAGCACCCGGCGCGGCAGGCCCTGCGGCAGCGCCGGCGTTTCTTCGCTCCGGGGCGCGGCCGGCCGGGTCTGCACGGGCACCTCCAGGGTAAAGGTGCTGCCGTCCCCGGGCACGCTCGTCAGGGTCAGCATGCCGCCCATCAGGGTGGTTATTTCGCGGCTGATGGCCAGTCCCAGTCCGCTGCCGCCCTCAGCGGCCCCCTGTGCCTGCTCGAACGGGGCAAATAGCCGCGCCTGGTCAGCGTCAGCAATTCCCGGTCCGGTGTCTTCCACTGAAATCCGGAGTCTTTCAGGCGTCAGCGCAACCCGCACCTGCACCTCGCCCTGCTGCGTGAACTTCACCGCATTGCCCGTAAGGTTCGCCAGCACCTGCCGCAGGCGGTGGTCGTCGGCAAGGATTTCAGCGTCCTCCGGCATCGACAGCGAAAGCGCGATGCCTTTCTGGCGGGCCAAGCCGCTGAAGGCCTGCACGACCGGCCTGACTGCCGCCTCGAGCGGGCTCCAGCGTCGCTGCAGGGTCATCTTTCCAGACTCAATGCGGGCGATGTCCAGCACGTCGCCTATCAGCGCCAGCAGGCTGAGCGACGACTCGTGGGCCACCCGGATAAGCTCGGTGTCTGGCCGCCGCTCCTGCACCTGCAGTTCCAGCAGGCCGATGACGGCGCTCAGCGGGGTGCGGATTTCATGGCTCATGGTGGCCAGGAACCGGCTCTTGGTCTGACTCGCCGATTCAGCCTCGGTTCGTGCCTGCTGCAGCGCGGCCTGCATGTCCAGGTACGCCGTGACGTCCTGCCAGCCCCCGATGTAACCGCCGGTCTCTCCGCCGTCCGCCTGAAAGCTCGTCATCCAGTGCCGGATGGTCTGCCCGGCGCCGTCTCCCGCATCCAGCACAAACTCCGCTTCCAGCGGCTCATCACCTGAAGGGGGAGTGCGCATGCATGCCGTCCAGACGACGTAGAGCGGATGGCGGCTGTCCCAGAGGGGCAGGCTGAGCCGGGTGGCCGCCTCACCGGTAAAGTAGCGGCCAAAGGCGGTATTGCTGTGGATGATCTCGCCGTCAGGATTTGTGACGTAGACAGGCCGGGGTGGACCGTTAATCAGCCTGTCGCGGAACGCCACCTCCTGGCGCAGCAGCGATTTGGCATGGCGGGTATGGCGCACCTGACGACTCAGCGCCGCCGCCCAGGCGACTGTCAACAGGATCAGCGCCAGCGCCCCGGCTGCGCCGGCATAAAATTCGGTACGGTAAATCTTCCAGGTGTCGAAACGCGCAGAGGGCGTGGACTGCCAGTGGGCAAGAATGGCGGTGACGATATCGGGCGGGACAAGCGCCAGGGTTTTGTTGAGGATGCCCAGCAGTTCCGGATCGGCGCGCCGGACCCCGAAGACCACGGCCGCCTCATCCACCGGCAGGCTCTCGCGGAGGCTCAGCCTGTCCCGGTAGAGGCCCTGCGTCAGGTAGCGGGCGCCGGTCAGCGTCGTCAGCGTCGCATCCGCATCACCGTCCGCCACGCGCTGCATGGCAAGCCCGGGATTTCCGGTCCAGGTCACCTTCGCCTGTGGCCACGCGGCAGTGAACCAGGCAGAGGCATCCTGTTCCGGCACCAGGTCTGCACGTCTGACCGTGCCGCTGAAGCCGCTACGCGTGACCATTACCACCGGCGTGTACATAAACGGCACACTCAGCAGCAGGCTCCGGCTCCGCTCACGGCTCCAGACCAGGGGAGCGGTCATCACGACGTCGCCGCGGTCAAGCCGTTCAGTGAGATCCCGGCTGTCGCCGGTGTCGGTGTAGCGGAACCGGATGCCGGTGCGCAGGCTTACGAGGGCGAGCAGCTCAGGGCCGATACCGGCGGGCACACCGCCGGGGCCGGTCAGGAAAAAGGGAGCGTTAAAGGAGGAGGCGGCAACCGGCACCTCAGGATGGGCCTGCAGCCAGGCTTTCTCCTCGCCGGTCAGGTTAAGCGGCGCGGCGACAAAGTGCGTCAGGTCGTTCTGATCCCAGCGCGACGCCAGCGCTTCGCCGGCCGGGCTGGCGCGCAGATTGTTCACCGCCGCACGGAGTGCACCGCCGAGCAGCGGCTCGCGCCCGCCGGTGACGAGCCGGTAGGGTGCCATGAAGACGTCAGAGACGCGGCTGACCTCCAGCGTATTGACGTAATTGCGCCCGGTCAGGAACCAGGCCTCGCCAGCTGGCAGGGTAACGGACGCCGTTACGCCTTCGTCCAGCCGTGCGAGCTGCCTGGCAGGACTGATATCCGTAGTCACCGGCGTTCCGGATGGGGCATCCGCCATGCCGCGGCGCGTCACCACAACGGGCAGTGCCTGAGCCATGACGATGCTGTCGCCTTCACGCGCGGGCACCGTATCCCCGGCGGGGCTGAAGACCACATCAGCCTCACCCGCATCCAGCGCGGCCCAAGCCTCGTCTGCGCCTTCATAATGCACCACGCGCAGCGTCAGGCCGAGGCTGCGCGCCGCGGTCCAGATAAAGTCAGGCAGGTAGCCGGTGACGCGGCGCGCGGGGTCGGTTCTGACCACTGGCGGCCGGGGCGGGCCATACAGCGCCAGCGTCAGCTCACGCTTCTGGCCGAGACGGCGCCACTGCGCGTCGGAGAGCTGCGGGGACGCCACATCCGGCAGCGCGGAAGGCGCATAGCTGAGCATGACCGGTTCCTTTCCGGCCACACTGAGGGCGGGCAGCAGCGCACACAGCAGCAGAAGACGCAGGCGCATCAGGAGATATTATTCCGGCGCGTGAAGTCCAGCAGGTCGCGCTGGTTTTTCAGGCCAAGCTTCTCCATCAGGCGCGCCTTATAGGTGCTCACGGTTTTGTTGCTGATTTCCATACGGGCGGCGATATTCATGATTTCCCGGCCCTCACCCAGGTAGCGCAGCACCTCGAACTCACGCTTTGAGAGCAGCCTCAGCCGGTCCGCATCCGGATCGGCCACGCTCTCCTCCCACGTTTCGTGCATCCTGAGCGGGAAGTAACCGTAGCCGGAAAAGACGGCGCTGACGGCCTGTGACAGATCAGCAAGGCTGTTCTGCTTGCTGATAAAGCCGTTGGCACCGGCCTTCATGCTGAGCTGCGTGTAATAGGCGGGGTTTTTTCCGCTCATCACAATCACCGGCACGCGGATGTTCGCCGCGCGCAGCAGCGCAATGGCCTCCGTGCCGCTGATACCTGGCAGGTCGATGTCCATGATGAGTGCGTCAGCACCGTGCTGCCTGACCAGGCTGACCACGTCATCAGCACTGTCAGACTCCGCCACCACGCTGTGCCCGTCCTTTTCCAGCAACATCCGGATGGCCAGGCGCGCCAGCGGATGGTCGTCGATGATAATAAACGCGGCCATATTTAATCTGCTCCGTTAAACATGAATTAATCATATTCTGCAGAATAACAGGATGCAAAAAATATATTTATGTAGGCAGTTCCCTACATCAGGATTCCAAATTTCTTAATTCCATCAGTGCGGTTTTATAAATTAAGAATAAAAAAACTCGCCTGTAGTCCCCGGCCTACAGGGCGCCTCCTGCCGTCTGATTTTTGCTGTAATCACAAAGTGACAGAATCATGCCCGGACGTGCACACACCTGCGCTGAACCCCTGAGAACATGAGCTGAATAATGAAAAAAATAACCTCCCTGATGAGTAACGAACTGCTGCGCCCCTCTGCCTGGGTCTTTGTCACCCTTTTTTCTCTGGGCACCTGGTGCCTAGCAGGCGTCCTTATTCAGATCGCTTTCTGATCCTTTTCAAAATTGGATAGCTCATTAAAAGCTTTTTTTAACCATCCATCGACGACATCCGCGAAATCTTTATCATACTTTAAAGTCTGCTGGAATACCCCATGCGAGGCTTCTTCGAGTATTTCCAGTCCCTGTAAATACTCTGTCTTATCGTTCAGAAAACGGATGTCTGTCATCCGGATTTTATGCGTGTCCAGTATTGAGTGAACGGCATTGAGATCAGTGTAGTGATAAAGGTTCACGGTTTTCCTTAAATGATTTATCAACGTTTTATAACACCAGTTCGTAGCGGATCGCGGCGGCTTTCCGGCGGCCGTTTTCGGTCAGAGTAAATGCCAGGTTCAGGGATGCGTTACGGTATTTCTGAAGCAACCCATTACGGTGCAGCGTATGCAGTGACGTACGCAGATTCGTGTCATAAATGTCTTTGCTGGATGTAGAGTTGAGCAGCTTCAGCAGCTGCATGACCGGCAAAGGAGAATCGTGACCCCGGGTTTCAAGCTCTGAGAGGACTAGGAGCACTTTTCTCTGCAGTTCGGAGATACGCATAGCAGCTTCCTTATTCATGTGTCACATGAATTATGCACGCATGCAGTATAAAGCACTTTATTTTTCAGTTACCCAGCTATTTAAACATATCGCCGGGTAACTATACTGGGCTTGCTTTCGCTAATCAGTATGGTTACTATGTGTACTTATCCCGGGTGCAACCGGGATAAGTACTAATAACCATTTGCCAACTATTTATCGATTTTAAGTACCCAGTACTTTAATACATTCCCGAGTTGCGTAGTGATGAACTTCCCTGCGCAACTCGCAGCCATCTTACTAACGGTTAGTGGTAACCCCCAGGTACCGATAAACCATTTAGTAAAGAACGTGATAAGTAATGGTTTCGCAAAGATTACTACAGCCAACATTACTGCAGTCAAAACAGCTAAGGCAATAAGCCGCCACCATTTCTTCTCAGTTGCTGCTGTATAGATAAGTCCTGCGTAGTTCCAGAGTGTACTTAGTACATTGAAACCATCATGTTTTGTGTCTTCGATATTTATACCCATAGAAACCTCTCTTATTTAGGTTGGTTGTTTTTAGTACTGCCGTGTTAGAAATATTCATATTTCATCTCACTTAAAAAAAATCATTTCTGTCTCAGGAAAATTTGCCCGTTGACGTGATACTTACCGGTATTGCTTTTATCTATCCACTCATACTTCACCCCGCTTATTCCATACATCGTTAATGTTTACGCCATTTTCCTTATGCCAGATTCCGGCAAGGGGATCCCCGGCTCCTGAGTGATCATTGATCGCGCAGGCGGAGAAAACGGCAGGTTTTACAGAGTTCGGACTGAATGCTTATTTACAGGCAATAAAAAACCACCTGATAAGGTGGCTGAGGTCGTGCGAGGGATATAGATGCAGGGCAGGCTTAAGTCATAGCACTTAGCTTTCCGTCATTTATTCATTCATTCACGTTTTCTCAACCTTAGTGCTATTCAATACGGGGAGTGCTTTACATAGCCTCGTGAGGCTTTGCATTCCACTCTGATAGAATCGAGTATATGTATTTACCGGGTGCGAGTCAATTAATTATTTGAAAATATTTGCAATTTATAAATTAATTTTCAGGCGCTAAACTTTTAAACTTTCCGCTCACTAATTTAAAAGTATCCGAGTGGATTTTTTATTTATGCCTAAAGGTACTTTATTGTCCTTAATAAGGTAGCTTTCTGATTAAAATCTTCGTCAGGGCAATACTTCTTCATATACATGTTCAGTAAAAAAGGTTCAGTCCCCATATCCGCCACGACATTATCTGTCGCCTTAATTAATATTCAGCTTATTTGTGATTCCATAAACATCATTATAGGGTTCCGGATAGCAGATCAGCACGTACATTTTTCAGGTTTCTGCTCCCGACCCCCCTTTTATCTTCTGTCTTCCCTGTCGTGATGTCTGCTCTGCCCGGACGTCAGCCCTTTCCGTTTTCCGTCATAACCGGAAAGGCGGCGTCAGAGGGGCGGTTTTGCGCCTTTGCCCCATCATCTTGTGTCTGCCGTCCGCGACTGCCCCACCATCCAGGCATAACCGGATCCTTTCAGGATCCGCCCTCCCCGTCACCCGCCTGCTGTTTTGTTCCGGTTTATGGTATATATCCAGAACCCGGAAAATGGCGCAAGATCGCTCCGCGGATTATTCCGGTGGCCTGCGGCCGCCGCACGGGCGAAAATGAGCAGAGAAAGAGCAGGCGTCGCTGCGTGAAATCTGAGTAACCCGCAGGGGTGAAACCCGCCAGATTTTACGTAGCGCTGTCACTGAGAGATGAGGTTTTATGTCGCTACCGATCCTGAACGGCCCGATCGCGCTGCCGGCCGCGCAGCCCGACTACGGCCGCGCGCTGGCGCTGCGGACCATGGCCGCGGCCTACGCCAAGCTGCCCCGCTACCTGCTGGCGCCGGAGGTCACCGGCCTACTCCACCACGTCCCGGACTGGACGCAGCACGCCCTGGTCAACACGTTATGGAATACCGGCGGCCGGCTCAACGAGGTGCTGGCGCTGCGGCGCCGCGACTTCCGCCTGAACGACGCCATACCCCACGTGATCATCCGCACCGCCAAGCAGCGGCGCCCCGGCAGCGGGCGCCCCAGAAAAGGCACGAGCCCTAACCGCGTGGTGCCGCTCTCCGATCCGGCCTACGTCGACGAGATGCGCCTGCTGTTTGCGAGCGTCAGGGAGGAGTTTGAAACCGACGGGGAAACCGGCGAGCGCCGCGCCCTGCCGGTGTGGACCGTATCCGACCGCACGGTGCGGAACTGGATAAACCGCGCCATCGATGCGGCCGCGCGCGCCGGCGTGCGGTTCAGCATTGAGATTTCGCCGCACACGTTCCGGCACAGCTTCGCCATGCACATGCTCTACCACCACGTGCCGCCGAAGGTGCTGCAGTCGCTGCTCGGCCATGAAAAGTTTGAGTCGACCGAGGTATACACGAAGGTGTTTGCGCTCGACGTGGCTGCCAGCCACCAGGTGCGGTTCTCAATGGACACCGCCGATGCGTTGCACTTACTCCGCGAGTTACCCTAATTTTGAGGAAGATATTTTATGTATGGTGAGGCTAAAGTCACTGTAGATGGTTTTAATGTGGTCTCTTCTCATTATTTAACCAATAACTTTTTCTTTAGAAAGAGCGACCGGGTTCGTGAGGGATGTCATCGATCTGAAAATGGTTCATTGCCACAGTCAGCTTTCATCGGTTATCGCGCATCTGCGGCATCTATCCTAAGACGCATGACGCTCGCTGGTTATGATATATCTCAATGCGAAGCTCATTTTAAAGAAAATCTTGATTACATTATCAACACTATTGAAGAACAGTACCCCACAGAAACTGGCTACTCTTCAGATCCCTTACTGCAATCATGGCACCCGTATGATGTCCATCATCTATTCATCAACGCTATCAGAGGGACATCGTTATCGGACTGGCTGGAAGCGCTACCGCAAGCAGCAAAATTATATGAGCCTGAGCCTGATGATTTTTTAAACCTTTCAGTGTGGAACCCCATTAGTGATATATCCTTGGTCAATGCAATGTTGAGTGACCTCTTTTTTTATACTGATTTCCCTAGGATGGGGCGTTTTAACTTTCCCGGCTACTTTAGTGATCTGTTTCAGTTTGCTTACCTCGCACGCTGTGCTGACGATGCCGTTTGCGAACTTAACATTATCCCGCTTATTGATGCAGGAGATTAGGAAGATTTTCACGATCTGAAGGAGATTCAGGGCCAAGAAACTCAGCCATATTGCTTTAGTCGGCAGACTTGGAGGAAATCACGCGTTTTTCAGCCACGCAGCCTGAAAATTTATTTCTGCAGCGGATGTGCTATTCCAGCATCATCACGGCTATGGAAGCTTATTTGGGAGATATCCTGCAGCGTGAGATTTTTACAAGGCCGGCAGTTAAGAAGCGTTTTGTGGCCAGCTATGCGCCCTTTAAGAATGAGAAGCTTAAACTTTCTGAGCTGTATACGAAGTTAGCCGGCATAGCCCGACATCTCTTACTCCGCATGTGGCGCAGTGCGAGTCTGGATAACATAATTCCTTGGCGTAGCTGAACTGAATGCCAGTGTTCCAGAATATTCAGTCCTGCCAATATCTATTGATATGTCCGCTTTTCGCTCTTAGCAGACGTTCGTCTGATTCTGCCCGCTTTGTGCCATAAGCGAACGTTTCCAGCATCTGCATGCATTAATTTTTGGGGAAGAAGTCTCATTGCATAGCCATGCAGCCGCGTAGGAATCATCAGGCGTGTTTTTTCACAAATTGGACAGGGAAGGTGCCGGAAAAGGCACTCAGGCCGCAGAAACGCGCTGAGAGGCTTTAAGGGGGGTACGTTCAAGCGTTGTTTATAATTAATATCAATAATAGCTACGCATCGATACCGGATTACTATCCGCCAGCGCAGTAAAGGGTAACAACAGGGAGATCAAGCGTGAAAGATTTTAAAGGTAATAAACAGGCGCTGCCGGTGCGCTACTGCAAGCAGTGTCACAAGCCGATGACGTGGCGCAAAAAGTGGGAAAAAAACTGGGACGAGGTACAGTACTGCTCAGAACGCTGCCGCCGCGCCGCAAAAGCGGCACGGACAGCAGCAGAGTCATAAAGGATTAATTTGCAGGCGCCGCTTCCTGACGCTTATCACCGAAACGCTCGCGCATGTGTGCTTCAATCTGTTCAAGTGACTTGCCGCGCGTTTCCGGCAGTACCAGCGCGACAAAAATCAGCGATCCGACATTGATAGCGGCAAAAATAAAGAAGGCGTTGTTACCCACCAGCGACAGCAGAGGCGGAAAGGCAAAGGCCACTGCCGCATTACAGATCCACTGAAAGGCCACTGCCGAACCGGTCAGCACGCCGCGTACCTGCATTGGAAAGAGTTCTGACATCAGCAGCCAGTAAACCGGTGAAATGCACATCTGCATAAAGAACAGGAATACCAGGATACAGGCGAGCGCCAGCAGGCTCTGCGCCATGCTGTTTGGCATAAATACCAGCACCGCGCCCAGCGCCAGCTGCATTGCAATCACAATACATAACCCGGTCATCAGCATTTTGCGTCGGCCAAAGTGGCTGATTGCCTTGATACCGGCAAACGTCGCCAGTACGGAAACCACACCGTTGCCAATGGTCGCAGCAATCGAGGCGCTGGTTCCCATGCCGGTACTCTTCAGAATAATCGGCGTGTAGTACATAAAGGCGTTTACGCCGGTAAACTGCAGTACAATACCCATGCCGCAGCCCATCAGCAGCAGACGGACAATCCACTTCTCTTTCAGCAGCTCACGCGCCGCCGGCCCCTGTCGTGCCATGCGTGCGTTTTCGCGCATCTCTTTCATTTCAGCTTTAATTTCGCGTGGGTTTTCGCGCAGCTTACGCATGATGCGCATCGCTTCACTGAGGCGGCCTTCCGCTACCATCCAGTGCGGCGACGCGGGGACAAAGAAAGTGCCGATAAACAGCAGTACGCCCGGCACCATTGCCAGCGCCAGCATATAGCGCCACATTTTCGGATCGTGCAGCAGCAGACTCATCGCCGCGCTGACGATATAAGCCAGCAGCTGGCCTGAAACAATCATCAGCTCATTGCGGCTTACCAGCGGTGCACGACGCTTGGGTCCGGCGATCTCAGCGATAAACACCGGCACGGTAGATGACCCGCCGCCCACGGCAATGCCGAGTATAAACCGCATCACCACCATGATTTCGATATCGGGCGCCACCGTGGTACCAAAGGCACCGGCGACAAACAGCAGCGCCAGACTGCGCAGCGTGATACGGCGGCCAAAGCGATCGGAGACGTAACCGCTGAGAAAGGCACCTACCGCGGAGCCAAACGTCAGTGAGGATGTCACCAGCCCTTCGGTAAAGGGCGTGAGGTTCAGCCCGCCCTGTGCGGCAGGTAGTGTCATATAGGGCAGTGCACCGGAAATAATTCCGGTGTCGTAGCCGTATGCGAGGGCTCCCATTGTGGCCACCAGCACCACAAAAAACAGTCGTTGCTGAACGGTGAAATTAAGCGCGCCGCCGTCGTCCGGCGAGCCCTGAGAAGAGTTTTGCATAGCTGCATCCCTGTTTAAATGGCACACACAGCACGCTGCTGTGTAAAGAAAGGTATGAGTATAGGAGCGATTTTCGGAATGGGATCTGAATCACATAATTCGTTAAAAGCAGCGGGTCCCCGGTACTAAACCAGTAAGGTATGCCGTTTGCCTCTGTAAGCCGGGCGCAATCATTCTGCTGTATCCGTTTCCGGAACGCCCGTGCCGGCCGATACCTTACCCTGCACTGCCTGAAAGGATGCTGCCTGATGCCCGTGAACTTTGATCTTAATGACCTCTATGCGTTTCGCGCGCTGGTGGAATATGGCAACTTCCGCCTGGCAGCAGAGTCGATCTGCCTGTCGCAATCTGCGCTGAGCCGCCGGATTGAAAAATTGGAAGCGGCGCTCGGCACGCGGCTTTTTGACCGCACTACGCGCCGCGTCACGCTGACGCTCTATGGCCAGAGCTTTGCTGAACGCTCTGAACAGCTGCTGGCAAACGTGGAAGCGGTGCTGGCTGACATTAATCAGGTAAGCCAGGAGCGCACCGGTCTGGTGACGGTCGCGACAGTGCCTTCGGCTGCGTACTACTTTATGCCTGAAGTGATCCGGCGCTTTCGCGCGCGCTATCCGCGTGTGCGGGTCAAAATTATCGACAGCAGCGTGGGCAATGTTATTGAGGCAGTCAGCAGCGGTCATGCGGACTTTGGGATCTGCTTTGCGAAAAGCCTGCCGCCGGCCATTGAATTTTTACCACTGGAAGAGGATGTGTATGTTGCGGCCTGCCGGCACGATCACCCGCTGACGCGCCGATCATCATTGAGCTGGGAAGAGTATTTTCAGCAGGAGTATATCGGGCTGGATAAGGTATCAGGTAACCGCTCCCTGCTCGACCAAGCGCTGGCGCATATCATTCCGGCGCGGCCGAGCATCTGTGAAACGCGCCACGTCACTACCCTGTTAGGCATGGTCGAGGCGGGCATTGGTATTGCGGCAGTGCCGGCAATGTCGATGCCCTCCTCAGGGCACTCCTTACTGGCGCAGATACCGCTGACGCATCCGGTGGTGACCCGATCCGTGGGTCTCATTCGCCGTCGTGGCCGTATTCAGTCATAT
>JAAIGF010140192.1_pt1 | contig 13526 bp, 10 predicted proteins | sample 6487441 | NCBI WGS metagenome assembly JAAIGF01 (sample SAMN13974129, study PRJNA590717) | phyllosphere metagenome | biome: pepper field; feature: multiple bacterial spot infested pepper fields; material: pepper leaves; isolation source: leaves from pepper fields | host: Capsicum annuum ... | reverse complement strand
TCGAACAAGCGCCCCACATGTTCAGACCCCTGTCCGTTTTTCTCGGTACGCGCTACACGCGGGCCAAGCGTCGCAACCACTTCGTTTCGTTCATTTCCCTGACCTCGATGATCGGGCTGGCACTCGGTGTGCTGGTGATGATTCTGGTGCTGTCGGTGATGAACGGCTTCGACCATGAAATGCGCACCCGGGTGCTGGGCATGGTGCCCCACGCGACCATCGAGAGCGCCACGCCGATCACCGACTGGCAGCGCCTGGCCGACCGCGCGCTGAAGAACCCGCAGGTACTGGCGGTGGCGCCGTTCAGCCAGATGCAGGGCCTGTTGACCAACGACGGCAAGGTGCAGAAGGTGCTGATCAACGCCGTGGATCCGGTCGAGGAGCCCAAGGTGTCGATCATCGGCGACTTCTTCCGCGAGGGCCGTCTCGAAGATCTGCAGCCCGGCAGCTTCGGCATCGTCATCGGCGACAAGGCGGCCGACAAGCTCGGTGTCGGCCTGGGCGACAAGATCACTTTCGTGGCGCCGGAAGTCACCGTTACCCCGGGTGGTGTGTTTCCGCGCCTGAAGCGCTTTACCGTGGTCGGCATCTTTCATGTCGGTGCCGGCGAAATCGATGGTTTCATGGCCATGACCCATGTCCAGGACCTAGCCCGCCTGCAGCGTCACAAGCCTGATCAGGTGCAGGGCATCCGCCTCAAGTTCGCCGATCTGTTCCAGGCGCCGCGCACCGCCTGGCAACTGGCCCAGAGCTTCGGCCAGGAGGATTACCTAGCCCGCGACTGGACGCGCACCCACGGCAACCTGTATCAGGCCATCCGTATGGAAAAAGCCATGATCGGTCTGCTCTTGCTGCTGATCGTCGCCGTCGCGGCCTTCAATATCATTTCCACGCTGGTGATGGTGGTCACCGACAAGAAGGGCGATATCGCCATCCTGCGCACCCTGGGCGCCACCCCCATGCAGATCATGGCCACCTTCATGGTGCAGGGCACGGTGATCGGCGTGATCGGCACCGTCATCGGCGCGGTGCTGGGCATTCTCGCGGCGCTGAACATCAGCGCCATCATCGCTGGCGTCGAGCGCCTGCTGGGCTTCAAGTTTCTCAACGCCGATGTGTACTTCATTGACTACCTGCCGTCGCAGCTGATGCTCGCCGACGTGGTGCAGGTCTGTGGTGCGGCATTGGTGTTGAGTTTCCTCGCTACTCTTTATCCGGCCTGGCGCGCGGCGCGCACCCAGCCCGCGGAGGCATTACGTTATGAGTGATCCGGTCGTGCAGGTGCAGGCGAATGCCGTGCTCAGTTGCCGTAACCTGAGCAAGCGCTACGAAGAAGGCCCGCAGTCGGTCACCGTGCTCGATGATCTGCAGCTGGAGTTGCTGCCCGGCGAGCGCGTGGCCATCGTCGGCAGCTCCGGCTCGGGCAAGAGCACGCTGCTCAACATGCTTGGCGGCCTGGATACGCCGAGCAGCGGCAGCGTGTGGCTGGCTGGTGAGCAGCTTTCGGCGCTCAACGAGAAGCAGCGCGGCCTGCTGCGCAACCGCGCCCTGGGCTTCGTCTACCAGTTTCACCACCTGCTGGCCGAGTTCACCGCGCTGGAAAACGTGTGCATGCCGCTGTTGATCGGCAAGACCTCGATCAGTGAGGCGCGCCAGCGTGCCACCGAACTGCTCGAACGCGTGGGGCTGGGCCATCGCCTCAGCCACAAGCCTGCAGAATTGTCCGGTGGTGAGCGTCAGCGTGTGGCGATTGCCCGGGCATTGGTCAACCGCCCTGGCCTGGTGCTGCTCGACGAGCCGACCGGCAACCTCGACAACCACACCGCCCAGGGCATCCAGGAGTTGATGCGTGAGCTCAGCAGTCAGTCGCAGACGGCGTTTCTGATCGTCACCCACGACCTGCAGCTGGCCCGACAGATGGACCGGGTGCTGAGCCTGGAAGACGGCAAGCTGGTGCGCGCCTGATGTTTCGCCCGCTGAGTGTCTTCATCGGCCTGCGTTACACCCGCGCCAAGCGCCGCAATCACTTCATCTCGTTCATTTCCCTGACCTCGATGATCGGCCTGTCCCTGGGTGTGCTGGCGATGATCGTGGTGCTGTCGGTGATGAACGGCTTTCACCGGGAAATGAGCTCGCGGATTCTCGGCATGGTGCCCCACGCGACCATCGCCGGTTCGCCAGCCCTGGCCGACTGGCAGGCACCGGCCAAGGTCGCTCTGCAGAATCCGCAGGTCGAGGCGGCAGTGCCGTTCGCCGAGCTGGAAGGCATGCTGTCATACCGCGGCGTGATGCAGCCGATTCAGCTGCATGGCATCGACCCGGCGCTGGAACCGAAGGTCTCGATCATCGGTGACCACATGGTGCAGGGCCGCCTCAGCGACCTGCGCGAAGGCGAGTACGGGGTGATCATCGGTGAGATCACCGCGCGGCGCTTCCAGCTGCAGATCGGTGATCGTCTGGCCCTGATCGTCCCGGAGGTCAGTTCGGTACCTGGCGGTATCACGCCGCGCATGCAGCGCCTCAACGTGGTCGGCATCTTCAAGGTCGGCGCCGATCTGGATAGCTCGCTGGCATTGATCAACGTCGCCGATGCGGCGCAGATCCAGCGCCTCGACCCGGGTTCGGTGCAGAGCATTCGCCTCAAGCTCAAGAACCTGTATCAGTCGCCCCAGGTTGCCGCTGCGATTGCCAAGCAGCTGGGCGAGGGCTACCACGCCAGCGACTGGACGCAGACCCAGGGCAGCCTGTTCAGCGCCATGAAAATGGAAAAGACCATGATTGGTCTGCTGCTGCTGCTGATCGTCGCGGTGGCCGCCTTCAACATCATCGCCACGCTGATCATGGTGGTCGCCGACAAGGGCGCCGATATCGCCATCCTGCGTACCCTGGGGGCCACGCCCCGGCAGATCATGGGCATTTTCATGGTGCAGGGCACCGTGATCGGGGTCATCGGCACGCTGATCGGCGGCGTGCTCGGGGTGCTGGCGGCGCTCAACGTCAGCGAGTTGGTGGGCTGGCTGGAGCGGGTCAGCGGCCAGCACGTGTTCAGCTCCGACGTGTATTTCATCAGCACCTTGCCGTCGGAGCTGCAGGTCGCCGACGTGGTGCTGATCTGCAGCGCTGCGCTGACCCTGAGTTTCCTCGCCACCCTGTATCCATCCTGGCGTGCGTCGCGTACCCAGCCGGCCGAGGCATTGCGTTACGAGTGACGGCCATCGTTCTGCCATCTGCCTGCTAGGCTCGAAAGGCCGCTATGAATATAGCGGCCTTTTCATTTCTGCAGCCTCCGATTGGCAAACCGCGGGACACCATGGACGGGACTCGAACAGCAGATTTGCGTAGCGCATTACTGGCCTTGGCTGCCGGCCTGTTGCTGCTGCGCTGGCTGCCGCAACTGCCACCTGCACCCTTTCTACTGGGGGCGGCGCTGCTCGGGCTGCTGCTCTTGCCGTTTCGCGGTCACCTGATCGGCCTGTTTCTGCTCGGGTTCAGCTGGGCGTGCCTGTCGGCCCAATGGGCACTGGATGATCGCCTGGATCCCGAACTGGACGGCCGCACGCTGTGGCTGGAGGGCAGGGTGGTCGATCTGCCGGATGTGCGGGAGGGCGTGGTGCGCTTTCACCTGGCCGAGGCGCAGTCACGGCGTGCCGAGCTGCCGCAACTGCTGCGTTTGTCCTGGTATGGCGGGCCACAGATTCGCGCCGGTGAGGTCTGGCGTCTGGCGGTGAACCTCAAACGGCCCCATGGGCTGGTCAATCCGCAGTCCTTCGATTACGAGGCCTGGCTCCTGGCGCAGCGAATCGGCGGCGTGGGCACCATCAAGTCCGGCCAGCGCCTGAGCGAAGCGGGCGGCGGCGCGGCGTGGCGCGATGGGATACGCCAACAGATGCTCGGCAAGGACCCCCATGGTCGCGCCGGTGGGCTGGCCGCCCTGGTGCTGGGCGACAGCTCGGGCCTGTCGGTAACCGACTGGCGGGTGCTGCAGGACACCGGCACGGTGCACCTGCTGGTGATTTCCGGGCAGCACGTGACCTTGGTGGCAGGGATGTTCTACGGCCTGGTGTTCTGGCTGGCCCGGCTGGGTTGGTGGCCGCGTGCGCTGCCCTGGCTGCCGACGGCCTGTCTGCTGGGCTTCGCCTCGGCGCTGGGCTACAGCCTGCTGGCCGGTTTCGAGGTGCCGGTGCAGCGGGCCTGCGCGATGATCGGCCTGGTGCTGCTGTGGCGCTGGCGCTTTCGCCACCTGGGCGTCACCTTGCCGTTGTTGATGGCACTGGTCGCGGTGCTGCTCCTGGAGCCCTTGGCGGTGCTGCAGCCAGGCTTCTGGCTATCGTTCGGCGCGGTGGGTCTGCTGATTCTGATCTTCGCCGCGCGCCTGGGGGCCTGGGCCTGGTGGCGAACCTTGGGACGCGCGCAGTGGGCGATGACCGTGGGCCTGTTGCCGATGCTGCTGGCGCTCGGCCTGCCGATCAGTGCCAGCAGCCCGCTGGCCAACCTGATCGCCGTGCCCTGGGTGGGCTTCGCGGTAGTGCCGCTGGCGCTACTCGGCACCTTGCTGCTGCCGGTGCCCTGGCTCGGCGAAGGGCTGCTCTGGCTGGCCGGCTTTTCACTGGAGTGGCTGTTCCGCCTGCTCGGTTTGATGGCCGCATGGCTGCCGGCCTGGTTACCCAGCGACCTGCCGTTGTGGGGCTGGCTGCTGGTGGCGCTGGGCGCGCTGTTCATCCTGTTACCCAGCGGTGTGCCGTTGCGTAGCCTGGGGCTGCTCCTGCTGCTGCCTTTAGTGTTCACGCCGGTAGAGCGGCCCGCTGAGCAGCGCGCCGAGGTGTGGATGCTGGACGTCGGCCAAGGGCTGTCGATGCTGGTGCTGACCCGCCAGCATGCGCTGCTGTATGACGCTGGCCCCAGCTTTGGCGATTTCGACCTGGGTGAGCGGGTGGTGGTGCCTTCGTTGCGGGCGCTGGATGTGCGCGCACTGGACATGTTGCTGATCAGCCACTCGGACAACGACCACTCCGGTGGCGCCGAGGCAGTGGTGCGGGGCATGCCGGTGCGGCGGGTAATCAGCGGCGAGCCGTCCGCGTTACCTGCCGGGCTTGCTGCCCAAACCTGTGATGAGGCGCACTGGGCGTGGGACGGGGTGCAGTTCCGCACCTGGCGCTGGGGCGCTGCGACGAACAGCAACCAATCATCCTGCGTGCTGGTGGTCGAGGCGGCTGGCGAGCGCATCCTGTTGACCGGCGACATCGATGCGCGCGCCGAGCGCGCGTTGATCGACAGCGGTCACGAGCTGCAGGCTCGCTGGCTGGTGGCGCCGCATCACGGCAGCCGCAGTTCGTCATCCTGGGCCTTGCTCAAGGCGGTGCAGCCTCAGGCGGTGCTTTATTCGCGGGGTAAACACAATGCCTATGGGCATCCGCATCCCGCGGTGGTCTCCCGTTATCAGGCCTTCGAGGCCCGGGCCTACGACAGCGTCGAGACCGGCGCGCTGCGTATCGAACTCGGCACCTTTGGCGAGCCGCGGGCGCTGCGTGAAATACCGCGATTCTGGCGGGAAAAATGAGAACCGCAGCCGTCGGCGACATCACGGCCCTATGCTAGAGTGGCGCCACTTTTGCGAAGGGGATCTGCCACCGTGTGGGAACTGGTTAAATCTGGCGGCTGGGTAATGCTGCCGATCATTTTGTGTTCAATCGCCGCCCTGGGCATCATTGCCGAGCGCCTGTGGACGCTGCGCGTCAGCCGAGTGACACCGCCGCATCTGCTCGGGCAGGTATGGCGCTGGATCAAGGACAAGCAGCTCAACAGCCAGAAGCTCAAGGAGCTGCGCGCCGACTCGCCGCTGGGTGAGATTCTCGCCGCAGGTCTGGCCAACTCCAAGCATGGTCGCGAGATCATGAAGGAGTGCATCGAAGAGGCAGCGGCCCGTGTGGTGCACGAAATGGAGCGCTACCTCAATGCGCTGGGCACCATCGCCGGTATCGCGCCGCTGCTCGGTCTGCTCGGCACGGTGATCGCCATGATCGATATCTTCGGCTCGTTCATGGGCGGCAGCACCGCCAACCCGGCACTGCTCGCAGGTGGTATCGCCAAAGCGCTGATCACCACTGCGTCGGGCCTCACCGTGGCGATTCCGGCACTGTTCTTCCACCGCTTCCTGCAGCGCCGCGTCGATGAACTGGTCATCGGCATGGAGCAGGAAGCCATCAAACTGGTGGAAATGGTGCAGGGCGAACGTGACGTCGACCTCGCCGAGGAGCCCAAGCCGGCCAAGGGGAGCAAGAAAGCGTGAAGTTCAGACGTAGACGGCGCGAGCAGGTCGAGATCAATCTCGCCTCGCTGATCGACGTGGTGTTCATCCTGCTGCTGTTCTTCGTGGTAAGCACCACCTTCACCCGGGAAACCCGCATGCAGGTCGACCTGCCCGAGGCGGCCAGCGGCACGCCGCCGGAGCAGAGCGAGCTCAAGCAGCTGGAAGTGGTGATCTCGGCAGATGGCACCTTCTCGCTCAATGGCCAGGCCCTGATCAAGAACGATCTGGACAACCTGATGGCCGCCTTGCAGAAGGAGTCCGGCGGTGACAACAGCCTGCCGCTGACCATCAGTGCCGACGCCAAGACCAGCCATCAGTCGGTGATCACCGCCATGGATGCTGCCGGGAAGCTGGGCTTCGCGCACCTGCGCATCACCACGGTCGAGACCCAGGCAGCGCCCTGATGGCGAGCTTTGCCGACCGCCTGGTCAAGGCCTGGTACGAAGGGCATCCGGCACTGGCGCTGTTGCGCCCGCTGGAGGCCTTGTACCGCAGCGTGGTGACGCGCAAGCGGGCGCGTTTCCTCGCTGGCGAGGGCGAGATTTACCGTGCGCCGGTGCCGCTGATCGTGGTGGGCAACGTCACCGTTGGCGGCACCGGCAAGACCCCGCTGATTCTCTGGCTGGTCGAACAGTGCCAGGCCCGTGGCCTGCGGGTTGGCGTAATCAGCCGCGGCTATGGCGCCAAACCGCCGAGCCTGCCCTGGCGGGTTAGGGCCGAGCACAGTGCCGAGCAGGCAGGCGACGAGCCGCTGCTGATCGTGCAGCGCAGCGGCGTGCCGTTGATGATCGATCCGGATCGCAGCCGTGCCGCTCGCGCCTTGCTGGCCGAGGAATCGCTGGATTTGCTACTCAGCGATGATGGCTTGCAGCACTACCGCCTGGCTCGCGATGTGGAGCTGGTGCTGATCGATGCCGCACGTGGCCTCGGCAATGGCCGCTGCCTGCCGGCCGGGCCGCTGCGCGAGCCGGCCGAGCGCCTGCGGAGCGTGGATGCCTGCCTCTACAACGGTGCGCCCGAGGATCCACCCGGTGGCTATGCCTTCAGCCTGCTGCCCAGTGCGTTGATCAACCTGCGCAGCGGCGAGCGTCGCCCGCTCGATCACTTCCCGCCCGGTCAGGCGGTGCACGCGGTAGCCGGTATCGGCAACCCGCAGCGTTTCTTCACGACCCTCGAGGCGCTACACTGGCGGCCTGTCGCGCATGCCTTCGCCGACCACGCCGCCTACAGCGCCGAGCTGCTGAATTTCTCGCCGGCGCTGCCGCTGGTGATGACCGAGAAGGACGCGGTGAAATGCCGGCCCTTCGCGGCTGACGACTGGTGGTATCTGGCTGTCGATGCTCAGCCCTCTGCGGCGTTCCGGGCCTGGTTCGATGCTCGCCTGGAGCGTCTGCTGGGCGAGCGGCAGTAACCGCGTCACGCGCTTACCTCTCTTGTTTTCAAGGATTTCCCATGGACCCGAAACTGCTCGATATCCTGGCCTGCCCGATCACCAAGGGCCCGCTCAAACTCAGCCAGGACAAGACCGAACTGATCAGCAAAGGCGCCGGTGTGGCCTATCCGGTTCGTGATGGCATTCCGGTGATGCTGGAAAGCGAAGCCCGCACCCTCACCGACGACGAACGCCTGGACAAGTAAGATGAGCAACGCCTTTACCGTGGTGATTCCGGCGCGTTATGCGTCCACACGCCTGCCGGGCAAGCCGCTGCAGGATATCGCTGGCAAGCCGATGGTTCAGCACGTCTGGGAGCAGGCTTGCAAAGGCAGCGCGAACCAGGTGGTGATCGCCACCGACGATGCGCGCATCGTCGAGGCCTGCCAGGCTTTCGGTGCCAAGGTGTTGCTGACCCGCGTCGACCACAACTCCGGCACCGACCGCCTGGCTGAAGTGGCTGCTGCCCTGGGCCTGGAAGCCGATGCCATCGTGGTCAACGTGCAGGGCGATGAGCCGCTGGTACCCCCAGCTATCATCGACCAAGTAGCCGCCAACCTGGCGAACAATCCCCAGGCTGCCATCGCCACCCTGGCCGAGCCCATCGAAGATGTCGCCGCGCTGTTCAACCCCAATGTGGTCAAGGTCGCCAGCGATCTGAATGGCCTGGCGCTGACCTTCAGCCGCGCGCCGCTGCCCTGGGCGCGTGATGCCTTCGCTGCTGATCGCGACAGCTTGCCGGCAGGCGTTCCCTATCGTCGGCATATCGGCATCTACGCTTATCGCGCCGGCTTTTTGCAGGACTTCGTCGCCTGGGGCCCGTGCTGGCTGGAAAACACCGAGTGCCTGGAGCAGCTGCGCGCGCTCTGGCATGGTGTGCGCATTCATGTTGCCGATGCGCTGGAAGCGCCGCCCGCCGGTGTCGATACCCAGGAAGACCTCGACCGTGTGCGCCGGCTGCTGGGTGCCTGATGCGCGTTTTGTTCGTGTGCCTGGGTAATATCTGCCGTTCGCCCACCGCCGAGGCGGTCATGCGGCAGCGACTGCAGCAGGCTGGATTGGCCGAGCGTATCGAAGTCGATTCCGCCGGCACCGGCGACTGGCACATCGGCAAGACGCCGGACTCGCGTACTCAGGAAGCTGCCAAGCGTCGTGGTTATGACCTGTCCAGCCTGCGCGGTCGCCAGGTCTCGGCTGACGACTTCGCGCGTTTCGACCTGATCCTGGCCATGGACGCCGCCAACCTTCGCGATCTGCAACGACTGCACCCGGCCCATGCCAAGGGCGAGCTGGACCTGTATCTGCGCCGCTTCGGCCTGACCGAGGACGAGGTGCCGGATCCGTATTACGGCGGCAGCGAAGGTTTCGAACAGGTGCTGGATCTGCTCGAGCAGGCCAGCGATGCCTTGCTGGCCGAGCTCAAGGGGCGTTTATGAGCCTGCAGGTACGTTCTGATGCGTCGCTCAAGGCCCACAATACCTTCGGTGTGGACGTGGCGGCGCGCTACTTTGCCGAGGCGGATGACGATCAGCAGGTGCGCCAGGCGCTCGACGCTGCTCGCGAGCGACAGGTGCCATTGCTGGTGCTGGGCGGTGGTAGCAACCTGCTGCTGACCGCCGATGTCGATGCCCTGGTGCTGCGCATGGCCAGCCGTGGTATTCGCCTGTTGGCCGATGATGGCCAGCGCGTGGAGATCGAGGCGGAGGCCGGTGAGCCCTGGCACCCGTTTGTGCAGTGGACCTTGCAGCAAGGCTTTGCCGGGTTGGAAAACCTCAGCTTGATTCCCGGTACGGTCGGCGCTTCGCCGGTGCAGAACATTGGCGCCTATGGCGTCGAACTCAAAGACTGTTTCCTCGGCCTCACGGCGCTGGATCGGCAGAGCGGCGAGATCCGCGAGTTCGATCTGCAGGCGTGTGCCTTCGCCTATCGCGACAGCCTGTTCAAGCGTGAAAGCGGGCGCTGGATCATCCTGCGCGTGCGGTTCGCCCTGAGCCGTAATGCAGCCCTGCATCTCGATTACGGCCCGGTGCGTCAGCGCCTGGCGGAGCAGGGCATCGAGTCACCCAACGCCAGTGATGTCAGCCGGGCCATCTGCGCCATCCGCAGTGAGAAACTGCCGGACCCTGCCGTGCTCGGCAACGCGGGCAGTTTTTTCAAGAATCCGCTGGTGCCGGCCGTTCTCGCCGGGCGGCTTCGGGCCGAGTATGCCGATCTGGTGGCCTACCCACAGGCCGATGGCCAGGTGAAGCTGGCCGCCGGTTGGCTGATCGAAAAGGCGGGCTGGAAAGGCTTTCGCGACGGCGACGCCGGCGTGCACCGGCTGCAGGCCCTGGTGCTGGTCAACTACGGCAACGCCACCGGGCAGCAACTGCTCGCGCTGGCGCAGCGCATTCAGGCGGATATCGCCGAGCGCTTTGGCGTAAGCCTGGAAATAGAGCCGAACGTGCTCTGATGGCGTCGCGCAGCCCCATCGTATTGGCGGGGCTCGCATTGCTCTTGCCTCATCTCCATTGTTCCCGGGTATCGCTACGCTCAACCGCGTGCTCCACCGCACGTCTCCGCGCGTGCGCTGAGTGCGGCTTCTCGTCGCCTGGGTTGCGCTGCGATACCCAGGCCGGTCCAGCCGACACAGAAGACGACCAGGCCTCGAATCGCGGGCAATAAAAAGGGATGCCGAAGCATCCCTTTTTTCTTTTGCGTGTTACCTATCAGGCTTGCGGCTTGTGCGCGTCCTGATCACGCTGAGCGCTTTCGTCGACCGGAGTGACGATAACCTCGGCTTGCTCGGCTGGCGCGCTGGTCGGCTGAGTGTCGGCGACGGCTTCGCTCTCAACTGCCGGAGCAGTTTCCACGACCGCTGCAACTGGAGCAGCCTTGGCGGCCTCTTCAGCTTCGCGAGCCAGACGCTCTTCTTCACGCTTGCGGCGACGCACTTCGCGCGGGTCGTTCGGCGCACGACCGTTGCTTGCCACCGGTGCGGCGGCGGCAGCTGGTTCTTCAGCTACCGGAGCTTCTACCGCCGCTTCCTGCACTACCGGAGCAGCTTCGGGAGCGGTGAAGGTGGTCTCGGCGACTGGCGCTTCGATGCTCTGCGTTTCAGCAACAGGCTTTTCGGCAACAGGCGTTTCAATGGCAGGCGCTTCGACAACGACTGCTTCGCTTACTGGCTCAGCCGCTACCAACGCGTCCTGCGGTGCGGCTTCGAATGCCGGCGCGGCAGCGCGTGGGCGCTCGATTTCCGGCAGCGCTTCGATCACCGCATCGGCGCGCTCGGCAACTGCTTCGGCCGGGGCCTCGGCAGCGGCTGGAGCTGCTTCTGCTGGAGCTGCTTCGGCAGGTGCTTGTACCGCTTGCTCGGCTTCGACAGCGACCGGTGCCTGCTGGGCAGCGACAGGCTCGACTGCTTCGGCAGCGACAGGTGCGCTGGCTTCGGCTGCTGGCTGTTGCTCGGCAGACTGCTCGGTTTCCGCGATGACGGCAGCAACGGTGGCGGCAGCAGCGATGCTTGCACCCGCTACCGGTTCTTCGTTGTTGTCGTCACTGCCTTCGATCGGGTTGCCGTCGGCATCACGCTGACGTTCACGACGATTGCTGCGGCGACGCTGGCCACGGGAGCGGCGACGTGGGCGGTCACCACCTTCGTTACCGTCCTGATCGTCGTCTTGCTGCTCTTCGCTGTTCAGCACTTCTTCTTCGGCGCTGTCGGCCTGCGCCTGCTCGGCACGTGGCTGACGCTCTTCACGCGGCTGGCGTGGCTGGCGCGGTTCGCGTTGCGGACGCTCGGCGCGGGCTTCTTCACCTACGACTACGGCAGCATTTTCATTCTGCGGCTCGGCGTCCAGTGGGGCGCGCAGTTCACGCGGCTGACGCTCTTCACGCGGGCGACGCTCACGACGGTTTTCCTGGCCTTCACGCGGCGGACGGGACTGACGCACCTCCTGAGGCTCGCGAACTTCCACGTTCTCGCGTGGCTGGCGATCTTCACGTGGAGCACGCTCTTCACGCGGCGCGCGTGCTTGACGCTCTTCACGCGGTGCACGCTCTTCGCGAGGTGCACGTTCCTCGCGCGGCGCCCGCTCTTCACGGGGTGCGCGTTCCTCGCGTGGTGCGCGCTCTTCACGGGGCTTGCGGTCGTCGTCGCGGCGGTTGCTACGGTTGCGGTTCTGCTGGCGACCGTTACGACGCTCGTCGCCACGCGGCTGACGCTCGCCCGGCTTCTTCTCGACCACGGTTGGCTTCTGCGGCTCTTCGGCGCTGGCGAACAGGCCCACCAGGGATTTCACCAGGCCTTTGAACAGGCCACCGGTTGGTGCGGCAGCGGCTGCAACCGGGGCGGCTGGAGCAACTTCATTGACTGGTGCCGGGGCGCTACGCGGCGGCGCGGCCTTGATGGCGGCTTCCTGGCGAACCAGGGTGCGGGTGGCGGCTGCCGGTTTTTCTTCCTCGACCTCGACCGTGGCCATTTCGTAGCTGGTCTGGGTGCTCTGGGCTTCTGGGCTGTCGTCACGGATGCGCTGCACTTCGAAGTGCGGCGTTTCCAGGTGATCGTTCGGCAGGATGACGATGCGCGCACGGGTACGCAGTTCGATCTTGGTGATCGAGTTGCGCTTCTCGTTGAGCAGGAAGGCGGCGACCGGGATTGGCACCTGGGCGCGTACTTCAGCGGTACGGTCTTTCAGGGCTTCTTCTTCGATCAGGCGCAGAATCGCCAGGGACAGCGACTCGACGTCACGGATGATGCCTTGGCCGTTGCAGCGCGGGCAGACGATACCGCTGCTTTCGCCCAGGGAGGGGCGCAGGCGCTGACGGGACATTTCCAGCAGGCCGAAGCGCGAGATGCGGCCGACTTGCACGCGGGCACGGTCGGCTTCCAGGGCTTCACGTACTTTCTCTTCGACGGCGCGCTGGTTCTTGGCCGGCGTCATGTCGATGAAGTCGATGACTATCAGGCCGCCGATGTCGCGCAGGCGCAGCTGGCGGGCGATTTCTTCGGCGGCTTCCAGGTTGGTCTGCAGCGCGGTTTCTTCGATGTCGCTGCCTTTGGTGGCGCGCGCCGAGTTGATGTCGATGGACACCAGGGCTTCGGTCGGGTCGATGTAGATCGAACCACCGGACGGCAGCTTCACTTCACGCTGGAAGGCGGTTTCGATCTGGCTTTCGATCTGGAAACGGTTGAACAGCGGCACGCTGTCTTCGTACAGCTTGATCTTGCTGGCGTACTGCGGCATCACCTGGCGGATGAAGGTCAGGGCTTCTTCCTGGGCTTCGACGCTGTCGACCAGTACTTCGCCGATGTCCTGGCGCAGGTAGTCGCGGATGGCGCGGATGATGACGTTGCTTTCCTGGTAGATCAGGAACGGGGCAGGGCGATCCTGGGAAGCTTCCTTGATGGCGCTCCACAGTTGCAGCAGGTAATCGAGGTCCCACTGCATCTCTTCGCTGCTGCGGCCCAGGCCGGCGGTGCGCACGATCAGACCCATGTCATTGGGGATGTCGAGGCCGTTCAGCGCTTCGCGCAGTTCGTTGCGCTCTTCACCTTCGATGCGGCGGCTGATGCCACCGGCACGCGGGTTGTTGGGCATCAGCACCAGGTAGCGACCGGCGAGGCTGATGAAGGTGGTCAGGGCTGCGCCCTTGTTGCCACGCTCTTCTTTCTCGACCTGAACGATGACTTCCTGGCCTTCCTTGAGCACGTCCTTGATGTTGACGCGGCCTTCGGGGGCCTTGCTGAAGTATTCGCGGGAGATTTCTTTGAGGGGGAGGAAGCCGTGACGCTCGGAGCCGAAG
>JAAIGF010126035.1_pt1 | contig 13534 bp, 11 predicted proteins | sample 6487441 | NCBI WGS metagenome assembly JAAIGF01 (sample SAMN13974129, study PRJNA590717) | phyllosphere metagenome | biome: pepper field; feature: multiple bacterial spot infested pepper fields; material: pepper leaves; isolation source: leaves from pepper fields | host: Capsicum annuum ... | reverse complement strand
GCAGCCGACACGGCCCCGACACCCGCGACTGGCTCAAGGACCCGAAGCAACGCCAGCACAGGCCCCAAGGCCTCAACCGCCAAGCCAACACGCTACCTGTGCCGCCCCTTTTCAGCGTCGTCCCGCAAATCTGTACTAGACCTTTTCGCGTCAGCATGGTCTGACCAAGCGATCTTCGCCAACACTCATCTGATCACCCAGCAGCCAAATCCTGTGTCTAACGGAAACATTTTCGCCGTATCGATCGCTCGATATATCGCGGCAATGCCGTAGCATCCAGCGCACTCATCCGTTCGGATTAGGACCATCTTTATTTCAGCGGGCGATCAGCCGGCGCCTGAAACCGCATCAGACGGTTGCACCCTCGCGGGGGAGGCGGACGTCCGCAACGAGGAAACCAATGAGTGCCATCGCTACCGACCTATCCCCTCTCTCCGCAGGCTCGCGCCACGTTCCGGTGAAACGAACCGGCTGGTCCTTACGCAACAAGCTGCTGGCCATGGTCGCCCTGACGCTGTTGCTGCTGGGCACCCTGCAAGCGTGGGAGCTGGCCCGCGAACGCGACATCATGCTCGACGCCAAGCGCAACGAGATCCTGTTCGTGTCCCAGAGCGCGCTGAGCGTCGTCAAGCAGTTCCACAGCGATGCCCAGGCCGGCCGCATGACGGAAGACCAGGCCAAGGCGCTGGCCGCATCGGCGATCCGGTCGATCCAGTACGGCAATGACAGCGGCTACGTGTTCGCCCTGGATGCGCAGGGTCGATACCAGGCGCACGGCGGCAATCCCAAGCTGGAATCGGTGCCGCCGGAAACGATCAAGGTCGGCAGCCAGACCTTGCCGCAGTACGCCGCGGACCTGGCACGCAGCGTCCGGCAGAATGGCGGCCCCCTGTTCCAGGAAGTGATGTTCCCCCGGCCTGGCAGCACCGTGCCGGCCGAGAAGATCAACGGCTACGTGGAATTCTCGCCCTGGGGATGGATCATCGGCACGGGCGCCTACGTCGACGACGTCGACGCCACCATCCGCGACACGCTGATCGTGGCCATTGCCGCGGCAATCGGTGCCGTCATCGTTCTGCTGGGCGTGGGTCTGCTCATCACCCGCAGCGTGATCCGTCAGGTCGGTGCGGAACCCAGCGAAGTCATCACCGTGATGGCCCGCGCCGCCCGGGGCGACCTGTCGCAACGCTTCCCCGATGCACCCGCGGGCAGCATCCTGGCGAGTTTCGGCGAAACCTCGGCAGCCGTGCGTGAAGTGATCGCACAGGTGCGCAGCGAGGCGGCCGCCATGAAGAACGATGCGCAACGCATTGCCGAGACGGTGCGTCAGGTGTCCGACGCCGCCGTCGCCCAGAGCACGGCCACGGCGTCGGTGGCGGCAGCGGTGGAGGAGTTGACGGTGTCCGTCACCCACATCTCCGACGCGGCCATCGACACCGAGCGCAATTCGGAAAGCGTTGCGCAGAAGTGCCGGGCGGGTCAGGACGACGTCCAGCGATCGACGCAGGGCATGCAGCGCATTGCCGGCGCGGTCAACGCGGCATCCGAACAGATCGGCGGCCTGGCCGACCGGGCGCAGCAGATCAGCGCGATTGCCGCATCGATCAAGGACATCGCGGCCCAGACCAACTTGCTGGCCTTGAATGCAGCCATCGAGGCAGCACGCGCTGGCGAACAGGGCAAGGGCTTCAGCGTGGTGGCCGACGAGGTTCGCAAGCTAGCCGAGCGCACCGGCATGGCCACGGTGGAGATCGACGAAACCGTGAGCGCCGTGCAGCGCGAATCGCAGGCGTCCAGCAACACGATGGTCGGCATCCTGCCCCTGGTCGCCGATGGCAACGAAGCTTCAGAACAGATGGCGCGTGCCCTGGATGCGATCGGCGAAAGCGCCGACACCTCCCTGCAACGCGTGCGCGAAGTCGCCCACGCCACCCGCGAACAAAGCTCGGCCAGTACCGCCATCGCACAACAGGTCGAAAGCATTGCTCAGATGGTCGAACAGACCACGGCCGCAATGGGTGAAACCTCTCGGTCGGCTCAGGAACTGAGTCAAATGGCCGATCGCCTGGACGGTCTGGTGGCCAGTTTCAAGGTCTGAGGCATCACGCCAGGCCGCGCACCGGCGCCTGCCGGTGCACGTCATCCACATCGTCCACGCTGGAAAAGGCAGGCAACTGCCTGCAAAAAGCGGATTCTGCCCGGCAGGGCGGCTCTCGAGATCGACGTTCATTCAGCGTCTTTCAGGCCCCACTGCCGTTTGGCGGAATCCGCTTTTTTGCGTGTTTCCACGGATGAGCGCTGTGGCAGAAATGTTGTTGAATGTAACTCTTGGTGTACATATGTTTTTGACCAAAACATACACCGTAGGATTCACGTGAAAGCCTCATCTTTTTGTATGAGATCCCTGTCATTTCCGCGAGCGCAGGCGGGTACTGGCTGACCTCTGGCCACCGTTGCAAGCCCAAAGCCGCCGGACGTTTGTAGCGAGGAAGCCCATGAGTGCCATTGCCGCCGATTTCTCTCCTGCTTCGGCAAGTCCACCAGCACCGCGCACCAAGCGGGCGATCTGGTCGCTGCGCAACAAGTTGCTGGCCATGGTGGCGCTGACGCTGCTTCTCATGGGCACCCTGCAGGCCTGGGAGCTGTCCCGGCAGCACGACTTGCTGATGCAGGCCAAGCGCAACGAAATCCTGTTCGTCACCCAGAGCGCGATCAGCATCGTCAAACATTTTCATGGCGAGGCCCAGGCGGGGCGAATCACCGAAGCCGAGGCCAAGACGCTCGCCGCGTCGGCCGTCCGGTCGATCCAGTACGGCAGTGACAACGGCTACATGTTCGTCATCGATGCCGGCAGCCCTCGCTACTGGGCACACGGCGGCAATCCGAAGCTCGAATCGACACCAGCGGAAACGATGAAGGTCGGCAGCCTGCCCTTCCCGCAGTTCGTGGCCGACCTGGCACGCAGCGTCCGAAGCAGCGGCGGCACCTACTACCAGCACCTGAGCTTCCCGCGCCCGGGCGGAACCGTGCCGCAGCCGAAGATGAACGGCTACATCGAATTCGCGCCGTGGGCATGGATGGTCGGCACCGGTGTCTACCTCGACGACGTCGATGAGTTGGTGCGCGACACCTTGATCGCCGCAGGTGCCGCGACGCTGGGCGCGCTGATTCTGCTGCTGGGCGTGGGCCTGCTGATTACCCGCAGCGTGATTCGCCAGGTGGGAGCCGAGCCGAGCGAGGTGATCACGGTGATGGAGCGTGCCGCGCAGGGTGACCTGTCGCAGAGTTTCCCGAAGGCCCCGGCGGGCAGCATTTTGGCCAGCTTCGGCCACACCTCGGCATCCGTGCGGGAAGTCATCGCCCAGGTGCGCAACGAAGCCACCCTGATGAAGAACGACGCCCAGCGCATCGCGGAAACGGTGCGCCAGGTGTCGGAGGCCGCCATCGCTCAGAGCAGCGCCACGGCATCGGTGGCGGCAGCGGTCGAAGAACTGACGGTATCGGTCACCCACATTTCTGACGCCGCCAACGACACCGAGCGCAACTCGGAAAGCGTGGCGCAGAAGTGCCGTGCCGGTCAGGACGACGTGCAGCGCTCCACGGAAGGCATGCAGCGCATCGGTGGCGCGATCCATGCCGCGTCCGAACAGATCGGTGGCCTGGCCGACCGTGCCCAGCAGATCAGTGCGATTGCCGCCTCCATCAAGGAAATCGCGGCCCAAACCAACCTGCTGGCCCTGAACGCGGCCATCGAAGCCGCCCGCGCCGGCGAGCAAGGTCGTGGCTTCAGCGTGGTGGCCGACGAAGTCCGCAAGCTGGCCGAACGTACAGGGCTGGCGACAGTGGAAATCGACGAGACTGTCGGCGCCGTGCAGCGTGAATCGCTGCAGTCGAGCAACACCATGACCGGCATTTTGCCGCTGGTGGCTGACGGCAACGCCGCGACCGAGCAAATGGCTCGCGCTTTGGGTGCGATTGGCGAAAGCGCGGAAACCTCGCTGCAACGCGTACGCGAAGTGGCCCACGCCACCCGCGAGCAAAGTTCGGCCAGTACCGCAATTGCCCAACAGGTCGAAAGCATTGCCCAAATGGTCGAGCAGACCACGGCAGCGATGGGTGAAACCTCGCGTTCTGCCCAGGAACTGAGCCAGATGGCAGACAGATTGGACACCTTGGTATCCAGCTTCAAGGTCTGATCGACGTCCCTGCGCTGTCTGTGAGAGACGGGCCCTGCGTGCTTGCGCAGGGCCCGTTTTTGCTTGTGCACAACAAATAAGAACTGAAATAAATATTTCTTATTCGAAACAATTGTTTCTATAAGATTTACGATCTCCCGGGGAAGAAGGCTGCGTCTCGACAGCCTCATTCCCGGCAATCCCCAACACTTCGCCAATGCCTGCAACGGCGCTGTCGTTCTCGCTCATGGGATCGACACGCCGGCAGACACGCGAACGTGTGCATGGCAACCCCTACCAGCGACCCACCTCCATGTTCTCTTCATCCGTGACAGACAACGCCTCGCCTGCCAGACGTTCCGGCTGGTCCTTGCGTGCAAAGCTCCTGGCCCTGGTGGCATTGACCCTGATTCTGATCAGCGCGCTACAGGCATGGGATCTGGCGCGCCAGCGCGGCACGCTCCTGCAGGCCAAGCGCACGGAAGTGCAGTCGCTGACGCAAAGCGTATTCAGCATCGTCGAGCATTTCCATGCCGAGGCCCAGGCCGGCCGGATGACCGAGGCCGAGGCCAAGGCACTGGCGGCAGCGGCCGCACGGTCGATTCGCTTCGGTGACGACAACAACTACGTGTTCATCATCGACGCCAATGCGCCCGGCTACCCGGCACACGGCGGCAATCCCAAGCTCGAATCGACGCCGATCGACACGATCAAGATCGGCAGCCTGTCCTTCGTGCAGTTCGTCGCCAATCTGGCACAGAACGTCCGGCGCACCGATGGCATTTTCTATCAACCGGTCAGCTTTCCCCGGCCGGGCGGCACGGCCCCGGTCCCCAAGTTGAACGGCTACCTCGAATTCAAACCCTGGGCGTGGTTCATCTCGACCGGGGTCTACCTCGACGATGTGGATGCGGTGGTACGCGACACCCTCATCGCAGCGGTGGGAACCACACTTGGCGCCGTCCTGCTGCTTCTTGGCGTCGGCCTGCTGATTACCCGCAGCGTGATTCGCCAGGTGGGTGCCGAGCCGCGCGAGGTGATCGCCGTCATGGGACGCGCCGCCCAGGGAGACCTGTCGCAGCGCTTCCCGCAAGCCCCGGCGGGAAGCATTCTGGCCAGTTTCGGCGACATGTCGAACGCCGTGCGCGAGGTCATCGCCCAGGTGCGCAACGAAGCGTCCGTCATGAAAAATGACGCGCAGCGCATTGCCGAGACGGTTCGCCAGGTGTCGGAAGCCGCCATCGCCCAAAGCAGCGCTACGGCATCGGTGGCGGCGGCGGTCGAAGAACTGACGGTATCGGTCACCCACATCTCGGACGCCGCCAACGACACCGAGCGCAACTCCGAAGGTGTCGCGCAGAAGTGCCGTGATGGTCAGGACGACGTGCAACGCTCCACGGAAGGCATGCAGCGCATCGGCGGCGCGATCCATGCCGCGTCCGAGCAGATCGGCGGCCTGGCCGACCGTGCCCAGCAGATCAGCGCCATTGCAGCATCGATCAAGGACATCGCCGCCCAGACCAACCTGCTTGCCCTGAACGCCGCCATCGAAGCGGCCCGTGCCGGCGAACAGGGCCGAGGCTTCAGCGTGGTGGCCGATGAGGTCCGCAAACTGGCAGAACGCACAGGACTGGCTACGGTGGAAATCGACGAAACCGTGGGTGCCGTGCAGCGGGAGTCACTGGAATCCAGCAACACCATGACTGACATCCTGCCCTTGGTGGCCGATGGCAATGCCGCCACCGAGCAGATGGCACGTGCCCTGGGCGCCATCGGCGAAAGCGCCGAAACCTCGCTGCAACGCGTGCGCGAAGTGGCTCATGCCACGCGCGAACAAAGCTCTGCCAGCACCGCCATCGCCCAGCAGGTGGAAAGCATCGCCCAAATGGTCGAACAGACCACGGCCGCCATGGGAGAGACTTCGCGTTCCGCCCAGGAACTGAGCGAGATGGCCGACCGCCTGGATGGACTGGTGGCGAGTTTCAAGGTGTGACTGCATAGGCCTCAAGCTCGTCGCCGGCCGTTCCAGCCGGCAATGCAAAAGGGCCTGTCGATGACAGGCCCTTTTCACTTTCATCGCGCATCGGTCAACTGACGCGCGGCATTACCTCATCAACCCTGACGCTGCTGCAGCGCTGCGATGCGCTGTTCCAGCGGCGGGTGGGTCGAGAACAGGGCAGCCAGCTTGCTGCCGCCGGTGATGCCGAAAGCCGCGACGTTCTGGGGCAGTTCGCCGCCTTGCATCTGGCCCAGGCGGCGCAGTGCGTTGATCATCGGCTGGCGGCCACCCATCAGTTGGGCGGAACCGGCATCGGCACGGAATTCGCGCTGACGCGAGAACCAGGCGACGATGATGGAGGCCAAGATGCCGAACAGGATTTCACAGACGAAGCTGGTGATGTAGAAACCCAGGCCCGGGCCGTCGCCTTCCTTGCGGAAGATGGCACGATCGACCAGGTTGCCGACGATGCGCGACACGAAGATCACGAAGGTGTTGACCACGCCCTGGATCAGGGTGAGCGTCACCATGTCGCCATTGGCGATGTGGGCCACCTCGTGGGCCAGCACGGCCACGATTTCCTCTTCGTTCATGGAACGCAGCAGGCCGGTCGACACGGCGACCAGCGAGTCGTTCTTGAATGCACCCGTGGCGAAGGCGTTGGGTTCGCCTTCATAGATGGCGACTTCCGGGCGGCCGATACCGGCACGGTCAGCCAGCTGGTAGACGTTCTCCACCAGCCAGGCCTCGGTCTGGTTGCGCGGGGCCGAGGGGTCGATCACCTGGGCGCCGGTGCTCCACTTGGCCATCTGCTTGCTCATCAAGAGCGAGATGATGGAGCCGGTGAAGCCGACCACCAGCGAGAAGCCCAACAACTGCCCCATGTTCAGCCCCTGGGCCGAGACATAGCGGTTGAGGCCCAACAAGTTGAGCACCACCGACAACACCACCATCACGGCGAGGTTGGTGAGCAGGAACAACGCGACGCGTTTCATGGCGTACGAATCTCCGAATGCCAGACCAATGCAGCAGGCGCCTCTGGCGAAGCGCGCCTGCCCGGAAGCGGAAACAGTCCGCTCCGTCTTTTCTGACGAAAAGCTGAATCAAGTAAAGATAATACGACAAGCCCCCGTTGCCGGGGTTCCTCGGCAAGCGGACAACTCGTCCGGAAAGACAAGATGGCGGCGTCTTGCCGCCGTTCAAGCACCGCTCAAGCGCTTTCGTACAGGCGGGTCAGCGCGAATTCCTGGTGGCCGGTCACCTCGGCGGCCGTCAGACGCCCGTTGGCGGTGCGCAGCAGCAAGGCTCCCAGGCGGCCAGCGGCCGTGTCGTCATCGCCCTCGGCTGCCAGCGACACGTCTTCATCCAGGTGCTCGGGCACCTCGCCCGCCGTCGCGGCATTGGCGGTGATCTTCAAGACCGGCAGCACCGGGTTGCCGACCGGATTGCCAACGTCGGTGGGGAACAGGTTGACCACGTACCCGGCGGCGGCCATCAGGGTCAGGGCCTCGGCCGAGGCAGCGGGCGTATCCAGGAACCACAGCCCCGCATGACGCGGCGCCTCGCCCTTGGACAGCACGCCGTCGATGCTGCCCGCCGTACCCAGCCGCGCCAGGCCACCGGCCGTGGCGACCACCGGCCAGCCATCGGGCGGCGCGGCGATCTGACGACGGTTCTGGTGCATGTCGCGATAGCCGTCGAGCAGGGCCTGCAAGTGACCACGCACCGTATCGCCACGGCAGCGCAAGGCAGCATCGGCCTCGTAACCGGCCAGCGTGGCGGTTTCGCCCACGCCCAGCGTGGCGCCAGCCGCATACAGTTCGTCCATCACCTCGCCGACCACGGCGGCGCTGCCCGCCACCGCCGACCCGGCACCCGCGGGCGGATCGCCCGCCGATGCCGACACCCACAGTTCGGACAAGGGCACTGCCTCGCGCGGCTGTTCGCTGGCCCACTGGACGAATTCCACGGCGGCCCGGCTGGCGCGCAGCACCGTGCTGCGATCGCCGAAGGTCTGCAACGCAAAGCCGACGACGGGCTTGCCGCTGGCGGCGATGCGGTCGACCAGCCACTTGGTCTGGCCGGCATCGCTGCCCACCACGACCGCAGCGGCAACGTTGGCATTGCTGCCCAGGCCGACCAGCGTGCGCAGGAACAGGTCGAGATCGGTGCCGTACAAGCTGCCACCGGCCTGGTGTGCCAGCGCCACCACGCCGTGCACGGTGCGCGCCACCGCCTGCGCGGCAACGCTGGCCGCCGCATCGACGGGCAGCACGAGCACATGGTTGCGGATGCCGACACGGCCGTTCTCGCGGCGGTAGCCGAGGAACGTGGCGGAAGCTTCGAACATGGACGATCTCCGGGAATACAGGGAACACACGGCGGCAGGATGCGCGTGACGCAGGCGCATCCTACCGAAAGCCGGACGGCTGTGCGTACGCAGGGCATACAATAAATGACTCGGCTTTCAAACCTGGTTCCCATGCAAGCGCTCTGGATGCTGTTCGCCTCGGCCATGTTTGCCATCATGGGAGCCTCGGTCAAAATGGCCGGCGACCTTCCCCTCCCCCAGATCATCACGATTCGCAGCCTGCCGATGGGCCTGGCCATGCTGATCTGGGCGATGCGTACCCATCGCAAGCTCGCCCCGCCCGACTGGCGCATGCACGTGCAGCGCAACGTCGCAGGCGTCGCCAGCATGTGGATGGGCTTCTATGCGACCGTCCACCTGCCGCTGGCCACGGCCACGGCGCTGGCCTACACCTCCCCGCTGTTCATTGCCGGCTGGGTCCTGTGGCAGACCGGTGTGCCCGATCGCGCCCGCATGATGGCGGTACTGCTGGGCTTCGTCGGCGTGCTGGTGCTGCTGCGTCCCACCCTCACCGAAGAACAGTTCACGCCCGCGCTGGTGGGACTGACCGGTGGCGGCCTGATGGCAGTGGCCTACCTGGGCCTGCGTGCGCTGGGCCAGGCGGGCGAGCCGGAGTGGCGCACCGTCATGTATTTCGCTCTGTGCTCGACCTTGTCGGGCCTGCTGATGCTGCCTGTCACGGGCTGGGTCTGGCCGACGGCCACCGGGTGGCTGGCCCTGCTGGGCGTGGCCGTCGCGGGCATGGGCGGACAACTGGCCGTGACCCGGGCCTTCGGCCGGGGCTCGCCGCTGGTGTCGGCCGCACTGCAATATTCCACCATCGTATTTTCGGCGGGCCTCGGTTTCTTTCTATGGGGCGACGCCCCCGACACAATGGGCTGGATCGGCATGGGGCTGGTGGTGTTCGCCGGCCTGATCTCTACATGGCGCACCACCCGCCGCCCGGCCTGACGCGCATCGTCGCCGGGCGCTATCCACCACTGGAGTTCGCTGCATGTTCACCACCTTGATCACGGCCGAGGAACTGGCCAAGCACCTGGACGATCCGACCTGGCGCATTCTCGACGTTCGCCACGACCTGACCGATGCGGCCGCCGGCCAGCGCGCCTTTGCGGGCTCGCGCATTCCGGGCGCAGTATTCCTCGACGTCGAACACCAGCTTGCCGGTACACGGACGGGTAGCAACGGCCGTCATCCCCTGCCCAGCCGCGACGATTTTCTTGCCCTGGCCGCGCAGGCGGGCATTGCCGACGACACCCAGGTCGTCGTGTACGACGCCTCGGGCGGGTCGTTCGCTGCTCGCGTGTGGTGGATGCTGCGCTGGATCGGCCACGATCAGGTCGCCGTGCTCGACGGCGGGCTGCCTGCCTGGGAAGCCGCCGGCCTGCCGATCGATCGCGCTCCGCTGGCCGAAGGCGCTGCCGCCCTGCCCGGCCCGCGCGGAACGCTGTCGCTGCGCACGCCGCGGGTGGCGACGGTCGACGCCGAAGACGTGCTCGCCAACCTGACGCAGCCCGCCTTCGCCGTGCTGGATGCGCGCGCCGCCCCGCGCTATCGCGGCGAAGTCGAGCCGCTGGACCCGGTGGCGGGCCACATCCCGGGCGCCTTGAATCGTCCGTTCAACGAAAACCTGGATGCCAACCAGCGCTTCAAATCGCCCGAGGTGTTGCGCGATGCGTTTTCCACCCTGCTGGGCGGACGCACGCCGCAGCATCTGGTGCACCAGTGCGGTTCGGGCATCACCGCTTGCCACAATCTGCTGGCAATGGAAGCAGCCGGATTGACCGGCTCGCGCCTGTATCCCGGCTCGTGGAGCGAATGGTGCGCGGACCCGTCGCGCCCGGTTGCCAAGGGCTGACGTAGAAGCAGGTGGCGGCGGCCGCCTTCAAGCCACGTCGAAACGCTTGGCCAGCCGGAACAGGCGTTCTCTGCGCAACGTGGCGGCCAGCGGCTCGTCGGGCCGCCCCAGCGCCGCCGTGTAGATGGGCACACGTGCCATGGGTGCCTGCAGCAATTCGGCGTCGGCTTCCCACCACTCGTACAACTGACGGTCCGGATCGCGCACTTCCATGCCGGCCCGGCGCAACTCGCTGCGGTCGAAATCCTTCAGGTTCCAGGTCAGCACGCGTACGCCAGCGGGCGTTGCGGCTGCGCGTGCGCGATAGGCCAGCCCGGCCGCCGCCACATGGCGATCCTTGGGGTCACAGTAGCGCAGCACGGCTTCGTACGCCGTGACATCGCCCGCATCGGCCGTGGGAAACCGCTGGTTCATCGCATTCCATTCGGTTTCCAGCACGGCGGGGTCGACCTGCCAGATGCGTGCCGCGTTGCGTCGCCACTCATCCCCGATGCGTGCGCTCCAAACCGGCTGAAAGCAGCCAGCATCGGCCAAGTCCAGCAACAGCGGCCGCAGGACACTGGACATCAGCACGCAGGCGTCCAGCACCACGGCCAGCGGCGCCCGGGCGGGCGCCGTCTTCGATACCGGCACTTCAGCCAAGATGCGTCGCGAACCAGTCCAGCGTCCGCTGCCAGCCGTCCTGCGCCTCGTCGGGACGGTAACTGGGCCGATAGTCGGCGTGGAACGCATGCGGTGCGTCAGGGTAGACGACCATCTCCGAAGCCTGTGCCGCGGCCGACCCCTGCGACAGGGCAGACTTGAACGCGTCGACGCTGTCGAGCGGAATGCCCGAGTCCTGGCCGCCGTACAGGCCAAGCACCGGCGCCTTCAGCTCGGACACCAGGTCGATGGGGTAACGCGGCTGCAGCGCAGTCGTTGCACCCTTTAGCTTGCCGTACCAGGCGACCCCGGCTTTCAAGGCCGGATTGTGCGCGGCGTACAGCCACGTAATGCGGCCGCCCCAGCAGAACCCGGTGATTCCCAGGCGCGATGTATCCGCACCTTGCTGCTCGGCCCAGCGCACGCAGGCATCGAGATCGGCCATGACCTGCTCGTCGGGCACCTTGGACACCAGTTCCGACAACAAGGTGGGCACGTCGTCGTAGGCGCTGGCATCGCCCTGGCGGGCGTACAGTTCCGGCGCGATGGCCACGTAGCCCAGCTTGGCGAAGCGGCGGCAGACATCCTTGATGTGCTCGTGCACGCCGAAGATCTCCTGCACCACGAGAATGACCGGCGCATCGGGTCGCGCGGCAGGTGCAGCCCGGTAAGCCGGCAGTTCGCCGTCATGGACCGGAATGCCGACTTCGCCCGCCACCAGCCCCGCCGTGTCGGTCGTGACCGCCGGTTGTGCGCCGTCGCCACCCGCGGCGGCGGCAAAGCCTGCCGACAGCGATGTCATGGCGAACAAACGGCCGATGCCTGTCGGCAATGCGCCCTGCTCGGCGCCGGGAATACGGGACATGCTTTCTCCAGTAATGTGGGGAACAGGTCAGGCGTTGGACTCGACGCGATTGCGTCCCATCGCCTTGGCACGCTGCAGGACGCCTTCGGCGGCCTCCATCGACGCTTCCAGCCCGTTGCCGGCGATGACCGCGCCGATCGACACCGTAAGCTGCGTGGCGATATGTCCGTGCACCGGGAACTGCCGGCCGGCGATCTGGGCGCGAATGCGTTCAGCGACCAGACACGCCGCCTGGATCGAAATGCCCGGCAGCAACGCCACGAACAGGTCTTCGCCCTGCCGTGCGCACATATCGACCGGGCGCAGGCCGTAGCGGATGACGTCGGCGACCTGCTTGAGCAGGGTGTCGCACGCCGCCCGGCCCAGGGTCTGGTTCAGGCGCGCAAAGTAATCGATGTCGATCAGCAGCATGCACACCGTCACCCCGTCACGGTCGGCACGTGCCAACTCGTCGGTGAAGGTCTCGGTCATCCAGCGGCGATTGTGCAGGCCGGTGATGGCATCGCGGGTGCTCATGAACTCCAGCGATTCGGCCCCGCCTTCATCGGCCGTGATCTCGACCGCCAGGTCGTGCATCTTGTTCAGCAGCGTATCGACGACGTTGAGTGCCAACAACGCGTGCTCGGCCATCAGGTCGCGCAGCGTCTTCGCCTCAATCGCCACCACGCGGGTGGGCCACTGCGCGGCAATATAGAAAGGCGAACCGTCTTCATTCCGAAGTGAGTGTTCGCCCAGCACATCGCCCGGCACCAGCCGGCTGACCAGGTGTTGCAGGGGGGCGTCACGATAGGCCGCGAGCTGGCCTTCGACGATCACGTACACGTGCGTGGACGCATCGCCCGGCTGCAGAAGAAACCCGCTGTGAGGGACGTGGCGGACGACTGCCGCCTGGGTCGCGAGGGCGACGAGTTGAGCGGGGCAGCCAGCGAAGAGGCGCGAACGCGACAGCGCCAGAATGTCATCGGCGTTGAGTTCGCCCGGCTGTCCGTCGCTTGGCATGTGGGAAGGTATCGGTGGCATGATGAGAAATCACCCTACATTCGCGCGACTAGGCGCCGTTATCCTGAGTATGAACGACCGGATCATCCTCTTTCCTGCACGGATTTGCCAGCACGGCGCACCTGCCCGCAAGGGTTGGTCCACGGCGTTGCGACGGCTCGTCCAGATGTGCGCGGTGGCGGGCCTGGCAGGCCTCGCTGGTTGTGACTATCTCGGTCTGCAGACCGGTACCCAGCTAGAGGCCCGCCTCGACGCTGAAGGCCGGGCGGTAGGCGGAGCGTGCCGGCACGCAGGCCGGGCGTTGGAGGACTGTTACGCACTGAACCCCCGAGTACCGAAAGCCCCCGTCTTCGCCGGCTGGCGCGAGATGAACAACTACATGATCGAAAACAAGATCGACGTGGTTCGTCCAGAGATCCCGCCCAAGCAAACCCCGACGGCGCCGGCCGCCGCCAAGCACTCCTGAGCCCATCCATGCCCGGCCTGTCGGTCGGGATGATCGGGCGCACGGCGTGGGCGTGGCGTGCGGACATGACAGGCTGCTTCGTTTCGCAGCCGACGCGTTGATGCGTCCACCACCAACGCCCGGGACGATTCTCGCCAGCGGTCGTGACAGGCGCTTTGC
>JAAIGF010132799.1_pt1 | contig 13562 bp, 5 predicted proteins | sample 6487441 | NCBI WGS metagenome assembly JAAIGF01 (sample SAMN13974129, study PRJNA590717) | phyllosphere metagenome | biome: pepper field; feature: multiple bacterial spot infested pepper fields; material: pepper leaves; isolation source: leaves from pepper fields | host: Capsicum annuum ... | reverse complement strand
CTACGCTGGACGGTCTGCAGGCCAGCCTGTCGGAAAAAGCCAATGCGGCCGGCGCCAAATCGTTCCGCATCATCTCCGCCACCTCCGGTGAAAACCAGATGCGCGGCGTGGCTGAACTGTACAACTGATAACCGGTTTATCATCAGCAACAATGGCCGCCTTCGGGCGGCTTTGTTGTTTCTGATATTTGGCTATATATATGAATAAAGCGCATTAATAATATTAAGAACATCTAAAATATTAAGGTGTCGATATTATTAAACTCCTCTTGTGACATTCTTATTAAATTATTTTCATAAAATTTTCATTTTTAATAATTTGGTATCATAATTATTTATTGATATAAAATTATTGTAGTAATTATATATTATGATGCTATTTGTATTGTCAATGTGAATCTCATAGGTTGTTTTCTTTATTTTTTTGTCTGTTCCACTCCTCAGTGAAAATAAATTATTTCAGCCAGCGTTAAGGAGAACACATTGAAACTCGCGCTTGATTATATTAAAGCTCAGGTTGTTGAGAATGGAGAGAACATCGCGGTCGTCGATGAAAGTCGCTCTGTTACATATTCGCAACTTGATAAGCTTTCCGATGCAGCAGGAATGCGTTTGTTAAATGCCGGAGTGCAGAAAAATCAGATAGTTTGTATCTCTTTCGGGAGAAGCGTTGAGACTATTATCGCGCTGTTGGGCGTGTTGAAGGCGGGTTGCTGTTATATGCCTATCGAGGTGGACCTTCCTGAAGCCAGAAAGAAATATCTGCTGGATAATTCGAATAGTCGATTTCTTATATCCAGGCGGGGTGAGGAAGTAAATTGGGTTACAGATAGCATTCAGATTATTGACATACTTGATAACGAAAAATCAACATCTGATGCGCGAGCCTTATCTGATATTGAAATTAATAAAAACGATCCTTTTTTTATCACTTATACATCAGGCTCAACCGGTAATCCTAAAGGCGTTGTTAATACCCATCTTGGTGTTCTGAATAATATATCCCACCAAATTGAAACCTATAATATCAATCACCAGGATGCATTTTTACAGCAATCCGCGCTTTCCTTTGATGCCGCCGTCAGGGAGATATTCTGTGCTCTGATGAGCGGCGGGCGGCTGGTCGTCCCCAAACAAGGGGGGCAACGTAATCCGGAATATTTGTGTGAACTGATGATCAGGCAGAACGTGACCCTGATTCAGGTGGTGCCGTCAATGCTGCGGGCCCTTCAGGCTTGTGAGCTTTTCCCCCGTTGTAAGCAGTTAAGGATGGTGGCGACCGGGGGCGAGGTGCTGGATAAGCAGCTTATTGATAGCCATTTTGCCTGTTTTGATATCCCATTACTGAATATTTATGGTCCGACCGAGTGTGCGATTAACGTAACGGATTACCTGGTCACGTCCCCGCTGAATGGTGATGCGCCGATTGGCAAAGCGATCCGCCAGGTGGATTTGCGCTTGCTGGATAATGCAGGCCATGAAGTGGCGACAGGAGAGGAAGGCGAGCTTTATATCGGCGGCGATTGTCTGGCGCAGGGGTATCTCAATAACGCGGCGGCAACAGATGAAAAATTCCTTACATTAAAATCATTTGGCAATAAGCGTTATTACCGGACGGGCGATCTGGTGCGTCAGAACGAGCGTGGCGAATTGGTCTTTGTCAGCCGTATTGATAGTCAGGTAAAAATTCGTGGAGTGCGTATTGAACTGGGTGAAATCGAATCTGCGGCGCTGACTATTCCGGGTATTCACGGTGCTGCTGCCGTATTGGCCTATACCCGTCTGTCAGACAAGCGGATCTGCCTGTTCTATGACATCCGAGGCGCCATGCCGGTCAGTGAGCAGCAGGTACGCGCGGCGCTGGAGCGGGTGCTGCCTCAAGAGGTCGTCCCTTCGGTTATCCGCGCTATGGATAAGCTGCCTAAGTTGCCGAATGATAAAATTGACAGGCAACGGCTGCTGGCAATGGCGAATGAACAACTGAGCGCGCCGCGCCAGACGATTAATGAACACCATTTGCGCACACAGGAAGAGCGCGATGTACACCGGATATGGTGCTCGATTTTAAACCTTGATGCCATTGCGGCGGATCGCTCCTTTGTTTCGGTCGGCGGTGATTCAATAAAAAATTTCATGGTTTATAACGAGCTAAAAAAACAGGGATACCGGATCACATTTGATGCGCTTTATGCGGCAAAAACTATCGCCGGGCAGGCATCGATATTGAAAAGCGGGAACGATAACGATATTGAGGCGGATCGGGTGGTTAATCTGCAGCAGTCCGCTTACAAGACGAGCCGCGTACAAAGTAATCTTTTGTTTTTACAGAAATTGTCACCACAATCGACGGCCTATAATCTCCCGATGGATTTTGTGATCACGGGTGAGTTGGACAGCGACAGACTCAATGCTGCACTGCAAAAATTGATTGCTGACAATCGGGTATTGGTTACCCGATTTGACGATATCGGCGGGCAATTTTTCCAGGCCGCCAGATCTGAAGCGCGCCTTGAAATCGTACGCTGCCAGTCAGAGCAGGAGCTGACGGCGCAGCGTATTCGTCCGTTTGATCTGTTTAATGCGTTGCCGCTACGCGTTGCACTGTATCGGGAGAACGCGCAGACATGGCAATTATCCGTTGTTATGCACCATGTCATCAGTGATGGCTGGTCACATAATTTATTCATTCAGCAATTATCGGATAACTATAATGATATCCAGAGCGTGAACGATATCCAGAGCGTGCGGGATGAGTCGCACATCGATTATTTTAGCTACGCCGAATGGGAGCGCCGTCAGAACGACAGCCAGCATGTTGAATACTGGGCTGAAAAACTGAAAGGCGCGCCGGAACTTCTGGAATTGCCGACCGATTACTCCCGACCGGGGGTGTTTTCCTTCCACGGGGCGCACCGTTGGTTGACTATCCGCGCGGCGGAGTATCAACCGCTTGTGGCGCTGGCCAGAGAAGAAGGGTGTACGCCATATGTCGGCCTGCTCTCCGCCTATGCCGTTTTGCTGGCGAAATATACCGGACAGCGCGATATGGTGATCGCGACTCCGGTGACAAACCGGGTTCGGCATGAGGTTGAAAGCACCCTGGGCTATTTTGCCAATACCCTGCCGATACGCATTTGTTTTCAGGATGGCATGACGCTGCGGGCGTTGCTGCGCCAGATTCAGACAACGCTTGATGAAGGCATGTTGCATCAGTCCTACGATATCGCCAGCGTCATCGACCGGCTGAATATCGGCAGCAACCTGGGGTATAACCCGCTCTATCAGACCCTGTTCGTGCTACAGCAGGACGAAACGCCGCTGACACTCTCCGGATTGCAAGTCGACAGGCATCGGCGCTCCTCTCAGGGGGCGAAGGTTGATGTTCAGTTCTCTCTGTTTCGGGACCACCATACCGACGATCTGACCCTGGAAATCGAGTACGCCACGGATTTATTTGGCGAGTCAACGATAGCGCGCTTTGCGCAGCACTGGCGGAATCTGCTGGTGAATATGGCAAGCCAGCCCGACAGTGCCGTTCTGCCATGCCCAATGATGAGCCCTGACGAGATAAAGCACGTTACCTGTGACTGGAACCGCACCGCGTATGACTATGGTGATGGCAATATCGTCTCGTTCATTTATGACTCGATAATGCGTCGCCCGGAGAAAACCGCGCTGGAATATGAAGATATTCGGCTTAGTTATGCGGAGTTGGGGGGGCATGTTGCGGCTTTGGCGGCGGAACTCAAGCGACAGGGGGTCGCTAAAGGGGACTTTGTCGGCGTTTACATGAATCGGTCGCCCGAGATGGTAGTGAGCCTGTTGGCCGTGCTGTTTGCCGAAGCGGTTTATGTTCCGATGGATCCGAATTACCCTGCGGACCGTATCGAATACATGCTGTCCGATTCACAACCGCGACTGGTGCTGACGCAAGCGGGGCTGCGTATGCCTGGTCATGGCGATAATGCCTTTTTCACTGTGGATATTCGCCGACTGACCGGCGTTGGGCATACGGCATTGGCGCTGCCGCAACTGACGGCAGACGACGCCGCCTACATGATTTATACCTCCGGCTCGACGGGCAATCCCAAAGGGGTGGTGAACACCCATCAAGGCGTGTTCAACCGCCTGGCCTGGATGCAGAAAGCGTATCAACTCACTACGCATGACGTCATTTTGCAGAAAACGCCGTTCAGTTTTGATGTTTCGGTCTGGGAATTCTTCTGGCCGCTGATGTACGGGGCAACGCTGGCGGTGGCAAAACCTGAAGTTCATAAAGATCCGCAAGCATTGCTGGAGGTCATTGGCCGTAAAGGCGTCACCACCCTGCATTTTGTTCCTTCCATGCTATCCCTGTTCCTGGAGCAGAACGGCGTGATGCGCCATACCCCGCTCAAACGCGTCTTTTGCAGCGGAGAGGCATTACCCAACAATACGGTGGTTGCGTTCCGGGAAAGCTTGCCGGGCGTTGAGTTGCATAATCTGTACGGCCCGACGGAAGCGGCGATTGATGTGTCTTTCTGGTCCTGCAACCAGGGGTTGAAGGGGGGTAAGGTGCCGATCGGCCGGCCCATCGACAACATTCAGCTGTACATTCTGGATGAGTTTATGAGCCCGGTGCCGGTTGGCGTGAAAGGGGAGTTGTATATCGCCGGCGTCGGTTTGGCCAGGGGGTATCACAATAAGCCGGAGCTGACCGCCAAAGCGTTCATCCGCAATCTGATCAACCCGGCGCTATCGCCCGTTATGTATAAAACCGGCGATGTGGCGCGGTTTGACCGCGATGGCGATATCGAATACCTCGGCCGGGTAGATAACCAGGTCAAGCTCCGTGGTTTGAGAATTGAACTGGGTGAGATTGAAAGCCAGTTGGAAAATATCTCCGGCGTGAAAGAAGCGATTGTCAGTGTGCATAAGTCGCGCTCCGGGCAGGAACAACTGGTGGCGTACTACACCGGCGAGGGCGAGCACGAGGCGTTTGAGCATGCTCTTGCGAAAGTGCTGCCGGAATTCATGGTGCCCAGCCTGTATATTCGGCTGGATGATTTCCCACTCTCCCCCAATGGCAAGAAAAACAGGAAGGCGTTGCCTCATCCCGATGCCTATCAACAGGAATCACGGATTGTTGCGCCGGTAACGCAGCAAGAAAAGGCGCTGGCGGCGGTATGGTCGTCACTGCTGAAAATCGAGGCGATTTCGCGTGACGGCGACTTTTTCCGTCTGGGCGGGGATTCCATTATTTCATTGAAGCTGGTGTCCCGGCTGAAAGAACTGGGCTATGAGATAACGCTTCGGGACGTTTTCCAGCATCGTAAGTTATCAGATATGGCAGCGAGACTGGTGACGACGCAAGCGCATCTGCCGTCGCAAGACTACGTTCGTCGCCGGTTTGTTTCTGATGACGAGGCGGGCAAACTGCCTGTCGGCTGTAGCGATGCTTGGCCGGCGTCTTTGCTGCAGACCGGAATGCTGTATCACTCTGATCTGCATGCGCATACCTATCACGACGTGTTTTATTTTGTGTTCGCGTTCGATAAACACGACAGCGCCGCTTTCCAGCGTGCGGTGCGGCAACTGGCTTGTAAGCATCCGGTGCTGCGCAGCGCCTTTGATCTGGCATCCTGCAATGTACCCATGCAATTGCTGTTTGAGAACGCAGAGATCCCTTGCAGGTATGTGTACGATGACGGGGCCGCTGACGCGCAACTGAAGGCGGCGTTTGATGATTGGGTAGCAATTGAAAAACAGCGTCCTTTTGATTTTGCCGCAGGTCAGCTTTTCAGGATCAATGCATTGCAGAACCGCACCTCGTTGGTGGTTGGTTTCAGCTTCCATCATGCCATTCTGGATGGATGGAGTGTGGCGTCGCTGGTGACGGACCTGGTGCTGTTTTATCGTCAGGAAACGATAGCTGCTGGCTCGGTACAGGAAACGGAACTGCTGATTCAGCCCATCGTTGCTCAGCAGGAAGAAGAAGCCCGACAGAATCAGGAAATACGGTCATTCTGGCAGCAGTATTTGCAGGCGCTACAGGTAGCTGAGCTTCCCAGTCTGGCGGACGGCGACGGCGCGGATTACGTCTGGCAGAGCCGGGGGCGGGTATGGCCTGCTTCGCTGGTAACCGCAGTCGATGCGCTGGCCAGCGATGTAGGGGTATCCGTCAAAACGGTGATGCTTGCCGCGCACCTGCAGGTGCTGGGCATGATCACCAACACGCAGGATGTATCCACGGGTTGCACCATGAATGCGCGCCCGGCAATGGAGCAGGTGGATGCCGCTGCCGGGCTGTTCCTGAATACGGTGCCGGTGCGCGTGAATATCGAACGTACGAGCTGGCGTGAGCTGTGTCTGGCGGTCCATGAGGCGGAACATCAGTTGATTGGCTACCACGTTATGCCGTTGGCCGACATTCAGAAGCTGGCGGAGCAGAGTTCTCTGTTCGACAGTAACTTCAACTATGTGGATTTCCATGTCTACGATCGCCTTTCCTCGCTCGATGATCTTGTGCTGAAGCACGCCAGCTATTTTGAACAGACAAACTTTGATTACCTGGTTAACTTCATCAATAACAAGTTCACCCGTCAGATGGAAATCACGGTCAATTACAACGCCAGCCGGTTTACCGCCGAGCAGATTGATCGCTATCTTGGCTATTACCTCGCCGTGCTGGGTGCGATGTCCGCTGCACCGGATGCCGCGATGCAAACGACGGATCTATTGTCCGAACGGGATTGTTTTGAACTGAAGGTGCCGAAAGCGACCGACCGCGTTTTCCGGGAAAAGAGTATCAAGGCGAGATTCGAGCATATTGCGGCGACCTACCCGGAAAAGAAAGCCGTGGTTTTCGAAAACCGCTATATCACGTATCGGGCTTTGAACGAACGCGCGAACCGTATCGCCAGCTATCTCATCAACCAACGTGGCGTCAGACCGACGCAGCGAGTCGGCGCATTTTGCTCCCGAAATCTGGATGCAATCGTCTGCCTGCTGGCGATCGTGAAAACGGGAGCCACCTATGTTCCTATTGACCCCGCCTATCCGCAGGAGCGCATCGATTACATCATTCAAGATGCCGGTCTGGAGGTGGTATTAACGACGGATGAAGCCGGTTCGTTCGGGAATCGCACTTTCCTGAATATTTCCAGAGTGGACAGTGCCGGGTCTTCGAATCCCAGCGTTGAGGTCGCACCGGATGATCCGTTGTACATCATCTACACGTCAGGTTCGACCGGGAATCCGAAAGGGGTTCTGGTTGCCAATCACAACGTTCTGCGGCTATTCGGCAGTACTCAGCATTGGTTTGATTTTTCATCGGATGATGTCTGGACGCTGTTCCATTCGCTTTCGTTCGACTTTTCGGTGTGGGAAATGTGGGGCGCATTGCTTTATGGCGGCAAGCTGGTCGTGGTTTCTCCCGGCGAAGCCCATGATATTACCCGCATGGTCGATCTGACGGCGCTGCATCAGGTCACGCGCCTGAACATGACGCCGTCGGCCTTTGAGCTGTTTAAGAATGAGGCGTTATCTCGCGATACCCGGCCTACGTTTAGCTTACGGTCCATCATCTTTGGCGGCGAGGCGTTGAATATTGCAGGGTTGAGACCCTGGTTCGAACACTATGGCGATCGCCGTCCGCGGTTAATCAATATGTATGGCATTACGGAAACCACCGTACACGTGACATATCGCGAAATTACCCAACGTGACTGTGATGGCACCCGCAGTCTGATTGGCGAACCGATACCGGATTTGACGATTTCCTTGCTGAACAAGGCGCTACAGCCGGTCCCCGTAGGAACGCCGGGGGAAATCTTTGTCGGCGGCAGCGGGGTTACGCTGGGTTACCATGAGCGGGATCAGTTGAATCGCGAGCGTTTTGTTACGTTGAAAAGCGGAACACAGACCTTCCGTGCTTACCGGTCCGGCGATATCGCCCGCAGGATGCCGAATGGCGACCTGGAGTATCTGGGACGTGAAGACGCCCAGGTGAAAATCAATGGCTACCGGATTGAGGTTCAGGAGGTAGATGCCGCGTTGTCGAAAGTGGACGGCGTCATTCAGTCAACGGTGGTGGTGTTGAAACGGGACAACGGCAGTAAGGCGCTGGCCGGTTATTACCAACTGGCTGTCGGGACTTCGATGGATGTCGGAACTCTGCGTCAGCAGCTTCAGGCGTTACTCCCTTCGCACATGATCCCGGCTTATCTGGTTGAGGTCGAGAAGTTCGCTATAACGGTAAATGGTAAGCTGGACCGTAAATCGCTCCCCAACCCGTTTGATAACGTGCTGAATACCCAAGCGTATATTCCACCGGAAACCGCGCCGCAGGCGATGCTGGCCGCGTTGATTGCGCAAGAGCTGGGGCTGGAGCGAATCGGCATTGATGATAGTTATTTCACTCTGGGCGGCGATTCCATTCACGCGATCCGGATTGTGGCGAAACTCAAGCAAGCCGGGATGACTCTCAAGGTCAGTGATATGTTCAGGTTGCAGACGGTCAGAAAGATGGCTGAGTGCCTTTCTCGAGACAGTCAGCGGGAAGCCGCATCTCTGACTCCTTTTGCTTTGCTGACGTCGGAAGAGCGGCGACAGATACCTGCGGGTGTGGTGGATGCGTATCCGGCAACGCTGTTGCAACAAGGGATGATTTATCACTCCGAACTGGATGTTCGCCAGGGCGTCTTCCATGACCTGTTGTGTTATGAACTTGCATTGCCTTACGACAGCGAGCACTTCCGAACGGCGTTGCAATCGTTGATTGCCGAACATGATGTACTGCGTACCTCGTTTGACTTTAGCCGCTACGGTCAAATCATGCAGATTGTGCATGGTCATGTTTCATTGCCACTGACGGAAATGGATATTTCAAATCTGTCTGCTGCGGAGCAGGAGCGCTTTATCGATCGCTGGTTTGAGCAGGAGAAACAGACCGGTTTCAACTGGACAACTGCGCCGGTCGGCCGTTTCTTTGCGATTCGCTGTACAGAAGAAACCTTCCATTTCGCCTTCAGTTTCAATCACTGCATTCTGGACGGATGGAGCCTGGCAAACCTGATGACGCAGTTGCTCAACGTCTACACCGGTCTGCTGGCGGGCAAGCCCGCAGTGCTGCCGCCGCGTGAGACTCGACTGAACTACCGTGACGTTGTGGCGCACGAGATTGCATCCCGCAGCAGTGCAGAAAGTTCAGCCTTCTGGCGATCGTATCTGGCTGATTATCGGTATAACGCGTTGCCCAGAACTCAGGCCGCGGTTGCTACGCGATGGAGTGAGCGCACGTTACGGTATGCGCCTGATATTACGACCCGTCTGAAAGATCGGGCCAATGTGTATGGTGTGTCGCTTAATCAGTTGCTGTTGGCGTGTCACTGTGTGTCATTGCAAGTGATAACGGGAGAGCGTGATATCACGACCGGGGTATTTGGCAATATTCGATTGGAACAGGAAGGCGGGGATAACACGATCGGCCTGCATCTGAATATCCTGCCGTTCCGCCTTCAGATGGATGAACGCATACCGATGGCGCAGCTCGTCGGCGCTGTGGCTGAGAATTATACCGAGGTACTGGCACACCGTAATTACCCATACGCGATGATTCAGCGCGATGTCGGCGCGCAACGACTGACCGAAACGGCGTTCAATTTTACGAATTTCCATGTGTATGGCAGCGCGCTTGACGACCAGCGTTTCATCGGCCGGATTCGCTGGTTTGAGCATGCCGACTTTGCGTTACTGGTGAATGTCGGTATCGATATCAAGACCGGTGGTATCAATATTATCTTTAACGCCAACGGGAAGGTGGTCAGCGACGAGCAATTACAGGTTATTCATGCAGTGTATGACCGGGTTATCAACGATGTGCTGGCGACCCGCGAGCCGGCTTATCCGGATTTGCATCGGATGGCGAAAGGTCTGGGTTCCGGTGGTTGCAGTCGCTATGATGCTTATGATCGCCGGTTTTCGATCCCGCTGTCCGGTGAGCGGGATGTTGCGTCCGTGCTCGGTACCCTCTGGCTGAGGGAGACACGGCAAGCGTCGGTTCATGCCGCATTGGATTCGCTGACGGTGCTGCGGCTATCGGTCAGGATTGAGAATGAATTGGGCGTCAAAGTTCCATTCCATATTCTGTTCCAATCCAACGCGTTCGAACAGGTAACGGAATATCTGCATTCAGCGATGTCTGTTTCTGATTAAAGCAAATAAGGAAAGAGGTTCACTGGCGTGGGCCTCTCTTTTTTACAGGAGTGAATATGCATACAAGACATAATCATATATGGATCATGGTTATTATGGCCGTGTTTTTCTGGGGCAGTAATTTTAATGCCATTGCGGAACTGGATGCCAACCTGCCGCCCATCATTTCGTCCATTGTTCGATTTGTTATCGCGTCGGTTATTTTTTCTTTTACCCTTTTTATCTTCAAAGGTCGGGATATTTCTCTTTCCATAAAGGACGTGCTTTCGCTCGCTTTATTAGGCTTTCTGGGGATTTTCTGTTTTAACTATGCGATCTTCGCAGGGATGAAATCGACATCGCCTATTAACGGGGCGCTAATCATGGCCAATATGCCATTGGTGAGCATTCTGTTTTCCCGGTTATTGCTAAAGGCCAAAGTCACGCTGGCTCAATATATTGGGTTGATATTGGGTGTCTTTGGCGTGTTTTTGGTTATCGCCAAGGGGAATTTCTCTTCCCTGCGGTATAACAGCGGGGACCTCTGGATCATCGTGTCCTGTGCCTGTGGCGGTTTATATGCTGTTTTGACCAAAAAGCTGATCACCCATGTTCCTCCCGTGCAGGCAACCCGATGGACCATTCTGTTTGGTACTGCATTTATGTTGGTGTTTGCAGCGCTGACGCACGACATCAGCTATGACTACCTGTCGATATCCCAACTCTCCTATACGTTATTGGCTTATATGGCTATTGCCGGGACAGTACTGGCCTATTACTTCTGGGTCAAAGGGTGCCAGGTGCTGGGGCCGGAAAAAACCTCAATTACGACTAACCTGACGCCGGTCTTTACGCTGGCTATCAGTTTTATTATGGGAAAAACCGTCGAGCCTATCCAGATAATCGGCATGGCGGTGATCATCATCGGGGTATTGCTGGGCACCGGTTACCTCAGGAATATCCGTTTTTTTCCGCTGGGAAAGAAACTGGCCCGGAAAGAAGGCGCCTGAACAGGTGATTTGGCTATTCGTCTGATGCAAGGAGAGAAGATTTATATGGATATGCTGTCCGCCGGAATATTCACGGTTTTCAGGCCCAACCCCGCAGCCAGAATCCGGTTGTTGTGCATTCCCTATGCCGGCGGCAGCGCGAATCTGTATCAACACTGGCATGAGTATTTGCCGGAAGACATGGAAGTAGTGGTGGCCCAGTTGCCTGGGCGGTCATACCGGTTATCGGAGCCGCCGCATGAAAGTATGTCGGCGGTGGTAAGCGAACTGATGACGTATATACATCAAGTGCTGGATCGGCCGTTGATCATTTTTGGGCATAGCCTGGGAGGGTGTATCGGGTTTGCTCTGATGGTGGAGTTGCAGCGCCGCGGGTTGCCATTGCCGGCGTTTTTTATTGGCTCTGCCAGCCGTCCCCCTCATCAATTGCAGCTTGCCAGAAAAACGCACCATGTTTCGGATGAAAAATTTATCGATATGCTGAGAGAGATGAAAGGGACGTCGGAAGAGATACTGAATTCCAATGATATTATGGCCATGCTATTGCCGATGCTGAGAGCAGATTTCAAAATTTCGGAGACGTACCAGTATACCGATACCTTAAAGTACGCTGTTCCCGCGATGTTCTTTTCCGGCGATGGGGATCGCTATTTGCCTGCTGAGCGAATTGCGCTGTGGCAGGAACTGTTTAGTTCCCGCGTTACTTTTGCCTCCTTTCCGGGAGGGCATTTTTTTATTCATGACCACATCAACGATATTACTCAAATCATTAAAGGTATTGCGGCTGATGTTTTGAATAAAACGGATGGGAAATAATAGGGACGGAATACGCGATCATGATATCGCCGAGTCGAGAGAAAAAGAGGATGGTAGACGCCGGTGCCGGGTTTATTGAGCGGATAGGCGTTATTAACCGCACGCGAACGGAAATATTTACCGTAGGGTGGGGAACGTTTCAGATTGCTCATTTTAACGAGCGACTTTTTCATCTTTATAATATCACCATACCGCCGGTCATTGCCTCGTCGGTGAGAAAGCGGCAAGCGGAATTTCTGGCCGGGCGTGTTGTCGCGGCCACGGCGTTGAAGTCTTGCGGCGTAGCCTATCCGGCGATTGAGATACAACCTGACAGGGCGCCTCGATGGCCTGCCGGTTATATCGGATCAATTTCTCATACGAATGACCGTGCGGTTGCGGTTGTTGCAAGCAGCCAGCATCATACTGCCGTCGGTATTGATGTAGAAAGAATCATGGATAGCGCTACGTTAATGCAGGTTCTCCCGGCGATTACCGTAGGGGATGAATGGCGCAGGGTTGAATGTTCCGGAAGTGGGTTATCAGTAGAACAGCTTGGTACGCTGATCTTTTCTGCTAAAGAGAGCCTTTTTAAGGCGCTAAATCCGATAGTAAATAAGTTCTTCGACTTTACCGCGGCGGCGTTAACACAGGTACGGATAAAACAGCGGCGATTTACAATTCAGCTAACCTGTGACTGGGGCGAACAATATCGTGCCAATATCTCATTTACTGGCAGGTTTTATATTAATCATGATGCGGTGGTAACGTTATTGATCGTATAAACGGGCTCAGCGGTAGCGCCTTATCACACACGATAAGGCGTGGTATTTATATCGCGCCGGAGTTATGCCAGTGCGACAATCGATTCGACTTCGATCAGCAGGTCCGGGTGAATCAGGCTTGAAACTTCAATCAGCGAACAAGCGGGCAAATGCTCGCCGTAAAAATCAAACAGCAGTGTTCTTATCAGGGCTAATTGAGAGATATCTCTGACGAAGATAGTGAGTTTGATTAAATCAGCGGTACTTCTTTTTTCAGCGGCGAGAATGGCGGCAATTTGCTGGAGCACCGTGCGGGTTTGGGATTCCAGCCCGGCCGATTGAGCATCGGTGCCAAAGGCGGTCAGGCCGGAGATATACAAGGCGTCACGGTGCTTTGTCGCGTGGACATAAGGGCCTTTGATCTGAGGCAGAAACGCGTAGGTCATGCGTGTAACCAAAACAGACTCCTCACATAATTCAGGGCATGAATGTGTTCATGCGGGATGGCGGAAAACTTCATGATACTCGCATCAGGAGGGTAAAACAGTGTTCGGTCGTTGCTCGTTATCACTCCCGCCCATTGTTATTTTTATTTCATATTTTTTGAAAGATATCTGCAAATAAACCCGGTTTTAACGTCGCATTAACAGGTCTATTATCACTTCCATCGAAGGCGAGAACGCCTCCTGAAAAGAATACTCACCCCATTCAACGTGAAGGATATTGACCATGAAAGCTATCAAAAATATTGTTGCAGTTATCGCCCTGGCTACCGTTTCTTTCGGCACCTTCGCTGCGACCACGTCCACTGCGACTGAAGT
>JAAIGF010076333.1_pt1 | contig 13566 bp, 15 predicted proteins | sample 6487441 | NCBI WGS metagenome assembly JAAIGF01 (sample SAMN13974129, study PRJNA590717) | phyllosphere metagenome | biome: pepper field; feature: multiple bacterial spot infested pepper fields; material: pepper leaves; isolation source: leaves from pepper fields | host: Capsicum annuum ... | reverse complement strand
CAGCGACGGCGGAGGCCGAGTACCAGGACGCCTACGCGCTCGCCGCGCAAACGGAAGAGGAACTCAACGAGCTCGCCAACGCCCTCACGGAAGCGCTCACGGCGGCCGAGACGTCCAGCGTCGCCGCCGGCACGTTCGTGCGGGGTCTGTCCCGCACGGGCCTGAGCTCGCCAAGTCTGATGGCGCTGGCGGAGCCGGGTGGCACGGACGAGATGCTGTTCCAGCTCGGCGCCCTCAGCCGTCTCGGGGATCAGGCCGACGGGGCGCTCGCAACGGCGCAGCAGGACGCCAATGCGGTCGATGCGCTGCGCGCGCAAGCCGACCTCGCCGGGCAGGAGCTCGAACGACGTCGCGCTGCTGCGGAGGTCATCTTTCAGGAAGCTGAGGCGGCCTTCGCGGACACCCAGCGTGCACTGCAGAACCAGCAGGCGCAGGAGGTGACCCTGCGCGACCAACTCGACTTCCTCACCCAGGTCAGCGTCTCCACAGCGGAGGAGTACCAGGCCGGTGTCGTTGAACGCCGGCGAGCTGAGGAAGCCGCCCGACAGGCTGCCGCTGCCGAGGCCGCTCGGCGTGCTGCCGCGGCAGCACAAAGCCCTCGTCCGTCCGGTGGCGGCGCGGCAGCCCCAACCCCGCCGCCCGCCGGCTCCGGGAGTGGGACCTACTTCCAGCCGTCAGCCGCGGGATGGTGGCGTCCCGTTCCCGGCCCGATCACCTCCGGTTACGGGCCGCGCCGGTTGATCTGCAACAGCGCCGGCTGCTCAACCCCGTTCCACTACGGCCTCGATTTCGGTGACCCGTGCGGGCGGGCGGTGCGCAGCATCGGCCCGGGCACGGTGACCTTCGTGGGCGCCGCCGGCGGTTTCGGGAACCGGGTGATCGTCGATCACGGTGGGTTCTCCTCGATCTACGGACATCTCACCAGTGGCTCGTATCAGGTCTCGGTAGGTCAGCAGGTCAGCGCCGGACAGTTCGTCGCGGACGTGGGTAACACCGGGGTCGGCACCGGCTGTCATCTCGACATCAAGATCCAGCAGAACGGCTCTTACACCGACCCGCAAGCGTTCCTGCGGGCACTCGGCGTCAACGTGTGAGCGCCGCCACAGTCACGACTTCACGAGCCGGGCGATCGCGTCGGAAGCTTCCTTGAGCTTCTCGGCCGCCTCGGGGCCACCACGTTCGGCGGCGCTGACGACACAGTGCTTGAGGTGGTCATCGAGCAGCCCCAGCGCGACGTTCTCGAGCGCCGAGGTGAGAGCACTGATCTGAGTAAGGATGTCGATGCAGTACGTGTCCTGCTCGATCATGCGGTGGATGCCGCGGGCCTGGCCTTCGATGCGCTTGACGCGGGCGAGATAGCGGTCCTTGTCGCTGATGTAGCCGTGGGCGACATCGTGCGACTCGTGCGCGGCGGTGGCTTCCATGGGTGCTCCTGACTCCGTGTGCGTACAGGAATTGTCGCTGGTGGCGATGCTCATCGGCTGCCGCCGGCCTTGGCGAACTGCTCGGGGGAGAGGTCGAGCCGGCGCAGCAACTGCGCATTCAGCGCCACCACCACGGTGGAGGCGGACATGAGGATCGCACCGATGCTCATCGGCAGCACGAATCCGACGGGCGCCAGCACGCCGGCCGCCAGCGGCACGGACAGCAGGTTGTAGCCGGCCGCCCACCACAGGTTCTGCTTCATCTTGCGGTAGCTCGCGCGGGAGAGCTCGATGACCGACAGCACCGAGCGCGGGTCGGAACTGGCGAGGATGACGCCGGCCGATCCGATCGCGACATCGGTGCCGGCGCCGATCGCGATGCCGACGTCAGCCTGCGCGAGCGCCGGCGCGTCGTTGACGCCATCGCCGACCATCGCGACCTTCTTGCCTTCGGCCTGCAGTTCGGCGACCTTCGCCGCCTTGTCCTCCGGGCGGACGCCTGCGAAGACGCGGTCGATGCCGAGCTCGGCCGCGACCGTGTCGGCCACGGCTTGCGCGTCGCCGGTGATCATGACGACCTGTGCTCCGCGCTCATGGAGTGCGGCGACGGCCGCTCGGGACTCCGGTCGGATTTCGTCAGCCAGGCGCAGCGCACCGATGACCTTCCCGTCGGCGAGCACGTGCAGGATGATCGCGCCCTCACCGCGCCACGACGCAGCAACAGGCAGCTCCTGAGCGCTGTGCTGCTCGAGCAGGTACGGGCCGCCGACCTCGACGGTCGTGCCGTCGACGGTGGCCTTCACGCCGACGGCGGGCGATGAGGTGAAGTCCCCGGCCCGGGGCACCTGCAGGTCGCGCTCGTGCGCGGCGCCGGTGATGGCGCGGGCCAACGGGTGCTCACTGTCGACCTCAGCTGCAGCAGCGAGCGCGAGGATGCGCTCGGCTGCGTGCTCGCCCGCCGGCTCGATTGCCGTGACGGTCGGCTCGCCCTTGGTGAGGGTGCCGGTCTTGTCGAACAGGACCGCATCGATCGTGCGCATCGACTCGAGCGCCAGCCGGTCCTTCACCAGGACGCCGCTGCGTGCCGCACGCTCGGTGGCGATCGACACGACCAGCGGGATCGCAAGCCCCAGCGCATGCGGGCAGGCGATCACGAGCACGGTGATGGTGCGCACCACCGCGGTGTCGGGCAGGCCAACGATCGACCACACCACGGCGGTAATCGCCGCAGCGCCGAGCGCGAACCAGAACAGCCAAGCGGCTGCAGTGTCGGCAATGCGCTGTGCTCGCGACGACGACGCCTGCGCGTCAGCGACGAGCTTCTGAATGCCAGCCAGAGCGGTGTCGTCTCCGGTGGCGGTGACCTCGACGCGCAGACCGGAATCCGTGGCAACCGTGCCGGCGACGACCGCCTCACCGCTGCTGCGGCGGACCGTCTTCGATTCACCGGTCACCATCGACTCATCCATGCTCGCGGACCCGTCGACGATCTTCCCGTCAGCCGGCACCGAAGCGCCCGGCCGCACCACGACGACATCACCGACACGCAGCTCCGCGGGAGCGACCTTCACCACGTCATCGCCCTCGACCCGCTCGGCCTCGTCGGGCAGCAACGCAGCAAGGGAATCCAGCGCAGAAGTGGTCTGAGCCAGCGACCGCATCTCGATCCAGTGACCGAGCAGCATGATGACGACCAGCAGCGCGAGCTCCCACCAGAAGTTGAGCTCATGGTGCAGCAGGCCCGAGCTCGCGCCCCACGACGCGACGAACGCGACCGTGATCGCCAGAGCGATCAGCAGCATCATCCCCGGCTTACGGGCGCGCAGCTCTGCGGCGCCACCAGTGAGGAACGGCCACCCGCCCCACGCGAACACGACCGTGCCGAGCACCGGGGAGACCCATCGCACCCAGTCGCCGTCGGGCAACGGGTACCCGAGCAGGTGCGCGAACATCTCGTTGAAGCCCACCACCGGCACGGCCAAGCCGAGCATGATCCAGAACAGTCGGCGGAACTGACCAACATGATCGCCGTGCCCGCCGTGCCCGCCGTGCCCGCCGTGCCCGCCGTGCCCGCCGTGTGCACCGTGAGGCTCGTGAGTGTGCCCCTCGTGTCCGTGATGATCCGGGTCGTGGTGCTCGTCGTGCTGCGCTGGCGACGTGTGCGCTGCGTGATGCGGCGCTTCGGGGTGCGCCGTGTCGCTCGCGGCATCGGCACCGTGGTTGTGGTGGTCATCGCGCATGGTCATAGCTCCAAAATATACCCCCGGGGGGTATCTGGGAAGTGGGAAGCGCTCAGCCCCCGGCGAACGGCCAGGGGCTGAGCAGGTGGGGTGTGAGGGCGGTTACGCGGCCGTGTAACGGGCGGGGTCAGCGTCGAAGAGCGGGCCGCACGCCGCGCAGCAGAGCCAGTAGCGCTGGCCATCGACGTCGCGGAACAGGCCCGCCTCTTCGGCCTCCTGCTTCACGACCGGAGTGCCCTCCATGACGGGGCACAGTGCGAGCTCGGTCGGGTCGCGCTGATTGAGTGAACCGGTTACGTGACTGTGGCCACCGCAGGGCTTCTCCGTCGCCGGGGTGTGGTCGTGGTGGTCGTCGTGATGATGCGTGCTCATCGGTGATCCTTTCGTGTGGTGATCAGGAGGAAGAGGTGCCGGTGGCAGGGATGTGGCGGAGCCGGGTGGCGGCGATGATCGCGGCCAGGGCTGCGATTGCCGCCGAGACGGCCGCCGCGGTGTTCAGTCCGCTGGTGAAGGCGTCCTGCGCGGCGTCGAGGACGCTCTGACCGAGTGCGCCGGGAAGCTGCTGGGCGGTGTTCACCGCACCGTCGATGCTGTCTCCGGCCATTGCAGAGGCGTCCGCCGGCAGGTCGGCGGGCAGCCCGGCGAGGGCCTGCGCCCGGTAAGCGGCAACGCCGATGCTGCCGATGATGGCGACGCCGAGCGAGATGCCCAGATCGTTGGCGGTTGTGGCGAGGCCGGATGCGGCGCCGGTCTTCTCGGGAGGAACGGAGCCCACCACCAGGTCGGTGGTCAGCGCCATCGATGGGGCGACGGCCGGGTACACGACCACGAAGCTCGCGATCACCAAGGCCAGACCGGTGTTCGCGTCCAGCTGCGTGAAGAGCAGGTACCCGATCGCCTGAATCCCGAGGCCTACGGCGATCACGTTCCCGGGCCGGAAGCGCCGCGCAAGGATGGGTGAGACCGTCGCGACGACGATGAGCGCCGCGGCAGCCGGCAGGATCGAGAGGCCGGCCTGCAGTGGCGAGAGCTCCTGAACCTGCTGCAGGTACTGGGTGAACATGAAGTACACCCCGCCCAAGGCGGCGGCTGAGAGCAGGAAGACGCTGAGCGCGCCACTGACGGTGCGATTGCCGAACAGGCGCACATCCAGCAGGGGCTGCTCGGCGCGAAGCTGTCGGATCACGAACCACAGGCCCAGCAGTGCGCCGGCAGCGAAAACCGCGATCGACAGGCCAACTGATTCCTGCGTCGCGAACCGCTTGATGCCGTAGATCACTGCCAGCAGTGAAGCGACAAGCAGTGCGGCAGAGAGGAAGTCCATGCGGCCGGCGGCCGCGGCGCGCTGCTCCGGCAGGAGCAGTGGTGCACCGATCGCGACCACGACCATCACCGGCACAGCTACGAGGAATGTGGCCTGCCAGGAGAACGCCTCGAGCAGCACCCCCGACAGCAGCGGGCCAAGTGCCACACCTGCCGAGATGCCGCCAGCCCACACGCCGATCGCCACGCCACGCTGCCGCGCATCGGTGAACAACGAGAAGATCAACCCGAGTGTCGCAGGCACCATCATCGCCGCCGCTAGGCCGAGCACGGCGCGCCAGACGATCATCAGCGCAGGATCGCTCGTCAGTGCGGCCACGACCGAGACGGCCGCGAAGATCACCGCGCCGGTGGTGAGCAGCAGGCGCTTGCCCACTCGGTCGCCCAGCACGCCGAAGGCGACGAGAAGGCCTGCCATCACGAATCCGTAGATGTCGAGGATCCAGAGCAGCTGCGTGCTCGTAGGTTGCGATTCGGCAGCCATGCTCGGCGCCGCGAGGAACAGGATCGTAAGCATCATGAACAGCAGCGTTGAAGGCAGTACCAGCACGCCCAAGCCCAACCACTGACGAGCTCCAGCCCGTATCTGCGAGCCTGTGCGCTCAGCCATCGCGCACCTCCAGCGTTCCCTTGGTCATGGCGGAGCACTCCTCTCGATTGATACCCCTAGGGGGTATCGAGGAACCAGATATACCCCCGGGGGGTATTTAAGTCAACGAGGTTGATGCGGAGAAGGTGCGCTGCGCGACGAAAAGAGCGGCTGATCTGCTGTGCGATAGACCATGGTCGTCCGTGCACCGTGGAGCGGCGGATGAGGCTGTTCTCAACAACGGGGTCATCAGGGACGTCGACGCGTGATTCCAGGTGGTGTCAGGTGATTCGCTGTGAGCATGTGTGAACCGCTGAGCGGGTAGATAATGTGGCCCGCGCATAATAGAATCGCTCCTGCAACGAGCACTAGCTCCGCGAAGTAAGCCCGGCAGTCTGCCCGACCTTTTGGTATGACGAGCCGGGCTCGCGCATTTAACCGGCGGGGATCGTCACGACCCGTTCGACGATGCTGGCGACCTTCCCCGTCCAGGGGGATCCGGCCTGGTGGCACCATGCGGCGGCGTCCGCGATCCAGAGCAGCGGCTGCTCCCCGCGGTCGCGGTGGCCGTAGGTGAGAGCGTTGAGGGCGCCGAGCTGATCGAGCCTGGCGCGGATGATGCGGCGGTCGGCCTCTTCCACGGATGCGTCGCGCTCGAGCACGACGTCGGCGGCGCGGCCGGCGACGAGGTCGGTGACGAGCTCCTGCAGCAGCAGGGGGCGGGCGATGCGGTCTTTGGTGCCTTTCATGACGTAGATCGTCACGCGCACGTCGAGCTTGCAGAACTCCCGCAGCAGCAGATCGCGGCGGTTGCCCTCCATGTTGAAGTGGATGGAGGAGCGCCCGCCGTGCCGGAGCCCGCGGAGGGTCATCTCGATCGCAGGGACGTCGCCGCGGGCGGTTGCGGCGGCGGCGATGTAGTAGCCGCGCGCTTTGGATTCGTCGACGAAGACGCGCTCGCCCGGCTGGAAACTCATGGTCTCGACCGTACTGGCGACCCCCGCCACGATTTCGGCTCAGCGACCGGTGCGGGGCCTATTCGGCGCGTCGTTCGATGAGCAGGGTGTCGCGCCAGATGCCGGCGAGAGGTCCGTAGGTCATCAGTGCGATGCGTTCGCGGCGCCCGACGATGCGGAAGCCGGCTCGTTCGTGGAGGGCGAGGCTGGCGGTGTTCTCGGGGAAGATGCTCGATTGGATCGTCCAGATGCCCGCGGCCGCGCTGTCCTGGTTGAGGCGGTCGAGCAGCGCCCGGCCGACGCCGCGCGCGCGTGCCGCCGTGGCGACGTAGACGGAGTGCTCGACCACTCCCGCGTACACGGGCCGCGTGGAAACGAGTGACACGGCGGCCCAGCCGATTACCGCTCCGGCATCGACGGCGACGAGCCGCCCGACCTCGAGCTTGCCGGCGTCGAACGCCTCCCAGACCGGCGGCGCGGACTCGAACGTCGCATGCCCGTCGTCGATGCCTTCGCGGTAGATCGCTTCGACCGCGGGCCAATCGGCCGCGGTCATCGGCCGCAGCTGCAGCGTCACCGCTCGGCGCCGACGGGCGCGGCCCTGACCGGTGCGCAGCAGCCGCCTCCGCTGGTTGCGGCCATCGTCGGCCGTGCTGTGGGGATCACGCCGGAAACGGGCACGAACGCCGGCGCCGGCGCCGCTGCGGGTTCGGTGCTGCAGCAGGCGTCACCGTTCGCGCTGCCGATGTCGGTGCTGCAGACGCCGGTGGCCGGCAGGGTCAGCTGCACGGTGCGGGCGGCAGCGTGGTTGCCGGCGAGCTCGTCGGCGATGGAGCGCACCTGCTCGTACCCGGTCAGGAGCAGGAAGGTCGGGGCGCGGCCGTAGCTCTTCATGCCGGCGATGAAGAAGTTCGGCTCGGGGTGGGTGAGCTCGACGACCCCGTGCGGGTAGACGGTGCCGCAGGAGTGGAGGTTCGGGTCGATGAGCGGCGCCAGCAGGCGGGGCGCTTCCACGATTTCGTCGAGCGCGGTGCGGACCTCGCGCAGCATGCCGAGGTCCGGGCGGAACCCGGTGGCGTTCACCACGACGTCGGCCGCGATTCGGGCTGGGGAGCCGCCGCGGCGCCCGACCAGGCGCACCCGGTTGTCGTCGCGCTCGAGCCGGTCGGTCTCGAAGCCGTCGATGAGATTGATGTGGCCGCCGCGCACCAGGTCGTGCACGCGGCCGCCGAGCTTGCCGCGCTCGGCGAGCTCGTCAGCGTCGGAGCCGAACACCCGCAGCGGGCTCAGCCCGCGGATCGCCCACGTGATCGTCGTGCCCGGCGTCTGCTCGGCGAGGGCGGCGAGTTTCAGCAGTGTGTTCGCGGCCGAGTGGCCGGCGCCGACGACGACCGTGTGCCGGCCGGCGAACCGGGCACGGTCGGCGCCGAGCACGTCGGGCAGTGCGTGCGTCACCAGGTCGTGGAAGTTCTCGACGCCAGGTATGTCGAGGCCGTTGGAGGTCAGCGGGTTGGGGGACGAGTAGGTGCCGGAGGCGTCGATGACGGCCCGGGCCAGCACCTCGCCGTGCACGCCGACGGCGCTGACGGTCCGCAGCAGGAACGGAGTCGCGGCGCGACCGGCCGAGCGGGTGCGGTCCATGCCCTGCCGGGACACGGCGCTCACGCGGCTTCCGTAGCGGATCCGGGCCGCGAGCGCCGGGATCGCGGCGAGCGGGGCCAGGTACGCGTCGACGAGTTCCTGCCCGGTCGGCAGAGCGGTCGCCTTCGGGGACTCCCACCCGACCGCATCCAGCAGTCGGGCTGCAGCCTCATCGATGAGGTACTCCCACGGGGAGAACAACCGGGTGTGACCCCAGCGCTGCACCGCGGCACCGGCGCTGTCGCCGGCCTCGAGCACGAGCGTGTCGATACCGCGCTCGAGCAGCTGCGCGGCCGCGGCGAGCCCGACCGGGCCGGCGCCGATCACCACGACTGGCAGACCCCGCAGGCGCGCCTCATCGGTGCGCGGCGGCACCGTCAGCGTCATCGTCATCCCAACCTCCATGCATCGACGAACATCGATGCACGAGCATGCCCGCATATATCGATGAATGTCAATATGTGGAAGGATGGGTGCATGACGATCGCCGAAGCGCCGACCGAGCAGGCGGCATGCTGCGCGGTGCCGGAGCGCGAACCGCTGGCGGAGGACGCTGCCGTGGCGCTCGCGCGCACGCTCAAGGCCATCGCGGACCCGACCCGGCTGCGCCTGGTGTCGATCGTCGCTGCGAGCGGTGACGGCGAGGTGTGCGTGTGCGACCTCACCGAGCCGGTGGGCTTGAGCCAGCCGACGGTCTCGCACCACCTCAAGGTGCTCGTTGAGGCGGGACTGCTCCACCGCGAGAAGCGCGGCACCTGGGCGTACTACTCCCTCGTGCCCGGAGCGCTCGGCGCTCTGGCTGGCACGATCACGAACGTCTGATCAGGCGGGCGTGAGCCTGCCGGCGAGCGCATCGACGCGCTCGGCGAGCTCGTCGAATGCGGCGTCGTAGGCGGCGTCCGTCCCTGCAGTGCCCGGTGCTGGCACGGACCAGTGCAGCGCGTCGGCGCCGGCCAGCAACTCGTGGGCGGCGTCGCAGACGGTCACGATGAAATCGGCGTCCTCGCGCACGTCACTGAGGTGCTGTGGGGTGGCGTCGCGCAGCTGCAGCCCGTGACGCTCGGCAGCGCCGAGGGCGCCGGCGGCAATTGCGGCCGCGGGCTTCGTGCCGGCCGAGACGGCGGGGATGCTGCTGCGGCGCTCCCAGAGCGCGGCGGCCAACTGCGACCGGGCCGAGTTGCCGGTGCAGACGAACAGCACCCGCCGCGCCGCGGCCGCCGCCGACGGACCGAGGCCCGCGGTGGCCTCCGCCGCCAGGCGCACGTAGCTGCGCCGCTTGTCGCCCTCCGAGCGGCTGCGCACGATCATGCCCTCCCGCTCGAGCACGCCGAGGTGGTGCGCAACGAGGTTCGACGCCATCCCGAGCGCATCCTGCAGCTCCCGCGGCGACAGGTCGCCGAGCGTCAGTAGGTCCACGATGCGCAACCGCGCGGGGTCCGCCAAGGCCGCGTGCCGGGCCGCCCGCACTTCGAGGTCACTTCGCTCGTTGTTCATTGACTCAATCTTGACTGAGCGATTAAAGATCGTCAAGATGTGGACCGTCATGCTCCCCTCCACCACCATTCGCGCCCAGCTGCGCGCCGCCGCTGCTGAGTTCATCGGCACTGGCGCGCTCGTGCTCGCTGTCGTCGGCTCCGGCATCGCCGCGTCCCGGCTCTCCCCGTCCGACGTCGGCCTGCAGCTGCTTGAGAACGCGATCGCGACCGCGCTGGCTCTCGCGGTGCTGATCCTCGTGCTCGGCCCCGTCTCGGGCGCGCACTTCAACCCGGTCGTCACGCTCGTCGACGCGGTACACGGCGGGGGAGCCGGTCGCCTGCAGCGCGTCGCCCTCGTCATCGCTACGCAGTTCGCCGGCGGTATCGCCGGCGCGCTCCTGGCGAACGTCCTGTTCGAGGTGCCAGCCGGCTTCGCGACCACCGAGCGCGCCGGCGCCGGGTTGTGGGCGGGTGAGGTCGTTGCGACTGCCGGGCTGGTACTCGTCATCTTCGCGCTGGTGCGCACCGGCCGCACCGCGCACGCGCCGTGGGCGGTCGCGGCGTACATCGGCGCCGCCTACTGGTTCACCTCCTCGACCTCGTTCGCGAACCCGGCCGTGACCATCGGGCGCATGTTCAGCGACACCTTCGCCGGCATCCACCCCGCTAGCGCCCCCGCCTTCATCGCCGCGCAACTGCTCGGCGGCGCCCTCGGCGCAGTACTCGCTGCGTTCCTGTTCCCGACCCGCGCGAGCGACCGCACTCCGGCCGCCGCCGTGACCTCCTGACCCGCCAACTGGAAGGCCCACCCTCATGCACCTCGCGATCATCGGCGGCAGCGACGCCGGAATCTCCGCCGCGCTGCGCGCCCGCGAGCTCGACCCGAACGTCGACGTGACGGTCGTCGTCGCTGACGCCTACCCGAACTTCTCCATCTGCGGGATCCCGTACTACTTCTCCCGCGAGGTGCAGCCCTGGCAGTCCCTCGCGCACCGCACCCATGCCGACCTCGAGGCCACCGGCATGCGCCTGCGCCTGAACACCTTCGCCACCAGCATCGACGTGCCCGGTCGAGCCCTCACCGTCCGCGACCAGGGCGGCAGCCTCTCCACGATCGATTACGACGAACTGATCGTCGGCACCGGCGCCCTGCCCTCCCATGCGGGTATCGCCGGGCTCGGCGAGCTCACGCCGGAGGACGGCGTGCACGTCATGCACTCGATGGGTGACACCTTCGCCCTCGAGCGGTTCCTCGACGAGCGCGACCCGAAGACCGCGATCATCGTCGGCGCCGGCTACGTCGGCCTCGAAATGGCCGAAGCCTTCACCGTCCGCGGCCTGCAGGTCACCCAGATCCAACGCGGCCCCGAAGTGCTCTCCACACTCGATGCCGAGCTCGGCGCGCTCGTGCACGACGAACTCGACGCGCACGGCGTCGACGTCCTCACCGGCACCACCGTCGCCGGCATCGACAAGAGTGCCGCCGGCCTCACCGTCAACGGCACCCGGAACGGCCAGCCCATCAGCCGCACCGCCGACGTCGTGCTCGTCGTCGTCGGCGTGCGCCCCAACACCGACCTGCTCGAGCGCGCCGGCGCGAAGCTCGGCGCCGGCCGCGCGGTCGTCGTCGACGAGAGCATGCGCACGGGACTGCCGAACGTGTGGGCGGCCGGCGACGGCATCATCACCCACCACCGCCTGCTCGGAGAGACGTACCTGCCGTTGGGCACCACGAGCCACAAGCAGGGCCGCGTCGCCGGCGAGAACGCCCTCGGCGGGTCCGCCCGCTTCGCCGGCAGCGTCGGCACTCAGGTCGTGAAGGTCTTCGACCTCGTGGCCGCCCGCACCGGCCTGCGCGACCACGAAGCCGCAGCTGCCGGCCTGACCCCGCGGACCGTCAGCGCGGTCGCCGACGACCACAAGCGCTACTACCCGGGCGCGCAGCCCATCACGATCCGCATCACTGGCGACGACACCGACCGGCGCCTCCTCGGCGCGCAGCTCGTCGGCCGGCTCGGGACCGAGACCGCCAAGCGTGTCGACACCTACGCCACCGCGCTGTTCGCCGGTCTCACCGTCGAGCAGGTCAGCGACCTCGACCTCTCCTACACCCCGCCCCTCGGATCCCCGTGGGACGCCGTTCAGGCCGCCACTCAGCAGTGGAGCCGCACCATCACCCAGGAGCCCACCTAATGAGCAAGCCCACCGTCCTCTTCCTCTGCAAGCACAACGCCGGCCGCTCCCAGCTCGGCGCCGCCCTCCTGCAGCACCTCGCCGGCGACCGCTACGAGGTCGACTCCGCCGGGTTCGCGCCCGCGGACGCCGTGAACCCGGCGATCGCCGCAACCGTCGCCGAGCTCGGCATCGACATCACCGACAACACGCCCCGCGCCGTCACTGCCGCCGACATCGAGAACGCTGACGTGGTGGTGGCCATGAAGCCCGGCCTGCAGCTGCCCGGCACCCCGAAACGGCTCATCGAGTGGTCGTTCCCCGACCCCGAAGCGTGGGACGTCGACAGCGTGCGACCGCTCCGCGAAGCCGTCGCGGAGGCGCTCCGGGCCGAGTTCGTGAACTGATCGGCGCGAGCAGCAGTCCTTAAAGGTAGGGCGGCTGCGCCGGTGTTGGCTGGCGCAGCCGCCCGCATCGAATTAGAGCGCCTGCAGCAGGTTCTCCATATCGGTGATTTCCTGCGACTGGGTGTCGACGATCGTCTCGGCGAGGGCGACAGCGTCAGCGTTTTGTCCGGCGTCGATTTGGTTTTGTGCCATCTCGACGGCCCCGCGGTGGTGCTCCATCATCTGCTCGAGGAACAAGCGTGCGGCTTCGGTACCCTCGGCGGCGGCGAGGTCGTCAAGGTCGTCGGCGCTCATCATGCCGCCGTGATCCATGCCCTCCATCGACGTCATCGGCTCGGCATCCCAATCGGTGAGCCACTGCTGCATCAACGCGATCTCGGGCGCCTGGGCGTCCTTGATCTGCTGCGCCAGATTGGTGACGCGCTCATCGATGCCATCTTTGGCGAGCAGGATGTCGCTCATTTCGACGGCCTGCTCATGGTGCGGGATCATCATCGACACGAACTCGACATCCGCGGTGCTGGCTGCAGCACTGGAAGCAGATGACTCGGACGAGCCGCCGCCATGGTCCATGCCCTCCATGGAGTTGCTGTCAGAGCAGCCGGCGAGGGCGAGGACGAATGCGGCGGCGACGCCGAGCGCGGCGATACCGAACGTGCGGTTCTTCATGGTTTTTCCTTCGATCAGTCATGCATACAGGGGACCGTCATGCGGTCAGGAGCGAGGCGCAGTTGTGCGCGGTTCGCTTCACCTGCGACTGATGGAGAGGACGGTGAGTGACGGCGGCCGCGCCGGCGCCGCGGTTTCGTCCCGGACCGTCGGAGGCGTCACCAGCAGCAGCAACTGCAACAAGTTATGACGCAGAAGCGCCGGCGCAACGAACAGCAGCAGCACCAGGAGCGCCAGGATGCAGGCAGCCATCGCCATTTCGTGCTCCCCGCCTGTGCACGCCCCCTCGCAGGGCGCCGCCAGTGCCTCGACGGGCGTCGACTCCGACGTGCCGGGCGCTGCGGTCGCCGAGTGCGACGAATGGCTGGCGGCGGGTTGCAGGGACGCGGCACCGTGCGGGCCTGTGGCGTGCATCGTCAGCAACCCGACGATCAGCGCGGCCGTCAGTGCCAGCAGCGTCACGACGCGGGCAAAACGATTCGGCACGATGGAACGTATGTTGCGCATTCGCGACCTCCGAATCTTGCCTGGAATCCCGGTAGGGGGTACGGGTATGCTCGGCGGTCATGATGACACGTGCGGGTGAGCAGAAGCCTGCCCGCACAGATCGTTCTCGGTGGCAGTCCTTTCTCGTCGCGATGACGATGGCGCTGCTGGCCGTCTTCGCCGT
>JAAIGF010186081.1_pt1 | contig 13571 bp, 13 predicted proteins | sample 6487441 | NCBI WGS metagenome assembly JAAIGF01 (sample SAMN13974129, study PRJNA590717) | phyllosphere metagenome | biome: pepper field; feature: multiple bacterial spot infested pepper fields; material: pepper leaves; isolation source: leaves from pepper fields | host: Capsicum annuum ... | reverse complement strand
TTGCTCGTCATAAATTTTTCTCCTGCGCAAGTCCTGCGCGGACCATTCGAAATTGTTAAGCCATAATGACACCATATTTGGTAAACCGATTGTTAATATCATGGTCTCAAAATGCCAAATGTCTTAACAGAATAACGGTAACAAACAGACGAACGGAACTGACGATGCGACTTAACGAACTCCGCACCATCGCACGCCTCGGACTGGTCAAGATTTTCGTGATCCTCGCGAGCCTGTCCCTGTCGGCAGCGCAGGCATCGGCGCAAAGCAGCGATCAATATACCATTCAGGAAATTGTCGATGCCGGTCACGGCTTCTTCGGCGAGACGACGGGTGGGTTGGCGAAGGTCGTGGAACGCGCGTTCCAGCAATATGGTCTGCCAAACGGCTATATTCTCGGACAGGAAGGCTCAGGCGCTTTCGTTGCTGGCCTGACCTATGGCGAAGGCACGCTGTACACGAAGAATGCGGGCCAGCATCCGGTTTTCTGGCAGGGTCCGTCGCTCGGCCTCGATTATGGCGGTCAGGGAACCCGCGCCATGATGCTCGTTTATAACCTGCCGGCGGTCAATTCGCTTTACCGTCGCTATGGCGGCGTCAGCGGCTCGGCCTTCATCGTCGCGGGCGTTGGCATGACGGTTCTCAAGAACAGCGATGTCACCATTGCGCCGATCAGAACCGGCGTTGGCGCGCGCCTCGGCATCAATGTGGGCTATCTGAAGCTGACACCTCAGCCGACATGGAACCCCTTCTGATTCGCTTTCATCGGAACTTTCGATAAAATGCCCCGGTGCGACCCCGATCTGCCCGTTACGACTGGCGCAAGATTGGCGTGAAATTCTTCGCACCGATTTAAAATGAGTCGTGCTGCGGGCCATTTGCCCGCCTCGCACGGCCAGTGGAGAGTGTTGCGCGTGATTGAGTACGCCCTTATTTTCGGCCTTGGTTTTCTCTGCGCAATCCTGCTGGTCTCGCTTCTGGCGCCCGCAATTCACCGGCGCATCGTAGCCTATACGGAGCGGAAACTGCGCGCCACCATGCCGATGAGCCCGCAGGAAGTGCGCGCTCAAAAGGATATGGCACGCGCGCTTTACGCCGCTGAAAATGCCCGCGCCCGGCAGGAACTGGATACGGAGCGGGAAAAGGCGCTTTCGCTGAAGTTTCGAAATGATGCTGCCGTGGGCGATGCCAGCAGGCTTCTGGCCGAAACACGCGAATTGAAGCTTCAGCTCGAAAACATGACTTTGGAAGCTGGCGACCTGCGTGCCAAGGCCCGCCGCCATGAAGACGCAGCGGCGCGGCTGAGGACGAAGCTGAACGATGCGGAAGAATCGGCGATTGCCCGCACGCAGGAAATTTCCAACCTCACCAAGCGCATCAGTGCCATTTCCCGCGAGCTGGACGATCTCAAGATCACCCTGTCCGCCCGCGATATCGAGGTGGAGCAGTCCAAGCACAAGACGGCCACCTGGCGCAAGGAGCGCGAGGCAATCACCAAGGAACTCGAAGAGGCGTCAACGAAGAATCGCGAGGCCGCCAACCACATGAGCCGCGAGAGCCGCAAAATTGCGCGCCTGGAGGATCAACTCGCCAAGGAAGCCGCCCGCAACGCTGATAACGACACCCTGCTCGAACGCCGGGCGCAGGAAATTGCGCGGCTGAAAGAGCGCCTCTCCGGCGATGCAACGTCCGCTGCCGCAGCCGCAGCGGTGGCTGTGCAGCCTGAAGCCACGAGCGAAACACCGGATCGGCTAGCACGCGAAATCGAGGATATCCGCAATCAGGGCACGGCGCTGACCGAGCGTCTGCTAAACGTCAAGGGCGACAAGAACGACGAGGCCATCCGTAAGGAAATCGCCCAGATCGCCGCCCGCATGATTGCGCTGACCGCAGCCCAGGAAGGCGATGCATCGCCCATTCCCGCGCTCATCGCCAATGCCGCAAATGACAGCGGACGGCAAAATCTCGCGGGCCGCGCAAGTGATTTGATCACACGGCAGAAGAGCTGACCTGCTTCTAATCGACACCAGAATCAAAAAAATCGCGATAGATCGCATTAAAAATAAAGACCGATAAAATTGTAGCTATCGGTTTAAAGCCGCCGCAAAGCTTGGGGACTAGATTGGTCTTCACAGGCGCCGGAGAGACAAGAACAAAATCCCGGCGCAATAACCAAGCGCAGAGCCAAGCGGGCAAGCTGGCCATTAAAAACGGGGTTTGACATGTTGAAGAAGCTTTTTGCTGCCGCACTGTGCGGCATCGTCATCGCATCCATCGCCAGCCATGCGAACGCCGCAGGCCCCGGCAGCTTTGCCAGAAGCTTCGCCTCCACCGAGCGCAGCGTCGTCGCCTCTGCACTGACCGAAAGCGAAAAAGCGGATTTCGAGCGCGACAGAACGTTGATGATGCTCGACCACTATTTCGAGCGTTTCGATCAGACACCGATTTCGATCTGATCCACCCTTCAAACCATCATGACTGACTGCCGCCTTTTTCGTCTGGCCCCGTGCCTTACGAAACGGGCGGCTTTTTTCGTTCCGCCACGGCAATGCCGCCCAGCGCCAGCAGAAGCGCGACGATCTGGTAGGAATGCAGCGTCTCGCCAATAATCAGCACCGAGAGAAATGTGCCGAACACCGGAATGAGGTTGATGAACAGCCCCGCACGGTTGGGGCCAATGGTTTCGACGCCCTTGATGAAGAATATCTGCGCCACCAGCGACGGAAACAGTGCCGTATAGACCGTAATCACCCAGCCCTTGGCATCGGGCCAGATGGCGATCTCTCTGGACACTTCCCACAGCATCAGCGGCACGGAGGTCATCAGCGCAGCGGCGGCAGGTATCGCCATCAGGGTGCGCCAGTCCACAGCTGGCTTCCAGCGCAGAATGACGGTGTAGATGGCATAGGCCAGCACTGCGAGCAGCATCATCGCGTCGCCCGGATTGAACTGCAACCGGACTAGCGACATCAGGTCTCCACGCGATGCCAGGAGCGCCACACCGAAAATCGTCAGCACGAAGCCGATCACCTGCCCGGCAAATACCTTCGTCCGAAACAGGACGAAATTGAAAATGAAGATTACCATTGGAATGACGGCCTGAATGACGGCGGCATTGATTGCGGAGGTATAATTGAGCGCCGTATAGAGTGACGCGTTGAAGCAGGTATAGCCGACGGCACCGAGCACGAAGAAATAGGGGAGCCGCGTCTTCACCACCGGCCAGTCCCGTTTCAGCTGCGGCAGGGAAATGGCAACGATGATCGAAACCGCCAGAACCCAGCGCAAAAACGTCAGCACCATGGGGCTGACATGGCCCACCGCCAGCTTGCCCGCCACGGCATTTCCGCCCCAACACAATGCTGCAACGATAAGAACGAGATAGGCTCTGGAGGGCACGGCGCAATTGCTTTCAGGTGATGAACTACCGAACTTCTGCACGCCTGTATTGAGCTTCGCAAGCGCGATTGCACGCTTTCTCATCACCGCAAGAGCAAAATTATCACACAAAAGCAAAATTCCGCCGCATAAACAGGGTCGCTTTCCGCAAAACAACACAGTATAGATTTGCGGGTTTGAGTTAAGGGCGTCCCGGGGCGCCATGAGCAGGAAAGCAAGAAATGACGAATGTAGTCGTGGTCGGCTCGCAGTGGGGCGATGAAGGCAAGGGTAAGATTGTTGACTGGTTGTCCGAGCGTGCCGACGTCGTCGTGCGCTATCAGGGCGGCCATAATGCCGGTCATACGCTTGTCATTGATGGCGTCAGCTACAAGCTGTCGCTGCTCCCTTCCGGCGTCGTTCGCCCCGGCAAGCTGGCCGTCATCGGCAATGGCGTCGTCGTCGATCCGCACGCGCTGATCGCGGAAATGGGCCGTCTGGAAGCGCAGGGCGTGAAGGTTACCGCTGAGAACCTGCGCATTGCCGACAACGCGACCCTCATTCTTTCCCTGCACCGCGAGCTGGATGGCATGCGCGAAGATGCCGCTTCCAACAGCGGCACCAAGATCGGCACGACGCGCCGCGGCATCGGCCCGGCCTATGAAGACAAGGTCGGCCGCCGCGCAATCCGCGTGATGGATCTGGAAGACCGCGAGGCGCTGTCGGCCAAGGTGGACCGCATCCTCACGCATCACAACGCGCTTCGCCGCGGTTTCGGCGCTGCCGAGGTCAGCCACGACACGATCATGGAAGAGCTGACCTCGATCGCCGACAAGATCCTGCCCTTCAGCGAAACCGTGTGGCTGCTGCTGGACAAGAAGCGCCGCGCTGGCGCGCGCATCTTGTTCGAAGGTGCTCAGGGCTCGCTGCTCGATATCGACCACGGCACGTATCCTTACGTCACCTCGTCTAACACGGTTGCAGGTCAGGCAGCTGCCGGTTCCGGCATGGGTCCGGGTTCGCTGGGTTACATTCTCGGCATCACCAAGGCTTACACCACCCGCGTTGGCGAAGGCCCGTTCCCGACCGAACTGAACGATGAAATCGGCCAGTTCCTCGGTGAAAAGGGTCATGAATTCGGAACCGTCACAGGGCGCAAGCGCCGTTGCGGCTGGTTCGATGCCGCACTGGTTCGCCAGTCGGTTGCCACCAACGGCATCACCGGCATCGCGCTGACCAAGCTCGACGTTCTGGACGGCCTAGATGAGCTGAAGATTTGCGTCGGCTATAAGCTCGACGGTCAGGAAATCGAACACCTGCCAGCCAGCCAGGGTGCACAGGCACGCGTGGAGCCGATCTACATCACGCTGGAAGGCTGGAAAGAATCGACAGTCGGTGCCCGCAAATGGGCGGATTTGCCTGCTCAAGCAATCAAGTACGTTCGTCAGGTCGAGGAATTGATCGGCGCACCGGTGGCCCTGCTCTCCACCAGCCCAGAGCGCGACGACACCATACTTGTGACTGATCCATTTGAGGATTAATCTCCTCCGCGGTCAGGATTCATAAACCATTTCGGGTCAGCATATGCTGGCCTCGACGAGAAAGTGCTTATGGCGGATTTTGTAGCAGTCATTCGCAAAGCCGTGGATGGCTTGGCGAACAATACTCCCGAAAACCGGGCGAAGGTATACGACAAGGCGCGTAGCGCTGTCGTGCGCCAGCTTGAGAACATGAAGCCGCGCCCGCCGGAAGAACTGCTTCGCCGGCAGATCCTGAAGCTGGACACGGCTATTGCCGAGGTCGAGGGTGAATACGCAGAAGCACTTCCCGCAACCGAGGAAGAGCAGGATGATATCGCGCCTGCCGCAGCAGACGTCTCTTCTCCCTATTATGAAGAAAGCGTAGCGCAGGAACAGCGCTACGCCGAAGAGCCGGATACGGTCGAACCCGTCCGTCTCGAGCCGGAACATCACGCCGAGCCTGAACCGGCGCATCATGCCTATGAGGAAGAGCCCCGTGAAGAAGAGCGCTATGCGGAGCCGGAACCTGTCGAGGAACCGGCTTACCGCGCAGCCGAGGTAGCCCCGGAGCCCGAGGCTTACCGGGAGCCGGAAGCCTACCACGCGGAAGAAATCGAGCCCGAGCCCTATAAGCCAGCCGAGGTTCATCGTGACGAAGCGCCAAGCTATTTCACCACCAATACGGAAGAGGTCCATTACGCGCCCGTTCAGCATGAACCGGTAGCGGAAGAGGATCACGCGCATCGCGATTGGGTCGGTCAGGATAACCAGGGCGAAGAGCCGTGGCAGAAGGCGGACGATGCTGCCGTAGAACATTACGAAGAAGCGCCGCACCACGAAGAACAGCCCGTCGCGCATGAGCGGGACGATGAGGTTCTGCACGAAAATGAACCCCTTCCCTATGCTGCGGGTTATAACGGGCAAGCCAATTATTACGGCGAAGTGCATGTAGAACCCGAGCATCCGCAAGCGCCTGAAGAGCATCGCTATGCCGCGGAGCCCGTCGCTTTCGAAGACGAACGCCAGCAGCATGAAGAACCGGTAGCGCAGGACAAGCCGAAGCAGGCAGTCGTCGAGGACTTCTCGTCCTATTTTCAGGACACCGCGCTCGATTTGCCATCAAAGACCTCGCCCGCCCTTCCGCGCGCGGATGAGGATCCTTTCGCCGTCGACTCTGCCAAGAAGGACGATAAGGAACGCACGCCTTGGGACGATCTGGAAGACCTGATCGGCTATGATGGCGGCGTCAATGATCGTGGCGACAAAGCAAGCAATTCCAATTTCGATTCCGGCTTCGTCAGTGAGGGTATTCCCGCTGCTGCCTACGCCACGAAGAAGAAAAAGAAGCGCAATTACGCCGGTATCGTCCTCGGCCTCGGCATTCTGGTCGTTCTGGCAGGCGGCGGTTACGCGCTTTGGGCCAACCGCGATGCGCTGAACGACATGGTCGGCGGTCTCGTCAATTCGGCGCAGACCGGCAATGGCTCGAGCGGTTCGACGCAGACGGCATCCGCACCGGCAAACGGCACCACGACGCCCGCACCGACCCAGCCAGCGACAAACGGACAGCAGAGCCAGACGACGCCACCGGCTGCGACACCATCGGATGACGGCTCCGTTACCGGCACCAAGTTCACCCAGCGGCTCCTGGCCGATGGCACGGAACGTGACGAAGGTGCAGGCCCCGGCGCCAATGGCCAGCCTGCAACGGCGGAAGGCCAGTCGGTTTACCAGCAGAACGAGGCTCCGGCCCAGACCAACGCCACCACACCTGCCCCCGCAGGTCAGGCACCGGCACAGCAGACACCCGCAGCGACTGCCGCAGCCAAGGGCGACCGCATGTTCCTCTATGAAGAGGTGCTTGGGCAAACGGTCCCGACGGCCATCGAAGGCACCGTTTCCTGGTCGTTGCAGAGTGAGCAGGATGATGCTGGCAAGCCATCTTCGACGGTTCAGGGCCAGATCAACATTCCAGGCCGTGGCTTGAGTGCCTTGATCACCTTCAAGCGCAATACCGATCCGTCCCTTCCCGCCAGCCATCTGGTCGAGATTGTCTTCTCGGTTTCGCCCGGCTTCGAAGGCGGCGCCATCGACAGCGTCCAGCGCATTGCCATGAAGTCCACCGAGCAGGACAGGGGCAACGCCCTGATCGCCGTTCCGGCAAAGATCACCGACGATTTCCACATGATCGCGCTGAACGACTTCCCGGATGCTCGCAAGACCAATCTGGAACTGATGAGAACGCGTGACTGGATCGATATTCCGGTTGCTTACCGCAACGGCCGCCGCGCACTTCTGACGCTTCAGAAGGGTGCAGATGGCAAGGCTGCCTTCGACACCGCACTGCGCGAGTGGACGGCAGCGTCTCCAGCCGACGGCCAGTAAAATCAGACTTCAAAGAAAAGCCCCGGTGAACATCTTCACCGGGGCTTTTTCTTGGGAGGTATTCGCTGGAAACAGCGACGCGTCGGCGAGGTTACGCGTCAACCACGCGCAGAGCCTTTGCCGCTTCCTCAGCTTCCTTCTGTACCGCGTCTTGCACCTTCTCGAAGGCGCGAACCTCGATCTGGCGCACGCGCTCACGGCTGATGTCGAACTCGCTCGACAACTCTTCCAGCGTTACCGGATCTTCCGACAGACGACGCGCTTCGAAGATGCGGCGCTCACGATCATTCAGCACGCCAAGCGCCTTGGAAAGCATACGGCGACGAGTATCGAGCTCGTCCTGCTCGATCAGAACCGTTTCCTGGCTCTCATGGTCATCCACCAGCCAATCCTGCCACTGGCCGGATTCGCCTTCGGAAGCCTTGATCGGCGCATTTAGAGACGCGTCGCCGCTGAGGCGGCGGTTCATCGAAATGACTTCTTCCTCGGAGACCTGAAGCTTCGTCGCGATTTCCTTGACATGCTCATGCTTCAGATCGCCATCATCGATGGCCTGAAGACGGCCCTTCAGACGACGCAGGTTGAAGAACAGGCGCTTCTGGTTTGCGGTCGTGCCCATCTTCACCAGTGACCACGAACGCAGGATATATTCCTGAATAGAGGCCTTGATCCACCACATGGCGTAGGTCGCCAGACGGAAGCCACGATCCGGGTCGAACTTCTTCACCGCCTGCATCAGGCCCACATTGCCTTCGGACACCACTTCGCCAATCGGCAGGCCATAGCCGCGATAGCCCATGGCGATTTTCGCCACGAGACGGAGGTGGCTGGTTACCAGCTTATGCGCAGCATCGCGGTCGCCATGTTCGGCATAACGCTTGCCGAGCATGTACTCTTCCTGCGGCTCCAGCATAGGGAACTTGCGAATTTCATCGAGATAACGATTGAGACCGGCTTCACCGGCTGTAATGGATGGCAAACTATTGCGGGCCATAAAGCACCCCCTTTATATCTTTGTTTTAGGCAGGCTCCCTTCGATAAGGCGAACCAATGTCGCGGGTCATTATCGACCCCGCATCAACCCACGTAACAAATATGTATCGGCACAGCGCGTTTCAAGCGAACGCACCGTTCACACATCCGTTAATAATCTCCGCCGCAAAGGGACATCGGAAAAACCGCCTAGCGATAAATTCGTTCCGAAAAATTCGTCAGTCCAGAGCGGATCATCAACTCGTAAATCATCCTGCGGCCCATGGGATTGTGCAGCCGCGTCACCCTGGAACCCAGAAATTCCGTCTCCACATGGTCGAAGGCAACCAGTTCCTGCGACTGGGTCACGGCATTCTCATAAAAGTCGTGATATTCCCTGCGGCAGACATAGGTCTTGTATTTCGTCATGCAGAAGGCGCTGAAACAATCGCCCTGCGTGCGCAGAAAATCCGCAACGCCAACAGTCACTTCCGGCCACTGCGGATTGAAGGTGTCATCAAAGACGATGATGCCGTGGTCGTCCAGCACATCCATCGCCAGCGCGCTGTCTGCCAGCACATGGTTCAGCATGTGCCCGCCATCGATGCTGAAAAAGCGCACCTTGCCGACCTTCTCGATCACCTCTTCCGGGGTAAGCAACGTGCTGTCGCCTTGAATAACGAGGTCCTGATCGATCTTGAGGTTCAGCTTTTTGCCGTTCTCCAGGAACCGCTCATATTGCGAGAGCCCCTCCCCCTCGTCATCGAGATCGAAGAGATCGACCGCAAGAACCGGGGCATCGTCGCCCGCCACCCTGCGCAGAAGGAAATAGGAGCGGCCATAGAACACACCGATCTCCGCAATGCCACCGCCCAGCGAGCGCCGTTTCTGCGCATGCAGCAGGGAGGAAAAGACCAGCGCATCTGGCGGATCGATATAGCCTTCGATCTTCTGGAGATCGTGAAAGATAAACTTTCGGTCGTTTACATTCATCTTGTCTTTTCCCTGTTGCTTTGTGGCTTACCAAGGTGAGGGGATGAAATGTCTCGATGAAAATACGTTCAAGTCTTCTGGAAAATCAAACCGATATTTGCTGCAACGCAAAAACTATAGGAAATTGAAGCGAAATTGAGACAAGAATAAATTCATAAAACTTTAGCTTAACATGAAAAACTAAATAGCAAACAAGCTCTGTTACTTGGAGCCGTGTTTGAACAAAAGAAAACCGGACAGAGATTTCCCTGCCCGGCGCGAATGCGGTGAATTTTGTTGTGGGTTTATGCTCTCAATGCGTCGGCAAGCGCCGCCATATCATCCGGCATATCCGTTTCGAATTCCATCACCTCGCCGGTGCGCGGATGTTCGAAAACGAGAAGATAGGCATGCAGTGCCTGGCGCGGAAAACGGTTGACCACGGTCTTCGCAGGCTCCGGCAGCAGATTGGCCTTTGTGCGAAACGCCGCCCCATATTCGGGATCGCCGATCAGCGGATGGCCGATATGGGCCATGTGCACGCGAATCTGGTGCGTGCGCCCGGTTTCAAGCTGGCATTCCACCAGCGAAGCCAGGCAGGTGGCATCCGGCTTCTCATGATAGCGCTCCACCACGTCATAATGGGTGATGGCCTCGCGCGCATCGATAGCGTCCTCATGCCTTACCGCGCGCTTGGTGCGGTCCGCACCACGACCCAACGGCGCATCGATGGTGCCACGTAGCGACTTGGGGCGGCCCCAGACGATGGCCTTGTAGGCGCGCTCCAGCGGGCCGGTTCGGCCATGGTCGGCAAATTGCGCGGCCAGATGCCGGTGCGCATTGTCATTCTTGGCAACGACCATCACGCCGCTGGTTTCCTTGTCCAGACGGTGCACGATGCCCGGCCTGCGCACGCCGCCAATGCCGGAAAGGCTATCGCCACAATGATGGATCAGCGCATTGACCAGCGTTCCGGTCCAGTTTCCCGCGCCCGGATGCACCACGAGACCCGGCGGCTTCAACAGCACGATCAGGTCTTCATCCTCATATTCCACCTCAAGCGGAATATCCTCGCCCTTAGGTTCCGGGTCTTCCGGCTCCGGCATGGTAATCTCGATGCGGTCGCCGACGCGGATCTTCTTTTTCGGCTCGGTGACTGCAGTACCGTTCAGGAAGACGGCCCCCTGCTCCATCAGCGCCTTGATGCGGCTGCGCGAAAGATCGCCCCCAACTTCTGCGGCAAGCCACGCGTCCAGACGCCCTTCCGCATCTTCGCCAGCAATCAGGACTTTCCTTGCGTCTCCGCCTTGTTTAAAGGGGTCGTTCATTCTTATTTTCCGATCAATCGATAATTCCAAGGACCCCGATGACGCAGATCGAGCAAGACGAACAGGAAGACAAGCCGCTAGACCCGGCCATGGAAAAAGTTCGCCGCAAGATGATCCGTTTGCAGATCGTGTCGGGCTCCGTGATGTTTATCAGCCTTATGGCTGTCTTCGGCGCCGTTGTCTACAAGGCGGTAGGTCCATCCAAAACCGCAACACCTGCGACGAACCAGTCGATGCAGGTGCCCTCGGATGCGCCGATTGCCGCCACCGCCAGCCTGCCGCCGGGCTTTGCCATCGAAAACGTATCCTTCGCCAATGGCGACATGCTGTTTTACGGACGTCTGGCCAACGGCACGCGCAAAGCGCTGGTCTTCAACGTCCAGAAGGGCCGCTTCGTCGCAGACGTCACCATCGATGCTCAATGAGCTTGCACCCCTGCCGAACGGCGCTATCCCGGTTGCGATAACGCAGTCGGATGACGCACGGATCGCTCCGTTTCGCGACATTCGCGAGCGGGACCTGATCGGCAGGCACGGCAAGTTCATCGTGGAAGGCACCGTCGTATTGCGCATGCTGGCAGCAGCGCATAAGGCAGGCGGCGATTTCCGTGCAGACTGCATCCTCATCCTGAAAAACCGCCTTGCCGGTGTTCTGGATATTCTCAGCGACTTCCCGCCGGATGTGCCGGTCTATGTGGCGGAAGCGGAGGTGCTGGATAGCATCGTCGGCTTCCACCTCCATCGCGGCATTCTTGCGCTCGGTTCCCGCACCGGCACGCGCGATATGCTGGATACGATCCGCAGCCTGCCCGAAACATCGCTGGTCGTTGCGGGCTGCGGTATCTCGAACCATGACAATATGGGCGCAATGTTCCGCAACGCCGCCGCCTTTCTGGCCGATGCGGTGTTTCTGGATGCCACCTCCTGCGACCCGCTATACCGCAAGGCGCTGCGCGTTTCCGTAGGCTCGGTCCTTTCCGTGCCCTATCATCGCGGCGGCAACGCGCTTTCCATGCTGGAAACGCTGGCGGCGGAAGGTTTTGAAATCTGGAGCCTCTCCCCATCAGGCAGCACCGAAATTCGCCAGATACCACGCTCACCGCGCATGGCGCTGGTCATCGGAACGGAAGGTGGCGGCCTGCCGCCAGAGCTTCTGTCGCGCTTCCATTCGGCCCGAATTGCGCAGTCCCCGCACCTCGATAGCCTCAATGCAGGCACGGCCTCTGGCCTTGCACTCTATCAGATGGCAACGACCATGGGACGACTCTAAACAAAAGGTTAATAGCTCGCTTTTGAGTTAACCTTGTCTCAAAACCCGGCATTAAGATTTACGATTTACTAATTCGCAGAACGAAAGGTTTCTGCGATGCGTAGCGTTTTTGTCGCCGTTTTTCTTCTCATCGTTCTGGCAGGCTGTGCGACCGCCCCGTCGCAGATCACCAATGCCTGCGCGATTTTCGAACAGCGAAACGGCATGTTCAACAACTGGCGCAAGGATGCGCAGGCAGCCCAACGCGAATTCGGCGTGCCCGTTCCGGTAATGATGGCGACAATCTACACTGAATCCAGCTTCCAGCCCTACGCCCGCCCGCCGCGCACCAAGCTCTTTGGCTTCATTCCATGGACCCGCCAGTCCAGCGCCTATGGCTACGCACAGGCACTGGACGGCACCTGGGATCGCTATCGCCGAGAAACCGGCCGCTGGAACGCCAGCCGCACCGATTTCACCGACGCCATCCATTTCGTCGGCTGGTACCACTCCACCAGCAACCGCCAGAACGGCATCGCCCTCAACGACCCCTACAATCTCTACCTCGCCTACTATTCCGGCCATGGCGGCTACGCGAAGGGCGTCTGGCGCAACAATGTTGCCATCCAAAAAGCTGCGCGGCGTTCCGCCAATATGGCGATCCGCTACGAGGCGCAGCTTCGGGATTGTGGGTATTGAAAAACAGGTCTGAGGGGCTGAAGGCAGAGCAGTAAATCATGACGATAGCGGGAGTTAAGTCATGGATTTTTAGGTGGCAGGTGCAGCCCGAGGCGGATGAAACATTGTTCTCCCAACACTCCGCATGCTAAACGCGCGCCATCAACTCACAGCGAGAAAACAAATGCTGCCCTGGATAGAACTGGACCGTGCCCCCATTCCCGGTGATGGCACCGAGTTGCGGCTGAAGCAGCGGGGGCAAGAGTTTTCGATCATGCTCGGTTCGAACGAGCTGATGAACAGCCGGTTGAGTGGGTCCGAAGAGGCGCTGGCGACCTTGTCTTGCGGGCGGATTGCTGGCCGCGCAACGCAAAGTGTTTTGATTGGCGGGCTGGGCATGGGGTTTACGCTTCGGGCAGCGCTTGGCGTGTTGCCTGATGATGCGAAAGTGACGGTTGCGGAACTGGTGCCAGCCGTTGTGGAGTGGGCGAGTGGGCCAATGGCGGCGCTTCATGAAGGCACGCTAGATGATGGGCGCGTCGATATTCATATTGGTGATGTGGGTGCGCTGATCCGCTCGAAAAAAGCGGCTTACGATGCGATTTTGCTGGATGTGGACAATGGGCCGGATGGGCTTTCGCGGCCATCCAACGACAGCCTTTATGATCGCCATGGGTTGTTGGCGGCGCAGACGGCCTTGCGGTCGGGCGGGGTTCTGGCCGTCTGGTCTTCCGCGCCGGATGCCGCTTTCACGCGACGGCTGAAACAGGTCGGGTTTGCAACGGATGAGGTGCCGGTTCGCGCCAATGGCAAACGCGGCGGTGCGCGGCATATGTTGTGGCTGGCGACGAAGGTGTAGTTTGGAGTGTCGATTTCAGGGTGATTGTGGCGGGCGTTTGCGGTGGAGTGACGGCGGCGCCTCGCTCTCTGCCGTCATCCTCGGGCTTGACCCACTGCTGTCCGGTTTAAATTTCTGGACAAGGCGCATGACATTGATTCTACTCGGTTTCAGACGTTTCGCGGCGATCTGGACACGAACAGGAGATCAACGTCATGCGCCACCAGAATAGCGTTTTTCATCAAATACAGA
>JAAIGF010231736.1_pt1 | contig 13572 bp, 8 predicted proteins | sample 6487441 | NCBI WGS metagenome assembly JAAIGF01 (sample SAMN13974129, study PRJNA590717) | phyllosphere metagenome | biome: pepper field; feature: multiple bacterial spot infested pepper fields; material: pepper leaves; isolation source: leaves from pepper fields | host: Capsicum annuum ... | reverse complement strand
GGCGGTGTGGCTGGTTTCAATACGGGTATCGATAGCGCTTAAATCCGGCACCGCCAGCGGTTCGCGCTCGGTGACCAGCAGAGCAACCAGCGCGTGACTGCCGGGCGAGGTTTTGAGCGTGGCAGCGATACGTTCATCGTCCCGCTGCGTAATATGCCACGCGTCACTGGTGCGCAGCATCGCCATCAGATCGGCAATATGATAAACATCGCCCTGTTCAGTGCAGTCCCGCCACGGCGAGCAGGTCTCAGTCAGCGTACCAAAGCGTAACGTCAGCGTCAGCTCAACGTGGCCCTCGATCCCTTCAACGCGCCGCGCCAGCTCACTCCACGGCAGACGACCGGCCAGCGTGCTGTTTAATGATTCAGTCAGCAGGACTGAACCCTCTGCGGTGATAAAGGTGGTTTCCAGCACGTTACTGTCAGCGCGATAAGCGCGTTCGGTGCGGAAGGGGGCTGCGGGTACAATCTGGAAAAACCCGCCAATCTCCGGATCGAGCAGGCGGTCAAACAGCGGGGCGGAGTCGAGATTAGGTGCACACCACCAGTCAATAGCCCCATCCGGTGCGATAAGCGCAACGGAACGGCCTTCCCCGATGGCAGCGTAATCTCCAAGGCGCGCAAACCCTTTCTCGCGCATCGGCGACTGCAAAATCTGGTTATTCATCATGCTTCCCTGTCAGCTGAAACGACAGCGTGGCTGCCACAGGGGCAGCCACGCTGATATCGGGCAGAATGTGCTATTACAGCGTGCCGGTACCGCCGTCTGAGCACCATACCTGGCCGGAAGTAAAGCCGTTCAGGTTTTCAGCAAAGGTGACATAGAGCGGCGCGATTTCCACCGGCTGGCCCGGACGGCCCATCGGTGCACCGGAACCAAACTGCTGCAGTTTCTCTTCCGGCTGACCACCGCACGCCTGAAGTGGCGTCCAGTATGGGCCCGGTGCCACAGCGTTAACGCGAATCTTCTGTTCCGCCAGCTGTTTAGCCAGCGCTTTAGTAAAGGCAGCAATTGAGGCTTTGGTCTGCGCATAATCCAGCAGAATAGCGCTTGGCTCATAAGCCTGAACGGAAGAGGTATTTATAATAGAGGCGCCCTCTGGCAGATATTCCAGCGCGGCTTTAGTGATCCAGAACATCGCATAGACGTTGGTCTTAAACGTTGCGTCAAAATCTTCCGTCGAGAGCGTGCGAATAGATTCATTAAACTGCTGACGTCCGGCATTATTAACCAGAATATCCAGGCCATCGAGTTTTTCAGCGGCTTCTTTAACCAGCTGCTGGCAAAACGATTCGGAACGGATATCACCCGGAATAGCGACGGCTTTACGTCCTTCAGCTTCAATCAGCTTAACCACTTCCTGCGCATCTGACTCTTCAGCAGGCAGATAGTTGATGGCAACGTCTGCGCCTTCACGAGCGTAAGCGATAGCCACGGCGCGGCCGATACCTGAATCGCCGCCGGTGATTAGCGCTTTACGTCCGGTCAGGCGGCCTGAACCGCGATAGCTTGTTTCACCGTGATCGGGACGCGGATCCATTTTACTGGCTAAGCCGGGGAAATCCTGCGACGGCGTGTTAAACGGCGGCTGCGGATATTCATTAGCGATTAGCGTTTTGTTAGTGAACGAATTCATAACGGGCTCCTTGTACAGTGAACGTGTAGAAAATAAGCCTGGCAGAGATGTGATATTTGTCACGTAAAAAAATTACGAATGAATTTTATTTGTGCAATATCCATGCAGTGCGGGAAGTTATTTTTCCTTACAATTTCACTAACGTAATGATTATTTATCCCCTCTTAGTCCACATTTAGAAAATAAGCGAGTCGGCAACATTGCAGAGCAGAAAATTAGCTCTAAGCTCATTGAATAACTTTAATAAATTCCCGGCGTTTTACCGGGATAAACATAATGAGCACTGTCGTCAACGAGGCGAAAATGAGCGAAGCACTCTGTACCATTATTTATAACGGGGAACGGCTGAATGGCGCAGCGGATCAACCGCTGATCGATTTTCTGCAGCAGCAGGGAAAAAAACTGCCGCACGTCTGCTACCACCCGGCGTTGCCGCCGCTGCAAAGCTGCGATGTCTGCTGGGTCAGGGCTGACGGAGAGCAGGTGCGTGGCTGTACCCTGCGGACTTATGAAGGCTTGCAGGTGGTCAGTGAAGGCGCCGACCTGGCTGCTGCACAGCAGGAAGGTATGGACCGTATTCTGAATCGCCATGAACTTTACTGCACGGTGTGTGAGCACAATACCGGCGACTGTACGCTGCATAATGCGGTAGCCGATATGCACATGCCGATTCAGTTCTATCCCTATGAACGTAAACCCTACACGAAAGATCACAGCAATCCGTTTTATACCTACGATCCCGACCAGTGCATTCTCTGCGGACGCTGCGTTGAGGCGTGTCAGAACATAGAAGTCAATGAGACACTCTCAATTGACTACAGCGCAGAACATCCGCGCGTATTGTGGGATGGCGGGACGGAGATTGCCGGATCGAGCTGCGTCAGCTGCGGTCACTGCGTCACGGTTTGCCCGTGTAACGCGCTTTTAGAAAAAACCATGCAGCCCGATGCCGGTCCGTTTACCCGCATGGATGAGGATTTAAAGCGGCCGTTTATTGATGCCATTAAAAAAATGGAGAAGAGCATCGGCATGGAGCCGATAACCGGCATCTCACTGATTGATGATGCTTTGCGCAAAACAGAAATTAAAAAAACCAAAACGGTCTGCACCTACTGCGGCGTTGGCTGCAGCTTTGAGGTCTGGACGCGCGATCGCCATATCCTGAAGGTGCAGCCGGTCGCTGAGGCGCCGGTAAACGGCATCTCCACCTGCGTAAAAGGCAAGTTTGGCTGGGATTTTGTTAACAGCCCGAATCGCCTGACCACGCCGCTTATCCGGGAAAACGGAGCATTCCGGCCTGCCAGCTGGGAAGAGGCGCTGAACCGGGTGGCGGAAGGGCTGCGTGCCGTAGCGCATCAGCACGGCGGCGCAGCAATTGGATTTATTGGCTCCAGTAAAGCCAGTAATGAAGAGGCCTATCTGACGCAAAAGATCGCGCGCCTGATTTTTGGTACCAACAATGTCGATAACTCTTCACGCTATTGTCAGAACCCGGCTACCCAGGGGCTGTTCCGCACCGTGGGTTATGGCGGCGATGCCGGCACGCTGCGCGATCTGCAGCAGACCGATCTGATTATCACCGTGGGCAGTAATCTTGCAGAAAACCATCCGGTATTCGCCTCGCACATCAAACAGAGCCATAAACATCACGGGCAGAAACTGCTGGTCGTGGATCCGCGTAAGCATGAAATGGCGGAGCGCGCCGACTGCTATCTGCGTATCCGGCCCGGTACCGATATGGTCTGGGCCTCTGCGATGGCGAAATATATGTTCGATCATCACTATGCAGACGAGGCGTTTCTGGCTGAACGCGTTAATGATGTTGACGCCTACCGCGCCTCGCTCGCGCCGTTTACGCTTGAGATGGCGAGTGAAGTAACCGGTCTGAGCGTGGAGGCGCTCACCGAGGCAGCGGAGATGATCGGCCAGGCAAACAGCGCCTGTATTCTCTGGGCGATGGGTATCACGCAGCACAGCCACGGTGCCGATGCCAGCACGGCACTCTCCAACCTGCTGCTGGTGACCGGCAACTATGGTCGCCCCGGCACCGGTGGCTATCCGATGCGCGGCCATAACAACGTGCAGGGGGCCAGCGACTTTGGCTGCCTGAGCAATGTTTACCCCGGCTATGAAAGCGTAACGGATGATGCGGTTCGCGAGAAGTGGGCGCGTGCCTGGCAGGTTGCGCCGGAAGCGCTCTCTGATGAAGAGGGGCTGGATAACTTCCTGATGATTGAGCACGCCCACGATAAGCAGCTGCGCGCAATGTACATCATCGGCGAAGATACCGCCTTTTCAGACGCTAACTCCACCAAAGTGGATGAAGCGTTCAGCCAGCTCGATTTTATGGTGGTGCAGGACATTTTCATGAGCAAAACCGCGCGCTACGCCGACGTGGTGCTGCCCGGCTGTCCGAGCCTGGAAAAAGAGGGCACATTCGTCAATACCGAGCGCCGTATACAGCACTTCTCCCCGGCGTTTGCTCCACTGGGTGAGAGCCGGCCTGACTGGCAGATTCTGACCGATCTCGCCGCGCGTCTCGGGCATCACTGGCGCTATCCAAACCCCGGCGCCATCATGGCGGAGGCGGCGGGCATTGCGGATCTGTTTGCCGGTGTGAGCTATGAACAGCTGGTAGGCTGGCAGTCACAGCTCTGGCCGGTGAAAGCAGATGGCAGCAGTACGCCGCTGCTCTATACCGACGCATTTGCGTTTCCGGATGGTAAAGCGCGTCTCTATGCGCTTGAGTGGCAGCCGCCAGAAGAGCAGCCGGACGCAGAGTACGATCTGCTGCTGAATAATGGCCGCATGCTGGAGCATTTCCAGTCCACAAACCAGACCGGGCAGGGCGGACGCATCATGTCGCTGTCACCCAACTGGTTTGTGGAGATCTCGCCGCAGCTGGCGGAAGCGCGTCAGCTGCAGGAGGGTGACTGGGTTGAAATCCGCTCGCGGCGCGGCGCGCTGGAGGTGCCGGTGGTGGTGACCGATCGTGCCGCAGGGAACGTGCTGTTTATCCCGATTCACTATGGCAAACCCGGCGTCAATGGTCTGACCGGTAACCACCACGACCCGGATGTGAACACGCCGGCTTACAAAGAGATTGCCGTCAGCCTGCGTAAACTGGCGCGTCAGCCTCAGCCGCATCCGCTGCCGTTGCATAACTTCCGTCACGGTCAGCGCACGCCGCTGGATCACCTGCCGGTTGAGGTGAAATGGCAGCAGCCGGAGTACCGTTTGCCCCCTGAACATGTTTCGCACCCGGAGAAAAGCTAATGGCCGAACCGCTGGACTACCAGCCTGAACCTGCGCGCACTGAACCCACCGCGCAGGAGTCACTCAATACGCTGCTGGAGAATCTGCATCAGCACGGCTTTCTGCGTCTCGCCAATGACGTGGTTAAAGCGAACAACGACATTGGTAAAATTCTTGCCGGCGGGCTGAATCGCCCCGGTACTCAGAACGCCATCCAGAACATTTCGCTGCTGTTTATGATGCTGAGCACTATTCCACCCGAGCGGTTTAATCATGTACTGCTGGCGCTGCGCGATGCGCTGGTCGCGATGAAGCCAGCGAGCGAGTCTGTTCAGCAGGAGAAAGCTGCGCCCGGCATCAGAGGAGTAATGAAACTGCTGAATGATGAAGACCTGTGGCAGGGTGTGCGTCCGCTGCTGTCGGCGCTGGAAGTTTTTTCGCGCGAGATGCAGAAAGAGGAGGAGACCCCGATTACCCGCTACAGCGGTAAGCCGACCCGTGAATAGTCAGGAGTGGGTGCTGCTGATTGCCCGTGGTCAGTTTGCGCTGACCATGGGCATGCACATTACGCTGGCAGCGCTGACGCTGGGCCTGGCGCCTTTCCTGGTCTGGTTTGAAGCGCGCTGGCTATGGGGGAAGCGCCCTGAAGCGCGGCAGGCGCTGCAGTTCTGGATCAAAATTTTTGCCCTGACGGTGGCTATCGGCACCGTCTCTGGCGTCGTTATGGAATTTCAGTTCGGCACGCACTGGTCCGGGCTGGCGTCACGCGCGGGCGGGGTGATAGGCCCGCTGATGCTGTACGAAGTGCTTATCGCCTTTTTTCTGGAGTCCGCGCTGACCGGCGTGATGCTGTTTGGTTTTGATCGGGTTAAGCCTGGCGTCCATTTCACCGTGACCTGTTTTGTGGCGCTGGGCGCCGTGCTGAGCGCGTTCTGGATCCTTGCGGCTAACTCCTGGATGCAGACGCCGGTTGATTTTCATCTGACCGATGATGGCCGTCTGCTGCCCGACAGCGCGTGGACGCTGCTTGCTGCTCCCTCTTTTGGCTGGCGTCTGGCTCATATGCTGCTCGCCTCGGCAATAAGCGTCAGCTTCCTGCTGGGCGGCGTAGCCGCGTGGCGCTTGTGCCGTCAGCCGGATGAAGCGGCCAGCCGTCTGATGCTGCGCAGCGCGCTGACGGTAACGCTACTGGCGGTACCGGCGCAGATTGTAGTGGGCGATCTGCATGGTGAAAATACGCGCACCTGGCAACCGGCTAAGCTGGCTGCCATCGAGGGGAGCTGGCACGCTCCGCCGCCGGGTCAGGGAGAGCCGCTGCGGCTGTTTGCCATTCCGGATCAGCAGGCGCAGCGCAACCACGCTGAACTGGCGATCCCGGCGATCGGCTCCCTCTACCTGCGTCACAACCTCAGCGGGCATATTAAAAGTCTGAGCGAGTTTCCGGCAGAGGCGTTGCCGCCCGTGTTACCGGTGTTTTTTGCGTTTCGCCTGATGGTGGGATGCGGCGTACTGATGCTGGTGGTTAGCCTGGCGGCCAACCTGCAGCGCTGGCGCGGTCGTTTATACCATTCACCGCGCCTGTTGCGTCTGCTGACGCTGATGTCGCCTGCCGGGTTTTTGGCGCTGCTGGCTGGCTGGGTGGTCACGGAAATGGGACGCCAGCCCTGGACGGTTTATGGCGTGTTACGTACTGCTGACAGCCTTTCGCCGCTGTCGCTCAGCAGTACATTGGTCATTTTTATCGCTATCGTGCTGGTCTATACGCTGGGTTTTGCGGCTGGCCTGCTCTATTTAGTGCGTCAAATCAACGCACCGCTGCCTGACGATGCCGACGTGGCAGCCGAGCACGTTGAAACACCGGCCTGAGGAGCTGATGATGCTTGCCGATCTCTCTGCCGCCGTGCTGATTTTTTCACTGCTGATGTATCTGGCGCTGGATGGCACCGATCTTGGCGTGGGCATGCTGTTTTACGCTTTCGACACGCCACAGCAGCGGCAGTGGATGGCACACAGCCTGCTGCCGCTATGGGATGCTAACGAGACCTGGCTGGTGCTGATGGCCGGGGGAATGCTGGCGCTTTTTCCTGCGCTCTATAGTCTGCTGCTGCAGACGCTGATGGTGCCGGTATTTCTGCTGCTGCTGGCGCTGTTTCTGCGCGCGCTGGCGCTGGCGTATCGCGCGCAGGTGAGTAGGGCATGGCGTGTCTGGCTTGATCGGTTGATGATAGCCAGTTCGCTGGCCGCAGCCTTTTTGCCCGGCTGGATAAGCGGCCTGATCCTGGTTTCGCGTCCGCCCGCCGGAATTATTATCGATCTCTCGCTGGCACCGCTGCTGTGTGGTGCCGGCGTGGTGGCGGTCGATCTGCTGCTGGGCTGCTGCTGGATCTGCTGGCGTCTGGATGAGGCGGCGGGAGAACGCGCCCGGTCACTTGCCGTGCTGGCATGGACCTGCGCGGTGATATGTCTGACAGGCGTGATACTGCTGGAGCCGACGCTATGGCAGCTGAGCTGGCAGCGCGCGCCTGGCCAGCTTATTCTGATTGCGATCCCGCTGCTGATTGTGCTTCAGGCCATATTACTCTGGCGCGAAGCGATGGTGGCGCTGCTGATGACAACGCTGCTGCTTGTCGGCGCAGTGGTCATCGCCCTGGCGTTCGGCCTCTATCCGTGGCTGCTGCCGTTTCAGCTGCGTATTCAGGAAGAGGCCTCGTCGCCGGTGACGCAGGGCGTGGTGCTGACCGGCATGCTGATTTTCCTGCCGCTGACGCTGGCCTACCACAGCTGGTCCTTTTGGGTATTCAAACGCCGCCATCAGCGCTGAGTTTACGGCTGGTCAGCGGGTATACGCATAAACCAGGTTCCCTGCAGCGGCATGCGTAAAAAATCGCGAAACAGCGTTTCCAGCGTCTGCTGAGGATCGACGTCAGCGAAACGCTGCGGATAGAGCGTTTTAGCCATAAATTCTGCTGCAACGACGTGCCACGGGCTGAGATAAAAATTCATCCACAGCGCGCCCGCCTGACCGTTATGCAGCGCCTTCAGCCCGCGCAGCCCTTTCTGCTGTCCGGTCAGCTGCTGAAAACTCTGCAGTGCAACATCAGGCGCGATCTCCGGTCCGAGCTTCAGCCGGCCACTGCTCTGATTGTCGCTAAAACCGGTAGCAAAGTAGTAGTCAGGCTGCGCGGCAATTACGCTCTCTTCACTCAGGCGGGCAAACACACCCTGCCGGGTACGGGCGGCGATGTTGTCGCCTCCGGCCAGGCGCAGAAGCTCGCCCAGACTGCCGTTGATTGCCGTCACGCAGCACTCATTGCGGCGTCCCAGATGCAGGTGCAGCAGCACTTCAGGGCGCGCACCGTGAAAATCAGCAAGCCGCTCCTCAATGACCCGCATATGGGCGGCGTAAAACCGGTTAAATGCGGCTGCCCGCGCCTGCTGATTAATCACATCACCCAGGATCTCCACGCTGCGTCGGGTATTCTTCAGCAGCTGAACGCGCAGGTCGATCTTCACGACCGGAATGTGTGCCGCCTGCAGTACCGCAAGCAGACGCGCGTCAGCATCATCATAGCGTGCCAGACTGGGTAAAATGACGACGTCGGGGCGCAGCGCAATAACCTGTTCCGGGTTGATCGCCGCCGGGCCACCGCTGCCAAGTGACGGAACCGCCTCTATTTGCGGAAAACGTCGCGCAAAGCTGCGCCACATCTGCGCATCATATTTCTGCAGATCGCGTGGCCAGCCCACAATGTGCTGCAGCGGATTTTCAGGCGCCAGCAGCGCCAGCGTATAGAGCATACGGCTTTCGCCAAGCACAATGCGCTGCGGGCGATCGGGTATTGTCACCAAATGACCGTCAATATCGGTGAGCGTTTTTGCCTGCGCCAGCGGGCTGAGCAGCAGCCAGGCTAACAGCAGCAGGCTGGCGAAAAAGAGTGAATCAGAACGCAATGCTCGCCTCCGCCACCAGATTGCGGGTCTCGCCTTCGCGTACGCGCAGGTTGCCACCGCTGGAGGTGTAGTAGTGTTTATCAAACAGATTATTCAGGTTCAGCTGAAGCCGGGTTTTATGCCCGGAAAGGGTACTGTTCCAGGCAATAAAGGTGTCGGCTACCGTATAGTCAGGCAGGGTAAAGCTGTTCTCCGGATCGCCCGCGCGTGAACCGACATAGCGGGCACCCCCCCCGATGCGGAAATCACCCGGAATGCCGGGCAGCGCCAGCGTGTGGGTGAGCCAAAGTGCACCGGCGTGACGGGGAGCGTTCTGCAGCCGGTTGCCGTTATTGGCCCTGTTTACGCCATCGTCAGCGATCTCCGCTATATCATAGCTGTAACTGGCGCTGATCTCCCAGCCGGCAGCCACTTCCCCGTTAAGCTCCGCTTCAGCGCCTGTGGATCGCGCCCGGTTGATAGTGCGCGTGGTGCCATTGATGCTGAGTGACATATCGCGCTCATCAATGCGGTAAAGCGCCAGGCTGGCAAACAGCGTCGGCGTGATTTGCCACTTGCTGCCCGCTTCCCAGCTGGTGCCCTGTTCAGGTTTGCCCACCCGTCCCGCATCATCCACCTCGGTTGAGGGGGTGAACGATTTGCTGACGCTGGTATAGAGCGAGATATCCGGCGTCAGTTTGTAGATCGCGCCTGCCTGCGGCAAAAATTTGTTGCCGCTGCTCTCCAGCGTCGGCACGATTGGATCGGACCCCTTTGAGGCGCGCTGTTCATAATGCTGATAGCGGCCGCCTGCCACCAGGGTCCAGCGATCGTTAATCGCTACGCTATCTTTGGCGTAAAGCGAGCGGCTGTGAATGCGGTTCAGCAGCCGCGCATTTGCGCGGCGCTCGGTAGTGGCATCTGTGACCGGCGCAAGCAGATCGTAATGCGGTTCGGCAAGCGTAAACCCGCGATTTGCTTTGCCCTGATACTGCCGCGCCCGCAAGGTCTGATTCATCTCATAATCGGTGCCCGCCACCAGCGTGTGCGTCATGCCGGCAAGCTGCTGCGTACCGGTCAGATCCCAGGCGATATATTTTGTCTGATGATTAAAACCGCGATTGGCGTCAGCGCGACGCGTCACAACCCCGCTGTCCGGATCGATGGCGGTAACGCGCACTTCATTATTATCATACTGGCGCTGGTTCCAGCCCAGCGTCACACGCGTGCTCCAGTCGTCACTAAACTGCCAGTCGTAGTGGGTATTCAGCGTTTTATTATGGCCCCAGGCGTGGCCAGCTTTATCATCCAGCCGATCTTTGTAGCCGATATCAACCGGGCGGTTATGGATAAACGCCGTACCGCGATCGTAAGGAATATCATACTGGTAATCTTCGTAACTCAGCAGAAAGCTGGCTTTCTCGCCATACCACTGCAGCGAGGGTGCGATGAGCCGGTGTTTATCACGACCAAAATTGCGCCAGTAATCCTGGTTCTGCTGCTCTGCGACCAGCCGGAAAGCAAAACCGTTATCCAGTGGTCCGGTGATATCGAACGTACCGCTGCCGCCGCCGCTGCTGGCGGTCCGGCCGCTCAGCGCGGTACGCCATTCATAAAGCGGTTTTTTGCTGATGATATTGATGACGCCGCCCGGATTCTGGATGCCGTAGAGCAGTGAAGCGGATCCTTTCAGTACTTCAACCCGCTCCGTTGCTGCGTTGACATTGAGGCCCTGACTGCTGCGTATGCCATCGCGATAGATCGAACCGTCGCTGTTGCCGCCAAACCCGCGGCGCACAAAGCCATCTTCCGTGCCTGCCAGCGTATTACCTTCGCTTACGCCGCTGACAAAGCGCATCGCCTCCGTCAGGCGACTGACCTGGTAATCCTCCAGCTGTTGCGGCGTTACGATGCTGACTGACTGGATCTCATCAAGCCGCGCAACGGGCAGTTTGCTGCTGACGGTGCTGCTGCCGGCGCTATAGCCGGACGCGGTTTCACTATCAGCCTGAACCGTGAGCGTGGTTTCCTGCTCTGCGGCATTGGCCGTAACGGAGACAGGGATAAGCCCCTGCAGCGCAACATATAACGCAGGGCGTAACGCCTTTGGCACAAAAGTAGAGGAAATAAGCATGTCAGCAAACCTGGTAAAGACGGAGTGTTCCGTCATAAAGCCATCGGCAAAACCTGCCGCGCGCGGGCAGGAAGAATAATCATTCAGCGGCCACAATGCAGGCTTGAATGTAATTGAGAATCATTCAAACATGAAAGAATGTAGTAGTAAACGGATATAATGCAGGTAATACTACATTTATCCGGAATCCGTCTAATGACGGTATATTTAAATATTAATGTTATAAATCAATATATTAAGCATTAAAATGCGAAGGGGTTTCTCGTTCTGTGAGTAAAGTGAACAGGGCGCATCTCATTTTCATGAGACCAGCCACTACAACATATCCGCCTTTCACAGCGGGTAATGTCAGGAGCCTCAGCCCATGGCGCTGAAAAAAAAGGGTGTCCGGACAGACAATTTTGGCGACCGCTGCCGGGCTCGTATCGCCAGTCTCTCCCCCCGGCTGCAGACGGTCGCCCGCTATATTGATGCGCATCGTGAGAGCGTGGCGGAAGCGACGGCTATCGATATTGCCGCCGCAACGGGAACGTCTGATGCGACGGTGATCCGTGCCGTACAGGCGCTGGGCTTTACGGGCCTGCGCGATCTTAAACTCACGCTGGCGGAGTGGGCGGGGCCGGCCATTAACTCTGCGGCAAAGATGAGCGCGACCGTTAGCGAACTGGCCTGCGATATTAATGCCAGCATCGATTTTGTGCTGCTGGGACACCAGCAGGCGTGTCACGCGCTGGCACAGCCCGAAAACCGTCAGGCGGTGGCACAGGCGGTGGCGTTGCTAAGCGAAGCGCGTCAGGTCGCCCTCTTTGGCATTAACGCGTCAGGTATTCTTGCGGACTACAGCGCCCGTATGTTCAGCCGTATCGGGCTGCCCGCCACAACCCTGAACCGCACCGGCATTGCGCTGGCAGAGCAGTTGCTGAGCCTGCAGCGTGGTGATGTACTGGTGATGATGGCGCAGAAATCGGCGCATCGTGAAGGGGTCACGGCGTTAAAGGAGGCGAGAAAGCTGGGCATTCCTGTCATTCTGCTGACGCATGCGATGGAGTCTGCCTTTGCGCGCGAGGCTGATATCGTGATCAATGTACCACGCGGCGGGGAGGGAGGACGCATGCCGCTGCACGGGACCGTGCTGGTCTGTCTTGAAATGCTTATCCTGTCGGTTGCCTCAGTCAATGCCGGACGCACGGTGAAAACCATGAAGCGGATTCAGGAGCTAAACCGATCGCTTAAGCCCGGTACTAAACGCTAAGTGTGAACCGATCGTGAATATCCGGCGCGCGCAAAATTCACGAAAAATAACACCTGCCGGTGCGGTTTTATCGCTATAAATTCAGGCAAAAGAAGGAGTTCTTGTGCGTGCATTTCTGACAACTATTACCCTGTTTATAACACTCGTTCTGACCAGCCCGGTTAGCCTGGCGGCAGACGCCATGGCGTTCTGGTCAGCATCGCGGCACGGGGCCAACAGTTTTAACCGGCTGCCGCCTGACAGCAAATATTTTACGGCTCTGCATGACTACGGTGCCAGCTGGGTACGGCTCTCCTGGGATAAGTGGCCCACGCAGCAACGCGATTTTTTGCTGGGTAACGCAGATGAGTATCGCAGGCTGGACGCCGGCGATCTGCAGACGCTTATCCACACCCTCGACCGCGCCTGGGCAGCGGGCCTGCGCGTGGTTATTACGCCTCTCTCTCTGCCCGGCATGCGCTGGGCGCAGAATAACGGGGGAAAATTTGACGATCGGCTCTGGCAGGATAAAGCCTGGTGGGAAGCCAGCGTGCGCTACTGGCACGATCTGGCTGCTGCTCTGCACCATCATCCCGCTATCGCCGCCTATAACCTGATCAATGAGCCCGCGCCGGAAAAAAATGGCGGACTGGCAGAGCACGCCAGCAGCGAGGCGATGGCGCGCTGGTATCAGCAGCAGCGTGGCGGAAGCCGCGATCTGCCGGCGTTTTATGCCGCGCTGATAGCCGCTATTCGTGAAGCAGATGCCGTTACACCGATAATGGTCGACAGCGGCTGGTATGCCGCCGCCGATGCGTTTGACTACTGGCCTGAGGCGCTGCACGACACGCGCATACTTTACAGCGTGCACATGTATGAACCCTATGCTGCGACCAGCGCACCCAACGCCCGGCGTGAAAAACCCTGGCCCTATCCGGGTTACGTACCTTTCGGCGAGGATATGCAGCAGTGGGATGCGGCGCGTGTCGCGGACTATCTGGCACGCCCTTTTGAATGGGCTGCGCGTAACGGGATCGATAAGCGGCAGCTGGTGGTTAGCGAGTTTGGCTGCGTGCGCACGCTGGCCGGTTGTACCCGGTACCTGGAAGATGTGCTGACGGTGCTGGACAGCCATGACGCGCACTGGGCATTTTATAGCTTTCGTGAAGATAGCTGGGACGGCATGGATTATGAACTGGGTCGTCAGAAAGTGCCGTGGCGCTACTGGCAGGCGGCAGAGAAAAATCTGCCCGATCCCCTGCCGCGCATCGCCGGCGCCTTCCTGATGCTGCCGCTGCTGACCACCGAGACGGTGCCGGCGATGGTACGCAACAGCTTCATGGTGAGCCTGGCGATCGTCGCGATTCCGATCGCTCTGGCCGGCGC
>JAAIGF010063678.1_pt1 | contig 13572 bp, 11 predicted proteins | sample 6487441 | NCBI WGS metagenome assembly JAAIGF01 (sample SAMN13974129, study PRJNA590717) | phyllosphere metagenome | biome: pepper field; feature: multiple bacterial spot infested pepper fields; material: pepper leaves; isolation source: leaves from pepper fields | host: Capsicum annuum ... | reverse complement strand
TCTCGAAAGCATTGAGAACCCCAGCTGGAACGACGAACTGTTGATCCCCGCCCATACTCAACAGTTCACCACAGCGAGCGACCGCTTACCCCAACAGCCACCATGGCCCATGAGCAGGCCCTTTGTCAGACACGCCCTAGTTCGAACCGTCCGGTTAGGTCTTTGACCTGACCGCTTAGGGCCGTCGCGGCTCGTTGCACCGCGTCCGAGTAATGCCCAGATTCCCATCGTCCAGCGGCAGCGTTCCAGATGGTCGGATGTAGAGCGTCAGCCTTCATCGATGGGGCAGCCGACCCCAATTTTTCGCGGGTCTCGCGCCGGGTGGCGATCACCGCGAGAGTGTGCTCTGCGAACTCGATCCCCTCATCCAGCCAATACACCCGGTCGATACGCTTCATCAACGTCGGCACATCGTTGCGGTTGAGCACGCGCCGGATGATTGTGAGAGTTTGCGCTGAGGCGGTGCGCAACGACTGATAGTTGGGGTCACTCTCGCGTGTGAACCCGTGGATCGTGGTGCCCGACGAGGAGTAGGTAGTAGCTCGCGAAGCTCGCGCCGTCTTGATCCACCACTCCAGACGCTCCGTTACCCACGCTTCATCCACGCCCGCAGACTAACGAAATGGGCGACCTGCGAGCGATCCCGCGCCCGACACCATGGATGTTTGTGCGATAGCTCATGAGCGACCGCACAGTCCTCGGATCGGCTGAGGGTGGATCAAAAGCACGAGCGGGATGTCATTGCAAAGGCGGGCGCCCCTGATTGACGCACTCGATCGAGCAGCCAACCAGATAATCAACGGATAGTGACACCTCGCTAGTCCTCGAGCGGAACACCGATTTCTCTGGCCAGCTTCACGATTGCAAACGATTCGAACGACTTGGTAAGGATGGGATTGCGCTCAACCGTGAACTCATACGTCCAAGACGGCTTCAGGAACCCTGATGTATCTATGTGCTCGCTGGCCGAAGCCACCGCACGTGACATGTCTTTGGGGTCGAGCATTACGAAGCGCTCGATGAAGTCGGCTGACATGATTGCGATAGGAAACGCTGGCTTCGGCAGGCCCTGCTGCACGAAATCTTTGTCCGCCAGATCGAAATTGCCGAGCGTGGCAAGGATTCCGATGAGGGGCTTGGTCGAAGAGATGTGGCCAAGCTCAGGTTGTGCGTTGAGGAGCAGCTCTCGACTGCGGTTCAGCTGGCGGATGCCCTTGTTGAGTGCGGTCGCGTGAGCCTCAACGAGCCCCAGGTCGCCCTCGCGAATCATCCGATTCGGGAGGGCGCTTTTGCACTCGATGAGGAAAACCGCATCTGGGGTTTCGACGAACCAGTCGACAGTCTTAGCGATTTCCTTCCTGCGGGTGTAGGTGATTTCAGGGTTCACATCTGCGCCAGCCAGCAGGCGTAGGTGGCGTCCGATGTATTGCTCGAACAGATGGCCTAGGTCATGACAGAAGTCGATTCCCCAGCGCTGCACGCCTGCGTAGGCGACGCCGGCAGCAGCGACGCGCATGCTCACTACTGGCGCGCAGGGGGCTAGCCATTCGCCGTCCAGAATGCCGCCGACATAGGGCGTGGCGAACAGAGGATTAAACGCGAACGGCTCCCGCATGTAGCGCGACCCTGGAGAGCCTGGAATTTGCTCGATCGCGGTGAGGCGCGCTGTCTTGAAGTCATCAAGTGTCGTCGTGAAGTTATGGTGCACGATCGCGTCGATGCGGGCTTGGCCACCGAGGCCTTCACGTAGCGGCTCCGTTCTCTGGTCCCAAGGGAACGGATACCGTGCGCCTTGATTTGCCGAGGCCCAGAGCAGCATCGCGACGGAAACGAAGTCGCCGATCGGCGCAGCGAGCAGCTCTTCGTCCCATCCAGGCTGCATTGCCTTGGGTGCATACCCGTCCGGCCAGTCAGTCGAGGTGAAGAGGGCGAGTGTGCGAGCCCACTCGCTGCGGTCGAATCTGTTGAAAGGCCACTGCTGGTAGACCCATCGAGCCACGAGATTCTGCACATCAGGGGTGCCGGCAGCGGTGTTGGGTGGCTCGATCCCTGAGTAATCGTGCGCGATGGCCGAGCAATCAGCCGATGTGGGATGACGCCCGCCAACGGTTCCACGCCCGAGGATTACGTTTGCGGCGCCGGCGATGTTCCAGGGCAGGTTGGGTTTCGGATTGCCAGCATCGTCAAACGGGTTGCCATTCCAGCCCCGACTGAGCTGCGACAGACCGTAAAGCAACTTGTCTCGGTCAAATCGTCGGATTCGCGATACGAACGCTTGGTACCTGAGTGGCCGGTCCTGGCTCATGATCCCCCCTTCGGAAGCCTGGCTGGAGCTGACCGACGACGCAAGAGCTGAAGTCGAGCTGTGCGATAGCCCATCGTCCTCCGTACATCTGCCGAGGTTTAGGCAGGCTGCTGCTCTCGCGGGACGGAGCGCTGCACGATAGACCTGTCCGGTGATCCGTTCGATGACGGTCCCTTATTCGAACAAGTCTGGCGCTAAAACTGACTGAATGTCAGGGGTGTGACTCATGATGAGGCGATGGCGATCTTTTACTTCGACATCTCCGGTCACGTCCTCGCGTTTCGGCGGCGCGAGGACGATCGATTCTTGTTCAACAAGGGCGGCACATGGGTCGGCTGGTTCCCCTGGGGGGACGATGACGTGGTGGACAGAGACGGCAAGTACCTGGGGACCGTCGTCGGCAACCGGCTCCTGCAGCGTCAACACCAGCCCTATCGCGGGTACCCGGGCTATCCGGGCTATCCGGGTTTCGCGGGCTACCCGGGGTACCCCGGATATGCCGGCTATGCCGGATACCGGGCTGGCTTCGATGACATAGACGCTTCTCGCCTCGACGTCTGATCCGAGAGCGCAGCGATCCAACACTGCGGTCACGCACGCAATCGACTGCCTAGAGGGTTCAGCTATGGATTCCAGAGAGCACCCGCAGATGGGCCTCGGCAACATCAGCGAACTGAGGGCATCCGGCGTCACGTAGAGCGGCCGCAAGACTCTTGGCGCCCTTTTTCTGGCTCCAGTATTGGACCTGCAGCGAGGTAACCTCGCGGATGGCGTTCGGCGCCGATTTCTGGATCAACATGAAGAAGTCGTCGGGCTTGTAGACCTCGTAGGGGAGCTCATCGGGGTCTATGTCACTGAAGCCGTTGTCGGCGGAGAGCACGATGTGCGCTTTCGATGCTACGGCTGCAGCATGGACGTGGATGTCGCCTTCATCGCGTCCGGGGAACGGGGTACTGCCGTCGAACTGCTCGATGATCTCGTCGAAAGAGCTGACGAGGTTATGCCGCAGGCGCGTCATCGCTCCACCGTCCAGACGGGGGTTCTGTTTGCGCACCGCCCGAAACACTTCAGCGAAGACGTCCTCGGTGGTGTGGAGCTGGAACATGCCCTCAATGACGGCGTGGATGAGCAGAAGCCAATCCCGCGTGGTCTTGCTGACGAGGACATTGGCGTCGACGAAGACGCGCTGGAACATGACACCACGGTATCGGCATGGGCCGACACGTGAGGCCTACGCGTCGAGCTGCTGAATGTCCAGCGCCGCTTCCAAGCGAGCTCGACGCCGGGCCTTGCGTAGCGTCAGCACATCGCGTGTGCGGAGGCGGTGATGAGTGCCAGTTTTCGTTGCGGCGAGATCGCCATTGGCGATGAGCTTCATGAGCGTCGGGCGGGACACTCCGAGCATCTCAGCGGCGCTGGTGGTCGAGAGCTCGTCAGGGAAACCGGTGATCGAGAGTGCAGGGCCGTTTGCGACGCGATCAAGGACGTGCTGCAGCAGCTGAGAAAGCTCGGCTGGGATCTCCGTGGTGGCGCCATCTTCGAGATGAAGTGTGAACGTGCCGAGGCGGCGATCGTGGGCGACTTCAAGAACGGCTTCGGCCTCAGCGCGCACTGCATCGTCGATCAGCAGTGTGCCGTTGGCCATCGTCATGGTGCTCATGGCAATGTCTTCTCTTCCTCAGGATCGGCTGCTCCGGCCGAATCACGTCACCCTACGATCCTTGCACTTATAAATGCAACCAAAGGTCGCGGTGCTGTATTTCAGGTGCATCGAAGCTCAACGTCGTCTTGACGCTGGTTGTCGACCAAGGAGTCGTCTATGACGCAGCGTGAAGATCGGTCTGCAGCTGGGCGATGCGCCGGTAGAGCGTCGACCGGGACATGCCGAGATCGCGGGCGACCTGCGACGCGGGGACGTCAGCATCGATCAGCCGGGCCGCGGTCGCGATCTGGCTCGGGGTGAATCGTGCAGGGCGGCCACCGAGGTCCCCGCCTGACGCACGCCGCTTAGCCACGGAGTCGACGACGCGCTCCCGTTTGATGTCGAGTTCCATTTGAGCGAGTGCGGCCATGACGGTGAAGACCATCGATCCCATCGGGGTGGCGGTGTCGACGTCGCCGCCGCCGAGGTTGAGCACGCGCAGGCCGGCACCGCGGCCGCGGAGCTGCTCGGCGAAGTCGAGCATGTTCTGGGTCGACCGGCCGAGCCGGTCGAGCGTCGCGATCACGAGCGTGTCGCCGCCGTGCAGCGCCTCGAGCGCACGGTCGAACTCGGGTCGGCTCGAGCGGGCACCGGAGACGCCGTGGTCAATGTAGAGGTCGTCGCGTCGGACGCCGGCGCCGAGGAGGTCAGCGACCTGGCGGTCGGTCGATTGCTGGCGGGTGGAGACGCGGGCGTAGCCGATGAGCTTGGTCACCCTCGAACTGTCGCATAACCGACGTTGGTGACGCGGTCGTGGGGGAGAGGTTGTGACACATAGTTACGGGAATCACATCCCCAGCATTCTCCGAGCCTCGCGACGAGCTCGATGGGGCGGCGTCGGGACGTCTCGTAAGCCAACAGTTTCGAGATTCGGCGAGCTCGGCTGTCGGAGGCGGCGCGTTGATTGACGTGCGACGACGGTGAGCGAGGTCAACACCGCCCTCCGCCGTGTCGGCCGTCGACCGTAGAGTATCTCTCAGTACAAATGAGGATTCACGCGCGCCGTTCTCCGTTCGGCGCGAAACTCACCCGCGGTAAGCAACGATGCCTTGCAGGAGCCCTCCCGATGAAGATCAAGACCCTCTACGTCCGGTTCTACAAATCATTCAACTACGACTATCTCCGCAAGAGCCACCCGGAGGCCGTGCCTGACGAGTGGGACTGGCTGCCGGAGTCGGGGCTGTTCTATCCGTTCGTGCGTGTCCCCATGGAGCCGGGGATAACGGCCGTCGTCGGCGCAAATGAGTCTGGAAAAAGCCAACTGCTTGGCGCAATCAAGTGTCTGCTAACCGGCGATGGCATCGAGCCTCGCGATTTTTGCCGCTATTCGCAGTTCTTCACAGTCGGCGGCGAGATGAAAATACCGGAGTTCGGCGGCGAGTTCACAAACCTCAGCGATGAGCAGGTCACCGCTGTCCGGTCGCTCGCGACCCTCGACGAATCCGTCGACATCGAATCATTCCATTTCTTTCGGATGAACTCTGGCGTGATTATCTACGTAAAAGACGGAAACCAGTGGATCGAAAAGAAACTAAGCTCCGCCGCTATCAAGTCGTTGGGTTTGCCCACATTCTTCCTAATTGACGCGAAGACGCCGTTGCCGGACAGTGTCCCGCTGGCCTACCTGACCGCCTCGGACAAGGCAAAAAAGGCGCGACCGCGCAAGAAGGTGCTTCGCTGGATCGAGAATTTGATTGCGAACACCGACTGGTTTGGTAGCAAGGAAGCGATCGAGAAGGCGGCGCCCCAACTTATTGAGAGCTACACTTCCTTCAACGCGGTCGACGAAGTCGACGACGAGCATCTTATGAAGCGCCTTGAACTGGCCGAAAAGTTGCTTATGCAAGTCGCAGGTATCGGTAAGGAAGCTTTCGGGCAACTGAAGACAGCTGTCAAGAACCACGACGGCTATGCCAACGGCATCGTCAATAAAATGAACGAGGACCTGGCAAAAGCGCTAAACTTCCCCAAGTGGTGGTCCCAGGACTCGGAGTTCTCTCTAACGCTGACCCTGCGAGACTTTGATCTGGTCTTCACGGTCCGGGACCGAACCGGCAGTGAGTACGCATTTAGCGAGCGCAGCGGCGGGATGAGTTATTTCCTGTCCTACTTCGTCCAGTACCTCTCCCATGCCCCGGCGAGCGGGCAGGAGATCCTGCTAATGGATGAGCCGGACGCGTACCTTTCAATGCTCGGGCAGCAGGACCTTTTGGGGATTTTCGACTCATTTGCCTGGCCGGAGGACAAGTCGGTGCGACCGATTCAGGTCGTCTATGTGACGCACTCGCCGTTCCTAATCGACAAGAACCACAGCGAACGAATCCGTGTCCTCGAGAAGGGCGATGGGGATGAGGGAACCCGGCTAGTTGCGAACGCGGGTCGCAACCACTACGAGCCCCTCCGATCGGCTTTTGGCGCCTTCGTCGCGGAGACGACGTTCATCAGTAACTGCAACCTGATGCTTGAAGGCCAGGCCGACCAGGTGCTGATCGCGGGGATGAGCTCGTTAGCTCGTCGATCCGGGAGCACCGGATCGACATTGAATCTGAATAGCTTGTCACTGGTGCCATCCGGGTCGGCCGAGCACATCCCTTATATGGTCTACCTCGCTCGGGGCCGCGATGTCGATACCCCAGCCGTGGTCGTCTTGCTCGATGGCGATGCCGAGGCTAACGGCATCCGCGAAGAACTGAAGAAGGGGTACCGCGATAAGAAATATGTCGATGACGAGTTCGTAATCCAGTCCAGCGACATCGACATCAAAGATGTGACGGTGGCAACCGATTCAATCCGCGAGATCGAGGACCTCATCCCCGTCGATCTGGTCGTGATGGCGATCCGGCACTACGCGGCTGAGGTCCTATCGCCCGAGGAGGCTGCCGTGCCTGTCACAGACGTGCCCGTTGCGGCAGGCCAGAAAGTATTCAAAGCCGCTGTAGCAGCGTGCAAAGCGGCCGGTACCAAGCTGCGTCTCGACAAGGTCGGGTTTGCCCGAGCGGTTCTGCACTGCTTGGAACACGAAGCGGACGAGGACCTTCGAGCTCTCACCATTGGGAATTTCGAGCCACTGTTCGCTCGGATCGATAGAGCGCAACGTCAGGCCGTTCGCGCTAACAGTCGAGAGCGCGTTCGCAAAACTCTGACCCGCTATAAAGATGCGTTTTTGCGGGACCATCAAGCATCAGCCCTGCGTCGGGATGTCGAGGGTCTGCTCGAGGACATAGAACACCAGCTGACCGAGGTCACCGATGAAACTGAGCGCGTGCGCATGGACATGCGCCTGATTCGCAGGGACTTCGATCTGGCCGCGGAGCCCGGCGCGGCTGTCGAGAACTACGACAGCTTCAGGGAACGGCTCGAAGCGCTACCTTACGGCGGAGTGCAGGCGGTCCAGGTTTGACCGGTGTCGACGCGCTAGCCCCGAGCATCATAGATACGACCTAGCTGCCGAAAGCCGACGAAGACAGCCACGGCGGTGCCCTGAATCCAACTGCGCCGATAATGCCTGTTCCGTTGGCAGCAGGATCAGTCGTAACGGTGAATGTGGGCCAGCTGCCGCTGAGTCGGTGGAGCCCGGTACGTTCCGTACATGGAGTGGGTGATGCTCGCAGTGACCGCGGTGGCGTCGATCGCTGCCGTGGCCAGTGCGGTTGTGGCGATCTTGCAGGCTCGGGCGGCGCGGAGGAGCGAGCGGGACGCTCTGTCCTCTCGCGACGAGGCCCGCGAAGCGCGGGATGAGAGCGAGCGGCTGGCGAGTGAGGCGAACAGTGCCTTCATCCGGCAGGCCGAAGCGCAAGAGCGCGCGAATGAGATCAAGGAACGTGAGCTGGAAAAGCCTCCGTGGTCCGGACCCCGACGCGTTGGCGGGGACATTCACTCCGTGACCAACTCGTCTGGCCGTTCGATCCGTGTGGAGCGCACCGTGGTGGAGCCGGAGGGAACAGAACGGCTTGTGCAGATCTTCGGCGCCGACGACGACCTGTACGCGTTCGGTGATTCGCTCGATTTCGCTGTCATGAGCGGGCTCAGCATCCGTCCGCGCAAGCTCACCATCTACTGGCGCTTCAAGGATGGGCCGGAGAGCGACGAGAACGGCTTCATCATTCCGCTCTGATCGCGAGCGCGGCGCGGCGACGCCCCACCCCAGTGCGTTCGATGACGAGGTGGGGCGTAGGTGGCACACTGATGCCGTGCCCGAGACTCCGCCCAGCGATGAACGTCCCGATCTGCCGAGCGTCGTTGGTGCACCTATCGCCGACTTTCCCGCTGGTTACCGCTATGGGGTGACCAGGTACGCCGACCTCATCCTCAAAGAAGCGTTCCCTGCGCGTTACGAGCAGCTCGTGGCCACGCTCGACAGCTACCGCATCGACGTTGATGAGCTACTCAAAGGCGGCGGCTCGCGTGCCTCGCACACGGCGCGATTCGACAAGACCCTCGAGAACTTCGGCTGGGGCAAGCGGAACATCTCGATCGCGCGGCTGATCGATGGCAACCCGCTACACGTGACCAAAGGTCATGAGATCGACATGTTCGCGCAAGCCTCCGACGAGGACGCTTATCCCGGCATTGGCGTCGAGATGGAGTGGAACAACAAGGACCCGTTCTTTGACCGGGATCTACTGAACTTCCAGGCTCTCCATCACGAAGGCGCGCTCGCGGTCGGGGTCATCATCACCAGAGGCCCTGAGCTGCAGCGAATCATCAAGCCGGTTGTGAAGACAGGCGCCACTGCCGGGGGCAAGTATGGCGAGTCCTCTACACACTGGAACAAGCTCATCCCGCGCGTGAACCTCGGCGGCGGCGGCGAATGCCCACTGATCCTGATCGGCATTGAGCCCGAGCGAATCGACGGATTCGAGCGAATCCGCGAAGCATTCGAGGCAGGGACAACGCTCTACTAGCCCGAGCGGGAAATCTAAAGATCTGGACTACAAGTAGATCTTTAGGAGGTACTGTGGTCAGGTGTCATCCACTCTCGCCGCACCCTCCGACATTGCACCGCTGCCCACCATCGAAGGTGGCTTCCAGACGGTCCTCGCCGACCCGCCGTGGCGGTTCATGAACCGCACCGGCAAGGTCGCTCCCGAGCACAAGCGGCTCGACCGCTACGGGACGATGGAGCTGGACGAGATCAAGCAGCTCCCGGTAGGCGACGTGACCGCGAAGGACGCGCACCTCTACCTCTGGGTGCCGAACGCCCTGCTCCCGGAGGGCATCGAGGTGATGCAAGCGTGGGGGTTCCGTTACGTCTCGAACGTCATCTGGGCGAAGCGGCGCAAGGACGGTGGCCCTGATGGGCGAGGCGTGGGTTTCTACTTCCGCAACGTCACCGAGCCGATCCTGTTCGGCGTGAAGGGGTCCATGCGGACGCTCGCGCCGGCGCGCTCGACGGTCAACATGATCGAGACGCGCAAGCGCGAACACTCGCGCAAGCCCGACGAGCAGTACGACCTCATCGAGTCGTGCTCACCTGGCCCGTATCTCGAGATGTTCGCCCGCTACGCCCGCGAGGGATGGAGCGCGTGGGGCAACGAGTCTGACGCTGAGATCGAACCGAAAGGTAAGGCGCATCGTGGCTATGCCGGCGGTGCGCTCGATCAGGTGCCGCCGGTCGAGCCGCACGAGCGGATTCCTGAGTGGCTGTCTGGGCGCCTGTCCGGAATCCTCGCTGAGGAGTACGCGGCCGGCCGCAGCATCCGCGAGCTGTCTCACAACACCGGCTATTCGATCGCCCGCGTGCGTTCGCTGCTCGAGCGAGCCGATGTGGACTATCGCCAGCGCGGCCGGGCGCCCAAGAACGACGACAGTGCGGTGACCGTCTCCGCCTGATGATGGCTGCCTTGGCCGCTCGTATCATCGCGGTGTGAGCCTCTCGCGAAGTGACCGTTTCCAGCTGAAAGACCGCATCGTCAAGCTGGTCGACCACGATGCATCGTGGGACGAGAACCGGGTAGATCTGCTCCTTGCTGAATTCGGACTGGGTCCGATCTACGACAACTACAACTCGCCTTCGTTCGCACAGATCATCGCGCTGATCTCGGATGAAGATCTCATCGAGATGCACCGCATCGTCATCGGCGAGGAAGCGTTGGCTTCAAGCGTGCGAGACGAGCACGCCGAGAACTGGAAGCTCGGGCTCGTGCGCATGTTCATCTCCCACTCGGTGCGGCACAAAGAGGAAGCGACCGCGATTGCAGCGGAGTTGGAGTTAAGCGGCATCCACGGCTTCGTCGCACACGAGTCGATGGCCGAGACCAAACCATGGCTCGATCAGATTGATCGAGCGCTGAGGACCGCTGACGTGTTCGTTGCTCTCGTGCATCCGGAGTTCAACGAGAGTGCGTGGTGTCAGCAGGAAACGGGCCTGGCGATGGGGCTTGGAAAACCGATCTATGCCATCCGCATGGGCGTCGATCCTGTCGGGTTCCTGGGCCGCGATCAGTGGCCAAGCGGCTTTGAGCGCCGACCTACGGACGTGGCTGATCTGATCGTCAAGTGGACGTCGAGCCTCCCGACACTGGCCGATCTCATGGTTCCAGCAGTCCTTACCGCTCTACGGGGAGCCCAGAGCTATATCGATGCCGGGCAGATCGCGAAGCGCGTGGCGCAGCTCCACAGCCTGACGGAGGAGCAGTGGGCCGACTTAGACGACATCTGCCGCACGAACGATCAAGTGCGCAACGCTGGCGGCGCATGGAGAGAACTGCGGCCCTTCTACGCGAAACACGGACGCCAATCAGCCCTGTAGGCCCAGGTGGCTCGCCCTCTGTGAATGCCATGTCCTAGTCGACGTCGGTAGCGGTTCTCTCCGAATGCTCTCCGCTCCGAACCCGTGAGATGGCTTGCTACGTGGCGGGGGCCGAGTTGTCGAGCTGGCGGAGCGTCTCACCGTCGTCACCGGACCACCATGCGGGGCTGCTCAGTGTGCTGTTCCCGCGCAGCGTCTCCATCAGCGCTTCGAAGCGAGCCCGCGCTATGTCAAGTCCCATCGTTTCGAGCGCCAAAGACACCGGCAAGGTCGACCCTGAGCCATAGACATCTCGAATCATGACTGGCTGCGGTGCAGGGGACTGCCGCATCCGCGTGTGAGCCGTGAGGACGTGGCAGAAGTTCGAGCGGCGAACATACTGACAGGGACGACGTCGAAGTTCGCTTAGCGTCAGCACCTGGAGGAACTTCATGCCACCCGAGACTGACGGGATTGTCGAGGTCCCGAATCTGATCGCTCCGGCGGAGTTCTGGTCGCAGCAGCTCACGGCAGTGGCATTGGTCAACCTCGATCCGGTCGGCGTCATTCGAGCGTTCAACTCGGGTGCGGAACGGCTGAAGGGCTACGCCTCGTCCGAGGTGCTCGGGCGTTCGTTCGAGGTGTTCTATCGGGCTGAGGATCAGGAGCGTCGCCTCCCATCGACGTTGCTTTCGCTCGCTGCCTCGAAAGGGTTCGTCGAGGACGTCGGATGGCGTGTGCGCAAAGACGGTTCGTTGTTCTGGGCGCAGGTGATGATTACCGCCCTCCGCGGTGGGGATGGCGAATTGGCTGGGTTCGTCAAGATCACTCGTGATCTGACCGCCGCGAAGCGTCTAGAGGACGAGCGTCAGCAGCTTCTCCAAACCATCGCCCACGACCTGATGTCACCGGTAACGGCGCTGCAGGGGTATATCGATCTGCTCGAGGAGGACCCGGACAATGCCACCGCCTACGCGGAGCGTCTGCACGCTGTCTCCGCGCACCTAGTCGACATGACTGAGCGGCTGCGAGAGGTCGCCGGCGCTCAGGACGCCACCTTGACCCTGCACCCCGAGGACGTCCAGATCGCCGACATCCTCGACGAGGCTGTTGCGGTCGTTGTGGCCGGGGATCCTCATGAGCGCATCGACACCAGCGGGGTACGGAACGCGAGTGTGTTCGCGGACCCGCTTTCATTGCGGCGGGCCTTGGCGAACGTCATCGACAACGCTACGAAGTACAGCGATGGGCCGGTCGTCATCTCCACGGCAGTGCACGGGGGGATGTGCGAGGTGCGTGTGGTTGACCGTGGCCGAGGCATCGCCCCGGAGGACGTGCCGACCATCTTCGAGCCCCGTCGGCGTGGCCGCCTCGCCATCGCCGACGACGGCGGCAGCGGTCTCGGCCTCACCAGCGTGCGTGAGTTGATGGAGCGTCAGCAGGGGGATATTGAGCTGCGAAGTGCGCTTGGTGTGGGCACCACGGTGACCCTGCGCATTCCGCTTGCAGCGTCGGAGCGATGACCGTATCGATAGCAGGGGCGACAACATCGGAGCTCCCAGCTGTCGCCGCCCTCCTCGCGGCCACGCTCGCCGATAATGCGTTCTTCGCTCAATTACTGCCACCAGGCGAGCGCCGTGTCTTCCGGCGGTGAGCCCTCTCAGCGATTCCCGTACTCGGTGACGTTCCCTCGGCGTCGCGGAAGACCAGTACCGGGGATTGCGGGGCGCTCGTCTTCGTTCACCGTGCCATCTTCGCTCCCAGTCGCGGGAGCAAGCGCAAAGTCGACCGATCCACGGACGCGGCACATCTCGATCTGCACTCGCTGCTGACCGATAAGCTCAGTTCTGTCAGCGGCGACGGAGATGAATGATGCTTCTATGCCGTGAAGGGGAGTTGTCTTGATCGAATTGCTGATGGTTCGGCTGCAGGGCGCGTATCCAAGGAAGCGGAGCCCAGCGTCCCTTCCCGTGTTGAAGCGACGAACGTCAATGCCGCCGCTCCGATGAGCGGCGCGTCCCCGCCGAGCGCGGCGGGCACGACCCGCACGCGGGCGGCGTAGGCGTTCTGCGACGCGGCCCGGGCGGACTCCTGCACGAGCTCGACGTAGTCCTCGGCGACGGCGGCGAAGCCGCCGCCGACGACCGCCAGCTCGAGGTCGAGCAGCGTCGCCGCGTTGGCGACGCCGATGCCCACGGCTCGTGCCGAGCGCCGCACGGCATCGACCGCGATCGGTTCCCCGGCCGCGTACGCGGCGGCCAGGTCCTCGCCGGTGGACCCCGCCCATCCGCGATCCCGCGCCCAGCGGACGGTGTTCGGGCCGGAGGCGAGGCGTTCGACCGTCGCCGGCGCGGGATCGTCGTCGAACGGCTCGATGACGAGCTGGCCGAGATGCCCGGCGTTGCCCGAGGCGCCGCCCAGCAGCCGCCCGTCGACGATGACGCCGCCGCCGATGCCCGTCGAGACGACGAACACGATCGCGTCGTCGACCCCGCGTGCCGCGCCGAGCCACCGCTCGGCCAGGGCGATGCAGCTGCCGTCGAGGCCGAGCCGCACGCGGTCGAGCCCGGAGGCATCGGCGACGATGCGGGCGATCGGCAGGTCGCGGGCGGCGGGCAGGTTGATGGGGGACGTGGTGCCGGCCCGCGCGTCGATGGGGCCCGCGGCGCCGATGCCCGCGGCGGTCACGGGGGCTGGCGCGGCGGCCAGGGTCTCGGCGACGACGCTGCGGATCGCCGCGGCAGCTGCCCCCGCATCGCGGGCCGCCGCCGCACCCGTGGGCGCTCGGTGCCGCGTGCCGGGCAGGATGCCGCCGTCGCCGTCGACGAGCGCGGC